>Ga0157372_10003047_pt1 | contig 18063 bp, 14 predicted proteins | sample C55metaG_FD_115307 | JGI IMG/M metagenome (GOLD analysis project Ga0157372, IMG submission 115307) | Corn rhizosphere microbial communities from Kellogg Biological Station, Michigan, USA - C5-5 metaG | ecosystem: Host-associated > Plants > Roots > Rhizosphere > Soil | place: USA: Michigan... | reverse complement strand
CCCCCAGGTGTGGTTCCTTCGATTCTACGGCTTGGCCCCGGACGCGCGCTTCGTGCCGACCGACGTCACGGTCTCATCGGGCGGACGCGAGTTTCGTCCCTTCGACGTCATTCCCATCTCAGCCGCCTTTGGAACGCAGCGGCTGCAGCCGCGACAGACGCAGACCGGTCTTCTTTTGTTCGACGAGGGCCTCGACGTGAGCCAGCCGCTCATCGTCACCATGGGCTCGGAGCGGAACACCGATTGGGACGGGATTCTCCGTCGGATCGACGCCGAGCGGGCAGCTATCCGCGGTCGGGCGGGCGCCAAGGCGCAGCGTCCCTGACTTCCCGGTGGGTGTACTATCCGGGAGACTCTGCCGGCCAGGATGAATGACACTGCTTCCGCTTCGTGGGCTGCCCGATCTGTCGCTTCGCTCGTTGGCAACGGAATGGCTCGAGAAGATCGGCGCCACGCTCGCTGACGCCAACGGCGACCGTGCCTTGGTCTGCCGGAAGGCGCTGACCGAGATCTCGTACCCCGAATACGCGTCGAACTGGGAAACAGCGGTCGCCGATCAGAAGCTGCCCGCCGCCACCAGACTCGCCCTCGCCTCGACGGACCCGCGAAACATCACCCTCGAGCCCGAATACTACGGCGATTGCGACGACGCTCGGTTTCAGCGCGTCAAACCGCTGCTCTGGCTCTGGTACTCATTCGATCGCACGGTCGTCGGCGGACAAAACGTGTGGCTGGGCGTGGAGCTTCGTCGTTTACTCGCCAAGCACATCTTCAAGCGATGCGGCGAGAATTTCAAAGCGTTCCAGCACGTCGAGTTCTCATTCGGCTACAACATGGAAGTCGGCGACAACGTCGTCGTGCATCGCCACGTCCTGCTCGACGACCGCGGCGGAATTGTGCTCGGCAACAAAGTCTCGATCAGCGATTACGCCAACATCTACAGCCACACCCACTCGATCGTCGAACAAAAGGACGTGACGAACGCGACGACGGTCATCGAGGACGGCGTGCGCATTACTTATCATGCTACCGTGCTGGCGGGAGTGCACGTCCACGAGCAGGGCATGGTCGGCGCGATGGCGCTCGCGACGAAAGACGTTCGTCCATACCACGTCTATGTCGGCATCCCGGCGAAAAGCGTCCGCGTGAAGCCGAATGCCCCGCAGGTATCCGAGATTCTGCGGACGAGCCGCGACCGGAAGGGCGCCGATTAGAGAACGCGCATGTCGTCGTCCACCGGGCCGGCATCGCCGGTGGACAACAGCTCGACGATCTCGCGCAGCGACGCGCGCTCACCGGGAAAAGCAAAGCGCGCCAGCGCGTCATCTACGGTCAGCCACTCGAAGCGCTGATGCTCGTCGCCGATCGCGACTTCGGCCTCACCGTCGACGAACGCCGCGAAGACCACGGCCAGCTGCAGCGTGCGAGTGCGCCGGACGTAGAAGGGCGAAACACGCACCACGTAGAGGCGATCGGCGGCGAGCCCGGATTCCTCGCGCAGCTCGCGTATCGCCGCCTGCTCCGGCGTCTCGCCCGGCTCGATGTGCCCGTGGACCGGCTCCCACGCGGTTGGACAGCGCGTCTTGCGCCCGCGCTGCAGCGCCAACACTCGCCACCCCTCGGGTAAGGGGCGCACGACGAATACGTCGACGGTGCCGACCTCGATGCTCGTCATCGGCTGTAACCTAGAACGGAGCGCCGCCGCGCGCGCGAGCACTGATTCGAGATCGTCACGAAGGCGCTGCACAGGATCGCGCTCGAGCGCCTCAGCCGAGATGTCGAACGGACGGGCCTCGGGTTCGGCGACGACTTTCGCATCGTCGTCGGGAGAAGCGACGCGTCGAACCTCATCGAGCGTTGTCCGGCCGGCAATCGCGTGCGCGACCCCGGAGTGCCAGAGCGAACGCATACCATCCAGGCGAGCGGCGTCGGCGATGCGTTCGGTCGATTCACCCGCGGCGACGCGCCGCTCGAACTCCGGCGACCCGGTAAGTACCTCGACGATCGCCAACCGGCCGTGAAATCCGCTCCCTGAGCAAACCGGGCAGGCCGAGTTCGCGCCGCCGCAGGATGCACAACTGCGTCGCACCAGTCGTTGCGCCAGCACACCCTTCACCGCCGTCGCGATCTTGTAATTCGCCACCCCGATGTCGATGAGTCGTGTCACTGCACTTGGCGCGTCGTTCGTATGGAGCGTCGACAGCACGAGATGCCCCGTGAGCGATGCCTGGATCGCGATTTCGGCCGTCTCGCGATCGCGGATCTCGCCGATCAAGACGACGTCTGGATCTTGGCGCATGATCGAGCGCAGCGCGGCGGCGAAGGTCAGCCCGGCTTTTTCGTTGACCTGCACCTGAACGATGCCCGGCAATCGATACTCGATCGGATCTTCGACCGTGACGATGTTTACGCCGCGCTCCTTGATCTGCCGGAGCGCCGCGTAAAGCGTTGTGGTCTTGCCGGAACCCGTGGGGCCGGTGACGAGGATCAACCCTTCACGCGATTCAAGCAGTCGCTCGATCCGAGCCAACTCCTCCGCGTGAAAGCCCATTCCTTCGAGCGTGACGATCGCGCCACGCCCGTCGAGAACGCGGATGACCACCTTTTCGCCGTGCGACGCCGGCAGCGTCGACACCCGGAGATCGACCGCGACACCGTTCAACGCGATTCGCGCTCGACCGTCCTGCGGTCGAAGCCGATCGGCGATGTCCAACCCCGAGAGGATTTTGATCCGCGACACGAGCGCCGGCCCCACGCCGCGCGGGAGACGGCGCACCACCGCGAGGACGCCGTCGACTCGGTGGCGCACGGCGATTCCCTGTTCCTCGGCCTCGATGTGAATGTCGCTCGCCCGCGACGCGATCCCCGCCGCGAGCAGCTCATCCACCAGCCCGCTGATCGATGCGGCGCCGTCATCTCCAGGCGTGGCCGGCGCGCCTTCGACGTCTCGCCCGAGGTGCTGCACCTCGAGCACCTGCTCCGGCTCACCGACTGGCGCTTCGGACCGATAAACCTCGTCGATGCGACGCGCGATCTCGTCGGCGTCGCCCATCGCCAGGCGAACATGACGCCCGGTCGCGAAGCCAAGCGTGCGCTCACAATCGACGTCGAGCGGATCCGCCGTGGCGATCAGCAGCTCATGCTCTGTCGCGGAGAGCGGAAGGACGTTGAATCGACGCGCCCACTTCTCAGGGACAATCGAGACGGCCTGCGCGCTGGTCCGAGTCAGATCCGCGATCGGGAGTCTGAATCGCCGCGCCAGCGAATTGACGTCCACCGGTTGGGGCACCGGCACCAGGTTGCGAGGCACGGCGCACGTTACGCCAGCTCTCAGCGAGTACGTGACCGTTTTCCGCCACCCAGATTCAAAACGCCGCTTTTGGGGTCAGACTCGATCGCGTCTTTGGGTCAGACTCCAACGCGCCCCTTCAGTGCGGTGTTACAAAATCTTCCAGAATTCGCGACTCAGGTCGACGCTGAATGTCCAGCGGCCACTGGTTCCCAGTCCGCGCGCGACATCGATGCGCACCAAATCGAAGGGCAGCAGATAGGCGGCGCCGACGGCGGGAAATCCCCTCGGAATCGGGCCGCCGGTGCCCACGACGTGCACGAATGGCGCGAATGAGCCGCGTGCCGGCACTCGACCGAATCGTCCCAGCGAAAACGCCGGAAAGGGCGCCGGCACTCGAAGCTCGACATGCTCGCTCCAGCCGAAACTCGATACGATCGAGTGGTAATTGTAGCCGGGCCCGGAGACCGGTCCGCCGAGGTAAACCAGATCCGCGATCGGCACCGGCGCGCCGCTGCCCATCGTTCGAACACCCGCGACGGTGCTCGCGGTCACGATGCGGAGCTCGCCGACGGGGCGTTCCACGTTGGCGATCATCGCTCCGCGGATCGTCGCGACATCGGACGCGCCGTAGCCGGCGATATTGGACTCGAACGGCACCGTCAACCGTGCATCGGCGTGAAAAGTCAGCTCCGTGCCGAGCCACCAGAGCGACGGTACGCGCTCCGCCTCGAGAACCCAACGCGTCGCGTGTCGATCGTCCGCGGCGATTGTCGTCGCGTACTCGCCGGTGACCGGCGTCGCGTGAACGGAGAGCGGCCGCTGGTGCTCGTACGTCGCCGTGAATCGAAACGTCGTGCTGCCGAATTGCGGCGACTCGAAGCGCACGCCGCCCGCCTCGACCAGATACGGGTCCGTGTAATCGCTCCCGAACTCCTGCGCCGCGAGGCTATTTACGGCGCCCGAACGCTCAGCCACGTCGCCGACGTCGCGAAAATCCCTCTCCCCGAAGAGCCGGAACGAACCGAGCGCGGGACGCGCCAACGTCAAACCGCCGCCGCCCTTCGCTTCGTGGTCGGCAAAACCGTACCGCGCCCGCCCGTCGATCGACACTCCGCCGCCAAGCACTTTCGAGAGTCCGGAGCCGACCGCCGGCCCTTCCACCCGGTTGACGTGCGCGATCTCCGACGCGCTCCGTGCCGACATCGTCGCATGTTGGGCCCGGGCGAGCGCCTGCGCTCGGACCAGCTGCCGCACTTCCTCCTGCACCCGTTGGATGTCGACGTCGTTCACCGCCCGAACGTCGGGCGGCAGCGAGTCGAGGATCTTCCCTTTCCACGGGTAGCGGGCGGTAACGTCTGGAGGAGCTTGTACGATTTCCGGCCCGGTGAAAATCACCGGCGGGGGCGAGAGGTTGAATCGGTAGTCGCCAATTTCCCACCGCCCGCGGATGATTCCGCGCGCCGGAAAATCCATCCATGTCCCCGACCGCCGGATTTCGACCTGCTGATGGCTCGGAAGCCAGAATCGACCGCCCACCAACCGGTTCTCGAGGACCACGTCGAGCTCCTCGAGCGAATTGTCGAGGAAGGCGGCCCGCGTAAAGCCGAGGTTCATGCGCACGACTTGCCCGCCCGAGGGATCGATGTACACGGCACCCACGACGCGCGGCTGGCGATCGTCCTTCGGCCGGACTTTCAGCTCATAGACATTTATGCGTTGCGTGCCGGTCCCGATGGCAAAGCTGTCCGTCAGCGCAAAGTCGTATTCTCGGAGTCCCAACGCCGACAACGGGTGCGGAACGTCGCGCACCTCGTCGCCTTCGCCGATCCGGATGATGTTTGGGAAATTGTTCTGGACGATCCCGAGATGGTCGCGATGGTACGCGATGTCGGTCGGCAAGAGCAGCGTGTCACGCCGTCCGATGATGCGCTGCTTGCTCAGGTTGGGCGCGCGCCAGTAAACTTCGAGCTCGAGCTCGTCCGTCTTGATGACCTTCGGCGGTGTGCGAAGGCCTTCGCCGAGCTGTGCGAGGAAGGTGACGTACCCATGGGCGGAGGCCTGGTAGTCCGCGAGCCCGGTATCGGCGAGCTGCTCGGCGCGTCGACGCGTCGCACCTTGGGCGAGCGACAGGCTGCGCGGGTCATTCCAGGTCTGCGCGCCGGCGGGTGCGCCGGCAGCCATCACAGTTACTGCAACGAACCACCACGCGGTGCGTTTCACGTCGCGCATCGAAGGAAACAACGCATGCATTGGGAATCTCGCCGTGTGGTCCGACCCGGGCAACCGCACTGATGACCGCCTCGGAGTTCCGTGAATACGTCAGGCGTGTAGCCCCGAGTTCGCGCCGATTGGTTCCCGTCTGGCGTGACGTCCTCCTCGACACCGATACGCCCGTAGCCGCCTTCGCCAAGCTGCGACAGGATCCGTTCGCGTTCCTGTTGGAGTCCGCGCCGGCCGGCAGCGAGATGTGGGCGCGCTACACGTTCATGGGCAGCGCGCCGCGGGCCGCGTGGCGTCTCGCCGACGGCGTCGTGCAGGATTGGACCGCGGAGCAGGGTTGGCACAACGAGCGCCGGCCGGACGATCCGCTTGCCGACCTCGAGTCGCTGCTAACCGCCGATGACCCCGTCGACGTCCCGGAGATCGGCGAGTTCTGGAGCGGCGGCGTCGGCTTCTTCGGCTACGACGTCGCGCGCCTCATCGAACGCCTGCCCGCTCCCCCGGCGCGCGGCGTTCAGGTGCCCGACGCCCTCTTCGTGTTCACGAACGTACTCGTGATCTTCGACAACCTGCGCTCTGGCGCGCGCGTCGTCGCCGCGGCGCGCGTTTCCGGGGGGGATTCCGACGATACGCTCGACGGTGCGTACCAGGAAGCGACGCAGGCGATCGAGACCACCGTCGCCAGGCTGCGCGCGCCCGGAACCCTCGAACCACTCGACCTCGACCCGAACGCGAAACCGGCGGAGGGAGCGTCGAGGTACGACAAAGGCAAGTTTCTGGAGGACGTTGAACGGATTCGCCAGTACATCATCGCGGGCGACGCCTTCCAGGTGCAGCTCGCGCGTCGGATCGACGTGCCGCTCGACTTCGCGCCGTCCGATCTCTACCGCGCGCTGCGCGTCATCAATCCCTCGCCGTACATGTACCATCTCGTGCTGGACGGCGTGGAGATCGTCGGAAGCTCGCCGGAGTTGCTCATCCGCGTCAGCGCGAGCGGCACGGTCACGTTGCGTCCGATCGCCGGCACGCGGCGGCGTGGGCGATCGGCCGAGGACGACGCGCGCATGACCGAAGAGCTGATCAACGACGAGAAAGAGCGCGCCGAACACTTGATGCTGGTCGATCTCGGACGTAACGACGTCGGGCGCGTCGCGTCGTATGGGTCGGTGAAGGTGTCGGACCTCATGGTCATCGAGCGCTATTCGCACGTGTTGCACCTGGTCAGTCAGGTGGATGGCCAGCTCCGGCCCGGCCTCACCGCGATGGACGCCTTTCGCGCCGGCTTTCCGGCGGGTACCCTCACTGGGGCACCAAAGGTCCGAGCGATGGAGATCATCGACGAAATGGAGCCGGAGCGACGTGGGCCGTATGGCGGTGCGGTCGGGTACATCAGCGCCGGCGCGAAGCGCATGGACCTCGCGATCACCATTCGCACCTGCGTGATCGCCAATGGGACGGCGTCGGTTCAGTCGGCGGCGGGCGTTGTGTTCGATTCGGTGCCCGAGCGAGAATTCGTCGAGCATCAGAACAAGGCACGCGCGCTGCTAACCGCAATCGGACAAGCGCGCGCCGCGCGTTCACGACCGAGCTAAATGCCCTTTCGGCTCCAGAGCACTGAATCGACCTACGGGTATTCGCTCCCCGAGACTGCTTCGGTGGTCGTCGGGCGCGCGCCGACGAGTGATTTCCCGATCATCGATCCGACCATCTCGCGCCGCCATGCGCAGATTCTGCGACAGGACGATCGCATCCTCGTTCGCGACCTCGGCTCGAGCAACGGCACGTACGTGAATGGCGAGCGGATCGAATCGGTCGAGCTCAAGGCGGGCGACATCGTGACCTTCGGGAAGGTCAAGTTCCGACTCGAGGAGCTCGAACGGCGCACGCCGGCGTCGAGCGCCCCGGCGCCGCCGCCGTCCGAAACGACGACAGGTTCGACGATCATTCGCCAGCGATCGGTGTTCGACGCCTCGGATATCGCCGCGGAGGACAAGAGTCGCAGGACCCTCGCAACGCTCCTCGAGGTCTCGAAAGGACTGGGCCAGACGGCCGACACCGATGCGCTGCTCGACAAGATCGTCGGCTACGCATACCAGATCCTCGCCGTCGATCGCGTCGCCATTCTCCTGTTGGACGAGAAGAACGAACTCGTCGCCAAGATTGCCCGCGATCGGCGTGGGGGCGGCGGCGACAACGCGCGCGCCATCCCGCAATCGATCGCCCGTACCGCGCTCAACGACCGCGTCGCGATTCTCACCGACAACGCGGGCGAGGACACGCGGTTCACGGGACAGTCCATCGTCATGCAGCAGATCCGCTCGGCGATCTGCGTTCCGCTCATGGGCAGCGAGAAGCCGCTCGGCGTCCTCTACGTCGATCACGCCGGTGACGCGCGCGATTTCGCCGATGAAGACTTCGATCTGTGCATCGCCTTCGCGGGGATCGCCGCGGTGGCGATCGAGAACAGTCAGTTTTCGCAGCGCATCCAGCGCGAGGCGCTCGCTCGCAGCAACTTCGAGCGCTTCTTCACACCGCAACTCGCCAAGCGAATCGCCGATTCCGCGGAGACGATTCGCCTCGGCGGCGACAAGCGCACCGTCGCCGTGCTGTTCAGCGACGTGCGCGGGTTCACGGCCCTCGCCGAATCGATGCGGCCCGAGGAGATCGCGAGTCTGCTCACGGAATATTTCACCGAGATGGTGGATTGCGTTTTCCGGAATGAGGGCGCGCTCGACAAATTCATGGGCGACGAGATCATGGCCCAGTGGGGTGCGCCGATTGGCAGCGAGCAGGACGCCGATCACGCCATGCAGGCGGCGCTCGAGATGATTCGCGAGCTTCAAATTCTGAATGACGGCTGGCGGGCCAAAGGGCGTCCCGAGCTTCAGGTCGGCATCGGCTTGAGTTACGGAGAAGCGTTCGCCGGCAACATTGGGTCCGAGCAACGGCTCGAGTTCACGGTCATCGGCGATACGGTCAACGTCGCGAACCGTCTCTGCTCGGCAGCCGGCCCCGGCGAGATCCTCGTGTCGGACGAGTTTCGACGCGCGCTGAAGCAGCCACCGCCGCTCGAGCTCTGTCCCCCGATGGAACTGAAGAACAAGAGCCAGCCCGTCACCGTATTTCGCGTCGCGCCATCGTGAGCGGAGAATCGCGCGAGTCGCCTGCGGGCTTCGTCGCGTTCGTCGTGGGCGCGGCCCGCGTCGTTTGTGTGGATGCCGTAGCGCCCGATGTTCGAGATGCGTTGAAGCAGGGGACATTGTACGAGTTCGCGGCGACCCGCCCGGACGCGCGTGCGATTGCCGGCCGCGGCACGGCGTATGTCGCGTCGCTGCCCAGTGGAGAACGGGTCGTCGTCCGCCATAACCGTCATGGGGGCGCGCTCGCCGCGCTGACTCGCGATCTCTTCCGCGCGCCGACGCGAGCCCCTATGGAATTGGATATTTCCGAAGAGCTCCGCCGGCTTGGGATTCCGACGCCGGTCATGCTCGCCTATGCGCTCTACCCCGCCGCACCCGGTCTCTGGCGCGCCGACGTCGTGACTCGCTACGTCGCCCCGAGCGCGGACCTCGCCGCAGTGCTGTTGTCCAACGACGACGACTTGCGGAGCGAAGCCTGGGAAGCCACTGCACTGCTCCTTCGTGAGATGTCAGCCGCCGGCGTCCGACACCACGATCTCAACGCCAAGAACGTGCTGCTTCACCTGCGGAAGGAGGCACCGCCGCTGGCGATGCTGCTCGACGTCGATCGAGTCGTCTTTGGCGAGTCGCCGGAACGTGCTCTCGAAGGAAACATGGGCCGCCTCTTTCGTTCGCTCCGAAAGTGGCGATCGCTCTACGGCGCGCGGGTCGACGAATCCGAGATCGATGCGCTGGCGCGGCGCGTGCGTGAGGCGACGGCGGCTCCCTCGATGACACGCTCGTAGACTTCTATCGTGCGATCGGTCATTCGCTCTACCGAGAATTCATTTGCCCGCGCCGCGGCACGCGACGCGAGGCGCGCCGCGAGCTGCGTGTCGGTGACCAAGCGGGCAATGGCGGACCCGAGGCCTTCCGGATCGCGAGTCTCGGCGAGAAGGCCGGTTTCGCCGTCGACGATGACTTCCGGGATCCCCCCCGCCCGCGTTGCGGCGACTGGCCGTCCAAATGCGAGTGCGTCGAGCAGCACCGATCCCATGCCTTCTTCGCGCGAGCTCAACGCCACGACGTCGGCCGCGGCGAGCAGCGCGTCCGCGTCGGTCCGGTATCCGGCGAGATGAATCACGCCATCGAGCATCAACGTGTGAATCTCCCGCTCGACGTCACCGCGAAGCGGCCCGTCACCGACGAGAAGGGCCTGCATGGTGGGCACGATGCGTCGTGCGTGCGCGACCGCGCGGATGAAGTTGATCGGATCCTTGTGGCCGACGAGCTGCGCGACCTGAACGACGAGTGGCGCGCCATGTTGAACGCCCAGTCCCGTCAGCGTTTCAGCCGACGCAGGCCCAACGGTGCGATGCACATCGACACCGTCCGGCACGACCGTGACCAGCGACGGGTTCACGCCGCCGTCCACGAGGACGCGGCGCACCGCGTCGGATACGGCGATGATCGCCGCCGCGCGGCCGTATTTCCAGCGCGTTCCGGCGTTGGTGCGCAGCGGAAAGTCGACGCGACGCGCGACGACCATCGGTGTCCGCGTCCCGATCGTCGCCAGCGCGCCGATGGCGACCGCGTGTGCCGTGTGTGCGTGCACGACGTCGATGCGCTCACGTCGTATCGCCGTGTGAAGTTGGAGCGCGGCGCGGGGATCGAGCTCACCCAGGGGGCTGCAGGGCACGACATCGAGTCCCGCTTCGGCGGAACGGAGCGCCAGCGGCTCCCCGGTCCGCGCCGCGACAACCGAACGGTGCCCGCGGCGCGCGAGCTCGCCGGCAAGCCACAGCGCCTGTCGCTCACCACCGCGCCAGCCGTGCTCCGTGTCGATGTGCAATATGCGCAGACTCACCGCGCGCAACTTTCCCGGCTCAGGCTGAACGCGCAAGGCTCGCGACGAGATCCGCGACGCGGATGGTCGTCGTGATGCAGCGTATCCTCGTCGTCGCGCTGGACAACCTCGGCGATCTCGTGTTCGCGTCGGCGCTCATTCCGCCAATTCGCGAGGCGTTTCCGTCAGCGGTCATCGGCGTGTGGTGCAAGGAGTACACAGCACCCATCGCCAGATTGATCCCGGCCGTCGACCAGGTTTTCGCTGCTGACCCGCTCTGGGCGATTTCCCCAGGGCGCCCGCGCCCCTCGTTTGGTCCCTTCGCGCGGACGGTCATGGAGGTCAGGCGGGCGCAGTTCGACGCCGCGATTCTCAGCGCCGCGCCCTGGCGTACGGCGGCCGCCTGCGCGCTGACTGGAATACCCATTCGCGTGGGAAGGAAGCGTCACCACAACGCGGCGTTCCTCACGACAGTTCTTCCCGAAGAGGACGCGACGAAGCCAGTGCTCGTCGAACAGGCCAGCCTGCTCGCGGAGCTGGGCATTCCATCGCCCGCGCCGCGGTATCGACTCGACACCTCCCGTTTTGGCGGCGTACGCGACGAAGTTGCGCGTCAGCTGACCAAGCGATTCGTCGCGCTGCACCCATTTGCCGGCTCCCGCGACCGATGCGTGCCGCTCTCCGAATGGACACAGGTTGCATTCGGGCTTCAGGCGCGCGGATTCCAGTCCCTCTGGGTCGGTACGACGAGGGAGCTGGACGAGCTTCGCCGATCGGTCACGCATCCGATGGGTTATTACGTCGATCGCATCCATGCCGCGGGTGTCGACGCGGGCTCGCTTTCCGTGACGGCCGCCGCGCTGTCGCTCGCGTCAGGATTCATCGGCCACGATTCGGGGCCGCTCCACGTCGCCGGCGCGCTCGGCGTTCCCGTGGTCGGCGTATTCGCACCAGGACAACCGGAGCGGACTTTCCCGCAGGGCATCGGCGCCTGGCGGATGATTCACCGCTCCACGCCGAGTGAGATCGGCGGCGGAGATCTCCTGCGCGAGATCGCGGATCTCGGTCTATTTTCCGCCCAATGATCGACGTCCCGCTTCAACGCGTTTGCATCGTGATGATGAGCGCCGTCGGGGACGCGGTGCATGTCCTGCCCGTCATCAACGCCCTCAAGCGCCACTCGCCGAAGACCCACATCACCTGGGTGTTGCAACCGGGACCGGCGGCGCTCGTCCGCGGCCATCGTTCGGTGGACGACATCGTGCTGTTCGATCGCTCGCGCGGTTGGCGAGCGTTCACCGACGTGCGGCGCGAGCTGGCCGCGCGCCGGTTCGACGTCGTGCTGGCGCTGCAGGTCTACTTCAAAGCGGGAATCGTCACGAGCTTCACGCGCGCGCCGGTGAAGGTCGGCTTCGATATCGCTCGGGCCCGCGATGCGAACTGGTTGTTCACGACGCGTCGCATTCCGTCGCACACACCACAGCACGTCCAGGATCAATACTTCGAGTTTCTGACTGAGCTCGGTGTACCGCACGAGCCGGTGCAGTGGGATTTGGGTCCGTGGCCGGAGGAGCGACCGGTTCAACGGGAGTTCGTCGCTCGTTTCGATCGGGCGTTGGCGTCGATCGTCGTCGCGACGAGCAAGCCTGAAAAGGACTGGATCCCCGAACGATGGGCCGAAGTCGCCGACGCGCTTTACTACGATTTCGGTCTCCAGCCGGTGCTCGTCGGCGGTCGTTCGCCGCGTGAATTGGCCGCGGAACGCGTCATTCTCGGCCACGTGAAGCATCCCGCACAGTCGGCGCTCGGCAGCGGACTGCGAAAGCTCGTCGGCATTTTCGACGCGTCGTCGCTCGTGCTCTCGCCGGACACCGGGCCGCTGCACATGGCGGTTGCACTCGACCGGCCGGTAGTAAGTCTGATGGGTTATACGAACCCGAAACGCACCGGGCCGTATCGGCGATTTCATGATTTGCTGATCGACGCGTACGGCGAGCCCGGAGAGAATTATCCGATCAGTATGGAAAATCGTCCGGGACGCATGCCGCGCATCACCGTGCGAGACGTCCTCGAACGCGTCGAGCGGTGGCGGGCGGTGTATCAGTCCGCGGAGATCGGACCAAAATCGTAGCGCAAACCGGCCGCGCGCAGCAGCCGCGCCAATCGATTGAGCGCGAGTCCCATGACGGCGAAGTAATCGCCGTCGACGCGGTCGACGATCGTCGCGCCGAAGCCTTGGATTCCATACGCGCCGGCCTTGTCCATCGGCTCGCCGGTGTCGATGTATCGATCGATCTCGTCGTCGGAGAGCGGCCGAAAGGTCACGCCGACTTCTTCGACGCCGGAGAGTATTTGGGCGCGCCACGCCACCGCGACACCCGTCATCACGACGTGCGACCGGCCGCTGAGCCGGCGGAGCATTTGCTTCGCATGCTCGCGGTCGCGCGGCTTGCCGAGGACGTCGCCGTCCACGACAACGATGGTGTCACTGCCGATCGTGACGGTGTCCGGTCCGGCGTTCGCGGCGGTCGTCTCGGCCTTCCCTCTCGACAGACGCTCGGCGTGCGCGGCCGGTTGTTCACCGGGAAAGTACGACTCGTCGATGTCCGCCGGCCGAACTTCGTGCTCGATTCCGACCAGTCGAAGCAATTCGCGACGACGAGGCGACGCCGAGGCGAGGATCACTCGCGGTTTGCTCATCGCTCGAGCCACAGCGTGACGGGGCCGTCGTTGACGAGCTCGACTTCCATCGTCGCGCCGAATTCACCGGTGGCTACGCCGACGCCGCGATCGCGCAGCAGCGTGATGAACCGCTCGTAGAGCGGAACCGCGTGCTCGGGGCGAGCGGCGTCGACGAAGCTCGGTCTCCGGCCTTTTACGGCGTCGCCGTAAAGCGTGAACTGCGAGACGACGAGCAGCTCTCCGCCCGCCTCGAGAATCGAACGGTTCATCTTGTCGGCCTCGTCGGCAAAGATGCGCAGGCCGACGATCTTGTCCGCCATCCAGACCAACTGTTCTTCCCCGTCGCCGTGGGTAAATCCAACGAGCACCACGGCGCCGGCGCCGATCCTTCCTATCACGTTGCCAGCGACGCGCACTTCGCCGCGCTTTGCCCGTTGTATCAGCGCTCTCATCGCCCTGAACTCTAGCGCCGGCGCAAAATCCCCCAAACGAGTTCAAAACCCCGCAAGATGGGGTCAGACTCCGGTTGAAAATGGAGTCTGACCCCATCTTGCGGGGCTATCTCGGGGTTAGACGGCGACGGCTTCGGCGACGCCGGCCTGCTTCACGACCTCTACGTCGATCGAGAGCTTCACCTCGTCGCTCACGATCACTCCGCCGGTCTCGAGGGCCTGGTTCCAGTTGAGGCCGAACTCGGACCGATTGAGTTTACCCGAAGCGCTGAAGCCCGCGCGCTCATTACCCCACGGATCCCGTCCTTCGCCCTCGAGCGTCGCCTTGAGCTCGACCTCGCGAGTGGCGCCACGGATCGTCAGATCGCCGACGACGCGGAACTCACCATTTCGCGGATCGCCCTCGATGCGCTTGCTCACGAAGTGCAGGTTCGGGAAGTGCTCGACGTCGAAGAAGTCGGGCGAACGAAGGTGGTTGTCGCGCATCTCCTGCCGTGTATCGATGGAGTGCGCATCGATCGTGACGTCCACCTTGGAATTCTTTGGATTCTGCTCGTCGACGGTGACGGTCCCCGTGACGCCGCCGAAGCGGCCGCGGACGGTGGCGATCATCATGTGGCGAACGGAGAACGCGACTTCGGCGTGTGTCGGGTCGATGGTCCATTTAGTCGTCTGCGTGCTGCTCATTTGGTTGTCCTCGAAGGTTGTGTACTAGACACTGCTGTACTGTACGGTTTGCTTATCGAAGGTCTATATATGAACTTCATGGGCAAATAAGACGCCTACTTCAGGTGCGCGAGCAACCTTACCAGCGTAGCCCGATCCTCGACTGGGACGCTCGACGCCACCTCGTCCTGCAACTTTGTAACTGCCTCATTCCCTTCAGCTTGGCGTTTTCGGCCAGCCTCGGTAATCTCGGCTTTCACGCTTCGCCGATCGGTCGGACAGGCCACACGTCGCACCAAACCATCCGCCTCAAGACGGTCGACCAGCTGCGTCATATTCGAACGCACACAGCTAAGCCGACTAGCCAACTCACCTAGCGACAGCGCCCCATCCGCCGAAACCAGCTCGTTGAGCACCGAATACTTTGGCATCGACAGCTGAGCCTTCTCGAGGGCTTCCTCGAGCTTGTCCTCGAGCGCATGCGCCGCGTGGATGACCGTGAAAATGGTCGGGTCCGCTACGGCACCACTGGCTCCGGGACGTCCGTCAGTATCGTTCACGCATGAATAGTACATACCTCGAACACGGGAGTCAAGTGTGCCTTTGAGCGGCCTCCACACTCGAGTCGGGCTCCGCCGACGGGCGGCGGGCGGCGGGCGGAGGGCGACGGGGGAACTGCGCTGAACTGCGGTGTCATCCTGAGCGAAGCGAGGGATCCACTGTCCTCACCGCGTGACTGGCCACGGGTGGTTCACAGTAGATCCATCAGATGAGACCTTCGCGTCGCCCGTCGCCGCGCTATTCGACCGTGACCGACTTCGCCAAGTTCCGCGGCTGATCCACGTTCAATCCGCGCTTCACCGCGATGTAATACGCAAGGAGCTGCAGCGGGACGACCGTGAGAATCGGGTAGAGCATGTCGATCGTTTGCGGAACGCGAATCTCGTGGTCGATCATACCCTCGAGGTCCGGCTCGTCCTGGCTCGTGATGCAAATGATCTTGCCGCCGCGCGCTTTCACTTCCTGGATGTTCGAGACCACCTTGTCGAACACCGCGTCGTGCGGCGCGATGAAGACGACCGGCATCTCCGAGTCGATGAGCGCGATCGGTCCGTGCTTCATTTCGGCCGCTGGATATCCCTCGGCGTGGATGTAGCTGATCTCCTTCAGCTTGAGCGCACCCTCGAGAGCGACGGGGAAGTTGTAGCCGCGGCCCAGGTACAAGAAGTTCGTCGCGTTCTTGAAACGCTCGGCGATCTCCTCAATCTCTTTCGCGGTGTCGAGAATCGTTTGGATCTGATCGGGGAGCGCGAGCATCGCCGTGGCGATCTCTCTCCCCTTCACCACCGACATATTGCGCAGGCGCGCCAACTTCAGAGTGAAGAGCGCAAGCGCGATGACCTGACTCGTGAACGCCTTGGTCGACGCAACGCCGATCTCCGGCCCGGCGTGGAGATAGATGCCGCCGTCGTCTTCGCGCGCGATCGTCGAGCCGACCACGTTGACGAGTCCGAGCGTCTTCGCGCCACGTCGCTTCGCCTCGCGCATCGCCGCCAGCGTGTCCGCCGTCTCGCCCGACTGCGAGACCACCACGCACAACGTCTTGTCGGTAACGATCGGATTCCGATAGCGGAACTCCGACGCGTACTCGACCTCGCACCGGATACGTGCGTTCTCTTCGATGTACAACTCACCGATCAGCCCGGAGTGCCAGCTCGTGCCGCACGCCGTGATGATGACCTGGTCGAACGACTGGAGCTCTTCCTTGGTGAGATTCAATCCGCCGAGCTTGGAGAATCCCTCTTCGACGACGAGACGGCCGCGCATCGTGTTCTGAATCGTTTGCGGCTGCTCGCAGATCTCCTTGAGCATGAAGTGATCGAAGCCGCCCTTCTCGATCTCGTCGAGCGACCAGTCGATCCGGCTCACGCCCTTCTGCACCCGACGCGCGTTGAGGTCGAGTACCTCGTAGTGATCCTTCGTCAACACCGCCATCTCACCGTCGTCGAGATAGACGACCTGTCGCGTGTGCTGGAGAATCGCCGCGACGTCGCTCGCCACGAAATTCTCTCCGTCGCCCAGTCCGATCAGCAGCGGGCTTCCCTGTCGCGCGGCGACGATCTTGTCGGGATCACGGCTCGACATCACCGCGATCCCGTACGTTCCTTCGACGAGGTTCAACGCGTCGATCACCGCATCCTCGAGCGAATCGCCGTTGCCCATCGCGGCTTCGATCAGGTGCGCGAGGACCTCCGTGTCCGTCTCCGACTTGAACTTGTGCCCCTGCATCTCGAGCATCTTTCGCAGCGCGCCGAAGTTCTCGATGATGCCGTTGTGGACGACGGCGATCGTACTCGTGCAATCCGTGTGCGGATGGGCGTTGCACTCATTCGGCGCGCCGTGCGTCGCCCAGCGCGTGTGCGCGATGCCGACGCTCCCGTGAATCGGGTTGTGGTTCACCAGATTCTCCAGCACCGAAATCTTACCCTTCGCGCGGCGCGTCTCTAAGCCGTGACCGTTGCTCATCGCGATGCCCGCGGAATCGTACCCGCGATACTCGAGTCGCTTGAGCCCTTCGATCAGAAGAGTCGTCGCTCCCTTCGATCCGACGTATCCGACAATTCCGCACATAGAATCTGGTCCTTGCTCAGTGTTTCGCGCTCAGCGCGTCGAGCGGCTTTCGCGAACGGGCTATCAGCGCATCCGCTTCCTCTTTCGACGGCGCCTCGGCGATGACCCGCACGATCGGCTCCGTTCCAGACGGCCGTACATGTACCCAGCGATCCGGCCACGACAGCCGAAGACCGTCCTGCGTGTCCGCCTGCGCGTCAGGCATCGCCGATCGCAGCGCGTCGTAGACGCGGCCAAGATCGGCATCGGGCCGATCGAGCTTGTCCTTGACGATCACGTACTTCGGCAGCTCGGAAACGATCCGCGACAGAGGCCGGTTCTCCTCGAGCAACAGTTGCAGTAGCAGTGCCGCCCCGACCGGTGCGTCCCGCCCCAAATGCACTTCCGACAAGATGACGCCGCCGTTCCCTTCACCACCGATGGGTGCGTTTTCGTCGCGCATCCGGACGGCAACGTTGACCTCGCCCACCGGCGCGCGAACCACCGGAACTCCCGCCGCGATAGCCACATCCTCGACGACTCTGCTCGTCGAAAGATTCGTCACTACGGGTCCGCGTCGGTGTCGCAGGACCAGTCGCGCCGCCAGCGCCAGGGTGAAGTCCTCGCCAATCGCGCGGCCCTCGTCCGACACGAGCGCCAAACGGTCGACGTCCGGATCCACCGCGAAGCCAACGTCGGCCTTGCTATCGAGCACGAGGCGTTCCAGGTCGCCAAGGTTCTCGGCGACCGGCTCCGGCGGACGCGGGAAGCGGCCGTCCGTCTCGGTGTTGATCGCCACGACCTTGCAGCCCAACTCCTCTAGCAGCGCGGGGATAATGGCCGCGCCAGCCCCGCGGACGCAGTCCAGCGCGACGGTGAATCCGCGCCTCCGAATGCCCTCCCGGTCGACGTACGGTATCGCAAGGACACGTTCGATGTGTCGCGCAATCGCACCGTCATCGGGCGCGATGACGCCAAGCTTGTCCCAGGTGGCCCGAGGAATCCCCCGCTCGACCAGGGCGCGCATTTCGGCGCCCTCGGCGGCCTCCAAAAAAAGTCCCGAGGGCCCAATGAATTTGAGCGCGTTCCACTCGATCGGATTGTGGCTCGCCGAAATCATGAGGCCGCCGGCCGCATGGTGATCTTCGACGGCGAGCTGGCAGGTAGGCGTGGTGG
>Ga0157372_10003046_pt1 | contig 18066 bp, 14 predicted proteins | sample C55metaG_FD_115307 | JGI IMG/M metagenome (GOLD analysis project Ga0157372, IMG submission 115307) | Corn rhizosphere microbial communities from Kellogg Biological Station, Michigan, USA - C5-5 metaG | ecosystem: Host-associated > Plants > Roots > Rhizosphere > Soil | place: USA: Michigan... | reverse complement strand
TTCAAATATATATTCGGCGATGAGGGCGGCATGCCAGCTGGTGCCGCAGGCGATCATGATGATGCGGGGCGCCTTTGTGAGCTTATCGATATTGTTCTGGATGCCGGCCATGGTGATAGCGCCCTTGGTCAGGTCCAGGCGGCCACGGAGGCAGTCGAAGATGGTATCGGGCTGCTCGAATATTTCCTTGATCATAAAGTGATCATAGCCTCCCTTTTCGATGGCGGCCAGCTCGAGGTCGAGCTTTTGGATGTAGGGGGTCAGTTTCTCGTTGCCGAGGTTTTTCAAGATCAGCTCATCGGCTTTGAGGATGGCCAGCTCGTAGTCGTTGACATACACCACTTCCTTTGTGTATTCGATGATGGGGGAGGCGTCGGAGGCGAGAAAGTGTTCTCCTTTGCCTATGCCGATGACCAGGGGGCTGCCTTTTCTTGCGGCGATGATGGTATCGGGCTGTTCCCTGTCCAGCAGTATGATGACATAGGCGCCTACGACCCTTCGGAGCGCGATGCGGAGAGCTTCTTCGAGTCCGCAGTTGTTGTTCTGCTGAATGTCCTCGATGAAATTGAGGAGCACTTCTGTGTCCGTGTCGCTTTTGAAGGTATATCCTTTTTTGATGAGCTCATTTTTGAGCTGAGCATAATTTTCGATGATGCCATTGTGGATCATGGCCAGGCGGCCGCTGGCGGAGCTGTGGGGGTGAGCATTTCTGTCGCTTGGTTCGCCGTGGGTGGCCCAGCGGGTGTGACCCATGCCGGCGTGGGCGTGTACATCCTGTCCTACGAGGCTATCTTCCAGCTCGGCGACTTTGCCTTTCTTTTTATGAACACGCAGGTCGTTATTAAGCAGGGCGACGCCTGAGCTGTCGTATCCGCGATATTCCAGTCTTTTGAGTCCTTTCAGAATAATGGGGTAAGCTTCCCGAGGGCCGATATAAGCAACAATTCCACACATAGTTAAGATTTGTACGATCCAATAAACGGGCAAACATAGGAAATATTATTAAAAGAAAAGTCCCCCACGGTCGTGGGGGACTTTTAACTATTTATAGTAGCCGTCGATCCAGATCCAGCCGTCCCCGGTGTGTTTCCAGTGGGGTTTTACCCAGACCTTATCCCTGGTGGAATAACTGCTGCGGGGGGACAGGTTGGTGCCTGGCTTGTAGGTCAATGAATCGGGATTGACGGGACGGCTGTAGTCGTAGTTATCGTCTGCGGGTTGTTGCTGGTTTGGCTGTTGCCGTTGCGGATAATTGCGGTTTGAGTTGTCATCTCTATAGGGATCGTCGGGAGTGTTGTCGTCGTAATAATCGTTGTCCTGCTGCTGCACTACTACGGGGGGCTGTGCGTATGCGACGGGCGGATAACCGTAAGGGTAGTAATAGGAGGAATAAGGATAACCGTACCCATAATAACCGTAGGGATAACCGAAGCCTAAGCCCAGGCCCAGTCCTAATCCAAAACCCCAACCACTGTAATAGGGACGATAACCATAGCCGCCATAGCCGCGGTAACCACCATAATATCGGGCGCCGCCTCCGTAGCCATGATAGCCGCCGTATCCACCGCCACCATAATATCTTCCGCCTCCGTAGGAGCCGCCACGGTAGCCTCCATAACCACCACGAAAGCCACCTGCGACATGTCCGCCTCCAAAACCACCGCCGGCGTGAATGAGGTGACTTCCTCCACTATAATGCACTCCGCGTTGGGCGGATGCGCTTGTCCCTATTACTGTAAGCAGCAGCAGGGCAGGGGCCAGTAGTATTTTCGGGTTCATAAACATTTTATTTAGTACGGTCTACCAAACGAACCTGTGGTTCGTCGTCCACGTTTTTCGGATTTTAGACTGGGCCGGGCGAGATTCGTTTAATATTGCGTTCAACATTAACAAATTAAACTTGCTGCTAATACGACGGCTACTTCAGCCAGGTCTCGAATAATTTAAAGATCCGTTTGTATTCATCCGTCCAGCTGCTGGGCTCTACAAAACCATGATCTTCCACGGGATAGACGGCCAATTCCCAGTTGTCCTTATGGAGCTCGATCAATCGCTGGGTAAGCCGTACGATGTCCTGGAAGTGTACGTTCTCGTCGACCATGCCGTGACACATGAGCAAGTGTCCTTTGAGGCCTTCCGCGAAATAGATGGGGGAGCTTCTGCGATAGGCCAGGCTGTCGTTATAAGGTTCGTTCAGGATGGCGGAGGTATAACCATGGTTGTAGTGGGCCCAGTCCGTGACGGACCGAAGGCCGGCTCCTGCCTGAAAGACGTCGGGTTCGGTGAACAGCGCCATAAGGGTGATGAACCCGCCATAGGACCCGCCATAGAGGCCCACGTGCTTAGGATCCACTCCTTCGTGCTCTACCAGGTATTTTACGCCGTCGACCTGGTCAGTCAGGTCCTTTCCTCCCATATGCCGGTAGATGGCGGTACGCCAATCCCTGCCATAGCCGGCGCTGCCCCTGTAGTCGATGTCCAGGACGGTGTAGCCGTTGTCGGCGAGGAGGTTGTTGAACATGAATTCCCTGAAATAATAGCTCCACCATTTATGGGCATTTTGCAGATAGCCGGCGCCATGGACAAAAATGACGGCGGGATGGGTAGCGGCTGGAGTCGCGGGATGATAGATGCGGGCATAGACTTTGGCTCCGTCCCTGGCCTGGAAAGTGATCAGGTCTGCGTCCCGCCACGGGTAGGCTTTGAACTCATCGCTCATCGCCAGGTTGGTGATCTGCTGTGGCTGGCTGCCTGTCTTGTTGTCCTGGAGGTATAGTTCCCAGGGCCGATTGGTATAAGAGTAAAGAATGGCCAGCTGTTTTTCATCCGGAGAAATGGTGACGAGGTTGCCGCCTGTGAGGGTGGTGATGCGCTGGGCTTTTCCGCCTGTGACGGGCAACTGGTAGAACTGCTGTTCGCCCGGGCGTACTTCGTTGGTGGTGATAAAGAAGCGCTTTTTATCCCTGGACAGGGCAGCTTCCAATATTTCATAGGAGCCGCTGGTGAGGGCTGTTCTTGCGCCTGTGGTCACATCTACCTTATAAAGATGGGAGTAACCGGTGGCTTCGCTCTGGAACCAGAAGGTATTCTCGTCGATCCAACCGGAGTTGCCGCCGTTGCCCCGAATGCCAGGGCCGCCTATCCAGGCTTCGTCCCGCTGTCTGTCCACGAGGCTGAGCTTGCCGGTGGCACCATCGAGGAGCATGAGCCAGCGGTCCTTGTTGTCCTGGGAGCGTATGTCCACGATGGCGTGTGTACCCTGGTCGGACCAGAGGGGGGCGCCCACTGTTACGGAACGGGGGGATGTTTTGGCCGGGGCGTGGTCCGTGCCGGGGGGATTTGCACCATGGGAATTTGAACCATGGGAGCTGTCCGAGGTGTTAGCGAATGCTGTGTTGCGGGCCGGGTAGTCCTTTACATAATCGGGCTGGTCGTTGATGCCGGGGAGCTGGTCTGTCAAAATGGTGATCACTGTGTCCTTATCCCTGTCGAATACGTAGGAGGTGGAGCTGCCGAGAGGCGCGCCTACCTTGGTCCTGCCGGGGATGTCCCTTGTAAAGCCGCCGTCCGTCACATAGCTTGGAACGATGGTGGTCTTTGCGTCGGCGGGTCTTTTGATGAGGCGCCAGGTGATGAACCGGCCGTCGGGGCTGATGGTGAGGGCGCCGAGCAGTTTGTCCTCTATATAAATTGGTTTTAAGGGTTTGATCTCACGGGCCTTTTCGATGGAGTCGCCCTCATCCTTTTTCTTTTTGCGGCTGCGGAGAACGTCGAAGAGCTGCAATTGATCCTGCTGCAGCCATTGTTCCTGACGGTTGAGATTGTCCTTTTTCTCTTGTGGGGGTGCGGCTGTGTGCTGGAAATTGGTCAGCTGTTCCATCTGGCCGGTGGCTATATCCCAGGAAAAGAGATTGCCGCCGCGGTTGTATACGATGCGGGTGTTGTGGAATGAAAAGACGGGGTTGGATTCCGGCTCCATAGTGTGGGTCACCCTTTTTTCTTTGTTTGTCTTTGTGTCTATCAGGAAGATGTCGCCATTCCGGGTGAAGACGCCGGCTGTATGGGTATTGTTATAGCTGACGTTTTCGTCATTGACAATGGATTGCAGCAGGGAGTAGGGGGCTTTTTGGGGATGGTGGTCTTCCCGCGTGATGTAGTAAAGGCTGTCGTCGGGGGCTTTGTCGGGATTCCATTTGAAGAAAAGATATTTTCCGTCCTGGCTCCAGAAGGGATCGGAAGGAGAGGCGCCTATCCATTTGGGGTCACGCATGATCTTTTCGACGGTGAGCTTTTCTGTAGCAGCAGTCTGACTATGGCCTGTATGGGGCAGGGATAATAGAAGTGAGCAGAGGACGATGGTGGTTACCCCTCTGGTAAACATGTGTGATTGCATATGGTATATGTAGTGTTATAATAAGATTCCACGCATGATCAGGAAGGCCACCGAGAAATAGATAACGAGGCCAGTTACGTCCACGAGGGTAGCGACAAAGGGAGCGGAAGAGGTGGCGGGGTCGGTTCCGAACTTCTTCAATACGATGGGCAGCATACTGCCGGCGATAGTGCCCCAAAGCACTACTCCCACGAGCGAGAACCCGACGGTGCTGGCTATCAGCAGGGAATGTTCTCCATAGGTGTGGAAGATCTCATTCCATAATACGACCCTGGTGAAGCCGATGATGCCCAATACGGCGCCCAGCAGCAGGCCGGACAAGATCTCTCTGCGGACAACGGTCCACCAGTCGGCGATGGTGATCTCTCCAAGGGCCATGGCCTGGATGATGAGGGTGGAGGCCTGGGAGCCGCTGTTGCCGCCGCTGGAAATGATGAGGGGTACGAAGAGGGCCAGCACTACGGCCTTGGCTATCTCATCCTCGAAGTAGCCCATGGCGGTGGCGGTGAGCATTTCGCTGAGGAAAAGGACTACCAGCCATACGATACGTTTCTTAAAAAGTTTCAGGAGAGGGATCTCGAGATAGGGCTCGTCGAGGGCTTCGGTACCACCTATTTTTTGAATATCTTCTGTGAATTCTTCTTGTGCTACCCAGAGTACGTCGTCGATGGTGACGATGCCGAGAAGGACCTGATTGTTGTCGAGGACGGGAAGGGCCACGCGGTTGTTCATTTTAAACGCCTCGCTGGCTGTCTCCTGGTCGTCGTTGACGTTGAGGGCTATGTACCTGTTATCGATGACGTCCTCGATCTTTTTGTCCGGATTGGCCAGGATAATTTCTCTGATCCGGATGTCATCGATGAAGATGCCCTTATCGTCCACCACATAGATCACGTCGATGGTTTCGCTGTCCTTTCCCACCTCGCGGATGTGTTCGATGACCTCCCGGACTGTCCAGTCCTTATGTACGGCGATGTAGTCGGGGGTCATAAGACGTCCCACGCTGCTCTCGGGATAGCCGAGGAGAGACAACGTTATCTTTCTTTCTTCGGGGTCGAGGGTTTTGATGAGCTCTTTTACGACTTCGCTGGGGAGCTCTTCGAGGAAGGCGGTGCGGTCATCGGCGGAAAGGTCATTCAGCAGCTCGGCTGTTTTGAAGGCAGGCAGCTCTTGTATGATCCTTTTTTGGGTGGGGGTGTCGAGGATCTTGAAGGCACTGGCGGCCCGGTGGGTGCTCATATTACCAATGATCTGGGACTCATAGTCGGGGAATTCGTATATCAGCTCAGCGACATCGCTGATGTTCTGATTGTTTAGAAATTCCCTGATCTGCAATACGTCCTCGGACTGGATGATTGCCTGGAACTGCTCATTGGTGCTATCGTGGTCTTGATCTGCGGACATGCGCCCCAAACCTACGGCCAAAAAGGCAAATAGACAAAAACTGGGGGGATGGCTCAGATAAAATGCTGGGATAAGTTGGAGAGTTGGCTAGGTTCATATTCACCATTGAAGAGACTTTGTGGCCGAACATACACCTACGTTAAAATGGCTAGAATCTGTTCGTTGGCCGGATAAAATGTCGGGAGAAATGGAGGGCCGGGCCGGGATAAATATTGCGTGAAACGGGGGCCGGTCCGATGGATTGCCGAGGAGAATGCGGGGAGAGGGAGTTGGTAAAAAACGGTAACTTGGCGAGGTAAAAAAAATTTCCGGATGATCTTACCAACGCTAGTGATAGCGCCTACCGGCGAGAAGGGCAGGGGGGTGTTTACTACAGCTGATATTGAAAAGGGGACTGTCGTCGAGGTCGCTCCTGTCATTGTCATGACCCGTGAAGAGAGAAAGCTATTGGATCAAACGCTGCTGCACGATTATATATTCGAATGGGGGCAGGACCCGAAAGGATGCTGTATGGCGCTGGGGTATGTTCCCGTCTATAACCATTCGTATCGCAGTAATTGTGAATATGAGATGGATTATGAGGAGGCGCTGATATCCGTGAAGGCGGTGCGTTTTATAAAAGCGGGAGAGGAGCTCTCCATCAACTACAATGGGGACTGGAATAATGAGACCCCGGTATGGTTTGATGTAAAATGAGATGCCCCGCTGAGGGGGCATCTCATTAGTATCTTTTGCGGCTGAGAACAGGGGTGAAGCGTATGGCGAAATTGATGCCTACGCTGCTCATCCGGACCTTTCCAAAGCCCATGTCGCCGGTGGGCAGCTTCATATACGGGGCTATCAACGCATAGAGGCTGTTATTGAGCTTTGTTTCTACACCCAGGGATAGATTGAAGGAGGCGAAGAGCCCATTAGGCGTATTTGAATATTGGAATTTGCGGCACGCCTCGCTTCCGAAGAAGTCATAATAATAGTTGCAATTTTCCTGTCCAAACAGATAAGAGGAGGCGCCGATGGTGGCAAAGAAACTGGTACCACCTGGCGTCACGCTGAAATCATAACGCAAGTTGATCGGGATCTCCAACATGTTCATGGTGCCTTTTACAAAGTCCACCGGTTTCATACCATTCTGTCTGTAGTAATCGTAAGGCACGTGGTAGTCCATGCCCCGGGCGGTGTAGTTCCTTCTGGAGAAGAGGAGACCTGTTCCCAGGTGCAATCGATCCAGGACTTCATAGTCGAGTGTGAGGCCGAGGGTGCTGCCAGGACGATCGCCTGCAAGGGCATTGACGGATGTAAAGTCGGGCGCGAACTGGAGGCCTATTCCGAGGGCCTTGTTGATATGAAGGGCTGGTCCTGATTTTTTACTTTGGTCCTTCTGGAGCTGAGCGGCGTAGGCCAGCAGGGCGGAGTCTGTGTGCCGGGCGATATCGCTGGTCCTGGGTGTGCTGCGCAGAGAGAAAGGGTGTTGGATATAGGCATATTCCGGGCCGGATGGTTCGTCGGAGGGGGCCTGGGTACGCCGGCTGGTAAGATCTTGGAGGCCTGTCTGGCTGCCGGCTGTCTGCTGGTCGATGCTACCAGGGGATCGATGGCCTTTGCCGGATGATTTGTTATTGCCGGGATACCGGTGGGCGTCGTTACCCGTGAGGTTGGAAGCCGTGCGGTCCTGACCGGAATGGTGGGTCAGGCCGGAGCCTGTGCGGTTGGCGCGGGCATTGTCGGTGAGGCCGGAACTTGTGCCATTGGACCCGGTATTGTTGGTGAGTCCGGAACCTGTATGATTGGAGGAACCTATATGATTGGAGCCGGTATTATTGGCCAGGGGCGTGCGATCGGGTCCGGAGGATGTCTTGTCAGAGGACGGGTTGTCCTTGCGGGAGGCCGAGCGATCAGGGCCGGAAGTTGTGAGATCATTTGCAGAAGCCGGGTGACCATTTCCGGAAGCCGAGTGATCTTTGCCGGAGACTGTAAGATCATTGCCGGAAGCCGTGCGGCGCCCGCCAGAAACCACGCGATCGTTGCTGGAAGCCGTATGATCCGGGTCCGGATATGTACTGTTAGGTCCGGCGGATGGTTGCACCAGAGGGGCGGATGCGGGGGCCGTTGGCACTATAGAATTGGTACCAGAGAGGCTGTCTCCGCCGGGATAAAGTGTAGAAGTAGATTTATCGCTATACGCAGATTTTTTGAGTGATGAAATGGAGTCCGTTCCCGCCTGTTCGTGCGGGGTTTTTACGACTGTCAGGGGAGGGCTGCCGGAGGGCTCAGCCTTCCGTCCTTTGGCTTTTACAAAATACCAGGTGACCCCCACGACGAGAAGGAGTACCGGGGCATATTGAAAAGGCAAGCGCCGGATGCCGCGGATCCCGCGGGGCATATCCGGGCCGGCCCTGCCCAATTCCTTATCCAGGCGCAGTTCCAACCTCTCCCATGACTGGGGACCTGTCAGGTCACCAGGGTCATGCTGGGTGGCAGCTTCCCGGCTCAGGCGGTCCAATTCATTATCGGATAGGTTCAACATATGCTTTATGGTCGGTTTTTTTTATAAGAATCTTTCGCAGGTTTTCTCTGGCTTTCGACAGATTGGATTTGGATGATCCGATGGAAATACCCAGCTGGGTGGCTATCTCTTCGTGTGTCAGTCCTTCTATAACGAACAGGTTGAATACGGTGCGATATGCTGGAGACAGGAGGCGGATGGCTTCGATGATCTCCTTATAGGACAATATATCGAGCCCTGATTCCTGCCTGTCCGCAATGTTCTCCGTGTCTTCGGACAGCATCTGTCCATTGATGTAGCTTGCGTTCTTTCGGTAGTGGTCGATGCAGGTGTTGACGAGGATGCGTTTGAACCAGCCCTTGAGGGAGGCCAGGATATCCGTATGGCGTGATTCCTCAAATTGATGGATGTTCTTGAAAAGTTTGATGAAGCCCTCATTCATGATCTCCTCTACTTGTTCAAGGTTGTTTTGGTAACGATAGCAAATTTTCATGGCGTAGTCCTTGAGCATCGTATAAAGCTCTTTTTGGCTGGTCCTGTCATTGGACCTGCAGCCTTCTATCAACGCGAGTATTTGCGAGTTCGATTCGATCAAAATGTATGTGTAGCTTAAGTGGTGAGCGTCCTGGTTGACTAAACGCGCAAACTACCTGTATACATTAGAAAATTACGATAATGAAATGTTAATGGTTGCCTGGGGCAATCCGGATATTTTAAGGCCATGCCTGAGGGATCGGAACGGAAAGCCCGGAGGCCATCGGCCGAGGACTTGGAGGGAGAGCCCGACCCGAGGGGACAGGCCCTACCTGGGCAGACCCGTGCTGACGACGCTGAGGTCGGCCTTTACAAAGAGCTGAGTCTGAATGGATTTGTCTCCGGCCAGGAGGCCTATCATCTTCAGCTCCTTTATTTCTCCCTGGCTATAGAGATTGGGGGCCAGGGTCCTGTTCATCTGGGCGTCCAGCATGGGCATATTGGCTTTTAGGAGGGCTGCCAGGTCGATGTAGGTACCGCCTTTGACATTCTGCCGAATGCTCCTTTTGAAGAAGATGCGGGCGAGGCGCATGGCAAAATCGCCATCGAGGGTGTACTGGATATCGGGTATGGTAAGGGTCTGTTTGACGGGATCCAGCACGGGGGTGCCCCAAAGCCTGAACTCTCCTCTGTGGCTGCCGCCAAAATCCACGGTAACTTCGATCTGATGATTTCCTTTTCCCCTGACGGACACATTTTTGATGGTCACCGTGCGGCCTTTGACCTGGAAGGACCTGCCCTGGAGGCTGTCATTGGCCAGCCTGCTGATGAAGGGATAGTCGTAGTCGGCGCCGAGGTAAACGGAGAGGCCTTTATCGTGGACATTGCTGGTCAGGGGTGGCAGGGGCGGAATGGCGGAGGAGACCTCCTTTTCCGAGGTGAGCTGTGGCCGGCAGGTGAGCCCGATATTGATACGGAACGTGTCCTGGGTATAGTTGAGGGGGCCGATGCGTACGCTCTGGGGATTGGTTACGAGGTAGCCATAGGGCCCGAGGGGCAGGCGATGCCAGGCGCGCATGGCGGAGTGGTGAAGATAGCCGGTGAAATCGAGGCTGGCGAGGGTTTGATCCAGGGTGCCGCAAAAGCTGTTGATGGAGCTGCGAATGCTGTCGACGATCATTTGGGTCATGTCCATGGAAAAGACGGACATAACGCATTTATCCATGGCCTTCAGCTGATCGAGGTGGGTGGCTGTCCTGATCTTGTAATTGGGGAGCAGGGTCAGCTGGGAGCTGAGGGTGATGTTGACTCTTCGCATGGGTTCGCTGCCGAAGCCACAGTTCCCGGAGATCCAGGGGGATACGGGTTTGCCATAGGTGCAGAGACAGCGACCGCCGGCGACCTGGTAGCTGCCTCCCATCTGAAGCGATATTTTATTGTTGGTGCAGCTGAGGTTGAAGGCGCTGCGGATGAAGCGGTATTTGTAGCGGAATTCGCAGGACGTCTGTACAAAAGAGGGCCATCCTTCGGAAGTGAATTCCTTTGGAACGATGGTGTCGGCTATCTGCAGCAGGGGACGGCCGGCGACCTTGAGCGGTATATCGATCTCGGAAGCCGGGAGAGGGGGGAGGCTGTCGGGCATGTGGACGGTGGTGGCGGCGGTGGCGCTGATCTTTTTGGAAGAATGGCAGGAACAGCAGGCGGCGACGAGGCTCAGCAGGAGTCCGTTGACGGTGAAAGCTCGAATGGATCGGATGGGTCGGATGGAATGGAGGCGGAGGATAAGATACTTCATTATTGACCTTTTGCGGGCGTTGCAAGGATGTTTCTCAATCCGTCTTTTCTGGTGTTGTCGATCACATCCAGGAGCCCATCGGTGAATTTGTCTTCGGGCAGCTGCCAGAACATGACGCCTCCCAGCCTTTTATCGATGGCGTAGCGTGTCTTTAGCCGTACGGACATGGTATCGTCATAGGTAACGAAAAGCTTTTTATCGGGATTGTACATATAAGGGGCTTGTGCTACGGGGTCCCAGTGAAATATAAACCCGCTGTCCTTTGAGAGATATGTAGCCTGGTCCTTATAAGAAACGCCGCGCCAGAAACGGCAGGGGCGGTAGAGACCGTTGTTGATGCTGTCCACGTGCTCGAAGATACGGGCATAGAAGGCGACGCCGATGGCAAGCTTGGCCGGGGGCACGCCGATGGATTCGAGATATTGAACGCAATGGTCGGTGGACTCTATTTGCTGTGGCGTGGAGTACAAGGGCGTGTGATGACCGGAGATGGTGTCGTAGCCGCTGACGAGGTCATAGGTCATGAGGTTGATATAGTTCACGCGGGGCGTCACTTTTTTCCAGTCGATGGAGGTCTGGAGGTATTTGGTAAAGCCGCCGGCTGCGAAGCTGATCTCTTTGGAGCGGCCCAGCTTCTTTCTCAATTTTTTTATCAGGATGGTGAAGTGGTCTTTGTCCTCCGGTGAATACGCGTACCCGGGAACGTTAGAAAGCGCCGGGTATTCCCAATCCAGGTCGATGCCGTCGGCGTGGAAGTAGTCCAGCAATTCTTTTGTGGAGCTGACGAATTCGTTACGGCCTTTACGGGTAGCGAATACGTCCGGGCAGGTCTTGCAGCCGCCCCATCCGCCCAGGGAAAGGATCACTTTGAGATAGGGGTACCTATCCTTCAGCTGGACCATGTGCTGGATGGTGGCCGTGTCGCGGGCGTTGCTGACATCGAGCCTGTTGCCTTTGAGGTGGCAGAAGCTGAATATGATATGGGTGAGCTTGCCGACGGCGAAGCTGTCGAGGGCGGTGCTTCTGCCGGCATAGTAGCCGATGATGGCGGGGCGGGGAGGACCATCAAAGTAGATGCGGGGAGCTCCTGCTGAGTTGGCGTATAGGAGGGACTGGGCCGGGGATGGAGACTGAGATTGTGACACAGCCCGTGACTGGGTCTGAGACTGTGACCGGGCCGGGGAGGCCGTGGCGAAAAGGGCTAACAATGCCATGAAAACTGGTATCCTGGAAAAGTGTAAGGTCATAAAATGCTTGCTTAACGTAAAAGTAAGCAACTCTGTCCGGAAATCCCTCGTATCGATGGATGTGTATTCAAACTGTCACGAACTCAAAGGCATATGAAGAAAACTATCAAGATCCGGCTGGCGGGTATGGCTGTGCTGTGTGCGCTGTACAGCCTGGTATCGTGCCGTAAGGAAAACCTGAATGGGGACAATTCGACGGCGGACTCTACGTCCGTCTTTTCAGCGACGATAAACGGGGTGGACTGGAAGACGGATTCGGTCTCGGCGTTTTTGGTGGGGGATCACCGAAGTTATAGTAAGGTCATGGCTATCACCGCCTACACGTCTCAAAGAGCGATCTCCATCAGTCTGCAGGATACAACCACTACCGGTAATGACAGCACCATGGCGGTGCAGCAGTATGCGCTGGGCGACTGGGGGAATGCGTCGGCCTTTGCCTATGCGAACGACAAGGTCCAGATCGGACGAAACCTGGTCTGGCAGCAGCAGGGGGAGGCGGTAAGCGGAGTGGCCAATGTGACGGCCAGCGATGGGGTGAACAAGCGGATATCGGGTACTTTCCAATTCAATGCCCGGGTGCTGTCCATCGATTCGGTGGGACTGACGATCGACTCGGTGGTGGTGACGGGTGGGGTGTTCAAGAATATACCCTATAGCTATCTGAAGCATCCATGAGACGGGTTGGGGGCCGGCGGGCTGGTGAGGCGGGTCCTGCCTTCTGCGAGGGTATATACTTCATCTGAGACACTCCAAATATGCTCGTGAAGATGGTCAGTGATCAATATGCCCTTGTTTTGCTTTTCTTCTTCCAGTATCGTTTTTACTTTCTCTATCTGTATGGGGCTTAAGAGCGTGAAGGGTTCGTCCAGCATGACGAACTGTGATCTGCTGCGGCTGATGATATAGATATTGATCATCCGGCGCTGGCCAGTGGAAAGATCACGTAATGGCTGGCGGCGAAACGGGTGGAATTCGGGGAAGGCGTTTTCCAATCCCTGGAAGTCCAGGTTGAAATCGCGGCATATGCGTTCGGGCGTCAGGTGGCCGGGGATAAAATTGAACTGGGGCATATATCGTATCTTATCCGGCTGGGCATAAGGCAGGGGCAGGTGTATATTGTCTATTCTTACAGACCTGCCTTCGCAGGGCAGATCGCCGTATATGATCCGCATGAGAGTGGTTTTGCCTGCACCATTGCGTCCCAGGAGGCCGGTGATCCTGCCTGTGCGGCATTGGAGGTATATATTGGAGAGGACCGGTCTTTCGCCGAAGCTGAGCTGAATGCCATCGGCAGTGAGGGTGTGAATGAGGGGAGATGGTGTGCTTGTCATCATGAATGCAGATGATGTGTTAGCATTAGAAGCAGCAGGCAAAGGGCAAGATCGAAGCTCAGGGTCACGGACCAAAGGATGGCGTCGCGCAGGCCGAGATTACGGTAGTAATAAAATTCTTTTTGCTTATAGCTGCGTATGAAATACCAGGTGAGGCCCAGCGTGGCGATCTTGAGCCAGAGAAGGACCTTAAGAATGGGCAGTCCGTATTCCCAATATAAGGTGGCGCAGGAAAGGGTGATGAGGAAGTTGAACAGGAAAAAGCTCTTGTAGAATGTCAGCAGGAGTCGTATGATGGCGGAGAGCTTCACTTGGTGTTTAATAACGGGTGCTTGGTGACGATGCAAGATACAAAACGGACCGGAGGTTCGTTGTCCGAAGGACAGACATTAGATCTACATAATTATTCGGGTGTGAATCGGGATATGGGCTATTTTTATGGGAGTTAAATTATTGCCAATGTCTTCAAGAAGGGATTTTCTTACCAATTCGCTGGCCGCCCTGGCCGGCTCTTCTTTTTTTGTGAATCATGCGAAGGGGGCGGGGCCGGCGAATGGATGGCCGGGTGGGAGGGGGACCTTTGCCGTGCAGGGGAAGGGAGGAACTTCCGGGAGGGCGGAGATGACGATCCGCCAGGCCATTGACCGTATCATTGCGAATATTCCGGATGCTCCCTTTAAAACAACGGTGGATACGGTGAAATCGGGGAACCCCGAGCAGCCATTGAAGGGCATCGTTACGACCATGTTTGCCACGGATGAGGTCATCGACAAGACGATCCGGCAGGGGGCCAATTTTATCATTGCCCATGAGCCTACTTTTTACAATCATCTGGATGAGACCGATTGGCTGGAGGGGGATGGGGTGTATGATTTCAAAAAAACATTGTTGGAAAACCACGGGATCGTCGTATGGAGATTTCATGACTATTGGCATTCCTTTCGTCCGGATGGGATATTGATGGGTGTGCTGACGGCCATGGGATGGGACAAGTATTATAATGCGGGTGCGCCGGAGATTGTCACGGTGCCGATGACCACGGTGGGAGAGGTGGTGGCGTTGGCAAAGAAGGCGCTGGGGATCGACAAAATGAAGATGATCGGAGACCTGTCGGCGAAGTGTCAGCGGATCGTTGTAATGCCGGGAGCGGCCGGTGGAAGGAGACAGATAAGCGTGCTGCGAAAATATCATCCGGACCTATTGATCTGCGGGGAGCTGAACGAGTGGGAGACGAGCGAATATGTGCGGGATGCGCGGTACCAGGGTCAGAAAGTGTCGTTGCTGGTGCTGGGGCATGCTGTCAGTGAGGAGCCGGGGATGGAGGCGTTGGTGCCCTGGCTGAATGCGCGGCTGCCGGGCGTGCCGGTGAAGCATATTGCTTCGGGGGATGCGCTGACTGTCGTATAGAAGAAAGCCCCCGCCTGACGGCGAGGGCCTGGAACTATTGTCGGGCGTAAATTATTGCTGGGCGCGGATCACATTCAGGGCTCCGCCGGCCTTGAACCAGCCGATCTGCGGCTCATTGTAAGTATGGTTGACGGATATTTCATCCTTTGTACCATCCTTATGGTTGAGCACCATGGTCAGGGGTTTGCCGGGAGCGAATGTGGTGAGGCCGATGATATCGATGGTGTCGTTTTCCTGTACCTTGTCATAGTCTTCCTTATTGGCAAAGGTGAGGGCGAGCATACCTTGTTTTTTCAGGTTGGTCTCGTGGATACGGGCGAAGCTTCTCACCACGATGGCCCGGACGCCGAGGTGGCGGGGCTCCATGGCGGCGTGTTCGCGGGAGGATCCTTCACCATAGTTCTCGTCCCCTACAACGACGGAGCCGATGCCGGCTGCCTTGTAGGCTCTTGCAGTGGCGGGAACGGGGCCATACTCTCCGGTGAGGTCATTCTTTACGGAGTCGGTCTTTTCATTATAGTAGTTGACGGCTCCGATGAGCATGTTGTTCGAGATATTGTCGAGGTGTCCACGGAATTTCAACCAGGGGCCGGCCATGGAGATATGGTCGGTGGTACATTTTCCCTTCGCCTTGATCAGCAACTTGAGTCCTTTGAGGTCTGTTTTTTCCCAAGCGGCGAAGGGGGCCAGGAGCTGGAGGCGTTGGGAGTCGGGTTTTACGACGACCTGTACTCCTTTACCATCTTTAGCGGGGGCCTGGTAGCCTGCGTCCTCCACGGAGAAACCTTTGGGGGGCAGCTCCACGCCGGTGGGCTCATCCAGCATGACGTCTTCTCCCTTGTCATTCTTCAGCTTGTCTTTCAAGGGGTTGAAGGTCAGGTCGCCTGCTATGGCAAAGGCGGTAACAATCTCGGGCGAGGCAACGAAGGCGTGGGTGCTGGCGAGACCGTCGTTGCGTTTGGCAAAGTTGCGGTTGAAGGAGGTGATGATGGAGTTCTTTCTATTGGGGTCGTCGATGTGGCGGGCCCATTGTCCGATGCAGGGACCGCAGGCATTGGCCAGCACTACGCCGCCTATTTTGTCGAAGGTCTTGAGGAATCCGTCTTTTTCGATGGTATAGCGAACCTGTTCCGAGCCGGGGGTGATAGTGAATTCCGCCCGGGCTTTCAGCTTTTTATCGATGGCCTGCTGGGCGAGGGAGGCGGAGCGGCTGATGTCTTCATAAGAAGAATTGGTGCAGGAGCCGATGAGGGCTACTTCCAGTCGCTGGGGCCAGTTATTTTCCTTTACCGCCTTGGCGAACTGGCTGATCGGTGTGGCCAGGTCGGGAGTGAAAGGACCGTTGACATAGGGTTCCAGCTTGCTGAGATCCAGCTCGAGGACCTGGTCATAATATTTTTCCGGGTTGGCGTATACTTCCTTGTCGGGACGGAGGTAGTCCTTGATGCCGTCGGCCAGGGATGCGACTTCGGTGCGGCCCGTGGCTTTCAGGTAGGCTGCCATCTTTTCGTCATAGGCAAACAGGGAGCAGGTGGCTCCTATCTCGGCGCCCATATTGCAGATGGTGCCTTTGCCGGTGGCGCTGAGGCTGTCGGCGCCTTCACCGAAATATTCTACGATGGCTCCGGTGCCGCCTTTCACGGTGAGCTGACCGGCTACCCACAGGATGATGTCCTTGGCGGAGGTCCAGCCGCTCATTTTGCCGGTGAGCTTTATGCCGATGAGCTTTGGCATTTTCAATTCCCAGGGCAATCCTGCCATTACGTCCACGGCATCTGCGCCGCCTACGCCGATGGCTACCATACCCAGGCCACCCGCGTTGGGAGTGTGGGAGTCGGTACCGATCATCATACCTCCGGGGAATGCATAGTTTTCCAGCACTACCTGGTGGATGATGCCGGCGCCGGGTTTCCAGAACCCGATGCCGTACTTATTGGATATAGAGGATAAGAAATCGTATACTTCTTTGTTGACGTCCAGCGCGGTGGCGAGGTCGGCCACTGCACCCGTCCTGGCTTGTATCAGGTGATCGCAGTGAACGGTGGAAGGGACGGCAACCTTGTCGCGTCCGCAGGTCATGAACTGGAGGAGGGCCATCTGGGCTGTAGCATCCTGCATGGCGACGCGATCGGGGGCAAAGTCAACATAGTCCTTTCCACGGGTGTAGGCGTGGGTGGGTGTTTCGAAAAGATGGGAGTACAATATTTTTTCGGCCATTGTCAAGGGTGTGCCTACCAGTTTACGGGCGGCATCTACCTTGGCCGGCATTGCCCCGTATAACTTTTTAATTAAATCCAGATCGAAAACCATGATGAATTTATTTAAGATGTTAGATGTAAGCCATTGATACAGACCACAGATTGGGCCTGGTATGGATGGCATCCAATTGAGAACGCGAATTTACCTAAATTTTGCGTTATTGTGATATTAATGTCCTAAGAGGCTGGAGGGTTTAACGATTTTATTTAAATTAGCATTATGAACAGACTGAAGCATTTCATCGAATGGCAGGTATTCGGGGTGTGCTCGGCGATCGGGGAAAGGATGGGAATTGCCACCTCCCGGATCAGAACCTGGTTTATCTATATCTCTTTTTTGACCATGGGTTCGCCGCTGATCATTTACTTTATCCTGGCATTTTGGATGAATATCAAACGATATATCCTTTCCGCGCGCAGGAATCCTGTGAAATATCTTTAACCTTCCGAGGCCCGCTGCTCTACTGCTGGATAACAAAACTGGTTTGCTCTGGTGAATTCACGGGGAAGTAGATTTTTTACGAAAAAATTTTAGCTGCCTTGTTTCAGTTTGATTTCTCCTATACCGATTATGAGCTGTTGCAGAACGACCTGGCTCAACGGCTGAATGCGCCTGTGGTGAATCACAAGCTGATCTTCCCCGAGGCTGTTGGCACGGGTAGTCTCACCTTTGTCCGGCTGCCGAATGGGATACATGTGAATGTGATCAACTGCAGGTTCAACCAGGATTGGTTTTTGTGCAGGCGGAAAATAAAGGAGGAATATTATACGCTCAGATTCCACGAGCTGACGATCCCGGATACGCTGGAGATACGTATCGGGAAGGAAAGTCTGAAGGAGTCGAATACCACGCGGAGCATCGCCTATCTTACCAATACTTTATCGGACTGGGCCTATCTGGGCGCACAGGGCACTATTTACAAAGGGATCGATGTCCTCTTCGACGCGCAATGGCTGGGAGGGTATCTGGGGGTGAATCGTATCGACGATGTGCTGTCTACCTATCTCTCCCTGCAGGTGGAGAATGTGCATACGGAGCCCCTGGACAGCGAATACCGTCGCCTGATCCAGGAGATCATGGAGGTGGAGGTTGACAATCCCATGCGGCTGGCCATTATCCAGAACAGGGTGATGTTCCTGATCGAGCGATTTTTTACGCGTATTTACGAGCGGAGAAAGAACTCTCATTTCGACATACCGCTGTCCAAGGCGGACATTGACCGTATGATGCAGGTGGAGTCGACGCTGACCCGG
>Ga0157372_10003045_pt1 | contig 18066 bp, 18 predicted proteins | sample C55metaG_FD_115307 | JGI IMG/M metagenome (GOLD analysis project Ga0157372, IMG submission 115307) | Corn rhizosphere microbial communities from Kellogg Biological Station, Michigan, USA - C5-5 metaG | ecosystem: Host-associated > Plants > Roots > Rhizosphere > Soil | place: USA: Michigan... | reverse complement strand
CTCATCGTCGGCTGGCTCATGGGCCGCGACGCGGGCATCCAGGCGCTGGGCGGCATGCTGATGGGCACGATCGTCACCGGCCTCTTCGTCGCGATCTCGATGTGCACGGGCGGCGGTGCGTGGGACAACGCCAAGAAGTACATCGAGGACGGCCACTACGGCGGCAAGGGCAGCGATGCGCACAAGGCCGCGGTGACGGGCGACACGGTGGGCGATCCCTACAAGGACACCGCCGGCCCCGCCGTGAACCCGCTCATCAAGATCATCAACATCGTGGCGCTGCTGATCGTGCCGCTGCTGGTGAGCTAAGTGGTGTCACCCCGGCGCAGGCCGGGGTCCAATTTACAAGGGCCGCCGCGCGCGGCCCTTTCCTTTGCTGGTTGACGGAACGCCTGCACGCATCACTCGCCACGCCGCGCGAGCGGGCATAATCGCGATCCGATGAAAGTGCTGATCCTGGGCGCGGGCGTCGCCGGCGTCGCGAGCGCGTGGTACTTCTGGCGCGACGGCCACGAGGTGTCCGTGCTCGAGCGCAACGCAGGCGTGGCCCTCGAGACCAGCTTCGCCAACGGCGGCCAGCTCTCGTACAGCTACGTGGCGCCGCTCGCGAGTCCCTCGGTGATCCCGAAGATCCCGCCGTGGCTCCTGCGGCGCGACTCGCCGCTGCGCTTTCGTCCCGAATGGGATCTCGAGCAGTGGCGCTGGTGCCTCGAGTTCCTCGCCGCGTGCAACCAGCAGACGGCCGATCTCACGACGGAGCGACTGCTGCGGCTTGCCTTCTACAGCCGCGACCTCATGCACGAGCTCGTGCGCACGCATGCGCCCGATTTCGACTACGTGCAGAACGGCAAGCTCGTGGTGCATGCGTCGCGCGATGCGTACGAGTCGGCGAAGCGGCTGATGGATTACCAGCGCTCGCTCGGCGCCGAGCAGCAGGCGCTCGAGCCCGACGCGGCCGTCGAGTTGGAGCCGGCGCTAGCGCCCATGGCGCATCGCATCGAAGGGGCGATCTACACGCCGAGCGAGGACGCGGGCGATTGCTTCAAGTTCTGCAACGAGCTCGCGCGCATGATGGCGACGGGCCCGAGCCCCGTGACCTATCACTTCGAGCTCGAGGTCCAGCGCCTGCTGCCGTCCCGAGCCGGCCTCATGGGCGTCGAGACGAATCGCGGCGTCTTCGAGGCGGACGCCTACGTGCTGGCGCTCGGCACCAACGCGCCCCGGCTCCTTCACCCGCTCGGCATTCGCGTCCCGGTCTACCCGCTCAAGGGCTACAGCCTCTCCTTGCCGATCACGAACGAAACGGCCGCGCCGCGCATCAGCGTGACGGATTTCAAGCGCAAGGTGGTGTACGCGCGCCTGGGCGGGGAGCTGCGCGTGGCCGGCATGGCCGATCTCTCCGGCAAGCGCGCGGCGATCGACGTCGAGCGCGTGGACCAGCTCGTGGCCGAGGTGAAGGCGGCCTTCCCGGAGGCGAGCGACTTCGCGCAGCTGAGACCCTGGTGCGGCATGCGCCCCGCGACGCCGAAGGGCACGCCCCTGCTCGGCGCGACGCCGCATCGCAACCTGTGGCTCAATGTGGGTCACGGGGCGCTCGGCTTCACGCTGGCACTCGCCACGGGGCGCGTCGTGGCCGACCTCGCGAGCGGGCGCACGCCCGCCGTGCCGCTCGACGGCTTCACCCTCTCCTGAAACCGCACAACGAAGGAACATCCATGGCATTGACGTTCTATCACGGGCACGGCTCGCCCTACTCGTGGCGCGTTTGGCTCGCGCTCGAAGCGAAGAAGATCCCCTACGAGCTCAAGGTCCTGTCCTTCTCCGAGGGCGATACGCGCAAGCCCGAGTTCGTGGCGATCAACCCGCGCCACACGGTGCCGACCATCGTCGACGAGGGCTTGGCGCTCTGGGAGTCGGGAGCCATCGTCGAGTACCTCGATGAGCGCTTCACCTCGGGCACGAAGCTCTATCCGGGCGATGCCAAGCGGCGCGCTCGCGTGCGGCGGCTCATCCGCGAGGCGGAGAGCTACCTCGGCCCCGAGGCGCTCGACGTCGTCATGGAGGAGCACTTCTTCAAGGGCGAGGCGCCCCCGGACCTCGAGAAAGTCGCCAAGGCGCGCGAGAAGCTCGGCGAGGAGCTGCAGCGCTTCGCGCAGGAGCTGCGCGGCGACTACTTCGACGGGGCGCAGATCTCGGCGGCGGACCTCTTCATCTATCCCTATATCGCCTACGCGAAGCGGCTCACCGTGCGCAAGCCCGAGACGAAGCTCACCGAGCTCCTTCCGGCGCCGCTCGCGGCATGGGCCAGGCGCATCGAGTCGCAGCCCTGGTTCGACAAGACCTTCCCGCCCCATTGGAAGTGAACGGCGTTCCCGAAGGACCGCCCCTCTCGTTCCGCGTCACCGCGCGCGACGGCGAGGCGCGCCGCGGCGTGCTCGAGCTGCGCCGGGGCAGCGTGCAGACGCCGGCGTTCATGCCGGTCGGCACCTACGGCACGGTGAAGGCGATGAGCCCCGCGGAGCTCACGGAGGTGGGCGCCGAGATCGTGCTCGGCAACACCTTCCACCTGTGGCTGCGCCCGGGCCTCGCCGTGATCGAGAAGTTCGGCGGCCTGCACCGCTTCATGGGATGGAAGGGGCCGATCCTCACCGATTCCGGCGGCTTCCAGGTGTTCAGTCTGGGGGAGCTGCGCAAGATCAGCGAGGAAGGCGTGGCATTCCAGTCGCCCATCAACGGCGATCGCCTGTTCCTGGGCCCCGAGGAAGCGATGCGCATCCAGCGCGTGCTCGACTCCGACATCGCCATGATCTTCGACGAGTGCACGGGCTATCCCGCCACGCGCGAGCACGCGGCGGAGTCGATGCGCCTGTCGCTGCGCTGGGCGCAGCGTTCGAAGCTCTCCCATGCCGACAGTCCCAATGCGCTCTTCGGCATCGTGCAGGGCGGCATGCACGAGGACCTGCGCGAGGAGTCGCTCGCCGGGCTCGTGGCGCTCGGCTTCGACGGTTATGCGATCGGCGGGGTCTCCGTGGGAGAGCCCAAGGAGGAGATGGCGCGCATCGTCGAGCACCTGCCGCGGCGCCTGCCCGCGGACGCGCCGCGCTACCTGATGGGCGTGGGCACGCCCGAGGACATCGTGCATGCCGTGAGGAACGGCATCGACATGTTCGACTGCGTGCTGCCCACGCGCAACGCGAGGAACGGGTGGCTCTTCACCCGCCGCGGCGACGTGAAGATCAAGAATGCGCGCCACCGCGAGGACACCGGGCCGCTCGACCCCGATTGCGGCTGCTACACGTGCCGCAATTTCTCGCGCGCCTACCTGCACCACCTGCATCGCGCGGGCGAGATCCTGGGCGCCCGGCTCAACACGGTGCACAACCTCTTCTACTACCAGGAGCTCATGGCCGGCCTGAGGAGCGCCATCGAGGCCGGGGAATCGGCCCTTTTCGAGAGCCGCTTCCGCGAGCGCCGCATGCTAGAATCGTCGGTTGATTCGGACGCGAACCTTTAGACATTTCAAAGCGTTCTAGCAATTTCAACGCCTTTTCGTCTCCCCGGAGTTCCCATGATCGGCAACGCATACGCCCAGGCTGGAGGTAGCACGGCCGCGCCCGGCGGCGACCTGATGAGCTTCCTGCCCATCATCCTGATGTTCGTGGTCCTGTACTTCCTCATGATCCGCCCGCAGATGAAGAAGGCGAAGGAGCACAAGACCATGCTGGAGACGCTGCAGAAGGGCGACGAGGTGATCGCCATGGGCATGCTGGGCAAGGTGGCGAAGATCGGCGACACGTACCTGAGCCTCGAGATCGCGCCCAACACCACGATCCAGGTGCAGAAGCAGGCGGTCACGACGCTGCTGCCGAAGGGCACGATCAAGGACGCGCAGTAGGCCCGTAATGAACCGCTACCCGCTCTGGAAGTACATCATCATCGGCGTCGCGCTCGTCGTGGCGCTGGTCTACGCCGCGCCGAACTTCTTCGGCGAGGTGCCCGCGGTGCAGGTCTCGGGCAAGCGCACCTCGGCCCAGGTCGACGATGCGATGCGCCAGTCGCTCGCCGACGCGCTCAAGGCCGCGAACGTGCCGGCCACCAAGATCGAGGGGACGCCCGACGCGGTGCGCTTCCATTTCGACACGCCGGACGCGCAGCTCAAGGCGCGCGACGTGATCGACAGCAAGATCGACAAGAACAGCTACATCGCCGCGCTCAACCTCGTGCCGAATGCCCCGTCCTGGCTGCAGGCGATCGGCGCCAAGCCGATGTACCTGGGGCTCGACCTGCGCGGCGGCGTGCACTTCCTGCTGCAGGTCGACATGAAGTCGGCGCAACGCAAGGCGGTCGATCGCTACGTGGGCGACATCCGCGCGCTGCTGCGGGACAAGAAGATCTATTACTCCCACCTCGGCCGCGAGGGCGACGACCGCGTCGTGGTGGGCTTCCAGGAGGCGGCGCAGGAGCAGGCGGCGTTGCGCGAGATCAACGTGGCCATGACGGATCTCACGCTGCGCGAGCAGACGGTGGGCACGGGCACGCAGATCGTGGCGCAGGTGAAGCCCGAGGTGCTCAAGGCGAACCAGGAAGCCGCGCTGCAGCAGAACATCCAGACGCTGCGCAATCGCGTGAACGAGCTCGGCGTCTCGGAGCCGATCGTGCAGCAGCAGGGCAGCGACCGCATCGTGGTGGAGCTCGCCGGCGTGCAGGACCCGACCACGGCGAAGGAGATCCTGGGCCGCACCGCGACCCTCGAGATCCGCCTCGTGGCCGAGGATCTCGCCTCCGACCGCGGCATGGGCGCCTTCATGCAGTACAAGGACCTGCCCGCGCCGCCCAACACCGACAAATTCCCCGACCAGAGGAACGGCGTGCCGGTGCTGGTGCGCAAGGGTGTCGTCGTGACCGGCGACCGCATCACCAACGCACAGGCCAACTTCGACCAGCAGAGCGGCGGGCCGGTGGTGAACGTGAAGCTCGACAGCGCCGGCGGGCGCGCGATGCGCGCGGCCACGCGCGAGAACGTCGGCAAGCGCATGGCGATCCTCCTCATCGAGAAGACCGGGACCGTGGTCGCGATGTGGCCGAACATCCAGGAAGAGTTCGGCGCCGACTTCCGCATCACGGGCCTCACCGACATCAAGGAGGCAAGGGACCTGGCGCTCCTGCTGCGCTCGGGCTCGCTCGCGGCCAACATGGACATCATCGAGGAGCGCACCATCGGGCCGTCGCTCGGCAAGGAGAACATCGAGAAGGGCTTCCACGCGGTGCTCTTCGGGTTCCTCGCCATCGCGGTGTTCATGATCGTCTACTACGCCATGTTCGGGCTGGTCTCCGTGCTGGCGCTCGCGTGCAACCTGCTGCTGCTGGTGGCGATCCTGTCGATCCTGCAGGCGACGCTCACGCTGCCCGGCATCGCGGCCGTGGCGCTCACGCTCGGCATGGCGATCGACTCCAACGTGCTCATCAACGAGCGGGTGCGCGAGGAGCTTCGCAGCGGCATGACCCCGCAGATGGCGATCCAGGCGGGCTACGACCGCGCGTTCGGGACGATCCTGGACTCGAACGTGACGACCCTCATCGCGGGCCTGGCGCTGCTCGCCTTCGGCTCGGGGCCGGTCAAGGGCTTCGCCGTCGTGCATTGCCTCGGCATCCTCACCTCGATCTTCAGCGCGGTGATGGTCTCGCGCGGCCTCGTGAACCTGATCTACGGCGGGCGCAAGAAAGTGGCGCGGCTGTCGATCGGCAATACCGAGTGGCACCGCAACAACAAGGCAACCGCCTAAACGAAATCGGACCCCGGTCTGCACCGGGGTGACAAACGACCATGGAATTCTTCCGCTTCCGCCGCAACATCCCGTTCATGCGGCACGCGTTGGTCTTCAACGTGATCTCGATCATCGTGTTCCTCGCCTCGGTGATCCTGCTCGCGACGAAGGGCCTGCATTTCTCGATCGAGTTCACCGGCGGCACCGTGATGGAGGTGAGCTACGACCACGCGGCCGACCCGGACAAGATCCGCGACGCGCTCGAGCGCATGGGGCTGAAGGACGCGAGCGTGCAGAACTTCGGCAGCTCGCGCGACGTGCTGATCCGCATCCCGCTGCCGAAGGTGCGCGAGGGCGAGAACCAGAACAAGGCCGTGCAGGCCCAGAACGACGCGGTGGTGAAGACCCTCAAGGACCAGGACAAGGCCGCCGAGATGAAGCGCGTCGACGTCGTGGGCGGCGTGGTCGGCAAGGAGCTCGCGACCGACGGGGGACTGGCGCTCCTCTTCGTCTGCATCGGCATCGTGATCTACCTCGCGTTCCGCTTCGAATGGCGCTTCGCGGTGGCGACCATCGTCGCGAACCTGCACGACGTCGTGATCATCCTGGGCTTCTTCGCGCTCTTCCAGTGGGAATTCTCGCTGCCGGTGCTGGCGGCGGTGCTCGCGGTCTTCGGCTACTCGGTGAACGAGTCGGTCGTGGTCTTCGACCGGGTGCGCGAGAACTTCAAGAAGCTGCGCAAGGCGAGCGTCGACGAGGTGATGGACGCGTCGATCACGGGGACCATCTCGCGCACGATCATCACGCACTTGTGCACGCAGATGATGGTGCTGTCGATCTTCTTCTTCGGGGGCCCGAGCCTGCACTACTTCGCGCTGGCGCTCACCGTGGGCATCCTCTTCGGCATCTACTCGTCGGTGCTCGTGGCGTGCCCGCTCGCGAAGTACCTCGGCGCCTCCCGGGCCGACTTCGTGAAGCCGGAGAAGAAGGCGGTCGAACCGGTCGTGCCGTGACGTGAATTTGCTGGATGTAGTACTCCACCTCGACGTCCACCTGCTGCAGCTGGTGCAGGCGTACGGGGTGTGGGCGTACGCGATCCTCTTCGCGATCATCTTCTGCGAGACCGGGCTCGTGGTCGCGCCCTTCCTGCCCGGCGACTCGCTGCTCTTCGTGGCCGGCGCCATCGCGGCTACCGGCGCGCTCGAGATCCACTCGCTTTTCCTGCTGCTGGCGCTCGCCGCCATCCTGGGCAACACGGCCAACTTCGAGATCGGCCGCTGGCTGGGTCCCAGGCTCTTCCACGCGGGAGGCTCGCGCTGGCTGGATCCGAAGCACCTCGAGAGCGCGCACGCGTTCTACGAGCGCCATGGCGGGAAAGCCGTGGTGATCTCGCGCTTCCTGCCCATCATCCGCACGTACATTCCCTTCGTCGCGGGCCTGGCGCGGATGCGCACGAGCGTGTTCGTCGCGTACAACGTCGTGGGCGGCGCGCTCTGGGCCGGGTCCCTTTGCTATGCGGGGTACTTCTTCGGCAATATTCCGTGGGTGAAGGGCCATCTCACGCTGCTCATCCTGGCGATCATCGCGGTGAGCCTGCTGCCCCTGGGCATCGCGTGGGTGCGCTCGCGGACGAAAAAAGGCTAGCGATGCACGATCTGCAGGTATTCGACATCTACAGGGTCATCCAGGTGGTGCTCACGCCGGTGTTCCTGCTCACGGCGGTGTCGGGACTGATCAACGTGCTGATCACGCGGCTCGCGCGCGCGACCGACCGGCGCCGCGTGCTCGAGGAGAACCTGCCGGAGTACCTCGACGCGCGCCGCGACGAGGCGCTGCGCGAGCTGCGACTCATCAACAACCGCGTCGTGCTCACCCTCTGGTCGGTCGCGCTCGCGGTGCTGGCGGGCCTCTTCGTCTGCCTCGACATCGGCATCGCCTTCGCCGGCGCCTATTTCACGCTCGACCTCTCGCGCCCGGTGGCGCTGCTCTTCGTCTGCGCGGTGCTCGCCATCACGGGCTGCCTCGTGCTCTTCCTGCGCGAGATCACCATCGCGGCGATGAGCGCGCACCAGACGCTCAAGCCTCAGGCGCGGCGCTGGCGGATGAACCCGATGGCGCAGGCGAAGTACGCGAGCGAGAGGACGACCTCGAGCGCTCCCAGCCTCGCCGAGAGCCCGCGGTCCGACCAGGCGCGCGTGACGCCCTCGGCGAAGTAGAGCCAGATGAGGAGCGTGGTCCACTGGAACGTGTAGCGCTTCCCGCGCAGGATGCCGAACACGGGGAAGAGCAGCGGCACCACCTTGAGCACCATCCACGAGCCGCCGGGCTTGAGGGGCGCCAGGAAAAGCTCCCACGCCACGCAGAGGAAGATGAGCGCCACGAGCGCGACCCAGGCGCCCCAGCGCGCGATGCGCGCGCTCACGCGACCAGCTTCTTGGCGACCGTGGCGAGCCGCTTGCCGAGCGCGAAGGCGAGGCGCGCTTCCTCCTCGGTGACCGGGCGGTCGTTGGCGGTCCCGGAGACGTGCGTCGCGCCATAGGGCGTTCCGCCCGAGCGCGTGGAGTTGAGGTCCGGCTCCGTGTACGGCAGCCCCACGATCACCATGCCGTGGTGCAGCAGCGGCAGCATCATGGAGACGAGGGTCGCCTCCTGCCCGCCGTGCATCGACGCGGTCGACGAGAAGACCGCGGCGGGCTTGCCCGCGAGCGTGCCGCGCGTCCATTCGGCGCCGAGGCCGTCGAGGAAGTACTTGAGGGGCGCGGCCATGTTGCCGAAACGCGTGGGCGAGCCCAGGGCGATGCCGGCGCATTCCTCGAGGTCGCTCGCCTCGACGTAGGGCGGCCCCTCGGAGGGCACGGCGGGCGCTGCCTTCTCGATCACCGCGGCGACCTTGGGGACGGTGCGCACCCGCGCCTCCATGCCGTCGACGCTCTCGATGCCGCGCGCGACGGAGCGTGCCAGCGTGCGCACCGCGCCCGTGGCGCTGTAGTAGAGGACGAGGATGTCGGGCACGGGCTATCATAGCGCGCGTCGACCGCGACTCCATGCGCGAAAAACTTCTCCAGCTCCCGGGGTTCCTGCGCTTCGTCTGGCGTCGCTGGAACGAGGACCGCTGCCCGCAGGTCGCCGCGGCGCTCACCTACGTGACGCTGCTTGCCCTGGTGCCGCTCTTCGTCGCGGCCGTGGCGGTGCTCTCCTCGGCGCCGGTCTTCGGCGGGGTGATCGAGGACCTCAAGCGCTTCCTGCTGCGCAACCTGGTCCCCGACATCGCGCGGCACATCATCTACGTGAACCTCGCGCAGTTCCAGCAGAACGCGGCGCGGCTCACCACGCTGGGCCTGGGCGGCGTCCTGGTGCTGAACGTCATGCTCCTGCTCTCGATCGACCGTACGCTGAACGGGATCTGGCGCGTGCGCCGCTCGCGCCCCTACTGGCTCTCGGCATTGAGCTACATCGTGCTGGTGATCGCGGGCCCGCTGCTGATCGGCGTGTCGGTGTCGGTCACGACGTATCTTTCGCCGATGCTCGCGCAGCTCACGGGCCTGGAGCCCGAGCCCCACTCGCCGCTGCTGCGCGTGCTGCCCTTCCTCGGCACCGCCGTGGCGTTCTTCCTGCTGTACCGGCTGCTTCCGCACCGCCGGGTGCCGTGGCGCCATGCGCTGCTGGGCGCCGCCGTGGCGGCGATCCTCTTCGAGGCCGCGAAAAACATCTTCTCGATCTACGCGCGCATGGCGCCGACCTACAACGTGGTCTACGGCGCGTTCGCGGCCGTGCCGTTCTTCCTCGTCTGGGTCTACCTCTCGTGGCTCACGATCCTCTTCGGCGCCGAGCTCACGGCATCCGCCGCGTTCTGGGCGGATGAGCTGTGGCGGCATCCGTCCAGTCCCTCGACGCATTTCCGCCACGCGGTGCGCGTCGCGCGCGTGCTGCTCGCGGCGGGCGAGCCGGTCAGCTTCCGCCACCTGCGCAGGACGACGCACCTGCCCGTGCACGTGCTCGAGGATGCGCTGCTGCGCATGGAGGCGTGCCGCATCGTCGAGGAACGCGGCCGCTCGGGGTATGCGTTGGCGCGGCCGCCCGAGAAGGTCTCGATCGCGGAGCTCTACGAGGCGACGGTGGCGCCGCTCGGGGCGATGGAGCCCGCGGAATGGGCCGAGGTGTCGCCGGATTTCGCCCGCGCGGCGCGCGAGATGCGCGAGGGCCTGGAGCGGCCGCTCGCGACGCTACGCGAGGCGGGCGGCAAGGCCGAGCCCGTCAGGAAGCGCAGAGGTGGAAAAGGTCGAAGCGCCCGGTCAGCTCGATGACGCCGGCCGCGCGCACGCGCGCGGAGAAGCCTTCGGCCTGCAGGTCGAACTCGCGCAGCTCGGAATAGGTGTTGGACGGCGTGGCGAGCAGGTAGGCGCCGGGCGAATCCTCGTCCGCGATGAGCAGCCCCGGCTTCGACTGCAGCGACGCGGAGATGGTGGCCTGCACCCACACCGCGCGCTCGGCCGCGCCGATGTACTGCAGGCCGAACTCGGCGCTGCCGTCCTCGAGGGTGGTGATCCAGCGCAGCACCGCGACGGTCCAGTGCTTCTTGCCCGGCACGCGCACGCCCACGATCTCGCCCACGGCGAGTTGCTGCATCGAGCCCTGCGCGCGGCGCACCTTGAGGCCGCCCGCGCTCTGGTTCACCACGGCCCACTCGTGGATCGGCACCGGGCGCTGGTGCTCGTCCATCGCGAGCGCGGGCATCTGCACGGTAATGCCCCTGCGCACCGCGAGCTCGCGGGTCGAGGCGTCGATGCGGGAGTCGTGGATCACGAAATGCGCGATCGCCTTGATGCCCACGCAGATCGCGACCGTCATGTCGGAAGGATCGCGCCGGTACGCGCGCTTGGGCGGATCTCCCCACAGCACGACGAGCTTCGCCAGGAACGACGCGCCGTCTTCGCCCATCTCGCGCGTCATGCTGGCGGAGACGTTGCCGCCCTCGAGGGCGAGTTTGCGCGCGCGCACGCGCTCGACGATCGCGTTCGCGTCGAAGAGCCGCCAGTTCGGGCCGCCGGCGTCGTCGTTGGCGGAAAGCGCGGGCTTGGGGCCGCGGTCCGTGTCGCACGGCACGAGGAAATGCCCGCCGGGTCGCGTGGCCGGGCGCTGCTGGCTGAGGGTCACCGGCGCACGCAGCGCGCGAATGAGCGCCACGATGCGCTCGATCTCGCCGGTAGCCAGGCGATAGGCGTCGGTGAGGGACACGAGCAGGGCCTCGCAGTACGCCTGCGCCACCGTGAGGCCGTCGGGATGCTCGCCGGCGTCGTTCACGAGCTGCTCCCGCTCGGCGAAGAGGTAGACCTCGTGCAAGGCTTTCCACGCACCCTGCGGCACAGGCGAGTACGCCTTGTAGCTCGCATAGGTCTGCCACGCCAGGAACTGCGCCGCGCGCACGAGGCAGGTGGCGAGCTGCTTGCGCAGGCCGAAGCCGATGCGCCGGGCCGCGACGTCCGCGGCGGCGATGCGATAGCCGGTGGCGAGCGCCGCGGCAAGCGAGCGCGCGCTCGCGAGCGCCTCGCGCCCGCGCGGGCCGAGCGGTTGCGGCGCCTTCGCGTAGATGTCGTCGAGCTCGTCGAGCAGGACCTGCGCGCGCGTGAGCGAAGCGTCCAGCAGCTCGGCGCGCACATCGGGCGCGAGGCGCACTCCGTTCAGCTGGGCGAGGTAGCCTCCCAGGCGGCGCGACGCGTCGAACGTCTGCGCGATGGGCAGCGCCTCCACCCACGCGCTGAACGCCTTGGGGCGGATCTCGAGATCGGGCGGCGGGGGGATGAGCTCCCCGGGGACGGCGAGGACAAACGTCACGGCGCTCTTTTCCGTTAAGCTTTTGATCCAGCATAGGCAAGGAATGCACGCTTGAAAAGCAACTGGTTCACAGCCGCGGCCGCCTGCGCGGCTACGGCCGTAACGCAGGCCCTGGCGGCCGCCCCCGCCTTCGACCTGGTCGATACCGCCGGCGCGCACCACCGGCTCGCCGACTACCGGGGCAAGCCCGTGGTGCTCAACTTCTGGGCGACCTGGTGCGTGCCCTGCATCCAGGAGATCCCCGAGATCGCCGCGTTTCGCAAGGCGCACCCCGAGGTGGTCGTGATCGGCATCGCGGAAGACGCGAAGGATGCGGCGAAGGTGAAGGCTTTCGCCGCCAAGGTGGGACACGATTATCCGCTCGTGCTCGCGGACGACGCGGTGGAGAAGCAGCTGGGCTCTCCCGCGGCGCTGCCCACCACGCGCGTCTACGACGCGAAGGGCAACGTGAGGTACGACCAGCCGGGGCGCGTCACGCGCGCGAAGCTCGAGGAGCTCACCGCTTCACGTTGAAGCCCGCGGAATCGCTCCAGCGCGTGCGCCACGCACGGATCACGCGCTTCGGATAGTCCGGCTTGCCGAGGCTGCCGTTGTAGCGCTCGAGCGCGTTCACCATGTTGCCGTTCTCGCGGTCGAGGTAGAAGCGCAGGATGGTGCAGCCGTAGCGCACGTTGGTGCGCCAGTCGAAGAGGTCGTGCGACGGCGTGCCGATCTGCTTCACCCAGAACGGCATCACCTGCATGAGGCCGCGCGCGCCCGCGACGGAGACGGCGTACTTGCGGAACTGGCTCTCGACGTCGATCACCGCCAGCACGAGCTGCGGGTCGAGCCCGGCGCGCCGCGCCTCGTAGTGCACGAGCTGCAGCAGCTCGCGCGCGCGCTCCTCGTCGCCCACGCGCGGCGCGATCCGCCGCGCGAGGTTGGCGATCCACAGGCGCGTCTCGCGGTCCTCGATCTCCACGGGCGCGCGATCGCGTACCGCGGAGGCGAGCGAGGCGCGCACGCTCGCGGAGAGCACCTCGTACTGCTGCGCCCCGCCGAAGGCCGCGGGCGCGGCAAGGGCGAGCGCGAGCGCGAGAAGCCTAGCCGTGCGGCGCATGCGCCGGATCGACGCGCGCGGCGACGTGCGCGACCGCGTCGGCGAGGTTCACCTTCGTCGGCGCCGCATCCCGGCGATGCTGGTACTCGACGACACCTTCCTTGAGCCCGCGCTCGCCGATCACGACGCGGTGCGGGATGCCGATGAGCTCCTGGTCGGCGAGCAGCACGCCGGGCCGCTCGTTGCGGTCGTCGAGCAGCGGCTCCATGCCCGCCGCGGAGAACGCGGCGTAGACCTTCTCGGCCGCGTCGCGCACGGCGTCGCTCTTGTGGTAGCCGAGCGGCACGATGGCGACGGTGAAGGGCGACATCGGGTCGGGCCAGATGATGCCCTTGTCGTCGTGGTTCTGCTCGATGGCGGCGGCGACCACGCGCGTGACGCCGATGCCGTAGCAGCCCATCTCCATGGGCTTCGTCTCGCCCTTGTCGTCGATGTAGGTCACGCCCATCTTCTGCGTGTAGGCGGTGCGCAGCTGGAACACGTGCCCCACCTCGATGCCGCGCGCGATCTCGAGCGTGCCGCGGCCGTCGGGTGAAGGATCGCCCGCGACCACGTTGCGGATGTCGGCGACGATGGGCTCGGGGATGTCGCGGCCGAAGTTGACGCCCGTGAGGTGGTAGTCGTCCTCGTTCGCGCCCACCACGAAATCGCTCATGGCGGCGACCGTGCGGTCGGCGACGATCTTCACGCCATGCCCGACGGGCCCCAGGGAGCCGGGGGATGCGCGCAGCCTGTCGCGGATCTCCGCTTCGCTCGCGAAGCGGAAGGGTCTCAGGCCCGGCACCTTCGAGGCCTTGATCTCGTTCAGCATGTGGTCCCCGCGCACGAGGAGCATCACCATCTCCGGCTCGGCGCCCTCGCGCTCGTGCATCACGACGATGGTCTTGATGGTCTTCTCGATCGGCAGCTTCAGGAACGCCGAGAGCTCCTCGCAGGTATGCACGCGCGGCGTGGAGACCTTCTGCATCGGTTGGGCCGCGGGCCCGCGCGGCTGCCGCGGCGCCAGCGCTTCCGCCAGCTCGACGTTCGCCGCGTAGTCCGACTGCGGGCAGAATGCGATCGAGTCCTCGCCGGCGTCGGCCAGCACCTGGAACTCGTGCGAGCCCGTGCCGCCGATCTCGCCGGTGTCGGCGGCGACGGCGCGAAACGCGAGCCCGAGGCGCGTGAAGATGCGCATGTACGCCTCGTACATGGCCTGGTAGCTCTTCTTCAATCCCTCGAAGTCGGGATCGAACGAGTACGCGTCCTTCATCGTGAACTCGCGCGCGCGCATGACGCCGAAGCGCGGGCGGATCTCGTCGCGGAACTTGGTCTGCACCTGGTAGAAGTTCACCGGCAGCTGGCGATAGCTCTTCACCTCGCGCCGGACGATGTCGCAGATCACCTCCTCCGCGGTCGGCGCGTAGCAGAACTCGCGCTCGGCGCGATCCTTGATGCGCAGCATCATCGGGCCGTACAGGTCCCAGCGACCGGTCTCCCGCCAGAGCTCCGCGGGCTGGATCGGCGGGGCGATGAATTCGAGCGCGCCGGCGCGGTTCATCTCCTCGCGCACGATGGTCTCGACCTTGCGCAGGACCTTGAGGCCCAGCGGCATCCAGGAGTAGAGCCCGCTGCCGAGCTTGCGGATGAGGCCGGCGCGGAGCATGAGCTTGTGGCTGGCGAGCTCCGCTTCCTGGGGCGCTTCCTTGAGGGTGGCGAGGTAGTACTGGCTTGCGCGCATCGGGGTCTTTCCAGCGATAAATCAGTAATTTGCAGCCGGGTATTGTACACGGCGGCATGGTTCGGCCGGTGGGTGGCAGGCGCTCGCATACTGTGCAAAAATGAACTCAACTCAACGGATTGGATGGTGGACGCCATGATCGATCGGGACGGCTATCGCCCGAACGTCGCCATCGTGCTCGTCAACGGCCGCAACCAGGTCTTCTGGGGCAAGCGCGTGAAGGAACACGCGTGGCAATTCCCCCAGGGCGGCATCAAGCCTGGCGAATCGCCCGAGCAGGCGATGTATCGCGAGCTCCAGGAGGAAACGGGGCTCGAACCTCAGCACGTGAAGATCCTCGGCCGCACCCGCGACTGGCTGCACTATCACGTGCCCACCCACTGGGTGAAGCGCGAATGGCGCGGCACCTACAAGGGCCAGAAGCAGATCTGGTTCCTGTTGCGCATGGTCGGCCGCGACACGGACATCTCGCTGCGTGCGAGCACGCATCCCGAGTTCGACGCATGGCGCTGGCACGACTACTGGGTGCCCCTCGAGGCGGTGATCGACTTCAAGCGCGAGGTCTATCGCCTCGGGCTTGAGCAGCTCGCCGAGTATCTCGACGTGACGCCCGGCACCGTGGGCCTCTCCCCTTATGGCCGGCGCCGGCGTCATCCGCGCATGGCGCGCACGGCCGCCGCCGCGGACTAACGACCGGGGTCAGACCACAGTCACGATGTGAAACTCCCGCAGGTTTCACATCGTGACAGTGGTCTGGCCCGGTCAAAACCCGCGGTATTGCGCGGGGATCATCAGCGCCGCGAGCACGTCGGCGCCCACGCCGAGCACGATCGCCGCGAGCACGATGACGAAGGTGTAGGGCAGCGCGCGCTCGCCCGGCACGTTCATGAGCCGCGGCAGGCCGACGTGAAGCAGGTAGAGGCTGTAGAGGCCCGCGAGCGCGAGGATCGAGAGCGCGGGCAACGCGTAGAAGAGACCCGCGAGCCAGAACGCCGTGGGCGCATACGACGCCACCTTGAACGCGCGCACGAAATCGCGCTCGCCGCCGAATCCCGGCGCCAACGCGTTCACCAGCGCCGCGAGCGCATACACCAGCCCGAGCGTGAGCACGTAGAGCGCGACCATGTGCGCGACGCCGTGCGCGAACGGAACGCGCTGTCCGCCGCCCAGGAGTCCCGTGCCCACGAACGAGAAGCCCACGAAATACGCGACCGCCGGAATCGCGGCGACCACCGCCACGTAGCCGAGATAGAGCTGCGGCACGCTCGTGCGCTCGCCCGCGATCTCCTCCCACGCCACCGTGGGCGCGACGAGCAGCGCCTTGGCGCGGAGCAGCGCGTTCACGTGCGCGCGTCCTGCGCCAGGACCTGCTCGATGCGCGCCACGATGCGCCGCTCCTGCTCCGCGGGCGAGAAGGCCGCATAGCGCTTGCGGAACGCATCGGCGCCGCGACGCAGCGCGGCGCGCTCGCGCAGCGCTCGCTCGAAGCCCCGGGCGACCTCGCGCGGCGCGTCGATGCGCGCGACACTCACGCCCGCTCGGGCCTGCTCGATGCGCGCGGCCGTGACGAGCTGCTCGAACTGGGCCGGCAGCACGAGCTGCGGCACGCCATGCATCAGCGCCGCGCCGGCCACGTTCCCGCCGTGGTTCACGAAGAGGTCGCATCCGTCGAGCAGCGGCGCGAGCCGCAGCGGCCGCGCGCTCACGCGCCGCTGCGCGCCCTGCAGGCGGGCGCGACGCGCTTCGTCGAGGCCCGGAAGATAGGCCGCGACGCGGCAACGCCGCGCCACGAGCGCCTCGATCACCGCGTCGATGCGCGGGTCCGATCCGCGTAGGTACACCAGCACGCGCGGCCCTTCGCCATAAGGCCAGGGCACGTCCTCGCCCGCCTCGATGCTGTAACGAGGTCCCCAGTATTCCGTGCGCGGACGCTGGCCGTAATGATCGAGCTCGGGAAACGTGCAGAGGAACGAGGCATCGACCTCGAGCTGCTCGTGCAACGCGCCAAGCGGCGCCGCGCCATGGCGCCCGAGAACCGCGTTCACGTTCGCGAGCACCCGCGCCTCTCGCTCGGCGAGCGCTGCGGGATCGATGCGGAGGTCCGGCCGGAAAGGCGGCATCGGTGCGAGGCGGGGCGGGATCGCGAAGCCGTTACTGTAGTCGACGCGCGGCAGGCCGAGGATGCGCGCGGCGAGCAGCGCCGTCGGCGCGTAGTCCGCCACCACGAGGTCCGCGCGGCATGCGCGCAGCAGCTGGATCCACCCCGCGACGAGCCCCGCGAGGTCTTCCGCATCGGCGTAGCCGCAGCCGAGCATCAGGTCGCTCCAGGCGACCGGGACGCCCACGCCCTGGCCTTCGCGCGGCGAGAGGGGGGCCTGGTACACCGCGCGGCGCTCGAGCGCGAGCGCGCCGAGCTGGTGCAGCTCGCGGAATGCGAACGCGCTCTCATGCCCGCGCGACTCCAGCGCACGTGCGAGCGTCGCGCATGCCATGGCGTGCCCGAGCTCGCCGCCCAGTTCCCAGGCGAAGGCGATGCGGGCCATCAGCGCGCGAGCGCTTCGAGGCGCGCCGCCGCCTCGCGTGCCGCATCGCTCCCGGGACGTGCACCCAGCTCGCGTGCGAATCGCCGGGCGCGCTCACGCAGCGGCTCGTCCGCGAGCATGGCGGCGAGCGCGGCACCGACGGTCGATGCATCCCCGAGGTGCATTACCGCCACTCCGCACTCCACGAGGCGACGCGCGACGAGCTCCTGCTCCAGATGCATCGGCAGCAGCAGGAGCGGCGCGCCGGCGCGAAGCGCATCGGCCGCGAAACCCGGGCCGCCATGACCCACGCACGCATCGACGTCCTCGAGCAGCGGCGCGAGACGAAGCGCGCGCCCGTAGACGCGAACGCCACCCGTCGAGCACTCGCGCGCGGTATCGTCCGGCATGCCGGGCGCCGCGACGATCGACTGCGCCGTCGCGCCTTGCAACGCGGCGAGCACTGCGCGGAAGCGCGGATCGCGCAGCTTGAGGTAAGCCAGCACGCGCGGCGAACGCGAGCCGTCCCATTGCACTTCGAGTCCTTCGCGCGAGCACGCAAGCGGCCCGAGGTAATCGCCCGGCCGTGGGCCGAGCGGATCGAGCTCCGGATACGTCATGAGCAGGTTCACCTCGGCGCGAAAGAGCGCGCCCAGGGGGATTCCATCGCAGCCCTCGACCTGCGCGAGGCTGCGGCGCAGCTCCTCATCGGCGCGGCGCAGCGCCGCCTCGTCGGCTCCCCCGGGCCGGATCGCCGGCAGCGGATCCGACATCGGCGCGAGCGCGAATCCGCTGCCCACCGTCGCCCGGCGAAGCGAACGCCGCGCCGCCGCGAGCATCGCATTCGGCGCGTAGTCGGCGACCACGGCATCCGGTCGCGCAGAATCGATCAACGTGTCCCACGCGCGCTGCGCGCCGCGCAGCGAGGCGATGTCCCGGAAGCCGAGGTTGAGAAGCACGTCGGCCGCGTTCACCGGGGCAGGATCGAAAGCCGGCGGGCGGCGCAGCACGGGCGCGGCCCACGCGGCGAATCCATCGCGCGCGGCTGCGTCCAGGCGCGTCGCGTCGCGGAAGGCGAACGCGACCTCGTGCCCCCGCTCGCGCAGCGCTCTCCCCAGCGGCAGCACG
>Ga0157372_10003044_pt1 | contig 18067 bp, 8 predicted proteins | sample C55metaG_FD_115307 | JGI IMG/M metagenome (GOLD analysis project Ga0157372, IMG submission 115307) | Corn rhizosphere microbial communities from Kellogg Biological Station, Michigan, USA - C5-5 metaG | ecosystem: Host-associated > Plants > Roots > Rhizosphere > Soil | place: USA: Michigan... | reverse complement strand
CCCGATAAAAATCGCCGGATTGCAATTTTCAAAATAATTGCTTTGTATGACATGATCATCGCCGAAAATTCTAAGCCCGGGAGTGTTAATAAAATAATTGCCATAAACACAACATTTGTTACCATGCCTCAAAGTAAACTGCGCAGGGCAATTCCGGATGGTGTTGTACCGCAGTGTAACTGCAGACGCTTTTACCGATATTAATTCATTTTCGCCTGCACAATCTTCGAATAGATTGTATTCAACAATACTGTTGCTCGATGAAAGGCTAAAACCACTAAGACCAAGTTGCAGCGTTTCAGCACCATTTTTACCACCCTGATCTTTTTGTGATTTGAAATAATTGTGGTGTATCCAAAGACGCTCTGCGATTTGATTGCCACTACCACGAATGGCAATAAACCTGCCCATCGCATTTTTATTTTGAAAAGTATTGTAATCTACCTCGTGATCGCTGCCGGCGAGCGTAAGGTCTTCGCCATCGCCGGGAGTTTCAAAAAGATTTTGAGTAAATCGGCAAAAGCGTGTGCCGGCGCCGGTTTTCGCCTTCGACGCCAGGTGCGTAAATTTGAAACCTTTAATAATAATATATGCAGCAGGACTTACCAAGTTAAAACCTCCGGAGCCGGTGATTTCCGCCATTCCTGTATTTTGCGCAGCTATAGTGATAGGCTGCGATGCAGTGCCGGCCTTATTTATGGTAATGTTTGCCGTAGTTGTGTACACACCGTTGGTAAGAAGGATCACATCTCCGGGATTGGCGTTATTAATGGCATTTTGAAGTTCCGGTATGGAAGAAACGGTAATGGTTTTACCTGAAGTGAGGTTTACATTGAAGAGAATGAACAGCAGTAATAAAAGACAATTCTTTGAACGAAACAGTTTATTTTTTTTCATAAAAAATTAAATATTTTGAGGATTGAAGTAACTGGTATTTTTTTAAACAATGATACCGGATATTACCATTCTATTCAATTATTTATACGAAGAAAAAAGAGGAATGGGAGAATGCGAAAATGTAAAAATGTGAAAATTTTGGACTACAAGTGTTTTTGTAGATCTGCTGATTTCATACTTTTTCATTATCACCTGTTCAGTAATGAAAGAAATAATGAACATTTCTATTTCAATGCGATTTGTGTTCAGAAAACTGCTCAAGCCAAATTCATTCCGCAAAACACATGTATACAGTAAAGCAACAAATATTGAAGATTGCTGTTTTCTCCATAATGTCCCTTGCATTTACCAACGGGCCAAACCTGCACTGCTGCATAATTACAAACCGTAGCAGTCATCAGCTATTTCTTCCGTAATAGTGCTTCCAGGTAATAGTAATCTGCATAATTGATCGGTACATCTACTTCACTATTCGATGGTTTGGAGCCGGTACTGTGCATTAAGATAAAACCACCATTTTCCCCCAAAGGCGAACGATAATGATCTGTAAGACTCTTCATGATTTTATCGGCAGCTTTTTTATAAATGGCAGCATTTTTACTATATGTGGCCAACTCGTACAATGCAGAGGCGATCACCGCTCCGGCAGATGCATCCCTTGGCTCATCGGGAATATTCGGCGCATCAAAATCCCAGTAAGGAATGCCATCTTTTGGCAAATGTGGATGGTTCAGAATGAAAGAAGCAATATGCTCGGCCTGGTTTAAAAAATCTTTATTTTTCGTTTCACGATAGCACATAGTGAAGCCATACAATCCCCACGCCTGTCCGCGCGCCCATGCTGACTCATCGCTGTATCCCTGGTGCGTGGTTTTCTTAATAATTTTTCCGGTAGCAGAATCATAATCTACTACATGGTAAGAACTGTAATCAGGCCGGAAATGATTTTTCATCGTATTCACCGCGTGGGTAAATGCAATTTTATAAAAAGAAGAATCACCGGTTAATTTGGTCGCTTCAAAGAGCAGTTCCAGGTTTATCATATTATCAATGATTACCGGGTAATCCCACTTTTGCTTGTTGTGATCCCACGACCTGATAACGCCGGCAGTTGGATTAAAACGCGTGCTTAATGTTTTGGCAGACTGAATAATAACATCTTTGTAATGCGCGTCCTTTGTGAGTTTGTAGCCATTTCCAAAACTGCAATAAATTTTAAATCCCATGTCATGGGTAGTGCCATTGAATTTTTCTCTTTCAATATTCGCCGTAAATTTTTCTGCTTCTTTTTTCCATTCATCATTCCGCGTATATTCGTATAAAAACCAAAGCTGTCCGGGGAAAAAACCGCTTGTCCAGTCGCGGGATGTAACCAGTTTTAGCTTACCATCTTCCAATGTACGGGGCGAAACCAATTCGCCGGTATTACTTCCGGGAGTGGCTCCTTTCGTTACCGATGCTTTATTTTGTTTTGCTTTTTCAATTTCAACGAGCATCAACTTGGTTTGTTTTTCAACGTTTGAAAAGATCGCGGCTACAGAGGCAGGCTTAGGCGAAACAGGGATCAATTGCACTTCCAGCAATTTCATCAGTTCTTTTCCGGCAATAGTAACCGGGGTAATTTTCAGATGATGAATGCCTGCTTGTAAAGAAATTGTTTCCAATTCACGGGCAATCACTTCAGTATTTTTTTCTCCATTGATTACCGGATTCTGGGTATAGAAATCATCCATTGTTGCACCGTATATGCCACCGGCTGACTCTTTAGGCGCTATATATTTAATCAATATTTTAAAATCCGATGCTGCGGAAGTACGAAAGTTCCAGCTAAGATTTTGGTCTTTGGATTTCCACCCTTCTACATAATAGCGATCTGTTTTTCCATCACCAAAGCTAAAACCCTTTCCCTGCTGAACAGCATCATAGGCCAGCAATCTTGTTTTGGATATATTTACCGAAACAAAGGGTATGCCGTCCGTTTCAATGTGAGCGTCCGATGATTTATCGCCGGAACTGAGTTCAACCACCAACACGGTATTTACAGTATCTATTGCTTTTGGCGGAAGCTGGATGAGTACATCTTCTTTGTTTATTCTTTTTGCAACAAATTGTTTTTTTGAATCAGACAGCAGGTAAACTTTGCCAATATTATTTTGCAACCCGCCTACATACAATTTACCATCGGCAGGCCATTCAAAAATGTGCAGAAACAACTGATTCTTTTTTAAAGTAGATACACCCCAGCTTTGTAATGGCAAATGGCTTGCAGTGGTGCCATAGATGCTTTCGCCGTTTTTATCCATCCATTTGCCAATGCCACTTAAAATACTTTCGTCTTTTGGATCGAAGGTGCCATCGCCTCTCGGGCCGATATTCATCAGCAAATTACCACCGCATGATGCAGCGCTGGCGAGCAGCCTGATAAAATGAGCCGGTGGTTTGTGGCTTTTGTCAAATTTAGAGTAACCATAAGACTCGTTTGTAGTGGGTATCGCTTCCCAATCTCCCGCCACCGGGTAAAATTCTGCAGGCCTGTCGGCTGTGTTTTTATAATCACCAAAATTGGCTTCCGCGCTTCTTACCAAACGGCCATTTACCACCACATCCGGATCTGCCTCGCGAATAGCTTTTAATATCCGGATATTTTCCGACAATGGCAATTTCTGTGGCGTATCAAACCATAGAATATGAGGATGATACTTTGCAATCAATTCTTTTATCTGCGGTATCGCTTTTTCATCTACATATTTTTTTGCTTTGGTTAATAATTGAGGATGAAGGTCGTACCAATTTCTTCCTCCATATAAGTTAAGGTCGCCTCCCGGATTTTTATACTCCCAATCATTCCCGGGAGCATCCGGATCTTCCCAATCAAAAGCATGTGAGTAGTAAAAGCCAAATTTCAATCCGTATTTTTTACAGGCGGCTGAGAGTTCGGCCATTGGATCTCTTTGAAAAGGCGTTTGTTTTTTTATATTAAAATCAGAAACTTCCGATGGATACATGGCAAAGCCATCATGATGCTTAGCCGTGATAATCATGTATCTCATGCCCGCATTTTTGGCATCTCTCACCCACTGATCTGCATTGAATTTTACCGGGTTAAAAGTGTGTGCCAACTGCAGGTATTCTGCCCGTGAAATTTTTTCTTTCCGCATCAGGTGCTCGGCATATCCGCCCACTTTTTTTCCCTTCCATTCACCTCCGGCTTCTGAGTACACTCCCCAATGAATGAACATGCCAAATTTGGCCTGCCGCCACCATTGTATCCGCTTGTCGTGATTTTTCATAGAAGCAGTCCACCAACCTTTTTCTGCCTCATCAATTGCCTGTTGGTCTCTTTCCTTTCCGGTATTAAACATTTGCGTGTCTTCACCACCGTTAGTTTGTGCGAAAGAAGCAACCGAAATCGATAAAAAAAGAGGCAAGCAAAAAATAAAGTGTTTAAAAAATTTCAATTTCATATTAAAACGATTTTTTGCAGTAAAAGAAGAAATAAGCGGATTTTTAATTTTCAGAATAAAGATTAAAAGAACAAACGAAAGCCATAAACTTCTTATTTAATTCAACCAAATTAACGGATGACGTACCGGAAGATTACGAATGACTTCTTCCACTTGTGGATTATGGTCTAAATTTTTCCAGGTAGAAAACCATTCATTGTTATTAAAAGCTTCTGCGCCAAAAATCAGGAAAGGTTGCGCCACCGGCCATTCATCCCAATACATCACATCTTTTTTGAAAGGCCATTTACTTTTATCAACAATGTATGGATATAAAAATTCAATTCCTTTTTTTATTGATTTGCCATCCGCAGTTTGATAATTCCACAAATCATTTTTTTTAGTAGAAAGTATCTGGCAAAGAGTCGTCATCGCATCTAAATTAAAAATAGAATAACCATAAGGCTTGGTCCTTGCAGTTTCACGTGGGAAACTGCCATCAGGTGCCATTTGTTTTGGCAGAAAAACATTTTTAAAACGATCACTGCAAAATTCCATCAGTTTTGCATTTCCCGTAAACCTGGAAAATGCAGCTACCTGCATTGCCCAGCAAGTGCCGTGGTTATTGGTAGCATTCATTTCCGCTTTGCCATACGGATGAGTGGTGAGCCATTCAAGGTATTTATTAAACCAGCTTTTGATTGCGGCCAAAGCATTTTTATCCATTGCAGCATCATTTTCCATTACTAATAATCCCTGCACTACTTCCATCAGTTGGATTGTATCAATAATGCCAATGCCTCTGCCGGTAAATCTCCCTTTAATAGCCTGGGCATAAAGAAGGTTTGGATTCATCATCGTGGCCGTATCTGCAAACCAGGCTGTGCAGTGCTTCATAGCCTGTGCGATATATTTTTTATCACCTGTGATCTTATATGCAGATGCAAGCGCGCCCACAATTTTGCTTAGGCGTATCATCGCAAGCCGGTGCGCTACAAAATTATCCGGGTTGCTCATGCCATCACGCTGAATATAAGGGCTGTCGGGGCTTACCGGATTTGGCCACCAATAATCTCCTTCGCTGAAAAAATCGTGTTTGCCGCCGGCGCTTCTCGGTGAGAACTCAGCAGTAACGGTTATGGGTTGCTGTTGCATCGCCCATTCAGCTTCTTTCATTATCTGGCTGCGCAGTATTTCTGTCGCTTCATTTGTAAACCATGAAGAGGCAGCAATCTTCTTTTGCCCCGAACAGGAAAACAAAAAACAGCATATAAAACACGGTATAAAAAGCAATGCAATTTTCATTTTTATATTTTTTTCCAAATTCCTCAAGGTTTTTTTGTCATAAACTTCCATGTTACCTTATTTATGGTATTTGGCTTTCCTTTTATAGCTGCTGAAATAGTTCCTTTATTATTTTCCACTTTTATCTCTCTCCAACTGTAAGCTCCTTTTTCATAATCGAAGGTTTCACCATCATCATCGTATAACCGGTATTTGCCCGGCTTTTCTCCATAGTACCTGATTTCCAAATCTACTTTGTCAGTGGCTTTTGGTGCATGCAGCAAAGGCTTCATCATCGGAATAATGCCACCATCTTTTACGTACACCGGAATTTTATCCAGTCCCGGAGAAACCGTAATAATTTGTCCATCCCCGGCAAACTCCCCTGTATAGAAATCGTACCATCTCCCTTTTGGCAAAATCACTTTTCTAGATGTTTCGCCGGTAAACATGGGAGCTACCAGCAAAAATTCGCCAGCCATATACTGGTCTTTTATTTCCTTTACTGCTGCTTCTTCGTAAGGATTTTTTTCAAGATTGGTATCGGTTTTTTCTTTTTTTACCTCCATCGTAAAACCTTGTTCCATATTCATCGCACGGAAAGGCGGAGTACCTTCAAAATGATATTTGGCAAATTCGCTGTACCAGTATGGCATCATCTGCATACGCAGTAACGCATATTCTTTTACCTGCGCCGCTACTTCGGGGAATGTCCATGGCTTGGTGCCGCTGGACCAGGCATTGATCATTGCCATAGGCGAAAATACATTTGATTGAAAACGCCTCAACCATTCCTCGCCCGTTTTAGATGCCCTTACTTCCGGCGTCCACAACACACCTGCGAACCCACTATTGATCAGCGCCGTGATGAAATCCTGGTGATTATAGTAATCATTATAAATCACATAAGGAAATGAAGTGCCGCCACCATTATTTCCTCTTACCAATCCAAATGTCCGGCGGTTATTTTGACGAAACATATCCATGCTATATCGCATCACCAGCATCGCGTAGGTTTGCCTCATCTGCTCTGCAGAATGGCCGGAAGGAAAGATTGCCACATCGGGCCATAAATAATTATCTCCACCGTCCACTTCATCAAATTTGTACCCGCTTACTCCTATATCTACCTGGTCTTTTTTTAATTGCCCAAAGAAAATATTCCGGGCCTGCGGCATAGTAAAATCGGGTACAAGACCAACCCATACTGTATGGGAACCGGTATACGGCTTAATGCTTTTGTAAATGGATGCATCGGGCGAAACATAAGGATTTGTCCAAAGATTGATGTGGATATTTTTTTGCAACATATCCAGCACGAATTGTTTGGGTTGTGGAAAACGGGTGCTATCCCACTCGAATGTGCATGGGTATGATTTGCTTTGCCATCCCGGTTCCAGGCCGATAAAATCCAGCGGATAGCCTCTTTCTTCAAAATCCTGCGCTTCTTTTTTTACCATATCTGCATCGAATAACCGCTGTACCCTTTGCGTAAAACCCAGTCCCCATCGCGGAGGCAATGGACCGCCACCATTGAATAAATTATAACGACGCACTGCATCGAGCATGGTCGGACCGGCAAAGACATAAATTTCGGTACCTGGTGCTGGTACTAATATCTCAACTGCATCAGAATAAGGACGCGATGTCCAGGTTTTATCCAGGTTCCGGTCTTTCGCAACCGGCGGATGCTTGCTGTCCTTTTTTACAGCCGTCCCTGCATATACTGTAATGTACCGCGCAGAGTTGATAAAAACGCCATAGCCTGCTGAGGAAACATAAAATGGCGTTGGCGCATGGGTGCGGCCATTGTCTTTTCCTCCATAATGATCCACGTGCAATTGCAAAATTTTTCCACGCTGATATACCGTTTGAAAATTTAATCCAAAGCCGAAAAGCTGTTCGGTTTTATTTAAAGGAAAACTCAGATAAGTTTTTCCGTCAGATATTTTCCCTGAAATATCTTCTTTGGATAAAGGGAAAGCCGCGTCACTCATTTTTGACAGAGCATCCTTATTCGGGATACTGCCGGCAGCATTCAGCAAATTGTATGATTCCGGCTTACCCACAATTCCTTTCCAGACACCGGTCGCCACTTCTTTCCATTCGATGCTTTGCGAGTGGCTCATCTGCGACAAGAGGACAAAAATCAGAACCAACAATTTTTTCATTTTCATACATAATTTTTAAAACAATGAATTCTATTTTCTTTTATAAAGGCATAATAGTGTACGTCTTTCCTTTTTCTGTGTTGAAATCAATGACGTATCTGCTTTGCTGCTCAACTTCTACTAATTTCGCGTTTGCATCTTTTTGATACGGTGGTTTGCCGTAAATGGTACTTAAAGGATTCGGGTTTTCTCCATTTGCTTTTTTAGATTTTACCTCAATCACTTTTACAGGTTGTAAAGTACTGATGCGGCAATTGCCTCCGAGAGCGGAGTAAATTTTTGCATTGACCAGTTTGCCATTTTTCCAATCCATGTCCACTGTAAAATTGCCGCGTGCCTTTACACCTTTTATTGAGCCATTTTTCCATGCGTCAGGCAATGCCGGGAGTAAAGAAATAGCGCCATCGTGGCTTTGCAAAAGCATTTCTGTAATACCGGCGGTGGCGCCAAAGTTGCCGTCAATCTGGAAAGGAGGATGTGCATCGAAAAGATTTGGATACGTACCGCCCCCGCCCATCGTCTCTCTTTTTTCGCGCGGGTTGATATAGTTAAAAGCAGAACCCAAAATCCTGTAAGCGTGTGCTGCATCGTGTAAGCGAGCCCACCAGTTTATTTTCCACGCCATTGACCAGCCGGTGCTTACATCGCCTCTTTCAATAAGCGATTCTTTTGCGGCAGCAGCCAATTCAGGGGTTTGATTAAGTGTGATCTCATTTCCAGGATAAAGACCAAATAAATGAGAGATATGACGATGTTTATCATTGGGATCATCCCAATCTTTGAACCATTCCTGTAATTGTCCGCGTTTGCCGATATGGAAGGGGTATAATTTTTCTTTTGCTTTTATTAAATCATTTTTAAAATCAGCATCGAGATTTAAAATCTCCGCGCTTTTGATAACTTCAGTAAATAATTCTCTGATGATAGACATATCCATTGTAGAAGCCATGCTAAGTTGGTATTCCTTTCCATTTATCTTTACTGTATTTTCCGGAGAGGTAGATGGATTGGTAACAAGGTAGCCGGTTTTGGGATCTTCAATCAACCAATGCAGCATAAACTGAGCCGCTCCTTTCATTAAAGGATAAGCTTCCTCTTTCAGAAATTTTTTATCGCCGGTGAATAAATAATGTTCCCACAAATGTGTACTAAACCACGCGCCCGCCATTGGCCATGCAGACCAGCGGGGCATTCCTTTTGGATCCCAATCATATCCGCCCGGCGGAGAAGTTTTTGCCCACAAGTCAGAGTTGTGATGGGTCACCCATCCTTCGTTAATATCATAATTAACTTTTGCGGTTTTTTGTCCGTTTACTGCAAGCTCTTTCATAAAATCAAACAACGGAAGATGACACTCTGAGAGATTGGTATTTTCAGCCGGCCAATAATTCATTTCAGTGTTGATGTTGGTAGTATAGTTGCTTCCCCAGGGTGGTTGCACAAGATCGTTCCAGATGCCCTGCAGATTCGTTGGCCGTGAGCCAGGCCTTGAACCAGCAATCATCAAATACCTTCCAAACTGATAATACAAAACCACAAGGCCATTATCATGCTGTGATGTAAAATTTTTCAAACGCTTGTCTGTAGGCTGATTCATCACTCCAGGCTGGTTACCTAAATCAAAATGTACCCTGTTAAACAATGGCTGATAGTCTGCTATATGTGCCTCCTTTAATTGACCGAAAGATTTTACCATCGCTTTTTGGAGATTAGCTTTCGCTTCTACAGAAGGATCTTTGCCATTCAATCCGGGCGATTTATCAAACCTATTGAAACTCGTTGCTTCAGAAAGATAAATGGTAACTGCGTCGGAATTCGCAACCTTTATTTCATTATTTACTTTTGTTACCGATCCATTTTCTGCGACTACTTTTACGTGTACTTCAAAATTCATTCCTTCACCATTCCAGTCATCGTATTCTATTTGTACGGGTTCCGATTCCCGGTTGGCAACAAACTTTGGCGCTTTACCTTTTAGCACTAAATAGTCATCTGCAACAGCGGTAGTTTGGAATTTTAATTTACTGGTAATGGAAGTCTTAAAATTCAAAGCGCCTTTTTTATTTGCTGTTATGCGAATGATCATTATTTTGTCGGGATGGCTGATAAAAGTTTCTCTTTTGAATGTAACTCCGTTAATGGTATATTTTACGGTAGCAATCGCATTGGTCAAATTGAGATCGCGATAATAGAATGAAGGAACCGAGTCTTTCAACTCGTTGGTCAGCCATAAGTCGGCCATGGGAAGGTATCGTGCTGAATAAGGGCCCTGCATTTTTTTCCAAAGAGTGGTAGCACTGTCATAGTTGCCGGCGAAAATCTGCGCCCTTACCTGGGGCAAATATTTTGGGCCGTCAGGGTTATTGCCATCTTGGGGATAGCCTGACCAAAGCGTATTATCATTCAATTGAAATCGTTCGGTGGTAATGCCTCCAAAAACCATAGCACCGGTTTTTGAGTTACCAAGCGGCAACGCCTCTTCCCAAATGCCGGCAGGTTTATCATACCACAACGCAAGTTTATTGCCCGTCAAATTCTGCTTCTGGCATCTTGCAGCAATGCAAAGTCCGGCAAAAAAAACCGATAGCAGTATTGTTTTTTTCATAAAATATCTCAATTTTTTGTTGTCAGATTATTTTTGATGCAAAGCTGTATTCCACCTTTCTTTTACATCATGAAAACGATGAATTTACAAATTGATAAAAGCAGTCGGTATTCCTTCCACTTTTGCGCTCACTACAGATTTTCCCTGTTTTGTTTTTACCCTGATAATTGCCCGTCCATTGTACATTTGTACATACCGGGAACCAGATGAAGTGCCTAAATCATCAATGAGTTCACCATCACCCGCCAGTCCGAATCTTACCCAATTTACAGCATCGAGGCATTGAATGTTTTGGCTGTCCAACAACTTTACCTGTACGGTAGCAACTCCATTTCCTTCATTTATTTTTTCAAAAACGAGCTGAGCAGGTTTGGCCCATTTCTCAGTCTGGTAAGTAAAACTGATCTCATCTTTCACCGTTTCTTTTCCCTTTTTGGCAATCACCTGTATCTTGTTTATGCCCTTGTTAAAAACCACATTCCATCGCAAGCCGGCAGCCGGAAAGTCCTGGCTGTTGCGCTTTTTTGCACCTGCACTTTTGCCGTTTACAAATAGTTCTGCTTCATCGCAGTTGGAATAAACTTTTACCATTTTTTCTTCACCTTCATCCCCCCATCGTATTGGCCAGGAATGACCGTAAATATGTACCATTGGCCTGGATGCCCAGTACGACTGAAACACATAATAGCCTTCTTTTTTCGTAAAATCTCTTTCCAGCACACCTTTTTGATTCATATAAGGTACAGGATTATCAGGACGAACGGGCGTCGAAAAATCCTTAAAAATCCATTGGGCAGCTCCTGTTAGCCAGGGCATGGTTTCCTGCTCTTTTAAATGCCAATCGAAAAGATTGCAGATATAAGATTCACTCCAATCGCCATCTTTTGAAACTCTTGCGGCGCCTCCATACAGCGACGCATCTCCGGCCCGTTCGTCTGCTGCACCGGTTGCTTTTATGTTTTGCAAAGCCTTATCAGGATTTTCTGAATGACGCCCTGCGTGACTGTCGCCGCCCCATTCCATATGCAGAAAATGATCTACTTTATTAAACTCTTCTTCTGTTACCTGTTTGTATTCAGTATATATGCCGCGGTACCAGCCGGCCCAGATAGAAGGTGAATATACATCTACGATATCTTTACAAAAATCACATCTGCGGATAGCTGTTTTCCTGGAAGGATCAAGCTTGTGCGAGAGATCGTTCAGTTCTTTCATAAATGCACGAATCTTTTCTTTATCAAATTCCGGAAAATCGCCAGGCCAGTCATTTTCATTTCCCAATCCCCAAATGATCACAGAAGGATGATTGTAGTGTTGCTCAATAAGATTGGTCAACATACGACGCGCCTGATCTTTATATTGCTCACCACCCAATCCGCCACGGCACCACGGGATTTCTTCCCAAACCAGAATACCAAGGCTGTCGCAGAGATTTAAAACAATGCGTGATTGCTGGTAATGACCCAGTCGGACAAAGTTTGCTCCCATTTCTTTCATCAATATCATTTCTTCACGGATCATGTCTTCTGTCATCGCAGCCGCCACACCAGCGTGGTCTTCATGGCGTTGTGTGCCACGGATCAACAGGCGTTTTCCATTTAGTAAAAAAGGACCCTTTGTAACAAATTCAAAATGACGAAAGCCTGTTTTGCAGGATTGAACAAAAGTGTCACCATTGGAAGTTACCGTGACTTCCGTAGTGTATAATGTAGGATTTTCCGTTGACCATAATAATGGTTTTTTTAGGATAAAATCTGTGATGGCGACATCGCCTTTTAAATCGTTGAGCCTTTTTTCTGTTTGCTGAATTATTTTTCCCGAAGGGTCAATTAATTTTACCAAAACAGTTGCGTCGCCTGCATTCTCGGGATTATAAAATCTAGTCTTAATAGAAACCTTTCCCACTTTACCTGCATTATCGACATCTGCATGTACAAATAATTTATCAATGGAAAGTGATGGCACATACACCAGATTGAGATAACGGTAAATTCCTCCGTAGAGGTTAAAATCCGAAAGATTAGAAGGTATCATTTCGAGATCGCGGCTGTTATCCGTTTTGATGGAAATGGGGATTTTTCCTTTGAACTGATTTTTAAAGGCATCTGTTTTTTTAAATGCCTCCACTGCCTCTGTAATGTCAATTGTCCACTCATCGTAGCCACCGGTATGTGCGCCTACTTTTGTAGTATATACATATACTTCGGACTTTTGCCCTGCACCTTCAAAATGCAGTAAGGTTCTTCCATTTTTATAAGGATTTTCGATGGTTAACTGCGTGCGATACCATGCCGGCCCCTGGTAATAATTGACGTCCGGATCCACGGCATCTGTTGCATTCACACAATGCGGCAAGGTTACATTTGTCCAGATCGGAACGCTCTCAGGATTCCCCTGCTTCACGGGCCGCACGGCTTCCCATATTCCGCCAATATCCTGTTTTAAAAATTGCCAGTTGTTGATAAGCCTGACGGATTGCTGTGAATAAACACTTTGGTGAAAAAATAAAGCCGATACAAATCCGAGAAGAATATTTTTACGAATCGACATTTTGATTTTTGTTTTTGATATCTTCTTAAAATAAATTCCTGATGGGTAGGTCAGAACCTCTCACCAGGAATTTTTTGTTGGTTTTCCTAAATGATCTGAATGTTAATATTATTTAGTCCGGAAGTATCATCGAATACTACGTTACTTCTTACTAAAAAATACGTTTGCAATATAACCTAAAAGCGTTGGCAAGGATTTGGGCTTTTTACCAAAATCATAAGCTATTTTGACATTCTGCAAAAGGTGATCTATTAGTATCAGGAAACTGGCATAAAAGTTTTTAATGTTAATTTTTCCTTCGGCATAATAGCCCCCGACAAACACAGCTACAAAGAGAAATGGAAGGAGTAAAACAAATATCTTGAATTTTGTACTTGGATAAAGTAGCTCCTATCACCTTTTTGGTGATGCTATCCGCTTGCTCCGAAATTACTTTTTTTAATAAAAACCATTCCCTTCGCTAACTACAGGCACGCTATCCATATAGTAAACAAACAAATAAACAGGACTCTTTTTTTGAAAAATGACGCTTACATAAGAATCTCCTCATGAAAATATCGTTTTTATTTACCTGGGGACCTGCACTTCGGTGTGCTTATGTATATAAAAGTATGTTATCACTTTAATATTTCACCGTCATTATTGATATATACACTTTTCAAAAATATCGTAGTGCCGGTACTTCCTACTTTTGCCGGAATGTAATCCCAATGCATTACCAATGTAGATTACAAGCAAACAATTTGCAATTTGTATCTATGCAGTAAATGCACAAATACGATGAATTTTGATTTTCAAATCATTGATTTCTCGGGAACTTGAAGTCATCATTGCAAAGGATCAAATGTTCCTCCATCCCAGCCCATTGTTTGTTGCAGTTTACTGTTCAACTGAAGTTGGGTGGATGGTATTGCGAAAAAGTAATATTCAGGCTGCCAGTTAATATCAAATTGCGTATCTACCACCTTGGTTTTATCACTAAAAATATCAGTATAGTGCTGCGCCAGATAATTCCTAAGTTCTTCAGAAGACATTGAGCTTTTCAATGAATTCCATTCATCGGCTGAGATCTTTAAAGTGATGGTTAAGCCATGGCGGCGCGTGCCGTTCAACTTTGTCTCAAACAATCTCCATCTTCTCAAATCCCAGTACCGCTTCCCTTCAAAAGCAAGCTCTATTTGCCTTTCCAGCCTTATTGCATCGCGCATTTCCTGTTTGGTCATATCAGGCATTAAGCCGTATAGGTTGTCAGTTCCCGGGTCAATACCGGCACGTGCCCTGATAGGAGTTAGCAGAGGATACGCTTCATTAGTTTTACCCGCTTCATTGGCGGCTTCGGCCAAATTTAGCAACACTTCAGCAAATCTGAGCTCTACCCAATCGGTGCTGCTATTGTAGGCATTGATAGAGCTTTGCGTACTATCGATTGCCTTTTTCATATAAAACCCGGTAATGGTAGGGCTGTTCTGTTCACCACCTACGTACGTCCATTGCAGGCGGCCAGGCTGCGGTCCGTTATTGCCTATTCCCCACTCTGCGCCATTATAAACGATCGTTTGCTGAAACCTTGGATCCCTGTTCTTCCAATAATACGCAGGATCATACGTATATGCAGAACTCGGATCTCCGATTGCCTTGCCATCCTTCATGGGATAGGCATTTACTATTTCCAGAACGGGGCGGTTTCCGCCGGTCGCACCCTGCGAAAAGTCAAGTGGCCGCGTAGATGCTGCCCAGTTGTTCCAGCTTCCTGAATTGTTGGGCGTGTAAAGATAGCGACGCACAAAAATGTCTTCTTTATTCATCTCATCAAACCAAAGTTTAGAATAATCTGAATATAATCCGAACCCTTCTGATTCAAGGAAGTCTTTGGCTTCCTTGTTGGCATCATAGGCTGCCTGCCAGCGTTCTGTGTGAGTTTGATTTGGATCAAACTGGGGACTTGCATAGTATAACAATACTCTTCCTTTTACTGCCAAGGCTGTTCCTTTATGAACATGGCCGTCATTATTTCCAGATGTTGCGCCGAAAGAAGGTAAATCATTCGCTGCACTATCCAGGTCCGCAACTACTTGCTTTATACATTCTGAGGTAGTATTTCTTGTGACAAATAAGTCCTCGCTTTCTGTTTGCGGATGAAGTACCAATGGTACGCCTCCGTAACGTATTACCATCTGAAAATACACCCACCCCCTGAAGAAAAAAGCCTGTCCTTTGAGTATCTTTTTATCTTCATCCTTTATAGTTCCTTCATCAATATTGGCGAGTAGTTCGTTTATTTCCCTTATATCATCATAAGGCCAGTAGTTAACCGAATTTTCAGTAAGTTGTCCGTACATATAACTACCTCCTCCGTCCGATTCATCAGAATAATCAGCATATTCTGTGCTCCAGCCGGGCAGATTACGGGCGTAGATCCGGTTCATATATGCGTTGGCAAGATCAAGATTATTCCAAACATCTTTTGCGCTCACCTGGCTCAAAGGATTTTTATCAAGGACTTTTGAGCAACTGCCCAAAAAGCAGGTGAAAAGAAATAAGTATATTATTTTAGAAAATTTCATAACGGAAGATTTTTAATTATAAGCTGATGTTTAAACCAAAAGAATAATTTTTCATAGTAGGATATGAATTAATAAGCACCTGTTCAGGATCATATAGTTTGTTAGCGCTATAAATCATGAAAAGATTTGTGCCGTTGAAAAATGCCCTCACTGTTTTTAAGCCTGCCCGGCTGGTTAGACTCTTAGGAAGTGCATAAGAAAAATTCACATTTTTTAACCTGACAAATGAATTATCAACCAAGAAGAAGGTAGAAGGATCATAACGGGTACGATAACCCGAAACTCTATAGCCCGGGTATTTTCCATTTGGGTTTTCGGGACTCCAGCTATCAGCCCAATATCCCATAGAAGATTCTTCCGCCCTGGCCTGAATGTCTCTTCCAACAGTTCCCAGCATCGACTTGGCTCCCGCCACGCCCTGCACTAAAACTCCCAGTGCGAGTGATCTCCATGAAAAATTAAGTGAGACTCCATAGTTCATTGGCGGAATGCTGTATTTGCCGAGAAATTCACGATCGTCGCTGGTAATTTTGCCGTCAGGCTTGTCAGAATTTGGCCCTCTGATATCCTTATAATTGAGCATTCCTAACTGCGGCTTTACGCCAAGAATTGTATATCCGTCAGGGAGCGCATCGATCTGAGCCTGTGTGCGGATGACTCCAGCGGCCTCATAGCCAAGAAGCATGTCGTTGCTATAAAGGCCATTTTTATTTATACTCGTTCCATTGGATTGTAAACCCACAGGGCGACCAATTGCAGACCAGTATGAAGGTAGATTTTCAGCTTCGTCAACCTGTATAATCTTAGTAGTCGCAAATCCAAAGTTTCCGCTTATATTATAATTGAACTGACGCTCACCACTGCCTGCCGAACCATTGTAGCCAAGCTCGATTTCAAATCCGTTTGCGTCAATTTTCTGATAATTTGTGGATCCCAAACTTGCACCAAATGTGCCCGGGTAACTTTGCTGACTAGAGCCGAGGATATCATAGGTTCTTCGGTAAAACACGTCAAATTTCAGGCTTACTCTGTTGTCCCAAAAGCGCGTGTCAAAGCCGGCGTTGTAGCTCAACGCTTTTTCCCATGTAATGTTGGGATTTGGTAAAACACCTGGTTCGATGCCTACAGTTGAGCTATTAAAAACTGCGCCGGTGTTTACAATGTTATATAATTGAAGGTATTGCCATTGACCGACGGCATCATTACCTACCAAACCAACAGATGCCCTCAATTTGAGATCATTGACAAAATTTACATTCTTAAAGAATGGCTCATCAGACACTACCCAACCTGCAGATGCAGACGGGAAAAAGCCCCATCGGTGGCCGGGTGGAAAAATTAAAGAAGCGTCATAACGGAATGAAGCATCCAGCAAATATTTATGATCGTAATTATAGCTCGCGAGGCCAACATAGGATAATCTGGCAGATTGATTTTCATTGCCGCCTACATCTGTAGGAGTTTGAGCCGAAATATATTGATCAATGGCTGAAGAAACCAAATCGTCTTTTCTTCCATAAAATGAAGTTATATCGTCCTCAGCTTGTTCATAAACTAACACAGCATCAATTCCGTGCTTGCCAAAATTTCTTTTATAATTCAATTGAAGGTTGTACTGGTACCGGTTCACTTTATCATCTTCAGAGCGTAGAAAATCATCGGCTGCTCTCGGTCGCAGGCCTACCGCCGAATCACCAACGATATGATTGTGCTGCCCCAGTGTATTAAACAATACCATATTGTAGGGCAAATTCATTTGTTTAATAAATATGTCGCGGTTGTACTTGTTTAAAGATGTTCTTATACTTAGTCCTTTTACAAAAGGCACGGTATAATTTAAAGCCACAGTTGCGTTTAATTCTTTCTGATTCTGTTTTTCGTAACCAGAGAGACTGGGCGTAACAACCACGCCGGGATGCCATTCTACCCAGTTGCCGACAGGCTGTCCGTCGACATACGGCGGAACCATTTTTGTTCTCACTAAAAGAGCTTTATACAAATCTTCCTGACGCTGGTTTCCTATTTGCCAGCTTGGCTCGTGAGTGTTCCGGGTATCGGTATTTAAATCAAGAGATACCTTTAGATCACGGGTAACCGACACATCCACGTTGCCCCGTAATGTATATTTTGAATAATCCAAGTTGTTGAACGAACCAGTAGAATAGTTGTAAGTACCGCCGAGAAAATACTTAATCCTGCTGGTTCCTCCGCTTACATCAAGACTGTGCTGCGTGCTCTGCGGACTTTTCCAAAGTTGGTCTATCCAGTTCCATGAATGTGTCTTAAAGTAATCCAGTTCGTCCTGGGTATAATACCTCGCATCATTGGGATCAGCATTGATGTAATTTAGCTGCAGGTTAATGGCGCTCGCTTGTTGGTAGGCGCTAAGAGTCTTCGGCACTTGTGTTGGATCTTGAAATCCATATATACCTGTGTATGAAATGGTAGGATCACCTTGTTTACCTCGTTTGGTAGTTACCAGCAGTACCCCATTAGCCGCTCTTGAACCATAAATGGCTGCCGACGCGCCATCTTTGAGAACGGTAATATCTT
>Ga0157372_10003037_pt1 | contig 18089 bp, 13 predicted proteins | sample C55metaG_FD_115307 | JGI IMG/M metagenome (GOLD analysis project Ga0157372, IMG submission 115307) | Corn rhizosphere microbial communities from Kellogg Biological Station, Michigan, USA - C5-5 metaG | ecosystem: Host-associated > Plants > Roots > Rhizosphere > Soil | place: USA: Michigan... | reverse complement strand
TCGCAGCGAACGACCATGACCGTAGACATCGCGCACGAAACCTTGCGGATCCCCGGAGAGCGCTTCCTGCACTCGCCGGGGCCCACTCCCATCCCGGCCGAGGTGCTGAACGCGATGCACCGCCAGCCGATGGACCACGGCGATCCGCGGCTGGACGCAGTCATCGCGAACTGCGAGGCGGGCCTGCGGCACGTGCTGAAGACCTCCGCGGCCGACGTCTTCATGTATGCGACCAACGGACACGGCGTGTGGGAGGCCACGACGGAGAACCTGCTGGCGCCGGGAGAGGCCGCGCTCATCCCGTCCACCGGCCACTTCTCCGAGCAGTGGGCGTTGCAGCTCGAGGCGACGGGCCGGCGCGCGATCCGCACGCCTTATCGCGCGGGCTATCCGGTCGATGCGTCGGTCGTCGAGGCCACGCTGCGCGCAGATTCGAAGCGCGAGATCGTCGCCGTGCTCATGGTCCACACCGACACGGCGAGCGGCATCACGCACGACGTCGCCGCGATGCGCCGGGCGATCGACGCAGCCGGCCATCCCGCGCTCCTCGTGGTCGACGTCGTGGCATCGCTTGCGGTCTCGCCGTTCGCCATGGATGCGCTCGGCGTGAACGTCGCGGTGGGCGCGTCGCAGAAAGGGCTCATGTCGCCGCCCGGGCTCGGCTTCATCGCCGTCGATGCGCGCGCGGGCGAGGTGGCCTCGCGCAACGCGTGCCCGCGTTACTACTGGGACTGGAATCGCCGTCGCGGAGAGTACAGCTACCAGAAGTTCTGCGGCACGCCGCCGCAGAACCTGCTCTACGGCGTCGAGGCCGCTCTCGCCCTCATCGCGCGCGAGGGGCTCGAGGCCGTGATCGCGCGTCATGCCGTGCTCGCCCGCGCGGTACAGACGGCGGTGGAGCGCTGGTCGAGCGGCGGTGCGCTGCAGCTGCACTGCCGCGTCCCCGAGGCGCGCTCGACGGCGGTCACGACGATCGAGGTGCGAGAGGGCCTCGACGTCGAAGCCCTGCGCACCGTCGCACGCGAGCGATTCCAGGTAGCGTTCGCGGGTGGGCTGGGTCCCTTCCAGGGCAAGGCGTTTCGCATCGGCCATCTCGGCAACGTCAACGCACCGATGATCCTGGGCTGCCTCGGCGGCGTCGAGGCGGCGCTCATCGCGCAGGGCATTCCCATCGGCCGCGACGGGGCGAGCAGCGCCGCCGCGTCGCTCGCCCAGGCGATGGGCGCGTGAACGCCGTTATGATCGAGCCATGAACGATTTCAGCGAAGCGACCGCGTTCGCGCAGGCGCACGAGGTGCCGTGGACGCGCGACCCGGCGAAGGAGCCGGACCGGTGGGGCGTGCATCGCGACGATCCGCCCCCTTTCAATCGGTTGCGCGGCCCGGTGCATTCGCGCGGCGGCGTCTCGGGCGTCATTCGCCTGCGCGGCGAGGAGGTCGCGGCGTGGGGCGAGCCGGACCGCGCCGACCTCACCTTCAGCGTCGCGAAGACGTACCTGGCGCTCCTCGCCGGCATCGCTCATGCGCGCGGCATGCTCGAGCCCGCCGCACGGGTGAGCGAGCAGCTGCCCGGCATCGGCCTCGACTCGCCGCACAATCGCGCGGTCACGTGGGAACACCTGCTCACGCAGACGAGCGAATGGGAAGGACTGTGCTTCGGCATGCCGGACCAGGTCGAGCACTATCGCCGCGTCGCGCACGACCCCAATCCGCCCGGCGGCAAGAAGGGCGAGAAGCGCCCGCTGCGGGCTCCGGGCACGTACTGGGAGTACAACGACGTCCGCATCAACCAGCTCTCGCTCGCGCTGCTGCACCTCTTTCGCAAGCCGCTCCCCCAGGTCTTCCTCGAGGAAGTGCTGCGGCCGTTGGGCGGCGGGAACGACTTTCGCTGGGAAGGCTACGACGACGCGTGGGTCGAGATCGACGGGCGGCGCATGCAATCGGTGCCCGGGGGCACGCACTGGGGCGCAGGCGTATCGATCGGCGCGCGCGACCAGGCGCGCGTTGGCCAGATGCTGCTCGACGGCGGACAGCACGCGGGCCAGCAATTGATTCCGGCAGAGTGGGTGAGCCGCATGCAGCAGCCATGCGCGATCGCGCCCTTCTACGGCTGGCTCACCTGGCTCAACCGCGACGGGCGGCTCTTCCCCGACGCGTCGCGCGCGAGCTGGTTCATGGTGGGCGCGGGCGGCAATTACGTGTGGATCGATCCCGAGCGCCACCTGGTCGCGGTGGTGCGCTGGATCGACTCGGCGCACGCGAACGGGTTCGTGAAGCGGGTGATGCAGCCGCTGGGCTAGGAGAGGCACACACGCGCCGAGCCCCAGCGGGCGTCGACCCACTCGACCGCGCCGAATCCGCACTCTGTGAGCGCGTGCTGCACGTCAGCGTCGTCGAGGACCACCGCGGTGAAGTGCTGCCTCCAGTCCTCCGCGTCCGTCGAGTACCGCAGCGACAGGCTTACGAGCTCGCCATCGCGTGCCACTCGTTCGACGGCGAGAGCGACCTCGCCGAGCCTTCCAACCGCTCCCGGCTCGACGCCGCGCAGCCACGATGGATCGAACCGCTCGAATATCAGCGTTCCCGCGCCCGTGAGGTGGCGCCGGCATGCCGACAGTTGCGCGCGCCTCATCGAATCGATCGGCGTATTGACGAGGCAGCTCGCGAGCAGCGCCACGTCGAATCTGCGGCGGAGCTCGAGGTGTTCGATGTTGGCGAGCACCTTGTCCGCGTCGTCCCGGACATGGCGGAGCATCTCGGGCGAGTTGTCGACTGCGGTGACCTTGTGTCCCGCATCCAGCAGCGCCTCCGTGAGTCGTCCGGTGCCGCACCCCAGCTCGAGGATCGCACTGCGACGCGGCAGGAGCCGACCGAAAATGGCCAGCTCGCCGCGGTACGGCAGCAACCGGTACAGCGTCTTCCCGGCTGCTGGGGTCGGTGTCCCTTCAGCGGCAATCATACTGCGCTAACATTTCCCGATGACCCTCACCCGGCAGAGCCTCGAGGCCCTCGACCGCGCCGATGCGCTGCGCGGGTTTCGCGAGCGCTTCGAGCTGCCGGAGAACGTGATTTATCTCGACGGCAACTCGCTGGGCGCCATGGCGGGCAGCGTGCGCGAGCGCGTGGCGGACGTGGTCGAACGCGAGTGGGGCCACGGCCTCATCCGGAGCTGGAACGACGCGGGATGGATCGACCTGCCCCGGCGCGTGGGCGACAAGATCGCGCGGCTCGTCGGCGCTGCGCCCGGCGAGGTGATCGTGGCCGATTCCACGTCGGTCAATCTCTTCAAGGCGCTGTCCGTCGCGCTGCGCGCAAGCGGCGGACGGCGCCTCGTGGTGTCGGAGCGCGCCAACTTCCCCACCGACCTGCACATCGCGCAAGGTTTACTCGCGCAGCTCGACGCGGGCCACGAGCTGGTGCTCGTCGACGGCACCGAGGACGCGATCGAGCGCTGCCTCGCGGAGCGCGGCAGCGACGTGGCCGCGGTCATGCTCACCCACGTCCACTACACGACGGCGCGCATGTACGACATGGCGCGCGTCACTCGCGCCGCGCACGCAGCTGGCGCCCTCGCCCTCTGGGACCTCTCGCATTCGGCCGGCGTGGTGCCGGTGGACCTCGATGGGTGCGGCGCGGATTTCGCGGTGGGCTGCGGCTACAAGCACCTCAATGGCGGACCCGGCGCGCCGGCGTTCATCTTCGTGGCGCGGCGCCACCAGGAACGCTTCATGCAACCGCTCTCGGGCTGGATGGGCCACGCGCGGCCGTTCGACTTCGATGGCGCCTACGAGGCCGCGCCCGGCGTGCATCGCTACCTCACGGGCACGCCGCCGGTCATCGCGGCGGCAGCGCTCGAGGCGAGCGTCGACCTGATTCTCGAAGCGCCGATGGAGGCGATCCGCGCGAAGTCGCTCGCGTTGGCCGATACCTTCATCGCCCTCATGGATGCGCACTGCGGCGGACTCGGGTTCGAGTTGCTGAGCCCGCGCACCGGCCCTTGGCGCGGCAGCCACGTCTCGTATCGCCACGCCGAGAGCTACGCTCTCATGCAGGCGCTCATCGCAGCGGGGGTGATCGGCGACTGCAGGCCGCCGGACCTGGTGCGATTCGGTTTCGCGCCGCTGTACACGCGCTTCGTGGACCTCTGGGACGCCGTGGCGCGTATCGCCGCGGCGTGCCGCTCACGGGCGTGGGATCGCGCGGAATATCGCGTCCGCAACGCGGTCACGTGAGCCGATGGCGGACGTCCTGATCGTCGGCGCCGGTCCCACCGGCCTCACGCTCGCGCTCTGGCTCACGCGCTTCGGCATCCCGGTGCGGATCGTCGACAGCGCTCCCGGGGCGGGCACGACCTCGCGCGCCCTCGTCGTGCAGGCGCGCATCCTGGAGCACTACGCGCAGATCGGCCTGGCCGAGGAGGTCATTGCGCGCGGCGCCAAGCTGGGCGCGGTGAACCTGTGGGTCAAGGGCGAGCGCGCGGCGCATGCCAACCTGAACGACATCGGCCGCGGGCTCAGCCCTTACCCTTTCGCGCTCGTGCTGCCGCAGGACGAGCACGAGCGCTTCCTGGTGGAGGTGCTCGAGCGCGAGGGCGTGACGGTCGAGCGCTGCACGAGCATCACTCGGTTGGACGAGGAGGCGGACGGCGTGCGTGCGCGCGTCGAGCGCGAAGGCGGCGCGGCGGAAGAATGCCGGGCGCGCTATGTCGCCGGATGCGACGGGGCGCGCTCATTCGTGCGGCAGGCGATCGGCGCGGATTTCCCCGGGGGAACTTACGCGCACCGCTTCTATGTCGCCGACGTCACGGCGCGCGGTGCGTTGCTCGACCGCGAGCTGCACATCGCCCTCGACGACGCGGATTTCCTGGGCCTCTTCCCGCTGGTCGAGGCCGGGCACGTGAGGCTGGTCGGCATGGTGCGCGAGGCCGCGCCGGGCCGGGAGATCGGCTGGGACGACGTGCGGCGCGAGGCACTGGCGCGCCTGCCCCTCGAAGTGAGCGACGTCCACTGGTTCTCCACATACCACGTGCACCATCGCGTGGCGCGCGAATTCCGGCGGGGGCCTGCCTTCCTGCTCGGCGATGCCGCGCATATCCACAGCCCCGTCGGCGGCCAGGGCATGAATACCGGCATCGGAGATGCGATCAACCTCGCGTGGAAGCTCGCCGCGGTGCTGCGGGCGGGCTGGCCCACGAGCACGCTCGCGAGCTACGACTGCGAGCGCCGCGCCTTCGCGCAGAAGCTGGTGGCGACCACGGACCGCGTCTTCACCTTCGCCTCGCGCGACGGCGCCATCGCGCGATTCGTGCGCACCCACGCCGTGCCCGCCGTGGTCCCGCGGATCTTCGCGAGCGAGCGCGGGCGCCGCCTCGCCTTCCGCACCGTCTCGCAGATCGGCGTGCAGTACCGGCAATGTCCGCTGAGCGCGGGCGCGGCCGGCGAGGTGCACGGCGGCGACCGGCTGCCGTGGGTGGCGCTGCCCGGCGACGAGCGCGGCGACAACTTCGCGGCGCTGCGATCGCTGCGCTGGCAGATGCACGTGTACGGGCGCGCCGACGCGTCCCTCGAGCGCTATTGCGCAGAGCGCCGCTTCGAGCTGCACGTCTTCCCGTGGCGCGCGGAGGTGGCTCGCGCCGGCTTCGCGCGCGATGCGTTCTACCTCGTGCGTCCCGACGGCTACGTCGCGTCGGCGTCGCGCTCGCTCACGACCGATAGCGCAGGCGCACGCGCCTGACGGCCTCGCCGAGGATCGCGACCTGCACCACGCCCGCCGTGAGCACGAAGGCGCCACGCAGGTCCGCGTCGAGCGCGCCGAGCGCGATGAGCAGGGTCGTCGCTTGCGCCGGCGGATGCTCGGCGCGAGCAAACGATTGCAAGGCCATCGAGGCCAGCATCGCGATCACGGCCGCCGCGAGGCGGGCGCCGCTCACGGAGTGGGACACGTTGATCGCGGGCTCGTGCACCGCGCCGGTGAGCCAGACCGCGGCGATGCCGACGGTCGCGCCGATCGCATGGCCGACGACCACGTTCCACGGCATCGCGTCGACGGAATCCGGCAGCTCCGTCTGGATCGCGAGCGTGGGACCGAGGCTCGGGAAGAGCCACGGCGTGCCGAGCGCCCACGCGCTCGCGCCGATCACGGCGATGGCCGCCGCCGAGGCCGCCGCCGGCAGCACGTGGTCGACCGCGCGAAGCGGCGCGCCCTTCACTTGCCCGGGTTCTGCCGGAAGTATTCGTAGAGGCCGCGGTGCAGGCCCGCGAGGAATTCGGCGGTCTTCTCGCCGTGCATGCGCGCGGTGCCGGTGGTGCCGCCCGGCGGGATGTCCTGGCTCTCGATGAATCGCTTGAGCATCTCGGTGGCCGTCGCGTAGGCCTGCAGGTCGTCCATCACGTCTCTCCTGGTTCGTGGCAGCGGAATCTTACGCGCGCGTAGCTGGCGCGGCATTGACCGCGGTTATCCGAAACCTTGGGCGGGGCTGCGCATCACACGATGTCGTACGCCAACGCACCGTGGAGGACACAACATGACCGCAGGCCCCTTGCATCCGGACAACCTCACCAACGGGCGCGACCGCCGGCTCGGCCGCGGGCACGGCACGAACGCGCTGGGCCCGAGCGACAGCTCCGACTCCGGCAGCGACGTGGTCGGCAACGTGGGGCTCGCCGGCCAGGTCGACGGCTTCGGCATCGAGCGTGAGACGAGCGAGCTCGAGGAGAGCACGGCGCGCGGAACCGCCGGCCCCGACGTGGGCGACGCGAACCTGGATTCGGACTCCGACGCGGAAGGCACCGGCGAGAGCGCCACGGCCGGCCGCGATACGGTCGCGGAGGCGGGCGCGGATATCGGCACCGACCACATCGAGACGCTGCCCGAGGACTTCGACGCGCCCGACCGGCAGCCGCGGAAGAAGAAGCGCAATTAGGGTACGTCCCTAATTGAACGTCTTGCCCTCGTGCGCGAGGCGTGCGAGGAGCGGGGCGGGCTGCCAGAAGGCCCGATCGCCGTGCGGATTCTTCGCGAACTGCGCCATGCGCTTCACGACCTCCGCAAGGCCCACGGTATCCGCGTAGAACATCGGGCCGCCGCGTGAGCGCGGGAAGCCGTAGCCGGTGAGGTACACCACGTCGATGTCCGAGGCGCGCTGCGCGATGCCTTCCTCGAGGATGCGCGCGCCCTCGTTCGCGAGCGCGAACACGCAGCGCTCCACGATCTCCTCGTCGGGAATCGCGCGCGCCGCGATGCCCATCTCCTTGCGATAGCCGGCCACGATCTTCTCGACCTCCGGATCGGGAATCGGATCGCGCTTGCCGGGCTCGTAGCGATACCAGCCCTTGCCGGTCTTCTGCCCGAAGCGGCCGAGCTCGCACACGCGGTCGGCGATCTTCGAATACGGCACATCGGGGTTCTCGGCGTAGCGGCGCTTGCGCACGGCCCAGCCGATGTCGTTGCCCGCCAGGTCGCCCACGCGGAAGAGGCCCATCGCGAAGCCGAACTTCTCGAGGGCGCGGTCGACTTGCTGCGGAGTCGCACCCTCCTCCAGCAGGTAGAAGCACTGGCGCTGGTAACGCTCGAGCATGCGGTTGCCGATGAAGCCGTCGCACACCCCCGAGACCACGGCGGTCTTGCCGATCTTCTTCGCGAGCTGCATCACCGTCGCCATGACGTCCTTCGCGGTGGCTTTCCCGCGCACGACCTCGAGCAGCCGCATCACGTTCGCGGGACTGAAGAAGTGCAGGCCCACGACGTCCGCGGGCCGCTTCGTGAAGCCCGCGATGCGATCGACGTCGAGCGTGGAGGTGTTCGTCGCCAGGATCGCCCCGGGCTTCGCGACCTCGTCGAGCTTGCGGAAGACGCCTTCCTTCACGCCCATCTCCTCGAACACGGCCTCGATCACGAGGTCCGCATCGCGCAGGCCGTCGTACGTGAGCGTGGGCGTGAGCAGCGCCATCGCGCGCTCGAGCTTTTCCGGCGTGAGCTTGCCGCGCTTCATCGACGCCTCGTAGTTGCGGCGAATGGTCGCGACGCCGCGGTCGAGCGCGTCCTGCTTCACCTCCAGCAGGGTCACGGGAATGCCCGCCGAGAGGAAATTCATCGTGATGCCGCCGCCCATGGTGCCCGCGCCGATGACCGCGGCCTTCTCGATGCGGCGCGTGGGCGTGCCGGACGGGACGTCGGGAATGCGCGCGCTCGCACGTTCGGCGAAGAACGCGTGGCGCAGCGCTTTCGACTCGTCCGACTCGATGAGCCGCATGAAGATCTCGCGCTCGCGCTTGATGCCCGCATCGAAGGGCAACGTCGCGGCGGCCTCGATCGCATCGACGCACGCGAGCGGCGCGGCGAGGCCCTTCGACGCAGCGGCGACCATGCTGCGCGCCTTCGCGAAGAAGCCGTCCTCGGGCGGCTCGACCGGCATGTCGCGCAGCCGCTTGAGCGGAGCGCCTGCCGCGTGGCGTGCGAAGGTGACCGCGCCCGCGGTGAAGTCGCCGCTCAGCACGGCGTCGATGAGCTCCGTGCCCTCGAGCTCCCCGGCCTTCACCGGGTTGCCGGCCGTGATCATGTCCACCGCGCGTTGCAAGCCCACCGCGCGGGGCAGGCGCTGTGTCCCGCCGGCTCCGGGCACGAGCCCGAGCTTCACTTCGGGGAGGGCCAAGGGCGCATCCGCCTTCGCGACCCGGTAGTGGCACGCGAGCGAGAGCTCGAGGCCGCCGCCGAAGCACGTCCCGTTGATCGCCGAGACGACCGGCTTCGCGCTGGTCTCGACGCTGTCGATCAGGTCGCGCAGCGTAGGCGCCGCGAGGGCCTTCGGCGTATTGAACTCGCGGATGTCGGCGCCGCCCGAGAACACATGGCCGGCGCCGGTGATCACGATGGCGCGGATGGCGGGATCCGCGGCGGCATCGCGCAGCGACTCGGCCACGGCCGTCCGCACGGCATGGCCCATGCCGTTCACCGGCGGGTTGTCGAGGGTGATCACGGCGACGTCGCCGTGACGGACAAGCGTCTGGCTCATGGCGGGCTCCCGGAAGAGTCGGCAGTTTACCCGCTGCTATGCTTGCCCCATGGGCGCCTACGCGATTCCCGAGGGCCGCACCGCGCTGCTCGAGTACCACTCGCGCAGCAAGCATCGCCTCAACCGCTATGCCGCGGGCCCCGGACAGCTCGACTGGGCGAACCAGCCCAACCCGTTTCGCGAGTTCGCGGACGCGCCGCGATTCCCGCTCGCGTTCGAGGCCGATGCGCTCGCCACGCGCTACAACGAGCTTCGGCGCGGCATCCTTCCGCCGGCGCGGCCGTTCAGCCGGGAGACGATCGCGACGCTGATGGAGATCTCGCTCGGCGTATCGGCGTGGAAAGCGCACTCGGGCATGCGCTGGGCGCTGCGCTGCAATCCTTCGAGCGGCAACCTGCATCCCACCGAGGGCTACGTCGCATGCCCCTCCGTGGGCGGCATGCCGGCCGGCGTCTACCACTACGTGAGCCGCGACCACGTGCTCGAGCAGCGCGCGGCGATCGTGGAGCGCGAATGGAGCGAGGCCTTCCACGGCAGCGGCATCCTCGTGGGGCTCTCCTCGATCCATTGGCGGGAGGCGTGGAAGTACGGCATGCGCGCGTGGCGCTACTGCCAGCACGACGCGGGACACGCGATCGCCGCCGTCGCCTGCGCGGCCGCGGCGCTCGGCTGGACGGCGCGCATCGCCGAGGGCTACTCCGACGAGGACGTCGCGGCGATCCTCGGCCTCGACCGCCTCGAGGATTTCCACGGCGCCGAGGCCGAAACGCCGGATGTGCTGCTCTGGATCGGAGAGCCGTCGGCGCTTCCCGCGCCCGCGGCGCTCGCCGCCGGCGCGCACCGCGGCGCATGGCAGGGACATGCCAATCGCCTGAGCGCGCGCCACGTGGAGTGGCACGACATCGACACGATCCACCTCGCGACGCTCAAGCCGCGCACGGACCCTCGCCCCGACGCTCTCCCGAGGGAGATGACGGGGCGGCCGGTGATCGAGCGCGAGCCGAAGCTCGACCTGCCGTTCGCCGCGCTCGCGCGGCAACGCCGCAGCGCCGTCGACTTCGACGGGTTCACGCGCATGCCGCGGGAAACCTTCTTCGCCATGCTCGAGCCGTTGCTGCCTTCGCGCGAGGCGCCGCCATGGAACGCGCTCGCCGGTCCGCCCGCGGTGCACCCGCTGCTCATCGTGCATCGGGTCGAAGGGATCGACCCGGGCCTCTACCTGCTGCTCCGCGACGAGGCCGCGCGCGAGGCGATCGAGGGATCGATGAATCGCGAGTGGCTCTGGGAGCGCCGGGGCCCGGCGCACCTCCCGCTCTACTTCCTGCTGCCTTACGACCTGCGCGACGTGGCGCAGCTCATCTGCTGCCACCAGGACATCGCATCCGGCGCCTGCTTCGCGGTCGCGATGCTCGCGCACTTCGAGCAGGCGATGGAAACGCCGTGGCGCTACCGCAGCCTCTTCCACGAGTGCGGCATGCTCGGCCAGGTGCTCTATCTCGAGGCGGAGGCGGCGGGATTGCGCGCGACGGGCGTGGGCTGCTATTTCGACGACGAGCTGCATCATCTCGCGGGCCTGCGCGACGAAGCGTGGCAAAGCCTCTATCACTTCACCGTCGGGGCGCCGGTGGAGGATGAGCGGCTCACGACGTTGCCGGCGTATCCGCGCTGACGCTGGCCGACCCTCACCCCGGCCCTCTCCCAAGAAAGAGGGAGAAACACCATAATGCCGGCAGCCGGAAATTCCAACGGAGGAGGAAGCAATGAAATGCTGGATTCGTCGCGCGGCCCGTGCGGCCGCGGCGATAGGTATCGCGACATTCGTGCTCGGCGCCGCGGCGCAGGAGTATCCCACGCGCGCCGTCACGATCATCGTTCCGTTCGCGGCGGGCGGCCCGACCGATACCATCGCGCGCATCATCGCGCAGCGCATGGGGCAGTCGCTCGGGCAGACCGTGGTGGTCGAAAACGTGACCGGCGCGGGCGGCAGCATCGCGGTCAACAAGGTGGTGCATTCGCAGCCGGACGGATACACCGTGAGCATCGGCCACCTCGGCACGCACGTCATCACGGGCGCCGTGATGGACCTGCAGTACAACGCGGTGACCGACCTCGACCCGGTCGGCATGGTGGCGAGCAACCCGCAGATCATCGTGTCCAAGAACGACGTCCCGGCGAAGACGCTCAAGGACTTCGTCGCATGGGCCAGGGCGAAGCCCGCGCCCGTGACCTCGGGGACGGGCGGACCCGGCACGCCTTCGCACGTGAGCGCGATCTACTTCGCCAACACGACCGGGGCCAAGGTCGACGTGATCCACTATCGCGGCTCGGGTCCGGCGCTGCAGGACGTGATGGCGGGCCACATCGACGCGACGTTCGACCAGGCCGCGAACGCGCTGCCGCAGATCCGCGCGGGGCGCATTCGCGCGTACGCGGTGACGCAAGCGACCCGTCTCGCATCGGCGCCCGACATCCCGACCGTCGACGAGGCCGGCCTGCCCAAGTTCTACATGACGGTGTGGCACGCGCTTTGGGTTCCGAAGGCCACGCCGGCGGCGGTGACCGCGAAGCTCAACAAGGCGTTGCGCGAGACGCTCGCGGACGAGGCCGTGCGCAAGAAGCTGGGCGACCTCGGCCAGGAGATCCCGCCGCCGGACCAGCAATCGCCGGAGTATCTCCACACTTTCCACAAAGCCGAGCAGGACAAGTGGTGGCCGATGATCAAGGCGGCCGGGATCAAGGGGTAGCCGTCCCGCGTCCGGAATAGTCATCCCGGCGTAGGCCGGGATCCGATTTCGATTGGGCCCCGGCCTACGCCGGGGCGACAACTTCTCTGGCTGCGCTGTAGTGCGCGGCCCGCGAGAATCGGGGCATGTCGCGCATGCCCGTTCTCCCCGCACTGCTTTTCGCCTGCATCGCCAACGCCCATGCAACGGGGCTGCCCTGGCAGAAAGAGAAGACGGTCTGCACCATCACCGTCAATTCCCCGGACGAGAAGGAGACCCTCGCCGCGCGGCTGCCGAAGGGGAAATACAGCTTCGTCGAGCTGGTGGAGAAGGGCCGCGACGACTGGCTTCATGCCGCGTGCCAGAAGCACGTGCAGTGCGACGTGCTCGTGATCTCCGGCCACTTCAACGCGGGCGAGACCTTCTACTCGGACAAGCTCGGTGTGGACGAGAACCTGAAGGTGGACGAGCTCGAGCGCGGCGCGTGCAGCAATTCGTGCCCCGGGCTCTTCTCGCACCTGAAGGAGGTCTACCTGTTCGGCTGCGAGAGCCTCAACCCGGATGCGTCGAAGTACTCGTCGTCGTACGGCGAGAGCGGGCGCGAGCGCATGCGCCGCATCTTCGCCAACGTGCCGCAGATCTATGGTTTCTACTCGTCCGCGCCGCTGGGTGCCACCTCGGCCATGCTGTTGAACCGCTACTTCGACCAGGGCGGCGCCGGCAGCTTCGGCACCGGGAACCTGAACGAGCGGCTGCTGCGCATCTTCGGGCACAACCACATGACGCGCGTCGCCGGCGTCCGCCCGGGAGACGCGCAATACGAGTATCGCGGCCAGGTGTGCACGTTCTTCGACGAGCGCAAGAGCGCCGCGGACAAGCTGCGCTTCGTGCACCGCCTGCTCGACGGCGACATGGCGCAGGCGCGCGGTTTCTTCAAGCGCATCGAGAAGCTCCTCGCCGCCGTGAAGCCCGAGGAGCGTGCCACGCCGCAGTTCGAGCACGCGCTCGCGGAGATCTCCGCCGACGATCGCGCGCGCGATCGCTTCCTCGCGTTCGAGCGCGACGCCGAGCCGGGGGAACGCGCGCGCATGATCGACCTCGCCACGACGCTGGGCTGGCTCGGCCCCGATGCCCGGCGCGACGAGCGGTTGGCGCTCGCGCGCGACGTGGTCGCGCGCCCGAAGCTGGGTTACGCCGAGGTGGACCTCGTCTGCGCGATGAATCGCGACCATTCGCTGGACGGCGTGCCGGGTCCGCTCGCGTCGATGCACCCGCACGGTGCCGCGCAGGCCGCGGCGCTTGCCTGCCTCGGCAATCCCGAAGCGCACGCCGCCGTCCTCGACGCGCTCGCGAGCACGGACGAGCACGAGGTGCAGCCGGCGCAGGCTTACCTGCGCTACCGGCCGCTCGACGATGCCGACTTGCGCGCGGTGGCGAAGCGCATCGCGCGCATGCCGTCCTCGCCGGGGCAGGTGAGGGCGCTCGAGTCGCTCGCGCTCCTGAACATCACCGATCGCGTGGTGCTCGCCGACCTCGCGCAGGCCTTCGCGGCGGCAAAGAGCGTGAACGTGCAGCGCGCGATCGCGGAGGTCTTCATCCGCTCCGATGCGCCGTTGCCGCGGACCGAGCTCGCGAGCCTCGTGCGCGAGCACCGCATCCGGGCGCCGGACAGCCGCGGCGACCAGGTCGACGTGCTCCTGCGGCAGCTCGCGCCCGAGTCGTAGTCCGGAAGAACTAGAGGCAGGGCCTGATCCGGGGCGCCGGGACCGTTATGCTCGACGGCGATGCGCCGGACACTTCTCACGCTGTTTGCTGCCGCTCTGGCGCCTGCCGCCCACGCGGATGACCCTCACCCCGGCCCCCGGGTTGACGACTCCCGGGGCGGCGCCTATTTCGCGGCCGAGAGGGAGACGGTCTGCACCATCACCGTCAACTCCTCCGACGAGCGCGACGTCTTCCGCAAGTACCTGCCGGCGGATCGCTACCGCTTCGTCGAGCTGGTCGAGCATGGCCGGCCCGATTGGCTGCGCTCGGCGTGCGAGCAGCACGTACGCTGCGACGTGCTCGTCGTCTCGGGGCATTTCGCCGGCAGCGAGTTCTACTCGTCGCGACCCACGGTGAACGAGACGCTGAAGGTCGACGAGATGGAGCGCGCGATCTGCACGCAATCGTGCCCCGACGTCTTCTCGCACCTGAAGGAGGTCTACCTCTTCGGCTGCGATACGCTCAAGCCCGAGGCGGTGAAGAGCGCCACGCCCGAGCTTGTGCGCGCATGGGTGGCCGCGGGACGCTCGCCGGCGGATGCCGAACGCGACGCGCGGATGCTGAGCGAGCGCTACGGCGAGTCGAGCCGCGACCTCATGCGCCGCCTCTTCGCGCACGTGCCCGTGATCTACGGCTTCGCCTCGCTGGCACCCCTCGGGCGCGTCTCCGGCCCCATGCTCGAGCACTATTTCCAGTCGGGGGCCGGCGTCGACGTGGGCAGCGGGCAGGTGAACGCGCGCCTGCTGTCGCTCTTCGGGCCCAGCAGCATGGTCGCGACGTCAGGGCAGTCGGATGACGAGCCCTACGCGCCTTACCGCCGCGAGACCTGCCGCTACTACGACGAGCGCGAGACGGTGGCGCAGCGCATCGGGGGCGTCCAGGCGCTGCTCGACGGGGACGCGATCGCCTTGCGCATGTCCTTCGACCGCATCGAGTCCTTCTTCGCGGGCATCGGCGGCGCGGAGCGTGGGCGGCCCGCGACTTCGCAAGCGCTGCAGGCGCTCGGTGCCGACGCCGCGGGCGCGGCGCGTTATCTCACGCTCACCCGCGAGACCCGCGATCCCGCGTTGCGGCTGCGCATGATCGCGCTCGCGCGCGACATCGCGTGGCTCGACGGCGCGGGCGAGCTGGCGGAGAAGCGGCGGCTTGCCCGCGACGTGATCGCCGATCCCTCCATGGCTTTCGGCGAAGTCGAGCTCGTGTGCGCGCTGAACGCCGACGGCGCGCTCGACGGGGCCCTCGACGGGCTGGCACCGCTTCGTACGCTGAGCGTCGCCCAGGCAGCCGGCGTGGCGTGTCTCGGCAGCACCGAGGCCCGTTCGCGCGTGCTCAAGGCGCTCGCGAGCACGCGCGAGGCGGACGTGCAGGTGGCGCAGGCTTACCTGCGCCACCGGCCCGTGCGCGATGCCGCGGAGCTGCGCATGCTCGCGGCCGAGGTGGGGCGCATGAAAAGCATCCCCGCGCAGGTGCGCGCCCTCGACACGCTCGGTCGTCATCACGTGGCCGACCACGACGTGATCGAGCAGCTCGCCCAGCTCTTCCGGCGCACGCGCTCGCTCGAGGTCCAGCGCGCCATCGCGGAGATCTTCCTGCGCACCGGACCCGAGGTGCTCGATCGCCGCGTCGCCGCGGTGCTGCGCGACGCGCGCCTCCACGGCCCCGGCGCGCAGCCCGACCTCATCGACCAGCTGCTGCAGCGCCTGCCTTCCTGACCGGCTTCTCGCAGGGGTCCGCGCGCTCGGGATCCATCTTCTCGATCAACGCGGTGCCCATGACGCTCAGGCCGAGCGTGGCGATGGCCGCGCCCGCGCGGGCGATCACGCCCGGCGTCGCTTCCGGGTCGAGCGACATCGCGAGCTTGGTGAGGTGTCCGCCGATCTTCACGTCGCCCGCGATGTTGGCGAGCCCGAGGCTCACGCCCTTGTGCGCGCGCACGCGCCCGTGCAGGTCGACGCTTTCGTCGCGCAGGTTGACGATGCCCGAGGTGATGAGCTCGCTCGCCTCGGTCGTGAACCCGACCATGGAGCGGCCGCGCGCCACCCCCGCCTTGAAGGGCAGGTTGGCGGTGACGCACTCGAACTGGATCTTCTCCGCGCCTTCGGAGGCGAACGCGTTGGTCATGAGCGCTTCCTTGTCGCCGGCATGCTTCGAGTTCCACGCTCCCGGTCCCATGCGCACCGTGAAGGGGCCCGTCGCCGATGCGGCCAGGTCGCGCATCGTGGCGCCGCTGGACGAGACGTCGGCGTGCACGTTCATGGGCCCGCCGGTGAAGGGCACCGCGCGCCCGCGCTCGTGGAACCACCGCTCCAGCAGCAGCGACGTCCCGTCGAAGGCCACCTTCACGGTCTGCTTCGCGGCATCGAAATGCAGGTGCGCGGTGCCCTGGCCGCCAAGGAGCTGCGCCTGCAAAGGATCCACGTCGAGGTGGGCGCCGTCGAACGCGAAATGGAGCTTCGCCTTGCGCAGCTCCACGCCGTTGCGCAGCTTGAGCGCGCCCACGTCCGCATCGAGCGTGCCCTTCCAGCGCTCGAGCTTGTCGAGCAGCGGCCACGCGAGCTTGTCGGGATTGAAGGCGAGTCCGGTGTTGCGCTTCGGCGGCGCGGGCGTGCCGGCATCGAGCATCGCCTGGGCCCAGTCGAGCTGGTCGATCGCGATGCGCCCGTCGAAGCGGCGCGGCGACTCGAAGGGCCGCATCGAGAATCCGCCGCGGCCGTGCGCGCGGCCGAGCACGAGGTCGAGGTTCGCCACGTCGATGGCGCGATCGCGCGCGGTGGCGTCGAAGTGCGCCTCGATCGGCGCGCTGTGGCGCCGCTCGAGCGCATAGAACCCGAACACGTCGCCGAGCGAAGGCGATTTCAGGTCGACGTGCACGCGGGCGGCCGCGCCGCCATGATCGAGCGGCAGCAGCCCCTTGAGCGTCACGCGCGTCTGCTTCCACGCGAGCTCCACCTCGCCTTCGGTCGACGCTCCTGCCGCGCCGATGCGCGAGAGATCGGCGAACTTCGACTGCACGCGCAGCGGCTCGCCGTTGCGCTCGACGGTGGCGTCGATCTCCGCGTCGCGCCATCCCGCGTCGGCGGAGAAGGTCGCTTCGCGCACGTGCCAGGTGACGCGGGGATCGGGGGTGCCGCTCACGACATCCACGTTTTCCAGCCGCAGGTCGGTGAGGTCGAGGAGCTGCGGCGAGGCCGTGGCGCGGCGCGTGGACTCGGGAGAGACATCGGGGACGTCGCCCGCGCTCGCGGGAACATTCACGGTCGCGCCGTCGAGCTCGAGGCTCTTCAGCCGAGCGTGGCCCGCGAAGAGGGGCAGCAACGCGAGCCGCGCATCGACGCGCTTCGCCTGCAGGAACGGCGCGCCCGGTGCGTGCGCGGAGAGCACGACGTCGCGCGCGGAGACCGCGGGCGCCGGCAGCAGGGCGATGGAGATGTCGCCGATGGCGAGCTCGCGCCCCCACGCGGCCCGTGCCTTCTCGCGGGCGAGGAGCTTCACGCGCTCGGGATCCACCAGCGCATGCACCGCCACGGCGAGCGCCGCGCCGGCCGCCACGAGGGCCACCGCGCTGCCCACCGCGATCCGGCGCCAGGTCTGCATGCCCCGATAGACCCGCCCGCGGCGCTCCCCGTTCGTCCCCGCCGGGAGACGCTTTTTCCCTTATCGGAACAGCGCTTTGCCCCGCGAATGACTATTTTGGGCAGCGAAACAACCGGGCCGTCGGCCGATGGCGACATGTAGCCGGATCAATGCCTTGCCTGTAGCTTGATTCCTACAGGCCATAGCCGCGGCAACGCGGGCGATGTAGTGTGAGGGCTACAGCGTCAGCGAAGTAAGCGACCGCACACGTGCGGTTAAACTTCTGAAAGACAAGGGAATCCGAGCCGTGGCATGCGGCTTGCTCCTGCAGGCGCTCGCTTCACAGCGTTGTAGGAGTAGTCCGTCATGCATCGAAGCATCAGAACGACAGCGGTTGGCCTCACTCTCATCGTCTGCGGCATCGCCGGATCGGCGGCGGCCCAGACCCTGGACAGCAGCGGCGTGCGCGCCGTCCCCACCTACGAGGCCGTGGGCCTCTACTGGTCCAACCCGCCGGGAGCCACGAGCTCCAACGGCTGCGAGGTCAAGTTCCGTCCCGTGGGCGGCTCGGCGTGGACCCAGGGCCTCGCCCTCTGGTACGACGCCTCCAGCAACGAGTGCCGCGGCTCGCTCGTGAGCCTCGCGCCGGGCACGCAGTACGAAGCGCAGCTCAACATGCCGGGGCAGCCCGCCATGAAGGGCATCACCTTCACCACGTGGTCGAATCGCGTGCCGGTGGCGAAGACGATCGCGGTCCCGAGCGGCTCCGGCACGCTCAACATCACCGAGGGAGGCAGTCCCTCCGGCTACGTGGTCTATGACGGCGGCGGCTCCGCGGTGCTCGACGCGCAGAATGGCGCGGCCACGAACGTCAGCATCAACGCGTCGTACGTCGTCGTGCGCGGCATCACGATGCGCGGCGCGCAACAGCACGGCGTGCTGATCGACAAGAACCAGCACGACGTCATCATCGAGGACAACGACATCGCCGGCTGGGGCCGCACGCGCGACGGCACGTGG
>Ga0157372_10003036_pt1 | contig 18091 bp, 20 predicted proteins | sample C55metaG_FD_115307 | JGI IMG/M metagenome (GOLD analysis project Ga0157372, IMG submission 115307) | Corn rhizosphere microbial communities from Kellogg Biological Station, Michigan, USA - C5-5 metaG | ecosystem: Host-associated > Plants > Roots > Rhizosphere > Soil | place: USA: Michigan... | reverse complement strand
GGTTCCTGCTGCCACGCCCGGATCGCGGCGTACATCGTGCCGACGTAGCAGAATGAGACCAGCAATTCGGTTCGCTGGCTCACATAGTCGACGGCCTCCGTCTGAATCGGGTGCAATAGCCAAATACCGGCGCTGATTGTCGCGATCCGATCGGACGCTTCGCGCCAATCCTCGGGAACGCGTCCGAATCGAATCGTTCGGCGTATGACGCCCAACAGAAGCAGCGCCGTCGCCACGTGAAGCAGCAGATTGACCACATGATACGAGATCGTCTGCGCTGGACTCTCCGTCGCCGGCGCCTGGGGGACGCCGAATGATCGGTTGAGCGCGTAGTTCAGCGCGAACGAATAGTTGACGATTGGTCTGCCGGACACCGCGGTGCCCAGCGGCGGCGTATGCAGAGGAGCGGTCGGCGGCCACAGTCGGCGAATCGACGCGTTCTCAGTGATGGCGAGACCGTCATCGAAATCGAACGGCGCTTTGATCGCTGGTCCGAACGCGATCATCGCGAGCGCGACGAACGCAAGGATAGAGTAGAGGCGCCGGGGTAGTGGAATGGTTACGCGCGTCCTCTGGGAAGCTTCAGCGTAAACGTCGAGCCCTTGCCCAACGTGCTCGCGACAGTGAGATCGCCGCCCATGGCGCGAGCCAGATCGCGGCTGATCGCGAGGCCGAGTCCTGTACCTTCCGTCGGCCGTGAGTATCCCGTGTCAATGCGCACGAATGGCTCGAAGATCGTCTCGAATTTGTCGGCGGGAATTCCGCGACCGGTATCGCGAACATGAATCAATACGCAGTCGCCGGCTTCGGAAGTACTGAGCTCGATCTTGCCGTGGTTTCCTGTATACTTGATTGCGTTCGCCAAGAGATTGAGCACCACCTGTTGCAGCTTTTCGCGGTCGCCGAACACCGTCAGCTTGGGATTGGCCGGCTTGTACTCATAGCTGAGCGAGCGCCCCATCAGTTGCGGCATGACGAGACTCTCCATCGCGCTGAGTACTTCGTGCACCGAGACGTTGCTCGTCTCGAACTCCACATGCCCCGCTTCGAGCTTGGCGAAATTCAGCACGTCGTTGATCAGCGCGAGCAGCAGGCGCTGATTCTGTTGAATGCGACGCAAGTCAACTCGTTGCGCATCGCTCACCGCGCCGCGTAGCCCCATCTCGAGCAGCTCGACATAGCCGGCGATCGCGTTCAACGGCGTACGAAGCTCGTGGCTCATGTTGGCGATGAACTCGCTCTTGGCACGGTTCGCCGCCTCGGCCTCGGCGCGCGCCGTCTCGGCCTCGCGACGCGCTTCTCGCTCCGACTCGTACAGTCGCGCATTCTCGACGAGCAGCGCCGCGTGCTGAATCTTCGCCGCAAGCTGCGCGTTCTCGAGCGGCGCAGCCATTTGGTCGGCAAGCGCCGACAACAGCCACTCGTCGTCAGCGCTGATTTCCACGTCCGAGCGCCGCATGACCGCCAACAGGCCGATCACTCTACCTTGAGCGACGAGCGGCACGCCGAGGAATCCTTCGGCCGTCCCGAACAAACCCTGGAGTCGGCTGACGAGCGATTCGTCGAACGATGAGCGGAAGCGTGCGACAATTTCGTCCGACACGCCGAACGACGCGTGGACGCGCAGCAATCCTTCATCGTCAGCAAGCATGAGAATCGCCTTCTCCGCATCGAGCAAGTCCGCGGCTTGCTCGGCCGCATAGCGCAGGATCTCCGACAACGATGCGGCATACGTGAAGCCGCGACTCAAATGCGTCAGACGCTTGAGTCGCTCTTCAGTGATGGTGGACTGGCTCCGCGGCTCCGAATCGTGAACGCCCGGCTCAGTCACAGAACCCGAGCCCCCTTGGCGCCGATCTCGAATTCGCGAATATCCCGTTCGTGCGCGCTGCCGCGCATCTTCACGACGCGAATCGTGCGATGGCCCACCTTCTCTGTGGACCAGGCGAGATAGATCAAATTGTCAGACATGTAGCTGAAGCGCTGATCGTGCGCGAGGGACGAGCCGGTAAAGCCTTCGCCCGATTCGAGCGTCAACATGGTCGTGACGCCCCGCGCGGCAAAATGCTGGATGAGAGAATAGAGATAGTCGTGCAAACGCTGAGAATCGCTCGCCGCCGCCGCAAGATCGCCGACCGCGTCGATGACCAACCGCTTGATCGTACCCGATTTGATCGCCTCGAAAATTTCGACGACGATACTATCGATTTGCAGCTCGACCGGCGAGGCATACAACAACCGGAGTCCCTGGCGCTGCACCGCTGCAGGGTCGCCGCCGAGGTTGGCGATTGCGCGCCGCAGCTGCGCCGGGTTCTCCTGAAAGTTGACATACAGTGTCTGCTCGCCACGCTTTACTCCTTCCAACGCGAACTGGAGCGCGAGCGTCGTCTTACCGGCTCCTGTCATGCCGACAACCAATGTGGTGCTGCCCGTCAGCAGGCCGCCTCCCAGGATGTCATCGAGGCCACGCACGCCGGACGAAATTCGGTCGACCGACGACACATACTTTTCTGGTTCGCGCGGTGCGACGAGACGTGGATAGAGCTCGAGTCCGCCGGCGGTGATGCGGAAGGCGTGCTGTCCTTCGCGGTATGCGCTTCCTCGCAATTTCAGGACGCGCATGAAGCGTTCGTCTCGCGAGCTCCGCGACTGTCGGGCGAGCTCGACGATGGCGTCAGCCACGGCAAACTCCGGAAAGGTCCGAATGTCGTCCTGCGTGTATTCGCCGAGCAGGAACGCGGTCACGTCGTAGGCCGACAAAAGCCCAGCGATATTCGAGATGAATCGCCGAGTGTCGTCGGTCGACACTGCGAGATCGTGAATCGCGCGAAACGAGTCGATCACGACCACTTTCGGCGACCGGGTCTTGATCGCATCCCTGAGCCAATCGGTCAACGCCGCTGGCCCCTGCTCGGAAAGTGCCGCGCCGAGATCCTCGTACTGGATTTCCTTCCCCAGGCGTCCGGAATCGAAGAAGTCGAACCGCTGGACGTAGCTCACCACCTTGGTCATCGGCTCCGACAGAGTGGTCACATACAACAACGGCCGATCACCCTTCGCATTGTGGAACAGCAACTGCTCGGCGAAGATCGTTTTGCCGGTTCCGGGCTGTCCCATCAGAATGTTGATGGAGTTGCACGGAAATCCGCCGCCGAGAATTTCGTCCGCTTGAGGATTGCCGGTGGTGATGCGAGAAAAGCCCGCGTCGTTGTACGCGGCAGCTCCGGCCAAATGGTCCTCGATCATGCGTCTTCTCCGGGTTGACTCATCGCTCTCCGCATGACCAGGAGCTGACGGACCGTCTCGACCAAGCGCTTCTCGGCGAGCGGTTTCATGAGAAAGGCATCGGCGCCTGCCTCACGCGCGCGCGACTGCACCGCGAGGATACTGAAGACCAGCATGACGATGTGCTGCAAGTCAGGATCGCTTTTGACGGTTCGGCACAAGGCGAGTCCGTCGAGCTTTGGAACGAGAACCTCGGTAATGATGATATCGGGCCGCAACGCACGCGCGCGAGTCAGCGCATCGAGCCCATCCGCGGCGAAGTCGACCGTAAATCCCGCTTCGTTCAGGAAGTACGATTCGAGCTCGCGAATGTGTGGATCACGCTCGACCACCAAAATGATGGCGCTGCCTTCCGCATTGGACGGTGATGGGTCGAGCTGAGGCGTCAGGTCTGACACGGCACGGAGACTGTTGTCCGGAGAAGTGTTCACTTGAGCCATCGTGTAGATCACTATGGCAAGCGACGTACCGAGCTGTACCCGTCGCCGGGCAGGATCGGAACGAGGCGGAGCGACTTTGGCGCGGCGTTAGTGGGCGATCAGCCGCGCGGATGTTGCCTTCTCGACCGGCGCGGAAACTTGATCGCCGGACAACACCACGAGCTGCCCATGCATCATCGGGACGTGCGCCGGAACGCTGCACGAGAAATCGTAGATGCCGGGTGCCTTCGCGATATAGATCGTGTCGATTCGCGATTGTGGTGGAAGCTTGACAAAGAAGTCGCGTAAGACGAACGCATGGTCGTCGTCTTCGGGATTCAAGAGCGTGAGGCGAAGCGTGTCGCCCGAGACCGCCGTGATCGTGCTCGGTGAAAAGGCGTAGACTTCCTTCCCCGAGAGCACGCCACCAGCCGCGAAATCCCGTTCGAGGAACGGGTACGTCTTGACCAATTCCTTTACGAGGAGAGGCACGGCAGTGATCGTGACCGCGCGAGTTCGCGGAACGTAGGCGCTCGTGCTGCGCGATGACGACGGCGACGGAGTCGCCCGCGTACCGCAGCCGACGAGCACGAGGACGAAAGCCGCAAGGTTGGGGACGCGCATGGTTTGAATTATCATAGGGCGGCCTTCATTCCTCCAGATGATCATCCCCGCGCCCGTCTCCGAGATTCTCAGCCGTCAGTTCCTGGGCAATTCGCTCCAGGCTTGGCTCACGGCGTCGCTGACCACGGCGATACTGTTCGTCGTCCTCATGGTCGCGCGACGCTTGCTCGTGTCGCGGCTTGGTGCACTCGCCGCGCGCACGACGAATCAGATCGATGACATGGTAGTCGCGCTCATTGGAGAGACGCGCGGGTGGGTGCTGTTGGTACTCGCCGTCTACGTGGGAGTCGCCCCACTCAAGCTTCCACCGCGGGTCGAGGTGTATTTGGCCCCAGCGGCCAAGCTGGTGTTGCTGTGGCAGGCGGCAGTGTGGGGCGCTGGAGCGATCGGGTTTTGGGTCAAGCACCATCTCGAGCATCGTACCGGCACCAGCGACCGCGCCGGCGTCGCGATGATCAACGCGATGGGTGTCGGCGCCAAGGTGATCCTGTGGATCCTCGTCATGATCACGGCGCTCAAATCCGTTTTCGCGATCGAGATCACGCCGCTGATCACGGGGCTGGGCGTGAGCGGCATCGCGGTCGCACTCGCCGTTCAGAATATCCTGGGCGATTTGCTCGCCGCGTTGGCGATCGTCTTCGACAAACCGTTCGACGTCGGCGACGCGATCGGCGTCGACACGATTACCGGCACCGTGGAACACATAGGATTGAAGACGACGCGCATCCGCAGCGTCACGGGTGAGCAGATCATCATCGGCAACGGCGATCTCCTCAAGAGCCGCCTGCGCAACTTCCGTCGAATGTATCAGCGCCGGGTGCTGTTCAACCTCGACGTCACCTTCGACACGCCATCCGAAGCGCTCGCCAAGTTGCCGACGATCATCGAGAAAATCGTGTCGGCGCAGTCGCCGGTCAAGTTCGACCGCTGTCACGTCTCGAGCTTCAGCGAGTCAGCGATCCGAATCGAGACGGTCTACTACGTACTCGATCCGGATTATAAGAAGTACATGGACGTGCAGCAGGCGATCAATCTGGAGGTGCTTCGCCGGTTCGCCGCCGAGAAGGTGAAGTTCGCGTTCCCGAGCCGGACCGTGTATCACGAAGGTCCGATCGTGAAAGACATTGCCATGGGCAAACAGCCACAAGCCTCGGACGGTTGAGCACCGCAATGACTACATCAGCGACTTGATCCAACCTCCGTCGACGGCGATCGACTGTCCGGTGATGTAGCTCGCGCGCGCCGACGCAAGGAATGTCGCGAGCGCCGCGAACTCTTCGGGCTCGCCCAGTCGTCGCATTGGAATTTCTTTCTCGAATCGTGCGACGATGTCGCGCGGCGTGAGCCCTTCTTTCTTCGCCGTCGACTCGGCAAGCTGTTCGACGCGTTCGGTGCGCGTGTAGCCCGGAAGAATGTTGTTGACCGTGACGCCGTCCGTCGCCACTTCGTTGGCGAGCGTGCGCGCGAACCCGGTGACCGCCGCGCGGATGCTGTTCGACAGGATCAGATTGTCGACCGGCTGCTTGGCGGCGATCGACGTGACGTTGATGATGCGTCCCCATTTCCGCGCGCGCATTCCCGGGAGCACCGCGCGCGTGAGCTCGACGGCGCTGCGGAGCGTGAGATCGACCGCGCGGGCCCACGCGTCCCAAGAATGCGTCTCGAAGACGCCTGCCGGTGGACCACCGGCGTTCGTGACGAGAATGTCGATCTGACCGAACCTCATCATCGCCTCGGCGGCAAGGCGTTGGAGCTGCGCGAAGTCGGCGACATCCGCGGCAATGGCGTGCACTTCGACGCCGGTGCTCGTCGCGATGCTCTGGCGTGCCGACTCGAGATCGTCGGCGCCGCGTGCGCAGAGAATCAGGTTCGTTCCTTCTTTTGCAAGCTCCAATGCGATGGCGCGACCGAGCCCGCGACTCGCCGCGGCGACGAGTGCGACTTTTCCGCGAAGACCCAGATCCATGACTATTTCCGCAAATATGAATCGGTCTTGTTCAGCCAGTCCGCGCGCGGTGGATCGAAGATGTCGACGTCGAGCGTATCGTCCATCGCCTCGGCTTTGTGCGGCACGTTGGACGGAATGTGCAGCACTTCACCGGCGCGCACCATCACGATCTCCGATTCATCGTCGCCGATCCAGAACTTGAGCGCGCCCTCGAGGATGTAGGTGATCTGCTCGTTCTCATGCGAGTGCTTGGGAACGATGCATCCTTTCTTCAAGTAGACGTGCGCGAGCATCATCCGGTCGCCGGTAATGAGTCGGCGATCGAGCATGGGAGAGACCGTCTCCTTTGACATCTCGTCCCACTTGAACCAGGTCACGGTGCGAGCATTCGATGTTGTCATGGGGTTGTAATTGAAAGGTGGCGATTGGAAGACGTAAGCCTGCGGTCCTACGCGGTGTGGAGCAAGGCTCGAGGTTTGGAATATGTGCAATTCGTCATGGGACCCGAGCAGGCGGCGCGACTTCAGTCTCAGGCCCTTGACGCGCTCATGTTCGCGGAAAACATTTCTCCCCACGACGAGTCTGCTCGGCGACATCGAGCGCGATCGTCTCCCTCCCACGCAGAACCGCCGGCGAACCCCCTTCATGATGGTGCATGACTCGACTCCCGGCCTAGGTGCTCTGGACCCAGAGACAGTTGCCGCCGTGCGCTCGGCGCTCGTGCTGTACATTGCCACGCCGTCGGACGGTGAGCCGCTCCGCCAGGCGCTCGACGTCATGGCCGCCGAGGCGCATGAGAAGTCGATTCTGCCGGAGCAGCTCCTCGTCGTTCTCAAAGATCTTTGGTACGCACTGCCAAGCGTGGGAGCAATGCGCGACGCGGCGGAGCAAACACGGCTCCTTCAGCGCGTCGTGACGATCTGCATCAAAGAATACTACGCGGACTAAACCAACGTCGCCGAGAGTTGCAGGTCGACGTTGCCCTTGAGCGCTTTCGATACTGGACAACTGACCTTGGTTTCGTTCGCGATACGCTGAAACGTCGCGTTGTCGATGTTCGGCACCTTCGCTTTCACGTCGAGCTGGATCGTCGTGATAGTCCAAGCGTCACCGACTTTCTCGACCGTGCAGCGCGCTGTCGTGTCGATGCTGGTTGGCACTGTGCCGTTCTTTCCGAGTGCGCCGCTCAAAGCCATGCTAAAGCAGGCCGCTTCGGCCGCGGCGAGCAACTCTTCAGGGTTCGAGCCTTGCCCGTTCTCGAAGCGCGAGCTGACGTCATATTGCCCAGCCAGACCCGTAGCTCCGCTGAAGCTTCCCCGTCCGCCCTTGAGATCTCCCTCCCACTTCGCACTGGCGCTGCGTGTCGGCATGGTAACAGTTCCTCGAATGTTGACAGTGGTAACACATGAATCTTCGTGACTTGACGCCGCGCAACGCGCTCACTTGAATCCACGAATGAGCGAAGCGACGCCTACTGCACAAACAGACCAAACACAGCTCCCACCAACCATCGCGCGCGTGCTCTCGCGCTTTCAAGCGATGGGACGTGAGGAAAAGATGCAGGCGTTGGTTCACTACTCCAAGAAGCTGGAGCCGTTGCCCGAGCGCTTCAGCGACGTCGACCGTGGGAATTTTACCGTCCCGGAGTGTCAGACGCGCGTCGATCTCTTTCCTGAGTATCGCGACGGCAAGCTGCACTTTTATGCCGATCTCAACGTCAGGCAGTCGCCGACGATCGCCGCGTTCCTCGCGATTCTCTTCGCGGCAATCAATGACCAGCCGCCGGCGACTACGCTCGCCATCCCGAGCGACTTCGTCCATCGGATCATGGAAGGAATCGGGCTGTCGGGCCGCGAAGTCGGATTGAACGCAATGGTTGGTCGCATCCGGGAGTATGCGCGGCGAGCCGCGCAAGAGACCTGACGGCAAGTGGCAAGACCGCCAACGCGCCTGCGCGTTCTCAGCGCGACGGACATCGATCGCGCGATCGACATGCCCGCGTCGATCGACGTGATGTCCGCCGCGTTCACCCAGCTTGCCGCGGGTCGCGCCAACGTGCCACAGCGCCTTGGGCTGACGACGGACGACGGCCTGGTGTTGGCGATGCCAGGCTCTCTCCCCGACGAACGCGCGCTGGCCATCAAGATCGTCACGGTCTTCCCAGGAAACGCCCGCTCGGGTTTGCCATCGATCTACGGCTTGGTACTCGTTCTCGATGCGTCGACCGGCGCGCCGGTGGCGCTCATGGAAGGCAGTCATCTCACCGCGCTGCGGACCGGCGCGACCTCCGGCCTCGCGACAAAATTCATGGCGCGCGGCGATGCCCACGTCGTCGCGATGTTCGGTGCTGGGGTGCAGGCGCGATCGCAGCTGGCCGGTGTGCGCGCGGTGCGCGGCATTCGCGAAGTGCGCATCGTGTCGCGCCGCGCCGAGCTCGCCGAGCAATTCGCGCGCGAGCTCGCCGGCCTCGACGTTCGCGTGTTGCGAGACGCATCGACAGCACTTCGGGGCGCCGACATCATCATCACTGCGACGACAAGCTCGACGCCACTGTTCGACGGACAGGACCTCGATCCCGGAGCTCACATCAACGCAATCGGCGCGTACACGGCGCAGATGAGAGAAGTCGATTCCGTGGCCGTGCGGCGCGCTCGGGTGGTCGTCGACACGCGACAAGGCGCGCTAATCGAGGCGGGGGATCTTCTGATCCCAATGCGTGAGGGAACCATCGACGCCGAGCACATTGTGGCCGAACTGGGAGAGCTCGTGAACGGTTCGATACCGGGTCGCACGCGCGCGGACGAGATCACTCTGTTCAAATCTGTTGGCCACGCCGCAGAAGACGTCGCGTTGGCGCATCGCGTCCTCGAGACCGCGACCGTGCAAAACATTGGCACAATGGTCTCGCTATGAGCGACTCGGCCGATGTTGTAATCGTTGGTGGCGGCATCATGGGCATGAGCACCGCGTATCATCTGGCCCAGCGCGGATGTCGCCGCGTCGTCGTCCTCGAGCGTGGCGAGATGTTCGGGCTCGGCTCGACCGGACTGAACGCCGGTGGCGTCCGCCATCAATTTTCTTCTCCGGTGAACATCGAGCTCTCGAAGCTGAGCATTGGGATGATGGAGCGCTTCGCCGACGAGATGGAACAGGAAGTCGCGTTGCGTCGCTGCGGCTATCTGTTCTTGCTCGATTCGCAGAGCGACCTCGATCGGTTTCGCAGCAATGTCGAATTACAGAATCGGCATGACGTCCCGAGTCGAATCGTGGATGCCGACACCGTGGCGAGACTTGTCCCTGAAGCCGATTTGACTGGGATCGTCGGCGGGGCGTGGTGCCCGCGAGACGGTCTTGTCGACCCGCACGGGCTGCTTCAAGGCTATGTCTCGCAAGCGCGGAAGCTCGGAGCCGCGCTGCGAACACACGCGCCCGTGACGGCGATCGATCGCGCTGGAGCGAGTGTGCATCGAGTCGTCACGACGAGCGGGGTCATCGAGACTCCCGTGGTGGTCATCGCCGCCGGGCCATGGTCGGCGCAGGTTGGCGCTCTGGCGGGAATCGACTTGCCGATCGAGCCGATTCGACGACAGATCGCGGTCACCAACCCGATGCCCGGATTGCGCGCGGATTTCCCTTTCGTCATCGACTTCTCACGCGCGCTCTACTTCCATCGCGAAGGCGCCGGGATTCTGACTGGAATGTCCAACCGCGAGGAGCGTGCGGGGTTCGACACCACTGTCGACGAGGGTTGGCGTCTCACGCATCTCGAGAACGCGGTCGCGCGACTACCGATGCTTGCCGACGCCGACCTGCTCGCGGAGTGGGCCGGGCTCTACGAAGTCACGCCCGATGATCAACCGATTCTCGGCCGGCTTCCTCATGCCGATGGAATCTTTGTCGTCGCCGGCTTCAGCGGTCACGGTCTCATGCATGGCCCGGGCGCCGGACTCTTGATGGCCGAGGAGATCCTCGATGGTCGCGCGCACACGATCGACATCGATCCGCTGCGGTGGGACCGGTTTGCCAGCGGCACGACCGCTGGAGAGTTCAACGTCGTGTAGGTCGTCTTACTCTTACATTGCACGCATGCCGGCCTCAATCACGGACGAGATCGCGCTCGACGATCTTCTGTCGACGCCGCGGCGCGAAACTGTAGCCGCGCTCGATGCTTGCCCCGGCGATATCATCATCCTCGGCGCCGGTGGCAAGATGGGACCGACGCTCGCTCGAATGGCCGCGCGCGCGGCGGGCACTGCCAGCGGACCGCGCCGCGTGATTGCCGTCTCCCGGTGGTCGTCGCACGATGCGGAGCATGCGTTGAACGACGCAGGCGTCGAGACGATCGCGTGCGACTTGCTCGACCACGATGCCGTCGCACGACTGCCCGATGCGGCGAACGTCGTCTTCATGGCTGGCCAGAAGTTCGGCACGACCGGCGCTCCGGCGATGACCTGGGCCATGAACACGCTCGTCCCGGCGAATTGCGCCGAGCGGTATAAGAGTTCTCGAATTGTGGCGTTCTCGACGGGTAATGTGTATCCGCTTAGTCCGGTACGCGCCGGCGGCTCACGCGAAAGCGACGCGCTGGGACCGGTTGGCGAATACGCCGCGTCGTGCGTCGGTCGAGAGCGAATCTTCGAGCTCTACGCCGAACGATCGGGAACACGCGTCGCGATCGTTCGCCTCAACTATGCCATCGATCTGCGCTACGGCGTCTTGGTGGATCTCGCGTTGCGCGTTCATCGCGGGGAGCCGGTTCCTGTCGACATGGGCCATGTCAACGTCATCTGGCAAGGCGACGCGAATCGCCTAGCGCTCGAGTGTCTGCCGCGCGCAAGTGCGCCGCCGTTCATTCTCAATGTCACCGGAACCGAAGTGCTCTCGGTGCGATCGCTTGCCGAATGGTTTGGTTCGCGTTTCGGCAAGCGCGTCACATTCGTGGGGACTGAACGTCCCGATGCGCTGCTGAGCAATACCGACCGCATGCAAACGTCGTTTGCGGCGCCAGAAACCAGGCTCGAGCACATGCGCGAGTGGATTGCGAGCTGGATCGAGCACGGCGGATCGTTGCTCGGCAAACCGACCAAGTTCGAGGCGCGCGATGGAAAGTTCTGAGCAGCCAAGTGTGCGGCAGCATCTTCGCGCCGGCACGGTCATCCCCGCGCATCCACTGGCGCTCGACGCGTCACGCCGACTGGACGAGCGTCGCCAGCGTGGTCTGACGCGCCACTACGTCGACGCCGGCGCGGGCGGCGTAGCTGTCGGCGTACACACGACGCAGTTCGCCATTCGCGACTCGAGCGTCGGCCTGTATCGCCCAGTTCTCGAGCTTGCGATGGACGAGGCTCGCTCGACGCTCGGTCCGAATGCGCGACCGTTCGCGATGATCGCTGGCGTCTGCGGTCACACCGCCCAAGCGCGCACGGAAGCCGAGATCGCGACTGCGCTCGGCTACGACGCCGGTCTGTTGAGTCTCGGCGATTGGCGCACGGAGACGGAAGCAGAGTTGATCGACCACTGTCGCATCATCGCCGAAGTGATTCCGCTTTTTGGGTTCTACTTGCAGCCGGCGGTTGGCGGAAGAGTCCTCTCATTCGAATTCTGGATCGAATTCGCCCAGATCCCGAATGTGTGGGCAATAAAGATCGCGCCGTTCAATCGATATCAGACCTTCGACGTCGTGCGCGCTGTGGTCGAGGCCGGGCGCGACGACATCGCGCTCTACACTGGGAATGACGACAACATCGTCGCCGATCTGCTGACGCCGTTCCCGATCAGCGTCGGCGGCGTGACGAGGCTGCGCTGGATCGACGGCGGCTTGCTGGGCCAGTGGGCTGTGTGGACGCGCGCGGCGGTGGAGATGTTTGCCGCGGTGAAAGCCGCGCGCAGCCGCGCCATGATCGACCCGGATCTGTTGTCACTTGGCGCTGCGCTGACGGACGCCAACGCCGCTGTCTTCGATGCGGCGCATGGCTTCAAGGGTTGCATCCCTGGGATTCATGAAGTGTTGCGACGCGAGGGCTTGCTCGATGGAATCTGGTGTCTCGATCCAGACGAGACGTTGTCGCCGGGACAGGCGGACGAGATCAGTCGGGTGGAGAGAAGTTATGCGTTTGCTCGCGCTGCGCGGTGAGGCGCAGCGCCAGCAAGCTGCTCAAAAGAATCGCGCCGTCCAACTCCGACCAGCCGGCTGCTCGAACCGCGTTCTCCAGTTCGCCGCATCGGTCAGGCTGATGTCGAACACCGGCGTCTCCAGTGCGACATCGCCGCGCTTTACGCGTTCGCTGAACTCCTCGGGCGTCGCCGTCTCGATCCCGGATTTCGTTCGGTAGAACACTCGGCCGCCACCAACCAATCGCGATCCGATCGTCTTCTCTAATTGCTGAAGCGTCCGGAACAACCCATCGATCGAGCAGCCTGACGCATTCTCAGCGGTCACGTCGACTCCGACGGCGAGAAAGCGACCATCTCGCCACTCGCGACCACAGCGGAGCGGTACGCCATGCGCCTTCCATTCGGAGAGGAATTGGTCGACCGCGGCAAGCAATGCGTCCGCAGATGCACCGAGCAGTGGACGATCGCTCGCGAACACCCAGATGCGCGCCGAGTCTGGAAGCGTGTCGAACGGAACCATTGGCATGCGCGAAAGATAATTCGCGCGCCAATCACTTGACCGTTTTGCGAGTTTTGTCCTGCTCATCGCAGCAAAGATCTACCGTCGGTCCGTTGAATGAATCGGGCGGTATCCGCGTCAGTCCGTGGCTAGCAGATCTGGCCCAGTGCAAAACAGACCCTTCGGCGTCTCACTGATCCGGACGACAATTCCAACTGTCATCCGAGGCCAACCCTTAGAGACCCGAGCCGAACGATATCTCAGGGTCGGAGGGACGGAGCGGAGTGTATGATGGCGTCGTTCGTCCGAAACGGCGATCGACTTCCGAGAGCAGCGCCGCGGGCGATATCGGTTTCGCCAGATAGCCGTCGCAACCAGCCTTTCGACTCCGCTCGGCGTCATCGGGCAGCGCATGCGCTGTCACCGCGACGATAGGAATGTGTCGGGTCAGCGGGTCGGCTTTGAGGATCGCCGTCGCCTCCCAGCCGTCGAGCTCTGGAACCGAGATGTCCATCAGAATCAAGTCGGGTGCGCCATCTCGAGCCTGCTGGACGCCCTGGGTCCCGGTGATCGCCTCCAACACCCCGTAACCGGCGTAACGAAGCGCCGTCGCGTAAATGATGCGGTTGTCCTCATTGTCTTCGACGAGCAAAACGGTCTTCGATGCGTCGATCACGGGAACCTCGCTATCCGGTGAATTCTGACGACACCATATTCGTCGCCGGGTCACCTGTTCTGCAAGATGCAGACGCCTGGACACGGCCAACTGCGCCGGTTCTTGCCGAACACTGGAACTGTTCGAGTCTTGGCGGCATTTTGATGTCGATGCGCAGAAATCGCTGGTTCCGTGCGGTCGCGACCGTCGTGGCAATCTGGTTCCCCCTCATCGTGGGCGAGCCGAGTGCCGTGCACGTTTGTCCGGCCCACAGCGGTGTTGCCATGTCGACCACCTCGACTGTGGCAACGGCGCATCATCATGGTGCGTCGCACGACTCCCAGCCCGGGCACGATCACCACGATTGCAGCTGCATCAACTGCTGTGTCGGCAGCGTAGTTGCTGCGCCGGCGGTGGGCACGCCGGTGACGGCGTTCGTCGAGGCCATCTTCGACCTCGGCGCCAATGATTCGGTCGTTGCGTCAGCCCCTCAGCAGGCGCCTGAGTTCTCGCGCCCCTACACGACCGGACCGCCTCGCGCCTAACGCGCTACGCTCGCACGTCGAGCGGTAGGCCGAAGTAAAGGACGCGGGTTTCACCGGGGCGAATGGCGCTCCGGCTTGCCGACGTCCCCCGCGCTCCTAACAACATCTCCTTCTGCCGAGAGGCTGAATGTCTTCCGTGTCATTCCTGGCGCCGCGCCGGCTTTTGGCGTGCGCCGTCGTCCCCATTTTCGGCGCCGCGCTCATTGCCGGTGCACAAGATACGACTCGGTCGAGTCGGCGCGACGCCGCCCGAGCAGACTCGATCGCTCGACTCAAAGTCCTCACCATCACCGCAACGCCGGCCGAGCGTGCGCAGCCGGTGACCGCAACACACGTCGACGCGGCGACGATTCGCTTGACTCCCGCGAACAACGCGTACGAGCTCCTTCGGCAGACGGCCGGCCTCGAGGTGCACGAGCAGGGACAAGGTCCTGGCTTCGCGTCCGACGCATCGCTTCGAGGCTTCTCGTCGGATCACTCGACGGATCTCGCGCTGTGGATCGACGGCGTCCCGATCAACGAGCCGATGAACGGCCACTCGGAGGGCTACAACGACTGGTCCTTGCTCTTCCCGGGCGGCATTCAAGACGTCGACGTGATTCATGGGCCGACGAGCGCGCTATTCGGAAACTTTGCGCTCGCCGGCGTCGTGAATGTTCGAACGCTCGAGCGGATGCGCGGAACGGAGCTCACCGGCTCCGGCGGATCGTTTGGCCGCGCCGACCTCATGGCGCTGACGGGGTTCGATCACGGCGCGCGCGGGGGCGGCGTACTCGGCGCGCGCTATGAGCGGGACGATGGGTTCCGGCCGAATTCGCGCTACGACATCATGCAGGGGCACGCGCGCGTCGTGCATGACTTGCGTCCAGGCGTCGCGATCGACGCTGGAGCGGAGCTGTATGGCGGGAATTGGAACTCGCCGGGTTTTCTGAGCGCCGACGAGTTCGCGCGTCACGACTACAGCGTCGTGTCGAATCCAACCGACGGCGGCTACAAGCGCCGCGCGCAAGAACGTGTGAGTCTCCGCGTGCTCACGGGAAACGTGTTGTGGCGCACGACCGCGTACGCGACGGAAAGCCGTTGGCAGCTTCTGCTGACGATTCCTCCGGCCGGCGGACGGTTCGAGGGATCGGGAAGCCAAACCGAGGAAGAGGATTCCCGCGCGGGCGCGGGCGCGACGACTGCCCTGACATGGTCACTGCCGGCTGGCGAGATCACCGTCGGAGGCGAGACGCGTTGGGACCGCTCGCGATATGAGAATTATTTCACGACCGCGCGTGCGCGCGATTCGATTGCGGAACAGGTGACGGGCCGGCAGCTCTCGGGCTCTCCCTTCATCCAGTCGCACTTCGATCTCTCCGACGCGTTCCGGATCGACGCCGGTGTCCGATACGACGTCCTGGCAACGCAGTCGTCGCCGTTTGGGGAGGAAGCGACCGACGCAACGCACGGCGTGGTCTCGCCGAAGCTCGGCGCTCTCTTCCGTGTGACCCCCGCTGTGGGAGTATATGGCAACGTGTCTCGCGGGTTCCGCTCGCCGGACGGCTTGATCGGCGATCCAACGCTGGCTCCGATCACTGCATGGTCATATGAGGGCGGCGTGAAAGTCGATCAGGGAGGGACGAGCTTGTCGGCCGCGTTGTTCCGCATGGACGTGAGCAATGAGCAAACTTTCAACCCCGTCACGCTCGAATCGTCGAGCGGCGGCGCGAGCCGCCGGCAAGGTCTCGAGCTCGAGTGGCGAGCGCCCATCGTGCCGGCGCATGCGATGCTCTCCGGCGACTGGACGTTCAATGACGCCCGCTACCGAAGCCAGGTCTCGGTGCCCGAGGAGGGAGACGGTGAGCCGGTCGTTCTGAATGGATTGCGTGTGTACAACACATCGAAGTACGTCGGCGCGGCGGCGCTCGATCTTCTACCAGGTCATGCGCCTTGGCGAATTCGGTTGAGCGGGAACTGGGTCGGCCCCTATTCGCCGTTCGACGAGCCGGGTGTCGTGCTCGGCTCCTATGGACTCGCGCATCTGAGTGCGGCATGGAACGTCGGAAAGTTCGAAGCGGATGTCGGCGTTCGAAACATCTTCGATCGTGCGTATCCAGAGGTTGTCGCTGGTGGAATCGTCGCGCCGGGTCAGCCGAGAACCGTGTACGTGTCGCTGCGGACGCGGATCAATCCGTAGGACTGGACGGTGGTACGGTGGTACGGTGGTACGGTGGTACGGTGGTACGGTGGAACGGTGGAACGGTGGAACGGTGGAACGGTGGAACGGTGGAACGGTGCGACTTGTCATCCTGAGGAGCGCAGCGATGAAGGATCTGCCACGCTTCCACCGGCTCTGAACCACTCGCCACAGAGTGACACAGAGTGACACAGAGTCCACGGAATGACTCCGTGTGGCGCACGCCGCTGTCGCCAACCTCACGTCAGCCACGCGAGATTTCTCGTCGGGCGCGACTCGAGGACGGAACTCCGGCGATTCACCTTGACCGGATCTCCGTGCCGATCCGTTCCATCCGTCCAATCCGTGTGCAAAATTGCCGATGCTCGTCGGGCGAGTCAGTAGCCAGCGCGCCAGCAGATCCTTCGCGTCGCTCAGGATGACACCGGACGCTCAACGGCGTTCCACCGTTCCACCGTTCCACCGTTCCACCGTTCCACCGTACCACCGTACCACCGTACCACCGTTCCACCGTACAACGCCTACCGCACCCAAGATATACGCGCCTGAATGATCCTCCGCACCCCCTCCATTACATGCTCCGTCGGCGCGGCATACGACACACGAATCCATTCTGGCGATCGGAATGCGGCACCAGGAACGACAGCCACGTCATGCTGCTCGAGAAGACGCCGCGCAAAGGTCGTTCCGGGTTCCTTCTCTTCGTGCGTTGCGTCACCAGCTTTGATGTAGAGGTAGAACGCACCCTGCGGCTCGATCACCTCGATCGACGCCGCCCGCAACAGCTCGAGTGCCGAGTCGCGTCGTCGCTTGAACTCGCCCACCATGCTCGCGGTGGCTTCGGCCGCGGCCGTCGGGTTCGAGAGCGCCGCGAGTGCGGCGTGCTGCGAGAGCGTCGCCGCGTTGGACGTGGTGTGCGACTGCAACGCGGCCATCGAGCGTGTCAACGTGCGTGGCGCGATCGACCAACCGATCCGCCAACCCGTCATCGCGAACGACTTCGCCACGCCATCGACGACGACCAGCCGGTCGGTCGAGTGCGCAATCGACAACAGTGACGGTGCTTCGCCATCGTATGAAATCGCGCGATAGATCTCGTCACTCAGAATCCACCAGTCTCGCTCCGCCGCGAACGCGACAATGTCTCGAAGCTCGTCGCGCGAATACACCGCGCCCGTTGGATTGCACGGCGAGTTGAGAATCAATCCTCGCGTCCGCGACGTCGACGCACGAGCCAAATCGCTCGGCGTCAGCTTCAGTTGGCGCTCCGGCGCACCGCGCACCGCGATTGGCGTCGCCCGCGACAACGCGAGCATCTCGTAGTAGCTGGTCCAGCCCGGCGTCGGCACCATCACTTCGTCGCCGCTCCCAAAAAGTGAGAAGCACGCGTTGAACAACGCCTGCTTCGTTCCCGCTGTGACGATGACTTGGTCGGACGTGATCCGCTCGCCCGGGTGCAGTGCGCTCGCTCGTTCTGCGATGATCTCGCGCAAGGGCAAGATCCCTTCGACCTGCGTGTACCTCGTCGCGCCGGCCTCGAGCGCGCGATGCGCCTCGGCCATCACGAACGGTGGGGTTGGGAAATCGGGCTCTCCCGCCCCGAGGTCGATTACGGGGCGGCCGGCGGCGCGCAGGGCCTTGGCCCGCGCGGACGCGGCGATCGTCGCCGACTCGCGAAGCTCGGTAATGTTTGTGGAAGGCGCGTAACCCGTCATGTGATCGATTGGAGACCGGAACCGTCGCGGGCTATACTTCACGTCGGCAGTGGCAATCTTACGAGCGGTCACAAGGCTACGCCACAACGTTGGTCGCGGGGGTCAAGT
>Ga0157372_10003035_pt1 | contig 18091 bp, 9 predicted proteins | sample C55metaG_FD_115307 | JGI IMG/M metagenome (GOLD analysis project Ga0157372, IMG submission 115307) | Corn rhizosphere microbial communities from Kellogg Biological Station, Michigan, USA - C5-5 metaG | ecosystem: Host-associated > Plants > Roots > Rhizosphere > Soil | place: USA: Michigan... | reverse complement strand
GCTGGTCGTGACCAACAACCACGTCGTCGAGGGCGCGAGCACCATCCAGGTGCGCCTCGCCGATGGCCGCCGTTTCGAGGCGGAGCTCGTCGGACGTGACGCTCCCACCGACCTCGCGCTGGTGCGGCTGCGCTCCCCGCCGCAGGACCTCCCGGTGGCTCGCCTCGGCGACTCGGACCGGTTGCACGTCGGCGACTGGCTCCTCGCCATCGGCAGCCCCTTCGGGCTCACCACCAGCGTGTCGCTCGGCATTCTCAGTGCCACCGCGCGCGATCTCGGGTCGGGTCCCTACGACGAATTTCTCCAGACCGACGCGGCGATCAACCCCGGGAACTCCGGTGGGCCGCTCTTCGACCTCTCGGGCGAGGTCGTGGGGGTGAACGCCGCCATCGTGAACAACCAGAGCGGCAGCCGGATCGGCTTCGCCATCCCGTCCTCGTTGCTGCGGGCGATCCTCCCGCAGCTGGAGCGCAGCGGAGGCGTGGTCCGGGGCGCCCTGGGCGTCTACACCCAGGACCTCACGCCCGACCTCGCCCGTGCGATGGGGCTCGAGGGACGCCGCGGCGCGGTGGTCGACGGCTTCGTGCCCGGGTCCTCGGCCCGGGCCGCGGGGCTCGCGCAGTCGGACGTCATCGTCTCGCTCGACGGCCGCGCCATCGAGTCGTCGCGCGCGCTCACCCGGCTGGTGGGCCTGCACCGCCCCGGGGAGAGGGTGAAGCTGGGCGTCCTCCGGGGTTCGCAGCCCTCGACCCTCGGCGTGCGCCTCGGCCAGCGCAGCGACCTCGAGGGAGCGGGGCCGCTGCGTCCCGCGCCCCCCGAGCCCGACGGCGAGGAGGGTCCTCCCGAGGAGATGGTCCCCATGCGACTGGGCGTGGAGATCGGCGAGGTGACCCCCGAGGTCGAGGAGGCGATCGGCAGGCGCGGCCCCGGAGCGCTGGTCCTCTCGGTGGAGCCGGGCTCCCCCGCCGAACGCGCGGGGCTCCAGCCGGGGCTGGTCATCGTCGAGGTGGCTGGCCATCCGGTGCACTCGGCGAAGGAGGCCAGCGAGCTCATCCAGGCCGCCCGTGCGCAGCCGCCCATCGTCTTCAAGCTGCTCGGGCCGGGCCGGGTCTCGGCGGTGGCGACCGTGCAGCCCTGAGCGAGGTCAGCGCGACGGCGGGAGCGGCCGGACGACGTTGCCGAACCCGTCGGACCCCTCGCGGGTGACTCCGGTCGCGTACTCCACCACCCCGAAGACACCCACCGGTCCGGGAGGGCGGCAGCTGAACCGCAAGCTGATGGCATCCGGGTCACCGGGGCGAACGCGCCGGAGGTGACGCTCGAGGACGAGCTCCTCTCCGGCGCGCACCGGCGCGGGGAGCAGCGGCGCCCGCTGCACATCGGGAACGAGCACCTCGTCGCTGCCCTGGTCGGCGTGCGCGTCGAGCGCGAGGCGGCCCTCACGCCCGGCCCGCACCTCGGCCCGGACCACCATGCCTCCGTCCGTGTCGCGCTCGAGGTTCCAGCGCTCCAGCTCCAGGCACTGGCCGAGCCGGGCGAGGTGGTCCTTCTGCTGGAGCTCGCGCTCGCGGAGCTGACGCTTCATCTGCAGCCTCGGGCCCAGCGCGTTGCCGACGAAGAGCCCCAGGAGGAGGGCCACCAGCGGGACACCGATGATCCAGGGGCGGGGCATGACGCAACGCAATCACCCTACCGTCCCGGGCGGTGCTCGGCTAAGGGGTTGGGGCGCCCATGGTTCTCGCCTCCACCCTTCTCATGCTCGCTGCCACGCCTGCCCCTCCTCCGCCGGACCCCGTCCTCCGCCAGATCGCCGAGACGCGGAAGTTCCAGAACGGCGCGCCGAACAGCGTGAAGATGGACCGGAGCGGGGCGCACGTCTTCTTCCTCCGCTCGCCGGCCGACTCGCCGGTGCAGTCGCTCCACGTCTTCGAGGTGGACGCCGGCCAGGCCCGCGAGCTGCTCTCGGCCGAGGCGCTGCTCAAGGGGACCACGCAGCAGCTCAGCCCGGCGGAGCGGGCGCAGCTCGAGCGGCGGCGCGTCGCCGCGCGGGGCCTGGTCAGCTACCAGCTCTCGGACGACGGAAAGACGATCGTCGCCCCGCTCTCGGGTCGGCTGTACCGGGTCGACGTGGCCGGGCTGCTCGCCGGACGGACCGTCGAGCAATCGGTGAAGGTGCTCCCGCCGACCGGCGTGCTCGATCCGCGGCTGTCGCCCGACGCCAAGACGGTCAGCTACGTGAAGGGCTGGGACCTGTACGTGCTCGACCTGGCCAGCGGTAAGGAGCGCCGGCTCAGCACCGGAGGCTCGGACCGGGTGACCCACGGGGTCGCGGAGTTCGTCGCCCAGGAGGAGATGGACCGCTACGACGGGTCGTGGTGGAGCCCGGACAGCAAGCTGATCGCCTACGAGGAGGCGGACACCCGCGCGGTGGAGACCTTCACCCTCGGCGACCCGGCGCATCCGGAGTCGGCCTTCCAGACCGTGCCCTACCCACGCCCGGGCAAGCCCAACGCCAAGGTGCGCCTGGGCATCGTCCCGGTGACGGGGAATGGAAAGACCGTCTGGGTGAAGTGGGACGCGGAGAAGTACCCCTACCTCACGCAGGTGAAGTGGCCCCGCAAGGGCGCGCTCACCCTCTACGTGATGGACCGCGTCCAGCAGCACGCGCTCCTCCTCACGGTGGATCCGAAGACGGGCGCCACCCGGACCCTGCTCGAGGAGGAGGACCCGGCCTGGATCAACCTCCAGCACTACGGCTCGGAGCGCCGCGGTGAGCCGCTGCCGCTGTGGCTGCCCGATGGCTCGGCGTTCTTCTGGGTCACCGAGCGTAACGGTGCGCCGGAGGCCGAGATCCGCTCCGTGGACGGCCGGCGGCTCGGGAGCTGGGTGCGTCCGGACCAGCAGCTCTTCCGGATCCTCGGCTACGACGTCACCGAGCGCGCGCTGTACTACCAGGCCAGCCCGGAGTCGCCGGACCTGGTGGTGATGCGCGTCCGCGACGGAGGCAACCCCGAGCGGGTGGTGGGTCAGCCCGGCGAGCGCGTCCAGGTGAGCGGGATGATCGCCGAGGAGGGGTCGACCCGGCTGGTGTCGATCGAGACGCCCACCTCGCTTCCGGACTGGTCGGTGTTCGACCGCGGAGGCCGGTTCATCGGGCGGATTCCGGCGGTGCGCGCGACGCCGCTCCGTCCGCCCGCCCCCGAGTACCGGAAGCTGGGCCCGCAGGGCTTCTGGTCGTTCGTCCTCCGGCCGCGTGACGCCCGACCGGGGCAGAAGCTGCCCACCATCGTCTCCATCTACGGCGGCCCGCACGTCAACCACGTCCAGTCCAGCGCCCGGACGCTGCTGACAGACCAGTGGCTCGCGGACCAGGGGTTCCTGGTGGTGGGCTTCGACAACCGGGGGACGCCGCGCCGCGGCCGCGAGTGGGAGCGCGCGATCCGCGGCAACTTCACCGGGGTGGTGCTCGAGGACCAGGTGGCCGCGCTGCAGCTGCTCGGCCAGCAAGTCCCGGAGGTGGACCTCGCGCGCGTCGGCATCACCGGCTGGTCGTTCGGCGGCTACGCGTCGGCGCTGGCGGTGCTCAAGCGGCCCGACGTCTTCAAGGCGGCGGTCGCGGGCGCGCCCGTGACCGACCAGCGCAACTACGACACCTTCTACACCGAGCGGTACCTCGGGCTGCCCGAGGCGCCGGGCGACATCTACGAGAAGAACTCGCTCTTGCCGCTGGCCCCGGGCCTGGAGAGGCCGCTGCTGCTGGTGCACGGGACGACCGACGACAACGTGTACTTCCTGCACTCGCTCATGCTCTCCGACCGGCTGTTCCGCGCCGGACGGGCCCACCAGTTCCTGCCGCTCTCGGGGTACACGCACATGGTGGCGGACCCGGTGATGCAGGAGTCGCTGGAGCGGCGGACGGTGGAGTTCTTCCGGGCCGCGCTCGGAGTTCCCGAGCCCCGCTGACACGAAGGCCCGGGTCGGCAGTGCCAGGCCCGGGCCCCGTGTGAACGACGCGAGACGTCGGCTACACCGGCTTGACGTTCTGCGCCTGCAGACCCTTGGGTCCGCGGCTCACATCGAACTGCACCTTCTGCCCCTCGGCGAGGGTACGGAAGCCCTCCGACTGGATGGCGGTGTGATGGACGAAGACGTCCTCTCCGCCGCCGTCCTGGGTGATGAAGCCGAAGCCCTTCGCATCGTTGAACCACTTCACGGTACCGGTAGCCATGCGTCTCGCTTTGCTGTGCTCGCAGTCGGCAGGAAGCGCCGCGCGGTCTCCTCTCCCCTGGGGCAGGAGGACGGCCGAAAATTCTGCGCAGGCTCAAACCCGCTCGCAAGCACGGACGACATCGGCGGGCGACGCGTTCTGTTGACGCGCCGCGCCGTCCTTCGAGGTGTCAAACACCTCCGAGGGGCGCATCGCGGCGAAGGGCCCTCGAAGGTGTCAAACACCTCCCCGGGTCGCGATCGCGCGGAACGGCGCGGAACGCCTGGAGGAATCGCCGCCCGGCCGCCGGGCGCTCAGACCTCGAGCAGCAGCCGCTCGGGGTCCTCGATGCACTCCTTGACGCGCACGAGGAACTGCACCGCCTCGCGGCCGTCGATGAGCCGGTGGTCGTAACTCATCGCCAGGTACATCACCGGGCGGATGACCACCTGTCCGTCCCGCGCCACCGGGCGCTCGACGATGTTGTGCATGCCGAGGATGCCGGTCTGCGGCGGGTTGAGGATGGGCGTGCTCAGCATCGACCCGAAGATGCCGCCGTTGCTGATGCTGAAGGTGCCGCCCTGCAGATCCGCGAGCGTGAGCTTGTCCGAGCGCGCCTTCTGCCCCAGCTCCGCGACCTGCTTCTCGATCTCCGCCATCGAGAGCTTGTCCGCGTCGCGGAGCACCGGCACGACCAGCCCCCGGCTCCCGGACACCGCGACCCCGATGTCGTAGTAGTGCTTGAGGACGACCTCGTCACCGTCGATGGAGGCATTCACCAGCGGGAAGGCCTTCAGCGCCTCGACCGTCGCGCGCACGAAGAAGCTCATGAACCCGAGCTTCACCCCGTGCCGCTGCTGGAACCTCTCGGCGTACTGCTTGCGCAGCGCCATCACCGCCGACATGTCCACCTCGTTGAAGGTGGTCAGGATGGCGGCGTTGTTCTGCGCCGAGAGCAGCCGCTCCGCGACGCGCTTGCGGAGCGGCGTCATCTTCACCCGCTCCTCGCGGGCACCCGGTGTGCGCGCGGGCGCCGGCGCCGATGCGACCGGGGCCGCCGGAGCAGGCGCGGCGGCGGCGCCGCCCCGTCCACCCTCGAGGACGGTCAGCACGTCGTCCTTCATCACCCGTCCGGACGCGCCGCTTCCCCGCAGCGTGGCGGGGTCGAGCCCATTCGCGTCGGCGATCGCTCGCGCCACGGGCGTCATCGGAGCCTGGCGCCCCGCATCCGGGGAGGGCGCGGCCTGCGCCGCCGGGACGGGTGAGGCGCGCGGAGGAGCCACCGCGGCGGGAGGTGGGGCCTGCGCCGGCGCCGGTGCCGACGGCTGGGCCGGCTTCGCCGCCGGAGCGGACGCCGCGGCCCCCGCGCCGGGAGCGATGCTCCCCAGCACATCGCCGATCTTCACCGTGTCGCCCTCGCTATGCGCGATGGCGGCGATGGTGCCGGCGGCGGGCGCCGGGACGTCGATGGTCACCTTGTCGGTCTCGAGCACCACCACCGGCTCGTCCACCGCCACGGTGTCGCCGACCTTCTTGTGCCACTTCCCCACCACCGCCTCGGTGATGGACTCGCCCAGTGCAGGAACGGTGAGCTCAACGGCCATCGTGCTGCCCTCGTGACAGTGCGGAGTCGATCAGGAGCGTCTGCTCGAGCTCGTGGGTCTTCTGGAATCCGGTGGCCGGGCTCGCGCTCGCCTCACGGCCCGCGTAGCGGAGCGGGAGCTTCACGCCCTGCGCGGACACCCGGCCCATGAGCCGGGGGAGGACGAACGACCAGGCGCCCATGTTCTCCGGCTCCTCCTGGACCCAGACCAGCTCTTGCAGGCCGGGGTAGCGGGCGATCTCCGCCGCCAGCTGGGCCTCGGGGAAGGGGTAGAGCTGCTCGAGCCGCGCGATGGCAGCGGTGTCGTCGCCGCTCTTCGCCCGCGCGGCGAGCAGGTCGTACGCCACCTTCCCCGTGCAGAGGAGGAGGCGGGTGACCTTGTCCGCGCCGCCCGCCGGCGGGTCGGAGATGAGCCGCCGGAACGAGCCGGAGGTGAACGCGCCCAGGGGCGAGCTGGCCTCCTCGCGCCGGAGCAAGCTCTTCGGCGTCATCACCACCAGCGGCTTGCGCCACGGGCGGATCCCCTGGCGCCGGAGCAGGTGGAAGACCTGCGCACTGCTCGTGGGGTAGCAGACCTGGATGTTGTCCTCGGCGGACATCGTCAGGAACCGCTCCAGCCGCGCGCTGGAGTGCTCCGGTCCCGCGCCCTCGTAGCCGTGGGGGAGGAGCAGCGTGAGCCCGCTCAGGCGGCGCCACTTGTCCTCCGCCGCGACGATGAACTGGTCGATGATGACCTGCGCGCCGTTGGCGAAGTCGCCGAACTGCGCCTCCCAGAGGACGAGGGCGTCGGGGTAGTCGAGCGAGTACCCGAACTCGAAGCCCATGCACCCGGTCTCGGAGAGCGGGCTGTTGTAGATCTCGAACTGCGCCGCGCCCGGCCCGAGATCTTGAAGCGGGACGTAGGTCGCCCCGGTCTTCACGTCGTGCAGCACGGCGTTGCGGTGTCCGAAGGTGCCGCGCTCGGTGTCCTGCCCGGTGAGCCGGACGTGCGTGCCCGCGCGGAGCAGCGTCGCGTAGGCCAGGTTCTCCCCGGCCGACCAGTCGAGTGGGATCTCGCCGCGCGCCATCGCTCCCCGACGCTCGAGGATCTTCCCCAGCTGACGGAGCGGGGTGAACCCCTCGGGCACCTGCGCGAGGTGCTGGAGCAGCGGAACCAGCGTCCCCTCCGCCGCCCCGGTCTCTGGCTCGCCGACGCCTTCCTCGGGCCCGCCCCGGTAGCCCTTCCACAGCCCTTCCTGAGCGCTCGGCTCGCGCAGCGCCGGCGTTTCCTTGGCCTGGTTGTAGGCCTCGAGGAAGTGCCGCTTGGCCTCCTCGCGGATCGCCTCGGCGTCCCCGGCGCTCACCCGACCCTGCTCGGCGAGCGTCCGCGCGTAGATCTCGGACACCGGCGGGTGGTGCCGGATCGCCTCGTACATCAAGGGCTGGGTGTAGCTCGGCTCGTCGCCCTCGTTGTGGCCGTAGCGCCGGAAGCAGACCAGGTCCACCACCACGTCGCTCTGGAAGCGCTGGCGATATTCGGTGGCCAGACGCATCACGTGGACGCAAGCCTCCGCGTCGTCGCCGTTCACGTGGAAGATGGGGATGTCGAGCATCTGCGCGACGGCGGTGCAGTAGATCGACGAGCGCGCGTCCTCGGGGTCCGTGGTGTAGCCGAGCTGGTTGTTGATGACGAGGTGGACCGTGCCACCGGTGTCGTAGCCGCGCAGCCGCGCGAGGTTCAGCGTCTCCGCCACCACGCCCTGTGCGGCCATCGCGGCGTCGCCGTGGATGACCAGCGGCAGCACCTTGCGACGATCCTGCACCTCCAGCCGCTGCTGCTTGGCCCGTGCGCGACCCTCGACCACGGGGTGCACGAACTCCAGGTGGCTGGGGTTGAAGGCGAGGCTCAGGTGGATGCGCTTGCCAGCCTTGGTGGTGACGTCCGACGAGAAGCCCATGTGGTACTTCACGTCGCCACGGCCCATGAACTTGCGCGGGTCGACCGGTCCGTTGAACTCGCTGAAGATCTGATCCGGGCCCTTGCCCAGGACGTTGGTGAGGACGTTCAGCCGGCCGCGGTGGGCCATGCCGATGACGACCTCCTCGACTCCCAGCTCGCCGCCGACGTCCAGCAGGGTGTCCAGCATCGGCAGGAGGGACTCGCCGCCGTCCACGCTGAAGCGCTTGGCGCCCTGGTACTTGGTGTGGATGAAGGCCTCGAAGGTGTCGGCGTAGGTCAGCGTCTCGAGGATCTGCCGCTGCTCCGAGGGGCTCGGGTCCAGGCGGTTCTCGGTGGGCTCCATCTCCTGCATAAGCCAGCGGCGGCGCGCCGAGTCGTACAGCGTCATGTACTCCACGCCGATGTGCCCGCAGTAAGTGCGGCGGAGCCTGGCCAGCAGATCCCGCAGCCGGACCCGCTTGCGATCGGCGAAGACGTCGGAGCTGTCCACCACCTGCTCCAGCTGCTCCGGAGTGAACGCCGAGTCGCTGGCCATCGCCAGGTCTGCGATGTGGTTGATCTGCGGACGCGGACGTCCGAGCGGATCGATCTGGGCGAGCAGGTGTCCCCGTAGCCGGAAGGCGTACAGCGTCTGGTCCACCCGGGACTGCAGCTGCATCGCGGCGAGCGCCGCGGGCACGTCGCCCACCGACACCAGGGGACCGCGGGCCGCGACGGCGGCCGCCGCCGCGCCGTTGCCCCCGTTCACTGCCCGGGCGGCGACCGGCTGCCCGTTGCCGGCGCCGTGGCCGTTGGTCGGCTGCGCACGGCCGTCACCGGAGCCGAGGAGAGGATTGCCGTCGGTGCGCGCCGCGGCGAAGAGCTCCCGCCAGCTCGGGTCGACCGAGCTCGGGTCCTCGAGCCAGCGGGCGTACAGACCCTCGATGAAGTCGATGTTGGCGCCCGAGAGAAACGTGTCCGTGGGGTTCGGCATGGGGGGCTGTGCCGTGAGTTTTAACCTCGAACCGCCGAGAGGGCGGAACTTTGTCCCCCCGGCCGCCCCTCAGGAACCAGGCGCCGGCGGTGTGGGTCGGTAGTGCACGGTTGCGGCGCCGGGACCGCCGTCCGCCGGGACCAGGCGGGTGAGCAGGCGGCGCCGGTCCACGAGGCAGACCGAGTCCCGTCCGTCCCGGCAGTAATACAGCGACACCGAGTACACGGCGTCGGACGGCGTTCTCAGAGGGGAAATCGCCACCGTCGCGCGGAGGGTCCCGCCCGCGGCCTCGGCGAGCTTCACCGGCGCGGCCCTGCCGTCCACCGTCAGCTCGACCCGCTGGGGCGCCCCGGCGGTGAAGGTGTGGCCCTCCGGTAGGCGCACCTCGAGCACGAGCTCGCCGCCGCCCGATGCCACGGGCGCATCCTCGAGGTGCTGGAGCGGCAACGCCCGCGTGGCCAGCACCGGATGTTCCACCCCGCGGACCGACGGCGGTGCGACGCCGGTGAGGGGGACCGGAGCGACGGCGCCGGTGCCCGGCGTCGGCGTCACCAGGCGGTGATGGTCCGTGTCGGCCACCACCAGCCGGCCCGCGGTGACGGTGAGCCCGCCCGGCTGGGCGAGGCCGCGCGCGACGGTGCTCACCTGTCGGTCGGCGAGCGAGATTCGCCGGACGGCGCCGTTGAAGGTGTCCGAGACCCAGAGCACTCCTCGGTCGAGCGCGAGCCCCTGCGGGTGCTGGAAGCGAGCCCTGGCGAGCGGACCGTCGCGGAGCCCGGCATCGAACAGCCCCTCGCCGGCGAGCGTCCGCACCGTGCCCGCGGCTGGATCGACTCGACGGATGGCGCTCGCCTCGCTGTCGGCCACGTAGATCACGTGCCCGTCGGTCGCGAGACCCGATGGCTGGGCGAAGGTCGCCTCGGCGAGCGGGCCATCGTCGAGGCCCTCCCGGCCGGACCCCGCGCCGGCGGACAGCGCTCCGCTCCGCACGTCGAGCCGCCAGAGCTGGTGCGAGCCGGCCATCGCGATCCACAGGGTGTCGCCGAGGAAGGTCAGGTCCCACGGGCTGCGAAGAGAAACGGTGCGCGCGTCGGCGGCGGGCTGGATCGCGCCCTCGCCCTTCCGTCCGGTCCCGGCGAGCGTCTCCACCCGACCGGAGAGAAGATCGACGCTGCGGACCGCGTGGTTGCCCGTGTCGGCCACGTAGAGCGCGCCGTCCCGCTCGGCCAGTCCCTGCGGCGAGCGGAACGATGCGACGTCGGCCGGCCCGTCGGAGAAGCCCTCCAGGCCCGAGCCGACGGCGCGCACGAGCTTGCCGGCGGCGTCGAGCAGGAGGAGGCGGTGATGCCCGGAATCTGCGACGGCGAGCCCGCCGCCCGACAGCGCGAGCACCTTTCCCGGAAAGGCGAGCGGACCGGTCTCGCCGGGCCCGGGCCGCTGGAACTCCGCGGGACCGGCAGCGAGGACACCGCGCGCCCGCCCGTCGTCCAGCGCCGCCTGGACCCAGGCGGTGAGCTTGCCGAGCTCGGGCTCGCCGCGGAACCAGGCGACGGCGTACCCGCGCGCATCCACCAGCACCGCGGTGGGCCAGCCGCGAATCGCGTACTGGTCCCAGACCACGTGGTCCGAGTCCGTTCCCACCGGATGGTCGATGCCGTTGCGGGCCATCGCCTCGGCGACGGCGGAGACCTCCTTCTCCGCGTCGAACTTCCCGGAGTGGATGCCCACCACCTGGAACGGCTGACCGCGAAAGCGCTCCTCGAGCGCGCGGTACACCGGAAGCGCGTGCAGGCAGTTCACGCAGCCGGAGGTCCAGAAGTCGAGGAGCACCACCCGGCCCTGGAGCGCCCCGCGGAACAGGAGCGGCCGGTCCGTGCCCAGCCAGGTTCCCACCCGGTCCAGGTCCGGGGCGCGGGGATGTCCTCTGTCGAGGAGCGCACGGATCGACATCGAGGGTTCCTGAGCAGCCGGTCCGGAGGCGGGGGCGGCGGCGAGGAGAGCGAGAAGGGACAGCGACGGAGACACGGGGAACGGCCTTCCTGGCGGAGGACTACCCCCGGACTACGCGGCGCGCCACCGGTCGGTTTCGGGTCCACCCCCGCCGAGCCGTGCTAGACCCCGCCGCCATGTTGCTCCAAGGCAAGCGCCTGCTCATCACCGGCGTGCTGACGCCCCAGTCGCTGGCGTACGGCATCGCCGAGCTCGCCCAGTCGGAGGGGGCGGAGATTGTCCTCACCTCCTTCGGCCGCGGCATGTCGCTGACCGAGCGCTCGGCAAGGCGCCTCAGCCCGGCTCCCGAGGTCCTGGAGCTGGACGTCAACAGCACCGAGCACTTCAGCCGGCTCACCGAGAAGCTCAAGGCGAGCGGAAAGCCGCTTCACGGGGTGCTGCACGCGGTCGCCTACGCGCCCGAGGACGCGCTCGGCGGCAATTTCCTCAACACCCCGTGGGAAAGCGTGTCGACGGCATTCCGCGTCTCGACGTTCTCGCTCAAGGAGCTCGCGGTCGCGGTGGCCCCCGTGATGACCGAGGGCGGGAGCATCGTCGCGCTGGACTTCGACAACTCCACCCAGGCCTGGCCGGTCTACGACTGGATGGGGGTCTGCAAGGCCGGGATGATCTCGGTCATCCGCTATCTCGCCCGCGATCTCGGACCGAAGAACATCCGGGTGAACGCGGTGGCAGCGGGCCCGCTGGTCACGATGGCCGCCAAGGGGATTCCCGGGTTCAAGCAGCTCGCGGACACCTGGCTCCTGTCCTGCCCTCTGGGATGGAACGCCCGCGATCGCCACCCGATGGTCGCGAAGACGGTGGTCGCGCTCCTCTCCGACTGGTTCCCGGGGACCACCGGTGAGGTGGTGCACGTGGACGGCGGACGCCACGCCATCGGCTCGCCTCCGGTGGAGATCATGGAGAAGATCACGGCCGCCCTGTCGGGCGACGGCTCGGAGGAGTGACGGAGGTCCGTCGCTCGCAGCCCGCCGGGTTCAGGACCACCTCAGAAACGCTTCAGGGCGACGATGTCGTTGTTGAACGGGTCGACGTAGTAGACGTTGCCCTGGTCCACGCCGCCGATCAGCGCCGAGTTCTGCGCGATGCGCGGGTAGCGGTAGAGCCACTGCGGCTCCAGGCCGGGACCGAAGTGCAGAACGACGTCACCAAGCGTGGCGCTGTTCAGGAGCACGCTCAGGCTCCCGTCGGTCGCTGACCGGGCATTCGTCGCCAGCCGCTGCGTCGCCTGTCCGTCGACGTAGAGCCCCGGAACGCGAGCCGTCGCCACCGGACCCGCACCGTCCGGCAGCCACGCCTCGAACGTCGTGTAGGGCGGATCGTTCCGCATCGTCACCACCGCCCCGAGCGCGGACGTTGTGCCGAACGTGCCGCCCTGGAGCGCTCCGAGCACCTGCGGCTGGCTCGCGAGCGTCACGCCGACCTTCGCGAGATAGCTCCCCGAGATGGCGCCGGCGGCGCCGACGTGAAGAACCAGCCAGCGCGGGAAGGCCGCGGTGACGCCGCAGCTCAGGTCCACCCCGACCGCGAAGCTCCCGTCCACCACCGGGAGGAGCCGGTTGACCGACAGCACGCTGCAGCCGGCGAACGCCGAGTCGGTCCGCACCTGGGGCACGAAGGAGGACTGCGGGAAGGCGAACACGCTCCAGGTCGGTCCGCAGAAGTTGGCGGTGTCGTTGGGCGAGAGGTACGTGCGCACGGGGCCGAAGGCGCCGGCCGTTCCGCCCGCGACCGGTCCAGCGAAATCCAGTCCAGGGAAGGAATTGGTGTTGCCGCTGTCGGTCACCAGCGTGCCCGTCGACGCCTGGAGGCAGGCGACGGTATGCGTGGCCGGAGCGACGAAGCAGCCGTTGGGCGCCGCGCCGTTGAGGATGTCCGGGATGCAGACCAGGTCGTCCATCCGGGTCAGGATGGGGCCGAGGACCGTTCCATCCGACTGCAACACGTCGAGCCCGAAGGGAACGGAGTAGCTCGTCGCCGGCCGCGGTCCGTTGATCGGCTCACCGAGCGCGATGACGTCGCTGCCTCCCCGCTGGCTCGGGTTCGGCCGGGTGAAGAGCACGTTGCCGTGGCCGTCGAAGTCGCAGGCGACGAAGCCCCCGTCCTGGGGGAAGGGAATGGTGCCCCCGTCGGGGATGGTCAGAGCATAGGGGAAGGGCGGGGTGAACCCGGCGTCCGCCGAGATGACTCCGGAGTCGATCGGCCCTGCATCGAACCCTCCGTCGGGCGTCCCGCCCTCGCCACCGTTCCCGGCGTCGCTGCCCGCGTCGTCGCCTGTGCCGCTACCCGCGTCAGGGTCGGGAAGCGGACCTGCGCTGATCAGGATGCTGTTCGGGTCGAACGGGAAGTAGGTCCCGTCGCTGGCGCGGAAGAAGCCAGGGAGCCAGTCCGCGGTCGCGTTCACCGTGGTGCTCTTCGCCAGCGCGACCTGGATGCCTCGCGCGGTGGCCACCGGCTCGGCGGCGTCGATGGCGATGCGCCCAGGAACGATGCGGTCCCAGAGCACGCGGCTGAGGAGCACGCCCTGCTCGAGGTGACTCGCGTTTCCGTTCGTCGCGCGAGCGTCCACCGTGAGGCTGACCGACTTCTCCACCTCGACCAGCACCTCGAACGGCACGTTGAAGGGATCGCCGGTGTAGTTGTCGATGCCCAGGCCAGGCGTGCGGAGGAAGGTGACGTCGTACAGCGGCGAGCCGCCGTCGGGATTGGCGCGCTGGACGATGCCATCCGCCTCGCGGCCGGCGAGCCGGACCGTCGGTGGGAGGAGCAGCGGCCGGTCGCTGCCCACCGTGAGGTCGAGCCGGGAGAGCGGCGCCACCCGCTCGGGGAGCACCGCAGCGAGGGAGGCGGTGGTCGTGTCGAGCAGCACGTTGATCGACTTGATGCTGGCGTTCCCGAGCATGTCCACGCCGATGAAGGTGAGTTGCAGCTGGCCCACGCCCGAGTCGGCCACGCCGCTGGTCACCAGCGTGCAGCGGGTGAAGTCCACCACCCCGGTGTACGGGGGGACGTTCCAGGTGAAGACGCCGGTGCTCGGCGCGCCGCCGCAGGTCACCGTGACCGATGCCACGCCGTTCACCGAGTCCGCGTCGAGGCTGACCGGCGCATTCAGGGAGATGGTCTGCCCCTCGAGCGGCGAGTGGATGGTGAGGGTGGGGCCGACGCCGCCGTCCGGCGGGACAGTGGGCAGCGCCAGGTCCCAGCACGCGGGAAGCGCAAGGCTGGCGGCGGCGAGGAGCAGCGTCCTGCAGCGCACCGTCATCACGGACAAGGGCGACCCTCCACCGGCCAGACGCCGGACGAGGGTACCAGACCACCGGCGCACGCGGAGAAAAGCCCGCCGCTCGGGGGTGGTCAGAGCGACCCCGGGGTGGGCGTCAGCCCTCAGGGCGCGGTGCAGCCGAAGACACCGCCGCATCCGGAGGTCGCTGCGTTGAAGCTCTGCGCGCACAGCGCGTTGCCGGGGAAGGTGTTGGTGGCCGTGAGATCGGGGGTGTTGCTCGCGCCCGTCAGCCACATCGCCACGATGCCGTAGCCGGCGCTGGAGCGGATGGTGCTGTTGGTCAGGAGGTTCGCCGGTGGGACGTACTGAACCTCGAAATCCCCCACCAGCAGGCCACCCTGGTCCTGGGTCGCGGGGTCCTTGCAGTTGGCGGAGCTGATCCCGTTGACCCCTCCCGCGTATTCGACGACGACGTGGTCGAGTTGCGAGCCCGTCGCGGTGTCGAGCCAGAGGCCCACCCAGTCACCAGGAGCCGGCGCCGCCTCGCCAGAGCCGAAGAGGATGGGCGCGGTGGCAGTCCCCTGCGCGAGGAGGACGCCCACCACGTTGTTGGGGGAATTTCCGTTGGACCCGAAGGTGACCAGCGCACCCGGCGTGGTCGCGTTCGCCTTGGGGAACAGGACGCGCGAGCCGGCCTCGACCGTCAGCGTCACCGGGGCGGTGGCGGTCCCCGACGGGCGCACGCTGAACCCGGCGGTCTGGATGCGCACCGGCAGGTACGGGTGGATCGTGGTGTCGGTCGTGACGTTGAACGTGCCGACCACGTTCACCATCGGCAGCGTGTTGCTCGCCGAGGCGTAGCTGCCCTGAGGCACCGTGCTCAGCGCCATGCTCCCCATGCTGAGTACGTAGTCCTGGGCGCCCTGGACGGTCAGGCCGCTCGAGTCCGAGGTGAAGGCCCCACCCGCGTCGAAGTAGACGCCTCCGCCCAGCGGTGAATCGATCGTGACGTTCTGGACCCGCACGTTTCCGGCGGGCGGGGCCGCGGCGTAGCCAGCGCCCACTCCGACGATGGCCGAGTTGGAATAGCTCCCTCCATTGGAGCCGCCGCCCTGGAGGGTGCTCCAGCTCAGGTCGACGAGCGAGGTGGCGCTGGTCGCTCGCAGGCTGCCCCAGGATTGGGCGCTGTTGCTCCGGACGAAGCTGATGGCCCCCCCGGGACCCGTGCCCGCGGCGACCAGCGAGGCGCCCGCATTCACGTTGACGATCGTCCCCGCTCCCAGGGAGACGATGGCGCAGGGCTGGATGGTCACCGTGGCCGGCCCGCTGATCGAGATGCTGTTCGGGACCGAGTGGGTCGTCCCGCCGCCCGCCCAGGTCTCGCTGGCGGCGATGTTTCCCGCGTGCGTGACCACCGTGCCGTTGGCCGGGCCGCAGCTGGCCGCGCCCGTGACGTTGAGGGTGGCCGTCCCGGAACGGGTCGGATCGGCCAGGCTCGTCGCGCTGACGGTGTACGTGCCTGGTGCCGAGGCGACGAACGTGGCGCTGTTCCCGTCGGGTGTCAGCGTGGCGCCCGCCGGCGTGACGCTCCAGGAGACGGCGCTCGAGCACGGTCCGCTGGAGCTCACCGTGGCGGTGAGGCTCGAGACCTCGCCCGCGACGACCGTCGACGGATTCGCCGTGACGGAGACGCCGGTGACCACGCAGCCGGGACCGCCGCTGCCGCCGCCTCGCCGGTCGAGAGCCACCAGGGCGTTGTTCAGCGGGTCCACGTAGTAGACCGTCGGCTCGCCGTCGGCGGCGACCAGGGTCGAGGTCTGGGCGAGCAGCGGGTAGCGGTAGAGGAACCGCGGCTTCAGCCCGGCGCCGAACTGCAGAACCACGTCGCCGAGCGTCGCGCCGTTCAGGAGCACGGTGAGGCTTCCGTCCGCGCCGGCCGCGACGTTGCGACCGAGCCGCGGCACCGGATTCGAGGCGTACACGTAGAGTCCCGGGACACGCGCCGTGGCGGCCGGGCCCGTGCCGTCCGGGGGCCAGGCCTCGAAGACCGTGTTGGGCGGCTCGTTCCGCATCGTCACGACCTTGCCGTCGGACAGCGCCGCGAGGACCAGGGGCGGAGCGGCGAGGAACGGATCCGGCAGGAACACGCCCTGCGGCGCGAGGTAGCTCCCGGTGACCGAGCCGGTCGCGCTCACCTTGACCACCTCCCACCCGAGCCCGCCGGGGCAGTCCACGTCGATCAGCACCGCGAAGCTCCCGTCCGGGAACGGAAGCAGACGAGCGACGCTCCCGGAGCTCCCGGCGAAGCACCCCGGCCCGAACACCGGGTCGGCCACCCGGTCCTGGGGCAGGAACAGATTGCCGGGCAGGCCGAGGAAGGCCCAGACGGGCCCGCAGCCGTTTCCTTGGTCGTTCGGAGCGAGGTAGGTCCGCGGGCTGCCGTGCGCGCCGGCCGTCCCTCCCGGGGCGGGCGGGCCGAGCTCGAGGCTGGAGCTGGTCCCGACCGCGGTGGTCTGCGCGCCGTCGACGAGCGAGAAGCACCGCAGCGTCTGGGTCGCGGTGGGCGCGGCGTACCAGCACCCGTCCTCCGAGCCGGTGAAGGTGTCCGGGAGGCAGACGAGGTCGTCCACCCTGGTCAGCGTCTGGCCGAGCACACCGCCGTCAGGGAGCGGCGCCACCAGTGGGAACTGCACGGTGTAGCTCGCGGCGCCGCGGAGCTGTCCCGACGGCTCGCCGAGCGCGATGACATCGCTTCCCCCCCGCTGCGCGGTGCTCGGGCGCGCCATGAGCACGTGCCCCCGCCCGTCGAGATCCACCGCGGCGTACCCGCCGTCGGTCGGGAAGGAGACTCCGTCGTCGGGACCGACCGGACCCGAGGGGATCGAGGGGCCCACCACCCGGATGTTCGGGGCATCGAACGGGACGTAGGTGCCGTCTGCGCTGCGGAAGAAGCCGGGCAGCCACGGCGCGGTCGGGCCAGGGACGGCGTCGCGCGTCGCGAGCGCGACCTGCACGCCCGCGGCGGTGGCCACGGGGTCGGCGGCCGTCACCGCGATGCGCCCCGGGACGGAGCGGTCCCAGAGCACGCGGCTCAGCAACACTCCCTGCTCGAGGTGGCTCGCGTTGCCGTTGGTCGCCTTCGCGTCGACGGTGATGCTCACCCGCCGCTCGACGTCGGTGAGCACCTCGAAGGGTACGTTGAAGGGGTCGCCGCCGTAGATGTCGATGCCCAGTCCCGGGGTGCGGAGGAAGGTGATGTCGTAGAACGGAGCGCCGCCGTCCGGATTGGCGCGCTGGACGATCCCGTCCGCCTCGCGACCGGCGAGCCTCACCGTCGGAGGGAGCAGCAGCGGCCGGTCACTGCCCACCGTCAGCTGCAGCGGCGCGAGCGGGACCACCCGCTCGGGGAGGACCGCCGAGAGCGCGGCGGTGGTGGTGTCGAGAAGGACGTTGAAGCTCTTGCTGCTGGCGTTCCCCAGCCGGTCCACCGCGATGAAGGTGAGCTGCAGCTGTCCGAATCCGGCGTCCACGCCGCCGCTGGTGACCAGGCTGCACCGGGTGAAGTCGATCAGGCCGGTGTACGGCGGCACGTTCCAGGTGAAGACGCCCGTGCTCGGTGCGCCACCGCAGGTCACCGTGACCGAGGACACGCCGTTCACCGACGCCGCGTCGACGTTCACCGCCGCGTTGAGGGGAATGGTCTGTCCCTCGCGCGGCGAACGGACGGTGATGTCCGGCCCGGCGCCGCCGTCCGGGCTCACGTCAGGGAGTCCCAGGTCGTGGCAGGCGGCGAGCACGCTGCCCAGCAGGCACGACGCGAGCACGCGATACAGTCCCCCGCGCAAGGGGGACGCTCGTCGAGCCGCGCGGGGACGCGCCGGATCCAGGCTCGGCCCCCCGCACCCCGGGGACGCTTGTCGAGCCGCGCGGGGGCGCGGCGCATCCAGGCTCAGCCCCCCGCACCCCGGGGACGCTTGTCGAGCCGCGCGGGGGCGCGGCGCGTCCAGGCTCAGCCCCCCGAACCAGGGGGACGCTCGTGGAGCCGCGCGGGGGCGCGGCGCATCCAGGCTCAGCCCCCCGCACCCCGGGGACGCTTGTCGAGCCGCGCGGGGGCGCGGCGCGTCCAGGCTCAGCCG
>Ga0157372_10003034_pt1 | contig 18092 bp, 12 predicted proteins | sample C55metaG_FD_115307 | JGI IMG/M metagenome (GOLD analysis project Ga0157372, IMG submission 115307) | Corn rhizosphere microbial communities from Kellogg Biological Station, Michigan, USA - C5-5 metaG | ecosystem: Host-associated > Plants > Roots > Rhizosphere > Soil | place: USA: Michigan... | reverse complement strand
CGACGGACGCGGCGAGCGACTCGCTCGTGCACCATCGCGCGATCCGCGCCTCGGGGTGGCGCGGTCGCGTGATTCCGACCTTCCGGCCGGATGCGGTGTTTCGGATCGCCGCCCCAGAGTGGGCGTCGGAGCTCGAGTGCCTCGGTCAAGCGAGTGGAGGGGCGATCCCGAACTACGCGTCGTTCGTCGACGCACTCGAGAAGCGGCGCGGGGTGTTCAAGTCGCTTGGCGCGACCGCGACGGACCACGCAGTGGTCGAGCCGTTCGCGTCGCGGATGTCCGACCAGGATGTGTCGGCGATCTTCGTGCGAGCGCTTCGCGGCGAAGCGACGCCGGCGGATCAGCGGCGCTTCGAGGCGCACATGCTGATGGAGATGGCGCGCATGTCGGTCGACGACGGGTTGGTTATGCAGCTCCACCCCGGCGCGCTCCGCGACCACAATCGTCAGGTGTTCGACCGATTCGGCGCGGACCGCGGCGCCGACATCCCCGTGGCCACCGAATACACGCGCAATCTCGCCGAGTTGCTGAATGCGTACGGCAACGACGAGCGATTCTCGATGGTCTTGTTCACGCTGGACGAGTCGGCGTACGCACGCGAGCTCGCGCCGCTCGCCGGACAGTACCCGGCGCTTCGCCTCGGTCCGCCATGGTGGTTCCACGACTCGATCGAGGGCATGACGCGGTATCGGCAACAAGTCACCGAGACGGCCGGGATCTACAACACCGCCGGCTTCAACGACGACACGCGCGCCTTCTGCTCGATTCCCGCGCGACACGATCTTTCTCGGCGCGTCGACGCGAACTTCCTCGCGGGGCTCGTGGTGCGGCACATCGTGGAGGTCGACGACGCGCACGTGATGGCGCGAGCGCTCGCCTACGATCTCGCGCGCGAGACGTATCGAGTCGCACCCGCCGTGCAACCGGCCGCCGAACGCCCGCTCGCGGCTGCGAGGACTTAGTCGCGATGACGATCGGCACCGAGCGCGCGCAGACTTCGGGCGCGACTCTCGCCGCGGCGTCGAACGGTGCGCCGGCCGCGGTGCGAATCGGCGCCCAAGACAACGTCGCGGTCGCGCTGCGGCCGGTCGTCGCGGGTGAACGCGTGACCGTCGACGATTCGAGCGTCGTATCGCGCGCGGAGATCGCGCCGGGACACAAGATCGCGCTCGAGGCCATCCGCGCCGGCGATTGGGTGCACTCACACAATCTGAGAACTGCTCTCTCCGGCGTCGTCGACTATCAGTATGCGCCGTCTCTAGCGCCATCGAGTCAACCCACGGCCATGCCCACGTTCAACGGCTATCGGCGGCCGAACGGCAAGGTCGGCACTCGCAACGAACTGTGGGTGCTCAACACCGTCGGCTGCGTCAACCACGCGGCCGAGCGGATCGCGCGGCAGGCTGCGGAGCGGTTCTCCGGCACATTGGACGGCGTGCACGCATTCGCGCATCCATATGGATGCAGCCAGCTCGGCGACGACCTCTCGCACACCCAACACGTGCTCGCCGGCTTGATGCGTCATCCCAATGCCGGCGGCGTGCTCGTTCTCGGGTTGGGCTGCGAGAACAACCAGCTCGACGCGCTGCTCCACCTCGCCGGCGACGTCGACCGCAGCCGCCTCGCGTTCTTCAACACGCAGGACGTGATCGACGAATTGGAGGAAGGCACGGGCGCCGTCGCGAAGCTCGTCGAGCGCATGGCCGCCGACAAGCGTGTCGATTGTCCGGCGAGCGATCTCGTGCTCGGACACAAGTGCGGCGGCTCGGACGGATTCAGCGGGATCAGCGCCAATCCGTTGCTCGGTAGGCTGGCCGACCGGCTCACGTCGCTCGGCGGCGGCGTGATTCTCACGGAAGTGCCGGAGATGTTCGGCGCCGAGCAACTGCTCATGAATCGCGCCGAGAGCGCATTGGTTTTCAATGACATCGTGGCGATGATCAACGACTTTAAGAGCTATTTTGTTCGCCACGGCCAGCCGATCTACGAGAATCCGTCGCCGGGAAACAAGGCGGGTGGGCTCACAACGCTCGAGGAGAAATCGCTCGGAGCGATTCAGAAGGGCGGGCGGGGGACCATCTCGCGCGTGCTGCGATACGGCGACCCGCTGCCGCCGGCCGCGCGCGGCGTATCGCTGCTCGAGTCGCCGGGCAACGACGCGGTTTCGTCGACGGCGATGGTGGTGAGCGGCGCGACGCTCCTCCTGTTCACGACGGGGCGTGGTACGCCGCTGGGTTTTCCCGTGCCGACGATCAAAGTCTCGTCGAACAGCGACATCGCGCAGCGCAAACCGCATTGGATCGATTTCGACGCCGGGCGTTTGCTCGGCGGGGCGACGAGCGCAGCGCAGCTCGATGACGAGCTCTTCGCGTTCGTGCTCGATGTGGCGTCGGGATCTCGCCTCGCGAAGAACGAGACGAACGACTATCGCGAGATCGCGATCTGGAAGGATGGAGTCACGCTCTAGATGAACGCACCGCCGAGGCTTTCACGCGAGCTCGTGGCGTCGCCGTTCATGGCGGACCGCGTCGACGTGGAAGCACCGCCGCCGGGAGCGCTCGATCTGCCCGAGCGCGTCGTGCAGTTCGGGACCGGCGCTTTTTTGCGCGGGTTCGCCGCGTGGTTCATCGACGAAGCGAATCGCGCCGGCCGGTTCGGGGGATCGATCGTCGCGATCGCGTCGACCGACAGCAAGCGCGACGCCGTGCTGAACGCGCAGGACGGATTGTACACGCTGGCGATTCAGGGCGGTTCCACTCACGTCGGACCCGAGCGGCCGCGAAATCGGATCATCGCGTCGCTGAGCCGCGCGCTGTCGGCGGGGACGCAGTGGGACGACGTGCTGAAGCTCGCACGCGATCCGAACATCCAGCTCGTGATCTCGAATACGACGGAGGTTGGGCTCACGCTCGACGCCGCCGACGCGCCCGACGCGAATCCGCCTCGTTCGTTCCCGGCGAAGCTCACGCGATTTCTCCGGGAGCGCGCCCGCGCGTTTGACTACGACGCGTCGCGCGGCCTCGTCGTTCTCCCGTGCGAGCTCGTGGACGACAACGGTGCCATCCTCGAGCGCCTCGTGCGCGAGACGGCGGCTTCATGGCGGCTCGGCACGAGATTCAGTGGCTGGATGGATCAGGCGGTCGTGTTCTGCAACACGCTCGTCGACCGAATCGTTCCGGGCGCGCCGTCGCGCGCAGAGATCGACCGGTTCGAGCGGGTGCACGGCTATCGTGACGGCATGCTGACGGCGTGCGAGAGCTACGCGCTCTTCGCGATCGAAGGCGACGACGACCTGCGCGCGCGGCTCCAGTTTCCCGGCGAGGATCCGCGAGTCGTCGTCGCCCCCGACATTCGGCCGTATCGTGAGCGAAAGATCCGCCTGCTGAACGGGGGACACACGATCGTCGTGCCGGTGGCGCTGCTCGCGGGTCTCGTGACCGTGCGCGACGCCGTGCGCGACCGTCGGGTCGGCGCGTTTCTCCGCCGCGCCATGCTCGACGAGATCGCGCCAAATCTCGATGCTCCGGGCGCGGAAGCCTTCGCCAGCGACGTGCTACGGCGGTTCGACAACGCGTACATCGACCACGCGCTTGTCGACATCACGCTGCACGGCACTACCAAGATGCGCGTCCGCGTCGTGCCGTCGATCCTGGCGGCCGCGTCGCGAACGGGCCGGCCGCCGGCCGCGTTGGCCTTCGGTTTCGCGGCCTTTCTCGCCTTCATGCGCGGTGACGTGCAAGCCGAGCGACGGTCCGCGGGACTGGCCGTGCCGCCGGATGCCGAGGGAGAGCGCGTCCGCACCGTCTGGCAGTCGCTCACGCCGCGTACCGAGGACGAGTTCCTGGAGCTCGCCCGGCGTGTGTGTGCGGACGAATCGCTCTGGGGCACGGATCTGACCGCGATCCCCGCTTTCGTCGAGTTGGTCGGCGAGCACCTCATGCGAATCTGCGCGAACGGGGTACTTTCAGCGCTCGACGCCCAGCTCACGGAATCGGTGACGCTCACATGACAGTTCCCGCCCCGCGCTCGACAGCCGAAATGATGCCCGACCGCCTGCGCGCCGCGCGCGTCGTGCCGGTCATCACGATCGACGATCCCGACGACGCCGTCCCGCTCGCGCGCGCTCTCTCGACCGGCGGCCTGACGTGCGCCGAAATCACGTTTCGCACGCCGCGCGCCGCGGAAGCGATTCGACGAATCTCGGCCGAGGCGCCGGATCTACTCGCCGGTGCCGGCACGGTGCTGACGCCCGCGCAGGTCGATGCCGCGCGCGACGCCGGCGCGCAATTCGTCGTCGCGCCGGGACTCAATCCGCGAGTCGTCGAGCACTGCAAGGCGCTCGGGCTTCCCGTGTACCCGGGCATCGCGACGCCGACGGAGGTGGAGGCGGCGCTCGAGCTGGGCCTCACCACACTCAAGTTCTTTCCCGCCGAACCGATGGGTGGACTCGGCTACCTGAAAGCGATCGCGGCGCCGTTCGTCGGCGTGAACTTCATGCCGACGGGGGGAGTCAGCGCCACGAACGTCGCGGCGTATCTCGCGTTCGATCGCGTCGTCGCGTGCGGCGGGTCGTGGATGGCGCCCACCGACTGGATCGCCGCGAAACAGTTCGACCGCATTCGCGAGGAGTCGCGCCGCGCGTCGGACATCGCGCACGGGCGCGCGCAGGCGGCGGTCGCCCCGGCCGGAGCGTTCGCGTGAGCTGCGTCGTCGCGCTCGGCGAGGTGATGTTGCGACTCAAATCGCCGGCGTTCGAGCGGCTGTTCCAGTCGCCGACGCTCGAGGCGACGTTCGGCGGGGCCGAGGCGAACGTCGCGGCGTCGCTCGCGCAATTCGGCATTCACGCCCGATTCGTGAGCGCGGTGCCGGCGAACAACGTCGGCGATGCGTGCCTCTCCTCGCTCCGCGCGTTCGGCGTCGACGTTTCGGCCGTACGCCGATCCGGAGAACGACTCGGCGTCTATTTTCTCGAGAACGGAACGAACCAACGTCCGTCGCGCGTCACGTACGACCGCGCCGGGTCGTCCATCGCGTCGGCTCGGGCGGCGGATTTCGATTGGAACGCGGTCTTCGCGGACGCGGACTGGTTCCACATCACCGGCGTGACGCCGGCGATCAGCGCTTCGGCGGCCGAGTTGTCGGTCGCGGCGGCCAAGACGGCGCGAGAGCGCGGCCTTACCGTCTCGTGCGACTTCAACTTCCGGAAGAACCTCTGGAAGTACGGCAAGCGCGCCCCCGAAGTGATGCGCGAGCTCGTGAGCTTCGCGACCATCGGCGTGGCGAACGAAGAAGACTGTCAGAACGCGCTCGGCATCGAGGCTGACGTGAACGTCGAGGGCGGCGACTTGGCGCACGAGAAATACCGTGCTCTCGCCGAGAAGGTGCTGGCCGCTTTTCCGAAGCTGGAGAAGCTCGCGATCACGCTGCGGGAAAGTCACAGCGCGGATCACAACGGCTGGAGCGCCGTGCTGCACAACCGGAAGCAGATGCTCGGGAGCCGGCATTACGACATCGCCGACATCGTGGATCGTGTCGGCGCCGGCGACTCGTTCGCGGCCGGCCTGATCTATGGATTACGGCAGTATCGCGACGACGGCAAGGCACTCGAGTTCGCGACCGCGGCGTCGTGCCTCAAGCACTCGATCTCCGGCGACATCAATCGTGTCGGCGTCGCCGAGGTCGAAGCGTTGATGGCCGGCGACGCGAGCGGCCGAGTGAAGCGCTAGAGGCGGAGGAGAGAGGACCGATGGCGACCCCAGTCGATACGCGGCGAGACACGACGGAATCGGAGCTGACGGCGTCCGGTGCCGCCGGGGGTGCGCTCGCCGGGAGCGGTGCGCTCGCCAAGGTGGGACGCTATCGCTGGACGATCTGCGCGCTGCTCTTCTTCGCGACGACGATCAACTACATCGACCGCCAAGTCATCGGCATCCTCGGCCCGACGCTCCAGCGCGATCTTGGATGGAACGAGCAGCAGTTCGCCGACGTCGTGTCGTGGTTCACGATCGCGTACGCGATCGGGTTCCTGTTCGCCGGGCGCATCATGGACCGCTTCGGCACGCGGCGCGGCTTTGCCGGGTCGGTCACGGTGTGGAGTCTATCCGCGATGGGAATGGCGCTCGCGCGGACGGCATCGGGTTTCAGCATCGCTCGCTTCGTCCTCGGCCTTGGCGAGTCAGGAAACTTCCCGGCGTCGATCAAGACGGTCGCCGAATGGTTCCCGTCGCGCGAACGCGCGCTGGCGACCGGCGTGTTCAACGCGGGGTCGAACGTCGGCGCGATCATCACGCCGATCCTCGTGCCGTGGATCGCGCTCAACTGGGGATGGCGGCCGGCGTTCATCGCGACGGGTGCGCTCGGATTCCTGTGGCTGATTCCGTGGCTCATGATCTATCGGCCGCCGCGCGAGCACCCGAAGTGCGGCCCCGCCGAGTTGGCGCACATCTCGAGCGAGCCGGTCGAATCGGGGAGGGGGAAGCGCGTCCGGTGGACACAGCTGGTGCGCCACCGCCAGACGTGGGCGTTCGCCGTCGGCAAGCTGATGACGGACCCCATCTGGTGGTTCTATCTATACTGGCTGCCGAAGTTTCTCGACTCGCGATACGGCATCAAGCTGTCGCAGATCGCGATGCCGCTCATCGTCATCTATCTGCTCGCCGACGTCGGCTCGGTGTTCGGCGGATATCTCTCCGGCGCGTTTATCAAGCGCGGCTGGTCGGTGAACGCGGGGCGGAAGACGACGATGCTCATCGCGGCGCTGGTGATCGTGCCGACGATGTTCGCGCCGTCGGCGACGAACATGTGGGTCGCGGTCGTGATCGTCGGCGTGGCGGCGGCGGCGCACCAATGGTGGTCAGCGAACATCTTCACGCTGTCGAGCGACATGTTCCCGCAGTACGCGGTCGGCTCGGTGGTCGGCATCGGCGGATTCTTCGGCGCGATCGGCGGTACGCTGTTCCAGCGCGGCACGGGCTGGGTGCTGCAGCACAACGGCAGCAACTACACGCCGATCTTCTTCGTGTGCGGCACGGCGTACGTCGCCGCGCTGATCGTGATTCATCTTCTCGCGCCGCGGCTCGAGCGCGCGTCGCTCGACAAAGACACTGCCGCCGACAGGGACTGAGCCGATCATGACGACCAGGCGCGATTTTCTTCGAGCGCTCGGCGCCGGCGCCGCGGTGATGACGCCACTCGGCGCGGCGGGTTGCAACGCGAGCCCGACACCGTCGCCTCGGCCCTCGGCCGACCGGGGATGGGAGCTCGTGCCGGAGATTCTCGCGCGGATCAAACCGCCGGTGTTTCCCGATCGCGAGTTCGACATCACGCGCTTCGGCGCGGTCGGCGACGGCCGGACTGACGCGACGCAGGCGATCGGTCGCGCGATCGCGGCCTGCACGAGCGCCGGTGGTGGACGCGTCGTCGTGCCGGCGGGGCGCTTCGCGACGGGGCCGATTCATCTCCGGAGCAACGTCGAGCTGCACGTCGTGCGCGACGCGACGCTGCTCTTCGACCGTGATCCGCGCCGCTACCTGCCCGCCGTGCTGACGCGGTTCGAGGGCACGGAGCTGATGAACTATTCGCCGTTCATCTATGCGTTCGATCAGCAGAACGTCGCGATCACGGGCGAGGGCACGCTCGACGGCCAGGCCGATCGTGCGCACTGGTGGCCGTGGAAGGGATCGGCGGACTTCGGTTGGTCGCGCGGCGCTCCGAACTACAACGCGTCGCGTCAACGGCTGCTCGAGATGGCCGAGCGCGGCGAAGCGGTCGAGCGACGCCGGTTCGGCGAGGGCGACTATCTCCGCCCGCCGTTCATCCAGCCGTACCGCTGCCGCAACGTGCTGATCGAGAACGTGTCGATCGTGAATTCGCCGATGTGGGAGATCAATCCCGTGTTGTGCGAGAACGTCACGGTGCGCGGCGTGAAGATCTCCAGCCTCGGGCCGAACAACGACGGCTGCAATCCTGAGTCGAGCCGCGACGTGTTGATCGAGCGCTGCGTGTTCAACACCGGCGACGACTGCATCGCGATCAAGTCGGGGCGCAACGCCGACGGCCGCAGGGTGAAGACACCGAGCCAGAACATCATCGTCCGCAACTGCGAGATGCGCGACGGTCACGGCGGCGTCACGATCGGGAGCGAGATCTCGGGCGGGTGCTGGAACGTGTTCGCCCACGATTGCCGCATGGACAGCCCGCGTCTGGACAACGTGCTGCGCATCAAGAACAACGCGATGCGCGGAGGCGTGGTTCGCGACATCTACATGCGCGACGTCACGGTGGGACAGCTGGCCAACGCCGTGCTCTCGATCGACTTCACCTACGAAGAGGGCGCAAAGGGCTCGTTCACACCGATCGCGCGCGACATCGCTATGCGGAACGTCACGAGCCGCGAGAGCAAGTACGGTCTCTACCTGCGAGGCTTCGCCAACGCGCCGATCGAACGGGTGCGCGTCGTCGACTGCCACTTCGGTGGCGTCGAGAACGGGAACGTGCTGGAGCACGTGAACGGACTCGATACCGCGGGCACGACGATCAACGGAGCGCCGGTGCGGTGAACAGTCGCGCGCTGGTGATCGCGCTCGCGCTGCCTGCGTTGGCGGAGACGCAGAGCCCGGCGCGGCAGAGTGGGACTCCGACTGGCGAGCAACCATGGTCGCTGCGCGTCGCGCAATCCGTCATGCGGCGAAGCCCCGCCGCAGTCTTCGACAAATGGGATTACACCGCGGGCCTCGTGCTTCTCGCGACACAGCGGCTCGCCGCGCAGACGGGCGACGCGCGCCTGGCCGACTACGTGAAGCGCAGCATCGACTCTCTCGTCATGCCGGACGGCACGATCAAGACGTATCGCCAAGCCGACTTCAACCTCGACCAGATCAACGAGGGTCGCGTTCTCTTCGCGCTCTCGGACGCGACCCATGACCCGCGGTACCAGCGTGCCGCCGACCAGCTGCGCGCGCAGCTCTCTGCCCAGCCGCGAACCGCCGGCGGCGGCTTCTGGCACAAGCAGATCTACCCCGAGCAGATGTGGCTCGACGGCTTGTACATGGCCGAGCCCTTCTACGCGCAATACGCGCAGCGCCACGCCGACACGGCGGCGATGACCGACGTCACGCGCCAATTCCTGCTCGTCGCGCGGCACCTCCGCGATTCGTCGACTGGACTCTACTACCACGCCTGGGACTCGGCGCATCGGCAACCGTGGGCCGATCCCACGACCGGACGATCGAAGAACATTTGGGGCCGGGCGGTCGGTTGGTATCTCATGGCGGCAGTCGACGTGCTCGACTACATGCCGAAGAATCATCCCAACAGGCCGGCACTCATCCACATCGTGCAGCAACTCGCCGATGCGGTCGCGCGGGTGCAAGACACGAGCGGAGTCTGGTGGCAGGTGCTCGGTCAGCCGAACCGCCCGCGCAATTATCTCGAGGAGTCCGCGTCGGCCATGTTCACGTACTCGTTCGCCAAGGGCGCGCGAATGGGCTACCTGGCGCCCAAGTACCACGCGCTCGCCACGCGCGCCTTTGACGGCATGCTCCGACAATTCGTGACCACGGACGCCGACGGACTCGTTTCGATTCGCGGCATCTGCAAAGTCGCTGGACTCGGCGGCAATCCGCCGCGCGACGGGACGTACGAGTACTACGTCAGTGAGCCTGTCGTGTCCGACGACTACAAGGGCATCGGCGCGTTCATGCTCGCCGCCATCGAGCTGGGACGATGAGCGTTCTCGACGCGTTCTCGCTCGCCGGCAAGACGGCGCTGGTCACGGGGGCGAGCCGGGGGCTCGGTCGCGGCCTGGCGATCGCGCTGGCCGAGGCCGGCGCCGACGTCGCGTGCGCGAGCTCGCGCCCGGACGGCGCGCGCGAGACCGCGGAGTGCGTTCGCTCGTTGGGACGACACGCGTGGACGATCTCCGCCGACCTCGCCGACCGTCGCGCACTCAACGCGATGGCGGATGAAGTGGAGCGCCTCGCGGAGGTGGACATTCTCGTCAACAACGCGGGCGACATCGCGCGGCACCCCGCCGAGAAGTTTCCGATCGACGATTGGGACCGCGTGCTGCGAACCAACCTCGACGCCGCGTGGCTGCTCAGTCAGCGCTTCGGCGCTCGGATGGTCGAGCGCGGATCGGGGGGGGGAAAGATCGTCAACATCGCGTCCGTGCTGTCGTTCAGCAGCGGGCTCACGGTCGCGGCGTACGCGGCGAGCAAGCACGGTATCGTCGGACTGACGAAAGCGCTCGCCAACGAGTGGGCGTCGCGCAACGTGCAGGTCAACGCCATCGCGCCCGGCTATTTCGCCACCGACAACACACAGGCGCTTCGCGAGAACGCGCCGCGCGTCGCGCAGATCAACGCGCGCATACCCGCGGGGCGGTGGGGAGAACCGGCCGATCTCGCGGGCGCCGTCGTGTTCCTCGCGTCGGACGCCGCCAACTACGTCAACGGTCACGTCCTCGTGGTGGACGGCGGCTGGATGGCTCGCTGACGCACGGAAACCGCCATGCATCATCTGCCGGACGCCCAACGGGCGAGACACCTTTCCGCTGACGAGCTGCGCGCGGCGTTTCTCGTGCGCGGGCTGTTCAGCGCGGGTCGGCTCACGCTCAAACACGTCGATCTCGATCGTGTGATCCTCGGCGGAGCAGTGCCACTCGGTGAAACGCTCCCGCTGGATCCTCCCGCGTGGCTCGCGGCCGAGCACTTTCTGGAACGCCGAGAGCTGGGCGTGCTGAACATCGGCGGGCCCGGGGTCGTTCGCGCGGCGGGCACGAGCTTCGAGATGCAGCCGCGCGATGTGGTCTATCTCGGGCGCGGCACGCGCGACGTGTCGTTCGGCAGCTCGAGCGCCGAACGGCCCGCGCGCTTTTACCTCGTCAGCTATCCGGCGCACGCGACGCACCCGTCCGCGCGAATCGCGCGCGCCGACGCCGACGCGTCGGATCTCGGCACCGAGGCGGGTGCCAACCGACGGCGCCTGGCCAAATACATCCACCCCGGTCGCGTGCAGACGGCCCAGCTGCTCATGGGCGTAACGACGTTGGCGACGGGCAACGTGTGGAACACGATGCCGAGTCACCGCCACGTGCGGCGCACCGAGGTCTACCTGTACTTCGATCTACCGGAGAAGGACGTCGTCATGCATCTGCTCGGCGAGCCCGGCGAAACGCGCCACGTGGTCGTGCGGAACGAGGAAGTGGCGCTCTCGCCGGCGTGGTCGATTCACTCGGGGTGCGGCACCGCGGCCTACTCGTTTTGCTGGGCGATGGGCGGCGAGAACCAGGATTTCTCGGACATGCAAGCGGTCGACATGAGGGAACTGAAATGACCCGCCATCTAGGCTTGGTGCTCGCCGGAATCGTCGCCGTCCCTCCCGCTGCCGCCGCGCAGGGAGCCGGATTCGCGGTCAGAGTACAGAACACGCTGACCATCGCCCGCCCCGACGAGACGATCGGCATCCGGTGGGCCGACGTTCGCTCGCACATCCCGAGCGCGGCGCCGGGGTCGGTGCGCGTGCGGTCGAGCGCGGGCGACGAGATCGTGTCGCAGGTCGTCGACAACGACGGCGACGGGACGGTGGACGAGTTGATCTTCCAAGGGTCCTTCACGGCGGGCGAAGCGAAGCGGTTCATCGTCGAGAGCGGGGCGCCGGGATTTGCCCAGCCGAAGCTTCGCGCCTATGCCGCTCACGAGGACCCGCGCGACGACGTCGCGTGGGAGAGCGATCGCATCGCGTTTCGCATCTACGGCCAGGGACTCTGGAAGGTCGACTCGCTCAACAGCAGCGGCGTCGACATTTGGGTCAAGCGCGTGCGCGATCCGATCGTCGACAAGTGGTACGCCAAGGGCCACGACGAGTACCACCACGACAACGGCGAAGGCGCCGACTTCTTCGACGTCGGCGAATCGCTCGGCGCCGGTGGGACGGGGATCTGGCGCGGCGACAAGCTGTATCGCGCGCTCAACTTCAAGGGATGGCGCGTCATCGCGCCGGGGCCGGTGCGGGCGATCTTCGAGCTGCAGTATCAGCCGTGGGACGCCGCGGGACTGCGTGTGTCGGAAACGAAGCGTGTCTCGCTCGACGCGGGGCACAACCTCAACCACGTCGTCAGCATCTTCAAGACGGACGACGCCTCGGCCGACATCCCGTGGGTGACGGGCATCGTGAAGCGCCCCAGCGTCGTCGGGTTCGAGAGCAAGGCGAAGTCGTGGGCGTGGCTCGCAGAGTGGGGGCCGGTCGTTCCGAAAAATGGCGGCCACGGCGATCTCGGCATCGGCATTCTCCTGCCGCGCGACGCGGTCGTCGACTGGAAGGAGACGAACGACCACTACATGGCCGTGTCGCACGCGAAGTCGGGCGAAGCGATGAGCTACTACATCGGCGCCGGTTGGACGGCGAGCGGCGACTTCCACGACGTGCGCGACTGGTGGAACTACCTCGACCAACAGGCGCAGCGCATCGCCACGCCGTTGTCGGTCACGATCGAGGCACGGCCATGAGACGCGTGGGCGTCGCGCTGGCGCTCGCCTGCGTCGCGGCGGCGGCCGCTCGCGCTCAGGACACGCGCAACGTCGTCGAGCCGAAGCGTCCGGAGTCGTGCGCTGTCCTCAATGCCGAGTTGTCGCCCGTCGCGGACACGACGATCGCCGACGGCGACGAGTCGAAGCTCGACACGCGTCGCATTCAGGCGGCCATCGACCATTGCGGGGCGGGGCGTGCCGTCGTGTTGCGCGCCGCCGGCGCGAAACGCGCGTTTCTCAGTGGGCCGCTCACGCTGCAGCGAGGTGTGACGCTCCTCGTCGACACGAATGCCATTCTCTTCGGCTCGCGCGACCCGCGCGAGTACGACATCGACGGCCGTTGCGGTACCGTGGACGAGAAGGGTCACGGCTGCAAGCCGCTCATCGCGGCAAACGGCGCCGTCGGCGTCGGCGTCATGGGCCCGGGGACGATCGACGGGCGGGGCTGGGCCAAGCTGCTCGGCAAGAACGTCTCGTGGTGGGACCTCGCGCAGGACGCGAAGGTGCGCAATCTGTCGCAGAGCTGCCCGCGCCTCATCGTGCTCACGAAATCGGACGGCGCGGTGCTGTACGATGTCACGCTCAAGAACTCGGGCAACTTCCACGTCGTGTTCGACCACGGGTCCGGATTCACGGTGTGGGGCATCCGCATCGACACGCGCGATCCGCGGGCCCGAAACACGGACGGCGTCGATCCGACGAGCGCGACGAACGTCACGATCACCCACAGCTACATCAATACCGGCGACGACGACGTGGCGATCAAGGCGGGGAAGGTCGCCAGCACGCACATGACGGTCTCGCACAACCATTTCTATCGCGGCCACGGCATGTCAATCGGCAGCGAGACGGACGGCGGCGCGAGCGCGATTCGCGTATTCGATCTCTCGGTCGAGGGAGCGGACAACGGACTGCGCATCAAGTCGAACGCGAGCCGAGGTGGGTTGGTCCGCGATATCGAATATCGCGATGTTTGCATCCGGCGCACGAAAGAGCCAATTCTAATGGACACGCACTACACGGCGTCGCCGGAGACCACGGGCAAGCTGATCCCCGAGTACCGCGACATCCGTCTCGCCGACGTGCGCGTGCTCGACGGCGGGAAGGTGACCCTCGACGGGTACGACGCTTCGCGCCGCCTCGAGATCGCGTTCAACAACGTCGTGTTCGACGACCCGAAGGCGATCACGTTGCTCGCCCAACACGTCACGCTTACTCGTGGACCGGGGCCGTCGAACCTCACGGTCGCCGGCGAGGACGTGAAGCTCACCGGCACACCGTCGGACGCGCCGCCGAATGCGTGCACCGGGAAGTTCGTCCCGATGCCGGCGATGGCGTCGGCCGGCAGCTCGGGGGGGGCGCATTACGCGGCCGTCGTCGACGCGAAGTTTCGAGGGACGGACGGCGATAGCTCGACCGGCACGCCGACCTTTCACACACTCGGCGCGGCGCTGACCGCACTTCCACCGAACGGCGTTGGGCGCGCGGCGATCCTGATGAAGAATGGTCGCTACCACGAGAAGCTCACCATTGATCGGCCCTACGTCTCACTGGTCGGGGAAAGCCGAGACGGCACGATCCTCTCGTACGACGCGGCCGCCGACACGCCGAATCCCGGTGGCGGCACGTACGGCACGCGCGGCAGCTTCACGCTTCGCGTCGTGGCGCCTGATTTCCGCGCCGAAAACCTCACGGTCGAAAACGCATTCGACTATCCGGCCAATGTCGCCAAGCCCGATAGCGACAGAACGAAGCTCAAGAACATGCAAGCCGTCGCGCTGATGCTCGACCTGGGCTCCGACCGCGCGACGTTCGTGAACGTGAAGATCACCGGCTTCCAGGACACGCTCTTTCCAAACTCGGGCCGCAGCTATTTCGCGCGCTGCGAGGTGTGGGGGCACGTCGACTTCATCTTTGGTGCCGGGCAGGCGGTGTTCGACGACTGCGACATCGTGTCGCGCGATCGCGGGAGCAAGACGAACAACGGATACGTGACGGCGGCGAGCACCGACCTCGGCCAGCCCTACGGCTTTCTCTTTCTGCGCAGCCGCTTGAAGAAGGAGCGGCCGTCGATGTCACCGAATTCGGTGACGCTCGGCCGGCCGTGGCATCCGTTCGCCAACCCGCGCGCCGTGGCGAGCGTGGCCTTCATAGCCTGCTGGATGGACGACCACATCGGCGAGCGCGGGTGGGATCGGATGTCGTCGGTCGACTCGACCGGCACGCGTGTGTGGTACGAGCCTGCGTCGGCACGTTTCGCGGAGTATGGAACGAAGGGTCCGGGCGCCGTGCACAGCGAGGCGCGTCGTGTGCTGAGCGAAACGGACGCCGCGCGCTACACCGTGGGCGCGGTGCTGTCGGGCTGGACGCCGCTCATCGGACAGACGGCTAGATAGCAGCAGGCCGTCCGCGTCCCGATTTGTACGCGTAAGTTCACTCCACTCGTACTGGAACGCGAATCAGCAACCCGTGGTTTCCAGTGGCGCCCCGCACCTCGAGGCGAAGGATGCCCGGGGCCGTCGGCGTATACTCGGCGTCGTAGGTCTCTCCGAGGCTGACGATTTGTTCGGCGATCCGGATCGCGCGGGCCGATGCCGGAAGATCGAACGCGTCCTTGGCGATCGGCTGCCAGCGCACGAGCATCGTGTCTCGCGCGATCGCCGCGACGCTGTCCGGTCGCGCGGTGAGCCAGAACAGCGGTGCGGCTGTTCCGGCGGCCGTTGAGAGAGTGAGAAACCGAAAGCGCGGGGTGCCCGACGTGAAGCACGATGGTGTCGGGGTTCGTTGTCCCATCGATCTCGAGCGGGTGTTCTCGGTCGCGTGGTTGACCCTTGAGAAAAAACACGTGGTCGTCCGGATCGGTGGCCGCGCGCCGCTCGTGCACGATGAGCGCACCCTCGAGCCCCGCGAGCTCTTCGCGCATCTCGTCGACGTGCGCATGGTACATGAACGTGCCGGCGCGCGGCGGTGTGAAGCGCGCAACGAATGAGTCTCCCGGCGCGATCGCGGGAGCCAGATGCGTTCCGGAACCGCTGAACCCCGGCGCGCCGTCCGCATAGCTGTCTTCGACCTCCACGCCATGCCAGTGCACGCTCGTCGGCTGGGCCATGTGGTTCACGATCGTGATCGCGACCGGCTCGCCGCGAACGAGGTCGAGCTGCGGGCTCCAGTCGGTGTGCGTATCGACGCGCCGACCACTCTCCTCGAGCACGAACGACATGCGCGGCAATGTCCCCGCCGTGGCCGGGGTCTCCTCGGCGACGAGTCGAAGGTGTCGCTCCTGTGACGGATGACCCGCGCCGACGGCGCCCGGTCGCGACGCGACGATCGCGCCGATGACGAGGCCGGCCATGTCCCGCATGTCGGGATCGTCGGGCATCGCGATCATCGCGTACGGTGTGTTGTGCAGGGCGAAGTGACAGTGGAACAGCCAATTTCCCGGGCGCTCGGGCGACCAGGTCAGCGACATACTTGCCAGCGCCGTGAGCAGCTGCGTGACGACCAGCTGTCCGCGCGCCGGGCGACTGGTCGAATCGATCAGCGGACCGGACAGCGCGTCGACGCGATAGTAGAAGCCGTGCAGGTGCATCGGATGGTCCTGCGAGGACGCGTTCACCACTTGCCAGTGCAGCGAGTCGCCGACCGTGGCGTGAATCCGGTCCGTCAACGGCCATTCGGTGCCGTTGATCGTATACATGAATCGGCGGCCACGGCATTCACCCAACGCGCGTGCACGATCCCCGGAGGTCGTGTCGTCGCACGCCGACGATAGGGAATCTTCCGTCGCCATGATGACGAAGAGGCGATCGGTTGGATGCGACGTTATGCCGGCGCTGTCGACGACGATCGTGCCGGCGAGCACGCCGGCGATATGCGAGATCTTGCTCGCGCCGTCGGGCAGCGTGCCACGGTAGACGTAGCTGCCCGGCACCGTCGCAGGCGCGGAGAGCGTATCGACCGTGTTGGGCGCGATGATCACGGAATCCATGGCCGTGATGCGGTCCGGCGCACCGTGCACCGCGGCAGGCACGATGAAGGTGAGCGGCTTGTCGAGCGAGTTGCGAATCGTGAGCCGGAGCTGCGTTCCAACGGGGACTCGGAGCAACGGTCCGGGCATGAGTGGTGGTTTACCCTGTTCCGAGAACGCCGCGACCGTCATCGGGTGACGAGTGCCGCTGAAGCGCCACAGGCTGGGCTTTGCCTCGAGCGCAACCGTCAACACGCCATCGTGAAGCATCCCGGCGCTCGTGGTGTTTGGATTCGGGCGCACCTCCGGAGCGGCGGAGCTCACGCTCGTCCGTGCGCCTGCGATGCATGTGACGAGCAAAGAGATGACGGTTACGGCGCGGCGAAGGTTGCGCGTCGGCTGCCGTTTCTGTCCAGTCAGCGTCGTCATCGTACTCCTCTCATAGTCCGGGTTGCGTGGCTCGCCACGCGGCGAGGCCCAGCTGCAAGTGAGTCATATAAGATTGAGGCAGCAGGCCGCGCAACAGCTGCAGATCGCTTGTCAGCTTCAGCGTTCCTCTGAAAGTCAATATGCCGTGAGCACAGCGCGACCACGCGGTCGTTGAGCACGGCCGCTTCTTGCGCAACGACGTTCACCCAGATCGAGAAAACGGCAGCTCCTTCTCCTCGTCTGATCGAGAGCAACTCCGCATCGAAGTCGTCTTCAAGCGCCTCTACGTCGGGGAGACACGAGCGTGTGTTCGAAGGAGGTGGCCCATTCGCGTTACCGGGTGAATGACGCGATCCTGCTACGCCATCGCTCCCAAACGTTGAGTCGGGCGCACCTCCGGTCTTCGGACGTCCAGGTGTTGCTGCAACCACTCCGAGTACGTCCACTGCTCCTTCAACATCCAATAGATGTAGCCACACAGCTTCCGCGCCGCGGCGCTGGTCGCTTTCGGCTTGCCCTTCGCTCGCAGCAGATGGCGATAGTACGCCCCGACCGGCCCAGGCGCCAGCTTGAGCGTTTGTACAATCTCCACGAGAATCCACTTCAGCCAATGATTGCTCATCTTCGCGAGAGGCCCGTGAGTCGTCTTGCCCCCCGAACTCCGCGTCGTCGGCACCAGCCCCGCGTAGGCAGCGAGCTGATGACTTGACAGAAATCGATCGATCGGGCCAATCTCGGCGTGCAGGAATAACGCGCCAAACACGCCCACACCCGGAATCGTCGCCAGTCGCTGCGCGGTCAGATCAGATCGGGCGTCGCGCTTCACCTGAGAGTCGAGCCGCGCGATCTCCTTCGTCAGCACATCGTGCAGGTGCAATAATCGCTGCGTCTCGGCGGCCAAGACGGGCGACAGCGCGACCGCCTCGAGCCATGCGCGACCCGCCTTGCCATACAGATCGCTCCGCGAGAAGAGCTGGTTCTCGGCGGTGAGATGGCCGTGAATGCGATTCTTGATCCGGGTCCGCTCACGGACGAGGAACGCCCGCCCGCGGAGCAGTTGTCGCCGCCGGCGCGTGTCGAGGTCCGGCACCCAAATCGTCGGCAGCAAATTGCTGCGAAGCAGTTCGCCGAGTTTCCGGGCATCGATGATGTCCGTCTTCGATCGTGCT
>Ga0157372_10003032_pt1 | contig 18099 bp, 17 predicted proteins | sample C55metaG_FD_115307 | JGI IMG/M metagenome (GOLD analysis project Ga0157372, IMG submission 115307) | Corn rhizosphere microbial communities from Kellogg Biological Station, Michigan, USA - C5-5 metaG | ecosystem: Host-associated > Plants > Roots > Rhizosphere > Soil | place: USA: Michigan... | reverse complement strand
CAAGCTGTACAGATGCAGATGTTTTCGATAGATGACCCGGTACTGGTTAAGATCCGCGATACGCTGAACAACCTTGATGTAAATACGCTAACCCCGGTTGAGGCACTCATGAAGCTGGATGAGATCCAAAGGGTGGTGAAGAGTTAAGCTTCGGATGCTACCACAAAGCGTCATTGCGAGGAACGAAGCAATCCCCGATTAACAGAGCCGCTCTGTAAAGTTTGGGATTGCTTCGTTCCTCGCAATGACGTGGTGGAGATCAGTTCGTTAATCTGCACATCCTCCCCATGTTAATATGTTAAAAACATCCGTATCCTCTCAATAAACATTAAAGTTAATTTTACTTTATGAGCATATACCTGCGTCGTAGTTTTTATTTGTTTATACTTTTCCTTTCCCCATTTATATTAAGTTCATGTCACTCGCGCAAGGCCGCTATGCGCGGCCAGCCGGGTGAGGTGGTTAATCCCTCGCCTGATATCGCTTCAAAATATTCCGAAATTATGGAGGTTGATAAGGGCAGTATTCAAAATGGTCGCCTTTACGCTTTTATTGATCAATGGATGGGTACGCCTTACAAATTTGGCGGACTTGATAAAGATGGTATTGATTGCTCCGGCCTGGCATTTCTGCTGGAACAGCAGGTCTATGGCGTCACCATTCCCCGCATGACCAGCAAGCAGATCTCCGTCATCAAACGAAAATATGAAGATGAGCTAAAGGAAGGCGATCTGGTGTTTTTTGATTTCGACGGAAAGCAGTTTAGCCACGTTGGGGTTTACCTGCAAAATGGCTACGTTGTGCATGCCAGTTCGCGCCGTGGGGTAATCGTTGTAAAGCTGCGCGACCCATCCTTATATAAGTACTTTTCAAGGGCAGGTTCTATTGAAAACGTACCTACAGGCATGAATTAGTAACACAAATTTTAGAAGGATTTTTGCGAATTACACCAATAGCAAGCTTAAATCGCATTCGTGTAATTCGTGAAAATTTGAGCCAAATTGTGCATTTATTTTCAATAATTTTGCACCATCATGGCCGACAAAAAAAACGATTACTCTTTTTGGACTAAGTACAAGCGTTTTGCAGGCACCGAGATTATGCTTTATGTGATCATGGTGCTTGGCATTATCCTCGGTATCGTGATATTTAGTTACCTTTAACTAAGGTAACGTTGTCATTATCCACATCGGCAATTGACTGATAGAAGTCGACCAGTTCCTGGTAAGTATCCTTGCTGTAAGTGCCATCAATAAGTTGCAGCTTGCGGCTATAGATCAGCTTATCGCCATTTACTATTGTGCTTGATTCAAATTTTCCGAAAGGTTTTTCGATACTTACTTTTTTAGGGCGCATATCAACTTTATATCCTGCGGGCAGGGTATAGATGATTTCATCTTCATCAGTATATCCCCGGTTGATATACACATCATTATGGCGGTTACGAACTTCCCGCAACGGTGAAGTTATGCGGTTAGCCGGGTTGGCCAGGAAGATTATCTTTCCGTCAGATACCGAACCATAGTCTGTAGCCGAAATTTTTAACGTTTCTGTAGTGTAAGGCTGGTCAACTTTAAACTGCTTCAGGTCTGCACTTTCAATATCAAGGTTATTAATAGGGTAAATCTTCTTCAGATCCTTGATCTGCTCTGTTTTCGACTCGTAGATCACGTGATCACGATCTTCATAATTTGTACCCTTGAAATTGGTAACCATTGTGCCCGATAGGTTACCGTTGGCACTTAATGTAAAATTGGCTTTGCGTTGCTCAAGATTAGCCTGGGCCGTGTATTTTGGCGTATGCATTAATTTGCCGCCTTGTGGGGTACAAGCCAACACGATCCGATCATCGGTGAAATCGCCTAAAAAGCCAAACGGTATGTTCTGGCTGGTACATTCTAAAAAGGTGGTGTCATTTTTAAAAGGCAGGCATAAAATAATATGGTTGCCCTGGTCCATGCTCGCAAAATCAGGCTGAAAGTTTACTTTGGATGATCCTGCATATACAACACAGTAATATGAATCAATGTCGACGGCCTTTAACAATGCCTGTGTATAGTTAACCAGGGCCTTGCAATCACCATAATTTTGAGCATCAACATCTGATGCCGGGAAGGGTTGTAAACCGCCTATCCCTACCTGGATACTGATGTAATGCGTTTTACTCTGCATGTATTCATAAACCTTGCGGGCTTTGGCTTTGGGATCGGTTATTGAACTTGTAAGTTCTTTTACTTTCGCCATAGTTTGAGGCGAAAGTTGCTGACGGCCTGCATTAAGCTTGTCATATTGCCATTGGCCCAACTCTTTCCAGTTGGTAAATGAGCCGCTAATTCCGCGATAAATGAATTTTTCGGGCACTATTTCCAGCCTGGGCATTATTGATCTGTAAATAGGGCTGTAAGGTTCATGCTTTAAAGCTTTGAGGTTGTTAGTTTGCCAGGTGTATGTTTGCAGCCCCTGCTTATTGGTGCCAATTGTTACCTTAACCGGCAAATTGGTTTGTTTATATTTGATCTTAAAATCGGGCTTGCAGATTAACGTATACGAGCTTTTCTCAACTGCTATACCATCCGAAGGTATCGGGTGCCAACTCTCAAGGTCAAGTGATTGTTTTGACTTTACATCATACTCATAACTTACGGTGTAAGGATAATCATTTACCCTGGGTTGATAATGTTTTATCTTTAGGTCGGTAAAAAGCGAAAAGCCATCGTGGTTGTTGTCATCCTCAAAGTCGCCTTCCGAAAATTTGCTGATGGGTTTGCCCCATTGGTTGTAAACTATGCCCTTTATATCCTTTATATAACGACTTTTGTCATGCCATATCGCTATATCAACCTCATCGTCGCCATTTTTATTAAGTACCGTTAATACTTCTTTTACATGGTAAAGTGTGTTGTCAAGATCCTTAACCTCTACGGTAACTTCTTCATTACGCACCACCGAGCTTGCATAAGGCAAAAGGTCTTTTGAAATGAGCGATACATCGTAGTTTTCCTGTGCTTGTACACTGGTTGCTAGCGAAAATATAAAAAGGGTATTTAAAAATGCTTTCATTATTTTTTCCTGAAGATCATATCTCCTTTTTCCGTTAGAATGATCTTATTAAACAGCTCCTTAAGATAAGGGTATTCAGCCGAATCATAAACCGACTTGTTAAACTGGGTGATGTTGGAAAAAGTAAAGGTGTTATTATCCTGGGATTCAAACGTGCTGGCAAACATACCACCTTTATTGGGCAATGAATAGGCCACTACCTGCGGCGGGGTTTCAACGGTGTATTGTGCAGGCAGATGCATCACCAAAACCAGCCTCTTATCTGAGGCAAAGGCCCAGTCAACAGGGTAATCACGTTCGGCAAGTTTGAAAGGGTTGGTGGTGCGTTTTTCCCAAAAGTAAGGGTTAAACGCAAGCTTATCATGATTGGTATTATCAAAAGCCTCTATTTCCACTTCAAAAGTTTCCCGTAACGGATTTTCAAGACTGTCGAGATTTGCTATATCTGATTTAAATACTCTTAGCTTTGGCTGTTTCTCGTCAAAATCTTCAACGTATTCATCAACTGTATTAAATTTTTTAATGGCTTTGCGTTTTTCATAAGCGTCGTAACCTTTGTAGTAATTGGTTATAGTTCCTTTTAGCTTTCCATTATCAAGCAATGTCAAATCGAACATCCGTGTGGTGGCCGCTTTTTGCTGAGTGCTTAACTCTATCCAGTATGATGGTTTATTAAGGCTAATCACCCTGCCCTTATCGTTTATACATTTAAGAGGGAGTAAACCGAAGGACAATAACGGATCGGTAGCATCAAGCAGGTAGGTTTGAGTGCCGATAGTTAACCTGGCTATAACATAGTTAAAGTCAGTAAGTACCGGGTAAAGATTATTCACCATGCCGTGTTCGCGGGTCGAAAGTAACACAGCTTCGGCATTAAGGCCGGCGGCGCTAAGTGCAGTAATAAGCGTCAGATTGATATCGGCTATGCTGCCTGCATGTGTATCCAGCGCTTTTTTAATACCATCGTTACTGGAAAAACCAATATAGTCGTTCCATTTTATCTGATTTTTGACCCAGGCATACAAGGTTTTTGCTTTATCAAGATCGTCTGTTTTACCTGCAATTACCGATGCTATGCGCTCTTTGAGCAGGCTTGTGCGTTTTAGTTGTACGCCAAAATCATCTGATATTTTTAACTGGCGGTCAACATCGCTCCACTCTTTTGTTACAACAGTTTTAACGCCGTTATAAGGATTGGTATATTCAACCAGCTCAAAAAATATCGCCGATAAAAAGTTTTTACGGGCAGTCATATAATCCTCATCAACAAATGCCGGAATATCCTTCATGTTGTAAGTGATATGCGAGCAATCGGCTTTTGAACCCCCTGATGAGAAGCATTCGCGTTCAACCTCCGAATTACTTTTGGTTAATTTGAGTGCCCCGCGCAGCGATGCGTTAAATGTCCAGAAGCCCGGGATATGCACTTCATATTGTGAATTTATTTTAGGAATATCATCCTGAAATGTCCAGCCCCTGAAATGATCCCAGTATGGTGAGATAAGTTCGTATTTAAATTCAATAACGCAGCCGGGCCGTAATGCAGGCAAGGCAAACTTTACAGTACTGCCATATTTATAGTCTTTAACGGTAAATACCTTTTTTGAATCAAGTTCCGCCTTCTGAATAATACCGTTATCATCTTTATAGTAAGTAAATCCGGTAACGTTATTAACTTCTTCTGCCGAGTTATCGCCGTTGTGTATAGGTATTTCTATGGTGCCATGGTTTAGCCCTTCCTTAGTAAATATTTTAATTTTGGCATGGTACGTATAAATGAGCCTGATATGATCCATATATTCATCTATACGGGTATTACCAAACTCGTTTAAAAAAACAGCATTAGCCTGCGGATCTTTATCGTATTTGGCCATCTCAATCTCCTGGTCGGTGATTCCGGATTCAAAATCCTGCGCGGCAGCTTTGTACGATAAGCCGATAAAAATCAAAAGGATAAGGGCGATCTTGTTCATATGAATCGTGATAATTAGGGATAATCAAATTAAATAATAAATTGGTATATTAAATAAATTAAAAAATTTATTCTGCTGATTAATTTTAGGACATTTGCGACCTTTGCATCTCTGAATACTGACAAATGAAATTAAACTTAAAACGCCCACTCGCTTTCTTTGATCTTGAAACAACAGGTACCAATATCGGTGCCGACCGTATAGTTGAAATATCTGTAATCAAGCTTAACCCTGATGGCAGCGAAGAGGTGAAAACCTGGCGTGTCCACCCCGGCATTCCTATCCCGCTCGAGTCATCGCTGGTGCACGGCATTTATGACGAGCATATCCAAAACGAAAAGCAATTTAAAGAACTTGGCCAGGAAATAGCCGATTTTATTGGTGATAGCGACTTGGCCGGATACAATTCGAATAAGTTTGATATCCCCATGATTATGGAGGAGTTTTTACGTTCCGGAGTGGATTTCAACCTGGATGCCCGCCATTTTGTTGATGTACAGAACATATTTCATCAAATGGAGCAGCGTACGTTAAAGGCTGCTTACCAGTTTTACTGCAATAAAGTAATTGAAAATGCCCATTCGGCCGAAGCAGATACCCGTGCTACCATGGAAGTTTTGCTGGCACAGATTGAGCGTTATGAAAATGTAGAGTGGGAGGATAAAAAAGGTAATAAAATAATCCCTGTAGTGGGCGATGTTGAAGCGCTGCACGCGTTTACCAACCTGAGCAAGCCGGTTGATTTTGCAGGCCGTATGGTTTACAATGAACAGGGCGAGGAATTAATAAATTTTGGTAAACATAAAGGCAAACGTGTTGAAGACGTGTTGAACGCCGAGCCAAGTTATTACTCATGGATGATGCAGGGTGATTTCCCACTTTATACCAAGCGCAAACTCGAAGAAATTTATACCCGCTGGAATGCCAAAAAAATTGCCGAACGCCAGGCAAACAAAGCGGCCCAGCCGAAACCTGCAGATCAACAGCCTGCTGCTCCTAAACCTGAGTATCAGAAAAAGGAATACACCAAGCCCGATCATACCAAAAATCAGCAGTATCAAAACAAACCTTTTAAAAAGAAGGATGAACCAGCCCAACCGGTTAATGATGATATGCTGGCTCAGTTAGCCTTGAAGTTTAAAAAGGGATAATTGTTCTGAACCCTGATTTTTAGGATTAAAGGATTTTCAGGATTTTTTGTTGAAGCCCTTGCAGTTATTTATGCAAGGGTTTTTTGTTGATAATATTTTGAAACCTAAGCTTCATGAGGCCGTTCAACTTTAGCCTTTAGCCTTTAGCCTTTAGCCTTTAGCCTTTAGCCTTTAGCCTTTAGCCTTTAGCCTTTAGCCTTTAGCCTTTAGCCTTTAGCCTTTAGCCTTTAGCCTTTAGCCTTCAAAAAATCAATATTCCGCTTCAACCCGCCAAATTTTGTGCGCTTAACGGCCGAGTTTTTAAATACTTTTTGAAAAATATCCTGTGTGATCTCCTGCCAGTCAGCGGTTTTTAAATGTAGAAGATCAGGATGCGGGGTAAAAGCCGGCTCTGTATTTAAAACAGAGAAGCGGTTCCACGGACAAACATCCTGGCAAACGTCGCAACCGAACATCCAGTTATCCATTTTGCCTTTAAACTCCTGCGGAATTTCGTTTTTAAGCTCTATGGTTAAATAAGAGATACAACGGCTGCCATCAACCACGTATGGGCCTACAATAGCATCGGTCGGGCAGGCGTCGATACAATTGGTGCAGGTACCGCAATGATTGGCTGTGGGGGCTATATCATATTCCAGTTCAAGATCGATGATCAGTTCGGCCAGGAAAAAGAATGATCCGGCTTTTTTGTTAAGCAGGTTGCTGTTTTTTCCAATCCAGCCCATGCCCGCTTTACGTGCCCATACCTTATCAAGCACCGGGGCCGAATCAACAAACGCGCGGCCGCCTACTTCACCTATCTTATCATTAATGATCTGTAGTAATTGCCTCAGCTTATCTTTAATCACCGTGTGGTAGTCAATTCCATAAGCATATTTGGAAATTTTGGGCGATAAGGGATCGTCCTGTTGCTGATCGGTATAGTAATTTATACCAAGCGAGATAACTGACTTTGCCCCATCAACCAACAAACGCGGGTCGAGGCGCTTATCGAAATGGTTTTCCATGTACGACATTTCGCCGTGCATGTTTTTATTTAGCCAGGCTTCAAGGCGTGGGGCCTCATCTTCTAAAAAATCTGCTTTGGCAATGCCGCAAAACAAAAAGCCAAGATTTTGCGCCTCGTTTTTAATGAGTTGACTATATATCGCTTTGTTTGGTTGCATTGGTGCAAAGATAGGATAAATTGAAATTGCTATGTGCCTGGTAATATTATTCAACACGTTTTATCAAACTTGTTGTACTTGCACCGGGACATTATTCGTTATTATTATTTACGCTGTTTGCTATAAATTGACTATTGGTGCAGTTTTTGTATCTGATTAAAAAAACAAGGATTTATAGCATGCTTGAGCATATAAGATACTTGCCCCCGCATGTGTTAGGAATGCATGCGGTTGGCTATGTTACTATTGGCGATTATGAAAAGGCATTACGGCCATTGCTTGAGCAGCAGGTGAAACAAACCGGGCGGATAAACTTCTTGTTGATACTGGAAACTAAAATTAAAAACTTTACAGCGGGTGCCTGGTGCGGCAATATCAGGCTTGGTCTTAAGTACTTCACCCGGTGGAACAAAGTTGCCGTAGTTACCGATCAGGACGGGGTACGTGAGTTTAGCCACCTGTTTAAATATATTTTGCCAGGCAAGTTTGCAGGGTACAAACTGGAGGATTTGGACGAGGCTTTAAAATGGGTAACAGGAATTAAATAAATAACCATTATGGAAACAATACATAAAACAGCAGTTGTGAATAATGATGATTCAGACCTGCACAATGATGAGTTGGGTGAAAATACCGGCGATGATACCATAATAGCCGAAATGGCTCACTTAAAGGCCGATGAAAAAGATATCGGTAGTATGCCATCCTCAAACAAAGGACAAGGCCCGGCAGGGGAGGATTTGTAGTCCACCGGTGCTAAAAGGGAGCTGTTGATCAACAAATAGCATTTCAATACATTGATAACAAAAACGCCTGACTCTTTTGAGTCAGGCGTTTTTGTTTAACTGTTTCCATATCCTCCCTTTAGTAGGCGCGGGGCTAAAAGCTATTCCTGATGCTGTTGCTCAAAGTTTTTGCGCTCCAGTAACCGCTATCTAAAATACGGCGTACTGTCATCAATGGATCAGTTTGATCGCGTTTGTCAGCTAATTGGAAAGCCATTTTAAAACCGCGTTTCCTAAGCTCAGGTAAAGCGGCCTTGTTCCAGATGCCAAACGGATAAGCAAAGTAATCCATCTTTTTGCCGGTGATCTCTTCCAGTGTTTTGGTTGGTTTTTCAATTTGGGTAACCCAGTCGTCAACCGGGCGATTGGTTATTTTACCATTTTTACCAATGATCTTAAGGGTAGAAGTATGGGAGTAGCGGTCAACACGGTGGTGGTCCCAGGTATGGCTCGCGATAACATTACCTTCGGCAGATAGTTGTTTTACCTGCTCCTTGGTCATATAATGCGGACGGCCTAACGATACGGTCATCACAAAATAAACCGCTTTAAAACCATACTTTTTAAGGGTAGGATTGGCAATGGTGAACTGATCAAGGTCAGTATCATCAAACGTAAGCATTATAGGCTTTTTAGGCAGCGGCGCTCCCTTGGTAAGGTATGCATAAAGCTGATCGGGCAGTATGGTATGATAACCGCTGTCGGCCAGCATTTTAATGTGCTCTTTAAAAGCAGCAACCTGAACTATATAATCTTTGGCATTTTTTGAATCGGTAGGCTTCCAGTCGCGGATTTGGTGGTAGCAGAGGATAGGTACTTGTTTGCGGGCTAAAATAGCGGCCGCGTCACCCTGTGATGTTGCATTGGCAGCCGGAACTTCGGTAACAGGGGTAGTAGTAGTTGATTTATCTGATGGCTTCGACTGGCATGAAACAGCGCCGAAAGCACAAAGGGCCAGCATGGCTAACGTTTGTTTTATCATATTATAGGTTGGTTTTATTCCTTAATTAACGGCAGCTAAATTAATAATTATATAACACGCAAGCCCTGCGATGTAAACAAAATTAATTAAGACTTTAAGTATGATAACCGGATAATTAATCGCTTTTACTGATGATCTGCTTCAGGCCCGGCTGGCAGGTAAGCAGGTGCCATCCGCCAAAAACTACAAACACTTTGTTATGGGTTTTGAGCAGGTTGTCAATGGTGCGAAGCAGGCTTTGATCCCTGATCTCTTTGGATGCCCGCCCAATTTCCTGGAATTTTCCTTTCGGATCAAACGGATTGGTAGGTTCCAGCTCCTCGAGCTTAAAAGGGCGGTTAAGCAATTTTTGATAGTTTGTTTTATAAAATTCCAGCGTTTGCTCGGTGCGCGAAAGTTTGACGCCGCCTGTTTTCATGATATAACCTCCTATAAATTTAGCGTAGTTTCCCTTAAAGGCCACACTATCGGTAATTGGTGGTCGCTGTCCCCACATAAAGCGTTCGGTAACAATATAAGCTAAAAACTCGCCGGTGGTGTATCTTTTCAGCAGCTCTCTAAATTCCAGGCTGTCGGTCATGTCGCCGTTAACGGTTTTTATTTTAAGGCTATCGGCAAGGGCTTTAGTAAGCCCTATTTCACCATCTTTTTGTATGGCTTCTTTTTTTGAGGTAAAGATCGTTTTTGAAACATCTCCTCCTTCGTTAACACATACATCAGGTTTAAATTCAAAAAATGCCTTTTCGATATCCTTAAACATCGGGTTTTCGATATCGTTGTTATCCGGCAGATGGTTAACGCCACAAAAAACAATCTCTTTTTTTTCGTTTTTAAACCTTAAAATGTACGGATTGGCAGGCAGGTGCCCAGCCGCATCAAGTTTGATCTTTAAGTAACTAACCGTTGGGTAAATCTCAGCGGATGCTTTGTCTTTTTTGGTTCTGCAGCTTAACAAGGCCGAGGAAAATAACAGTAATAAAGTTATGTATTTCATCGGCCCTGTTGTGTTTGTTATAAAACTATACGCTTTCCTTCTTTTATCGAACGTTTAGCAGCATCCAGGATCTGCATCACAATCATATTGTATTTTAATGATGAACGGTCATCCGGGTGTTTGAGCGGATTTTGCAATGCAGCGGTAAAATAGGCAACCGGCGCATCAGCTGGTGCTACCAGTGGGGCAGCTTTATAACCTCTTACATGGTTATTAACTTTTATTTCAACACTATCCTTATCGAAGGCGTGGATATAACCCTTAGCACCGAAAATCTCCATGTCCTTGATACTGAAAGGCCAGTTCCAGGAAGCTTCAATTTGCCCGGTGGCATTGGCGTATTCAACCAATATGGTGGCATCATCCTCAACCTTCGGATATACGTTTGGTTTATAATGCCTTGCAATGGCGGTTACTGCTATCGGGCGCTGGCCCTTCATTAACCAGGTCATCAAATCAGCGCCATAGCAACCAAAATCATTCAGGGCTCCTGCACCATTTAATACAGGATCTGTTAACCAGCTCAAAAAATCTTCGCTGCAGCCAATTTCGCGTGGACCCTGGTGCCCGTCGTGTACTACCATTTTACGGATTAAACCTAAGCTGTCCAGCTTAACAGTGTTATAAGCATCCTGGAAGGATGGGTACCAGGTGGTTTCATAATTGGTTAACACTTTTACGTAATATTTAAGGGCCAGAAACTCCATGCGTTTAGCCTGCTCAAGGGTGGCGGCCAACGGTTTTTCAACCATTACAGAAATACCTAAGGGTGCGCAGGTTTCCACAATATCCACATGTTTGCCAACAGCGTTGTAACCGAGTACAATAGCAGGCTTACGGGTGGTGCACATTTTCCTTAGGTCATCAAAAAACAGGGAATCGGGCAGGTTATATGCTTTGCCAAATTTTTCCCAGAGCTTTTTATCAGGTTCGGCAATGCCTACAATATTTACGTTTCCTTTGCGGTACTCGCTTAATATCAGGTGGATATGGTCATGGTTTAAGCCCATAATACCCACTTTTAGTGTCGGTACGGGCTTGTGCACCACGGGTATGGTGTCTTTTTTTACCTTGTTAACTGAGTCAGTAGGCGCCGTAACCGAAGAAGCGGGGGCTGTAGCCGGTGGCGGGGTTGTTTGTGCCGATACGATAGTTATGCAGCTTAAAAAGAGCGTAGTTGCAGTGAGCAGTAGTTTTAATTTGATTTTCATGATTGGTGGCGATGTATACGTTTATCTCAAAATAAGGATGGATTTCCCCCCAGCTTTATCTTTCCTAAATGTTTGTAGGCAGCCTCAGTAGCTTCACGGCCCCGGGCCGTACGCATTAAAAAGCCTTCCTGTATTAAGAACGGTTCGTAAACCTCTTCAATTGTGCCCTCGTCTTCACCAACTGCCGTTGCAACAGTTTTTAAACCTACAGGGCCGCCTTTAAACTTATCAATAATGGTAAGCAGGATCTTGTTGTCCATTTCGTCCAGTCCGTGACTGTCTACATTTAATGCGTTCAATGCATACTGGGCAATCTCCGTATCAATTTTTCCATTTCCTTTGATTTGGGCGAAATCACGTGTGCGGCGAAGTAATGCATTGGCAATACGTGGGGTACCACGGCTGCGGCGGGCAATTTCATAGGCACCTTCATCAGTAATAGGCGTTTTTAGTATCGATGCCGAACGCAGTACAATTGTAGTAAGCAATTTTGCATCATAATATTCCAATCTTGAATTTATACCAAACCTTGCCCTTAGCGGTGCAGTAAGCAGGCCCGAGCGGGTGGTAGCCCCAACCAGGGTGAACGGATTGAGCGAAATCTGTACTGAACGGGCATTGGGGCCGCTCTCCAGCATAATATCGATCTTAAAATCCTCCATGGCCGAGTACAGGTATTCTTCAACCAGCGGACTTAAGCGGTGAATTTCATCAATAAAAAGGATATCCCCGGTTTCAAGATTGGTAAGCAAACCTGCCAAATCGCCGGGTTTATCTAAAACAGGCCCAGAGGTAATTTTAATGCCAACGCCCATTTCATTGGCGATGATGTGCGACAGGGTGGTTTTGCCCAAACCCGGAGGGCCATGCAATAACACATGATCAAGCGCTTCACCACGCTGGCGGGCGGCCTGTACAAAGATCCTTAAATTGGCTAATATTTTATGCTGACCGGTAAAGTCCTCAAACTGCTGCGGGCGCAATACTTTTTCAATATCACGTTCGGCAGGACTGAGGCGTTCGCGTTCAGGGTCAAGATGCTCATTCATTGCCAACGAAATTAGTAATTTTTTAGGCTAAAGGTGAAAGGTTAAAGGTAAAAGGTTTGTTTCTTTTATTTAGGTGAAAGGACAAAGGTAAAAGGCGAAAGGTTTTAGGTAACAAGGTCAGGGCGAAGGGCAATAGGTTTGTTTTTTTTGATAAGTAACAAAAAAGGCGAAATGCTTCTACCTTTCACCTTTTGCCTTTTACTTTTACCTTAAAATCATCCTTCCGGATATTTCCTGAAAATGCTGTTGATCTTCATCTGGATCACGCCTAAAAATGCTTCGCGAAAAATACGCGTCGACATTTTGGAGGAACCCGCTGTGCGGTCGGTGAATATGATGGGAATTTCAACCACCTTAAAACCATGTTTAAGGGAGGTGTATTTCATCTCAATTTGGAAAGCATAGCCAACAAACTTAATTTTATCCAATCGCACAGTTTCCAATACCTTACGTTTGTAGCACATGAAACCGGCGGTTGAATCCTGGATCTTCATACCGGTTATAAAACGCACATAAACCGAAGCGAAATAACTCATCAGTACCCTGCTCATGGGCCAGTTTACTACATTTACACCAGTTACATAACGTGAGCCTATGGCTGCATCGGCACCATCAATACAGGCTTGCCTCAATTTCAACAAATCATCCGGATTATGTGAAAAATCAGCGTCCATCTCAAAAATATAATCGTAGTGGCGGGCTATACACCATTTGAAGCCATGTATATAGGCGGTACCTAATCCCTGTTTACCTGCACGCTCTTCTATAAAAAGGCTACCCTCATACTCGGTCTGTAAACTTTTTACTATCTGCGGCGTACCGTCGGGCGATCCGTCGTCAATGATCAGGATATGAAAATCATGAGGTAAAGAAAATACTTTACGGATCATCCGTTCGATATTTTCCTTCTCGTTATACGTGGGTATAATTACTATGCTATCGGGCACTGAATCGTATTTTGAAAATGATGTAAATGTTTAAGGTGCGAAAATAATCAATTTACAGAGCATCAAAACAAAAAAACAGGAAAGCTTGCGCAATCATGCAATTTTAGGTAATATTTTACAGGTTATGAGTGTCGGCAATGACCTGGTTTTCCACGTAAGGGTCGGTAATATAATTTCTTTCTTTAAGGCGTGGAGAAACAATCAGGAATATGATGATGAACACACTGATGAAAGCCACAAAAAACCATTCGTAATTGGCCCCCTTAAGATTTTCAGCCCACCAGCCCCCGTCTTCAATAAGACCATTTACAAGAGCGGTGATCAGGTTTCCAAATGAAACAACCAGGAACCAGATTCCCGACATAGTACTTTTCATTGATTTTGGAGAATGGGTATAAGCGTATTCCAAACCTGTAATTGATACCAATACTTCCGCGGCTGATAATATTAAAAAGGCCAGCACCTGCCACCACATTGATGGTGTGCCGCCATGATCAATACTAACATGTGTAAAACCGATAACTACAAATGATAATGCTGTTAAAACCAAACCTGTACCAAGCCTTCGCAAAGGTGTTGTTTTTAATCCCATCTTATCTAAATTAGGGTAAACCACATAGTTGAAAAATGGTATGAACAACAGCAGGAAAATAGTGTTAAATGTAGACATTGAACCTGGTTCTATCTGAAACGAAGTAAAACCAAGGTTGATGTTTCGATCCATTTTCGCAGCATAAAGTGTCCATTCTGAAAGGCACTGATCCCAAACAGCCCAAAACGCCAGCGCAAAAAAGAATACAGAAATCACGCGGTATACTGCTTTAACTCCTTCAACGCGTTCCGGGTCATAGCTTTCTTTAGCAATATCAAGTAATGATTGGCCTGGTTTCTTTTTATTTAGATTGGTAAGTGCATACCATGTAATAAACACCAGGTTATTTCGGTTTACGCCTTGTGGAGGTACTTTTACATATTTTTTGCGGCCCATAAAAAATATAATGGTTGCCAAACCCATCAAAAGCCCGGGAACACCAAAAGCCCATTTAGGGCCGTAATATTTGTAAATGGTAGGGATAGCAATCGTTGATAACATAGAGCCTGCATTGATGCTAAAGTAAAACCAGCCGTAAACTTTTGAGAGCAAATCCTGGTTACTGGCATCAAACTGGTCGCCTACGTTGGCCGAAACGCACGATTTGATACCACCCGCACCGATGGCGACAACAAGCATACCTATCTCAAAGCCACTAAGGCTTGTATCAAACATGGCCAGTAACAGGTGCCCAAAGCAATATACGATGGATATATAAAGGATTAGCTTGTATTTGCCGGTAAACCAGTCGGCCACCATGCCGCCTACAAATGGCAAAGCGTAGGCCACCATAACAAATAAATGGTTCAGCTTATTGGCGTGGGCATCAGCCTGTTGGGCTAATGCGGGATTACCTGCAGGGTTAAAGAATTGTTTTACCAAAAAAAGGGTAAGTATGGAACGCATGCCATAAAAGCTAAAACGTTCAGCAGCTTCATTGCCGATAATGTAAGGGACGCTCTTGGGGAATTTTGATTTTAGTGGAGCAGTTTTTTCTTGCATCAGTTAACTTAAAATTTGCTAAAGGTAATATAAATCTTCTAATCCGAAATTTAATACCGAAAGTGTTACAATTTAAACAATAAATGTGTTGGTTTTCGGGGCGTTGGTGTTATTTAATTTCTTAATGTTTTACCGGTAAAAGGGCGCGGTCTTTTGCAGCTTGCTTTTTGGGGTCAATATATTCATTATCGTTGGCCGAATTGCCGTCGGTAATATTGCGCATATCAAGGTTTTCTATATAAGTCCAGCGGCCATCTTTTAATTTATAGCCGTCATAACTCAGGTCGGGGCCAAAGGTCTCGGGCTTGTCCTTACTCCGGCCATCTGGCGCCGAAAGATGGTCAAAAACAATAATGTTTTTCTCGGGTACAAATCTTAACAGCATAGATACCTGCCGGGCATATTCAAATATCACCCGGTTGCGGGTTTTGCCATTGCCGTTAAACACGGGCATACCAAACTGCGGCACGCCATTATTAAATGAAATTGCATCGATCACTTTTTTTGTAGATTTAACGGTATTACCTTTCCACCCTAATAATACATAATATGGTTTGGGGCCGTACACCGGCATTATCTTATAGTATTGGGCACCATACCATTTATGGCTATCGGTTACCGAATCTTCCGGGTTTTTCAATAAAGGCGAATAATCTTCGAGCGGGTACATTTTGAGCGGGCCGCCGGTATTTATTTGAACAGTACCATAAAAGCGATAACTGCCATCGAGGTTTGTAACATGCCAGCTCAAAATCCTGAAGCGGTTATCTGGAGAGTTAACAATGCTGATGCTCTTAACAGAATCAAAGGGGAACAGGAAGGAGTTATTGATTTTTAACGCCTGTACCAGTGTTTTAATAAACTGGTAATTAGCGTTTTTACGCTCCATGTCATTCTCATCATTTACAGTCTTTTTGCCAAGGCGAGTGAGACTATCCTGGTATTCGTTAAGTTTTTTGAGCCTTGTACCTTCGTCATAGTATTGCGCAAAAGTTTGCATGCAAAGCAGTATGGAGAAGATAGTAAGAAGGGTTTTTTTTGTCACTATTTTAATTTAATTAGTTGAGCTTATTTTTTATGTCTTTGCGAGATGGCTTTGCAAGTTTCTTTATATAGAATAAGATTGTTTCGTTTCTTATAATGATGTAATTGTAAGCTGTTGGTTAGTATTGTATAATCTATTTTATAAATATGAGCGTTGCCTGCGGCCCGGGCTTTCCGTTACAAGTCCTCGCTTTTCCTGCTCGCAACCGCAACCCGCGCTGTGGGCTTTTCACTGCAATCCCTAACGCGCCCACACGCAACATTACTAAAAATATATTTTGCTTATAATGACGTTATTTATAAAATACTAACGTAAATTTTCGATAACCATTGCGCTGGCACCGCCGCCGCCGTTACAGATACCGGCAGCGCCGTATTTACCGTTATTTTGCTTTAATACGTGTAAAAGGGTAACAATGATTCGCGCACCCGAAGCGCCGAGAGGGTGGCCCAATGAAACAGCACCGCCGTTAACGTTTACTTTTTCCGGGTCGAGGTTCAAAAGCTGGTTGTTGGCTATTGATACTACAGAGAAGGCTTCATTGATCTCAAAGAAGTCGATATCGGAATTTTGCAGGCCCGCCCTGTGCAGTGCCAGCGGGATAGCTTTTGAGGGCGCAGTGGTAAACCATTCGGGTGCCTGCTGAGCATCGGCATAAGATACTATTTTAGCAAGCGGCTTTATGCCAAGTTCATCTGCTTTTTCGCGGCTCATAAGCACTACAGCTGCTGCGCCATCATTCAGGGTCGACGCGTTGGCGGCCGTAACCGTGCCGTCTTTTTTAAATACGGGTTTTAATGATGGGATCTTGTCAAACTTAACTGTTTGAGGTTCCTCATCTTCAGTAAACATGGTGATATCGCCTTTTTTGTCTTTAAGACCAACCGGGGTAATTTCGTTTTTAAATTTACCGTCTGCCTGTGCTTTTTGGGCGCGCTGGTATGATAGTATGGCATATGCATCCTGTTCCTCCCGGCTGATGTTGCAGTCGGCAGCGCAAAGTTCGGCTGCTGAGCCCATATGATAGTCGTTGTAAACATCCCAAAGACCGTCTTTTACCAAACCGTCAATGATTTGCCCGTTACCTAAACGGTAACCGTTGCGGGCTTTATCCAGGTAATAAGGTACGTTGCTCATGCTTTCCATGCCGCCGGCAACAACAATATCGTTTTGTCCTATGGCTATGCTTTGGGCGGCTAACATAATGGCTTTCATACCCGATGCACAAACTTTATTAACGGTAGTTGCGGGCAAATAGGGGAGCCCGGCAAAAATAGCTGCCTGGGTTGCCGGAGCCTGCCCAACATTGGCCGACATTACATTGCCCATATAAATTTCCTGAACCTGATCGGGCCGTAAACCCGCTTTTTCAACTGTCGATTTGATGACTGCCGCGCCCAGCTGTGTGGCACTGATAGCGGCCAGACTGCCTCCAAAACTACCTATAGGTGTGCGTGTAGCCGCTACTATTACTACTTCTTTCATGTGTCCCTCATTAAAATTGGTGGGCAAATTTAGTGATTTGAAAGAAAGAAAATACTATGCACGCATAATAAAATTAGTTGCAGTTCTTTAGTGGCAGTAGCAGGTTTTAAATCAGTTGATAGTTTAGTTTGCAGTTTTTTGATTATCTAAAATTAGGGCTTCTGTAATGGGACAATAATTATACTAACTGCAAACTATAAACGGCAAACAGTTGCTACCTACTGCTACTGCCACTAATCACTATCTTCCTTTTTCTTCTTCGAACTTCCTTTTTTCCTCGCATGCAAGGCTTGTTGCATAAGGTATTCGATCTGGCCGTTGGTGCTCCTGAATTCTTCGGCAGCCCAGCTCTCAATCTCCTTCAGCATGTCGGGGTTAATGCGTAATACAAATGCTTTTTTTTCGGCCATATCAACTTGCGGCCGCTGCCTGGGCCTGTTTTAACAAAACTAAATTTATGCCCAGTAACGCCAATAGCTGCAGTTCTGGTACTTTTTTGATCATATCGAGGTTCATTTTTACAATAAATGGCTTTTTTGGGCTCCATATTTTGGTTTCTACATTCAGGATATCGCCCAATTGCTCGTTTACCCAGATACAGGTGCGTGAAAGGATCTTTTTGTTATAAAAAGTAGCCATGAGCCCATTGTTTAAATT
>Ga0157372_10003030_pt1 | contig 18101 bp, 15 predicted proteins | sample C55metaG_FD_115307 | JGI IMG/M metagenome (GOLD analysis project Ga0157372, IMG submission 115307) | Corn rhizosphere microbial communities from Kellogg Biological Station, Michigan, USA - C5-5 metaG | ecosystem: Host-associated > Plants > Roots > Rhizosphere > Soil | place: USA: Michigan... | reverse complement strand
TTGCAATTCGAACTGTCTGCGCAAAAAAGCGAAAACGTGCCAGAGGCTGTTCGCCGGTGGATCAGCGAGCTACGCGAACAAACGTCGTTCCTGGACGCAGACCAAGTTGACGAACTGTCCAGAGAACTCGATGCCATACGAGCCGCCATTGTCTCGAATGTGCCCCAGGCTGCGCCCAAGCTTGCGCCGGATTTGATGTGGCAACTCTTCACGCTCGCCGGAACCGTATATAACCGTACGTCCGAAGAGGGATGGGAAGTCAGTCAAGTTTTCGATCATGCCTGCGCTGATCTCGTCAAAGTGAGCGTCGACGCAGAGGTCGACCCGAAGCTGTTTGCCACGAAAGTGGTCTCTGCGATCAGCACAGGCCAATACGGAGAGTACAGCGCGCTGATTCCGGCTATCGCATCCGCGCAGCCGTGGGCGACCGCCTACGTCTCCGAGATCAAGGCGCTCCTCCTACGATTGCTGGACGAACCGTTCGGATCGAGCGGCAGCACGAACGGCGAGCATGGCCATGTCTTGCGGCGGGCCTTACGGGAACTCGATTTCCCCACTGCAACCTAGCCCGCTTGGGCCCCGTCTGCCTCCAGACTTCATGGCTGTACCCAGTCAGCTTCCTCAAGTTTGCTGCGGTCGAGCCGTCTATTGTTGACCAATAGCGTTAGGATGGTTCGATCGGACACCTGGAAATGGTCAGCGACTTCCTGCTGGTTCTCCGTCGAGTAATCTCCATCCAGTATGTGGTCGACCGCCTGAAAGGGGCTGAGAAGTTCGGCAGCGAATGCACGCTGAACCTTCTGTCGGTAGGTATCCGAGTGTGTGGCGGGGCGCACGGGGTCATTCGTCGTGTGGGTCAAGGTGTCACCCAACAGGCGGGCGAGCGCGAAGCGACGCCCCGTTTCCCGCCCGGCGCGCCGCAGTACTACCCGATGGCGCTGATCAGACTCTGACAGATCGAAGGACAAGTCGGCTGGTTGGTCCAGTGGATCGAAAATATCGCGTTTGGCCCCATACATGTGAGCGAGCTGGTCATTCGTGATCGCGACACCCGGATCGATGCTTTCCTGGGCACGCAGCAACTGTGCCGCACGGGTGCCAACCCGCCAAGGGGCGTCCACATCATGTGGAATAGGCTCGTGCAAAGTGATTCGGTCTCGAGGATTAGTGACGGTACCGCGTGTATGGCCTAATTCAAGCAGATGCGGGATATCGGGCACAGCTTTGCCGGGAATGCGGTTGGCAGCGATTTCCTCGAGCGCTGTCTGACCAGTGGCCTCGGCGTTGGCAATAAAGCCCTCTAGTTGCCCCTTATCCATTTCACCTGGGTCTTCGCCCAGCAAGGCTTCAAACTTGCGTTGTGCGGAAAGTGTAGGGTCCTGCCGTTCCTGTACGACATCCTGCCAAATATCGTGCAGATTGCTATTGGTCGCCTCGAAGGTTTGCAGTCGCTGTAAAACTGCTTCAATGAATAGATCGATCTCGCCTTCAAAGTCAGTGGCGGGAATGATGCTCACACTGTCATTGAGATAGCGGTAGGGCGTGCGTGTCCGTTCGGATGTTGGTCTGGATACCAGCGAAACGTTTTTTCCATCCGAAACAATGTGGATGTTTGGCCAGATGTAGCCGCCACCGATACTCGCCATCGCATGCGAGAGCTCCCAGTCGGCAGACTGCCGATGTGGTTCCCAGCGCAGACGCCACCAATTCCACGCGAGCCATTCGGCAAAATGGTATGCCGACAGATAGGGGGCACGCCGGACGCTTTGCAAAAGACTGTCGTATCCAAATGTCAGACAGGCCTCGTAAGCATGGATGCCGAGCGCAGCAAAACCGGCTCGCTCCTCCGGCGCCCCAGCGTCCAACTGTGCCCACTCGACATCTATTGACCAGCGTGCGGCCATCTTTCTTCCCAGATCGATTTCACGTACTTGTGCATGGCATCTTCGTCTTCCAGCGGATACCCATGGTATTCGCCCGTTCCATGGGTGTCCGTCTTGGCTTCAAACACCTCGCCATGCTCCGAAACGCTCCAGATAAATTTCGGGAACCCGTCTTCTTGGGGCTCGCTGAACAAGCCGTACTGAATACCACGAGCTACGAGCTGCCGGGCTTCATCCAGTAGGATGGTGCGCACCAGGTCGCACAGCGACTTGGTCGGTCGAGGGTTCGCTCGCAGCAGTCCATAGTCCACTGGGTTGCGTTTATGGTGACCGCTGCCGACATAGCGCACGGCACCCATCAGCGCATTTTTCTGATCTTCGGTCAGGCGCTCAAGTGCTGCGATACGGCGTTTGGGATTGTTCCCGGGGCGGCGTGCCATAAGCGTGATCCGGCTCAGGTGACTGGGTTGTTCCGATTCGAATTCTTCGGCATTTTCGCACACTTACGCAAGCCCTCTTGTCCCATATAAGGCGGCCCATGCATCCGCCATGCCGTCCGTCGGGACGGGCGTCGCCTTGAGTGTCTCCGGCGGCGAGAGGCTGCATCAGCCGAATAGCCGCCGGGGCAAGACCCACGCCGGTGACGGTGCCTGTTTCAAGGTCGGCGATGAGCCTTCTGGACCGACGCTAGGATGGCTGGAAGTCGATGTTATGGCCCTATTTTGTGCGACTTTGGCGTAAGTTTTGGCGTAGGTCTGGCCGCGAGAGCCGTCCAGCAAAGGCCGGTTCACTACTTCGAAGAGAACGAGTAGCTCGGGATTGGGGCATGTAGAACGTGCCCTGAAGGTAGTTCGTCTTACTGTGTTGAATGCCTGGCAGGCGGCGCGATGTCGGACGAGGAGAATTCGATTGATGTGAACGTCCTGGTCGCCATCGGACCGGTACGCCTGGCGACGTTGTTGGCGGAGACAGCCAAGGCGAATCCGTCCATGCGGCGTCGCTTGCAATTCGAACTGTCTGCGCAAAAAAGCGAAAACGTGCCAGAGGCTGTTCGCCGGTGGATCAGCGAGCTACGCGAACAAACGTCGTTCCTGGACGCAGACCAAGTTGACGAACTGGCCAGAGAACTCGATGCCATACGAGCCGCCACTGATCAATCATTCCGGGGCGTTGCGACGCCGGCATTTCACAATCATCACCGAGGTTACTCATATGCTGAACACTGCGCTGTTGGGCGCGGGCCGGATCGGCCAAGTTCACGCCCGATCGATCGCTGCCCATCGGGACAGCCAACTCGTTGCCGTAGCCGATGTCGTTGCCGACGCGGCGCGAAAACTTGCCGCCGAATACGGCGCCCAGGCTCGCTCGGTCGACGATATCCTTGCGGATCCCACGATCGACGCCGTGCTGATCGCAACGTCGACGGACACGCATGCCGGTCTGATCGAGCGCGCGTCGGCAGCCGGAAAGGCCGTGCTGTGCGAGAAACCCGTCGACTTGTCGCTCGAGCGCGCGAGGGCGTGCGAGGCGAGCGTGAACCGCACCGGCGCAACGGTGATGATCGGTTTCAATCGACGTTTCGATTCCAACTTCGGTGCGTTGAAAGCCGCGCTCGATGCCGGGGAGATAGGCAAGGCCGAGCTGTTGACGATTACGTCGTTCGATCCGGCGCCGCCGCCGCTGTCGTACATCGAGGTATCGGGGGGCCTGTATCGGGACATGATGATCCACGATTTCGACACGGCCTGTTGGCTGATGGGCGGTGCACCCGCGCGAATTTTTGCCAGCGGGGCATCGCTCGTCGATCCGCGGATCGGTTCGGCGGGTGATGTAGATACCGCGGTTGCGACGTTATCCTGGGCGGACGGGCGGCTCGCCGTGATCAAGAACTCGCGCCGAGCGGGCTACGGCTATGACCAGCGCGTCGAACTGCTCGGCGCGGGCGGGTTACTCGCAGCGCAGAACGTGCTTGAAAATACGGTCGAAAGGATCAGCGACGCGGGGACGTTCTCGGCCAAGCCGGTCTACTTCTTCCTCGAGCGTTATCGGCGTGCATACGAAGCGGAGTGGAATGCTTTCGTCGACGCGGTGCGGGAAGGATCGCACGCCGCCGTGACTCTGGCGGATGGTGTACTGGCTCTCGCTTGCGCGGAAGCTGCCGCGCGATCGGCGCGGAGCGGCAAAACTGAGCCGATTGCACCGGACTTGCGTGGCGGGTGACATCGCGCGCGTCATTGCCCTCGACCGAACTATGACGCAAGCGTCGTGCGCCGCTGACGGTAGCTCATGGCACCGGCCTGCTGGCGCGTATCCGCGACTTCATAGCGAATGGCGAGGCCGAACAGGCGCTCGACTTCGGCCGCGATCCACGCGCACGTCTCGCGCGTGGCCGCGTGTGCGGCTTTTCCGTTGAAACGATATTCGAAGCAGACGATCACGTCGGCATTCTCGGTTCGACATGCCATATCGCGGAGTTCCGCGGGCGTCGACGCTGCCCGGGTGCGCGCGACGGCTTCGGCGAAGTGATATTCGAGCCACGCCGCAAAAAAAGCCGCGTCGCTAGCATCGGACAGCACGAATATCGCCTCTCCATCGGTCAGCGCCCGACTCGAGGCAGCCTGCAGCGCGTCGTAGCGCTCATTGCCGAGCGAGTCTCGGCGGGCAATCGGGTGCCCGCCCCCAGCGCTGCGCTGCCGCAGTCGATGAGCATAAAGCGCTTGCCAGAATGCAATGTCGTCATCGCTTCGCGAAGGTTGCAGGACCGTTTCGCGCACGGGGGTTTGCCCCTGCACGGGGCAGCGCGCCACGAGACGCGCTTCGCAAAGGGTCTCGCCGCCATATGTGACGCGCGCCTGGCGCGGCAGTCCCTGCGGCGGCAATTGCGCGTCGTCCGTCACGCCGACAGTGAAGCCGCGCCGGTCGATCGCGGCGAGCCGCATACGCTCGTCGGAACCCGCGAACTCGATGGACAACCCGGCTCTCGCGACGAAGGCCTGTATGGACGATGAATTGGGCGAGGTGCACTGGGCTTGCAAGATGACTCTCCTTCAGGCGGCATGGCTGTGAGAGGCGCGACTCAGACCGCGGCCTGCTGCGGCAGCAACGCCGGATCGAGACCGAGGGCCGCGAGCGTTTGCGAATCGATGTCGATCCAGCACGCCACGACCATGCGGCCGTCGATGCGTTGAGCGGGCCCGGCCCGGTGAGCATGTACGCCGATGCGCCGGAAAAGCCGCTCCATACTCAGGAAGGTAACGCCGATCAGCTGGCGGGCCCCCAGCTTGGCGGCGCACTCGACGACGGAAGCCAGCATCGGCCGCACGGCCCACGACGTATTTTCGTCACCCAGCGCGGCGGGATCGACATTTGCCGCACTGGCCGCGAAACGGGATAATTCCCAGACGTCGTCGGAGACGGGCGCGGGCATGTCCGTGGCCAGCAGGAATGGGAAGAGATCGCGAAGCAGGTAGGGGCGGGTGGTGGGCAAAAGCCGCGCACAGCCGCAAATCGATCCGGATTCGTCGTGCGCGACGATATAGATGGTGTCCTGCCGATCGTACTGATCACGCTCGAAGCGGTCTTCAACGCACGGCAGCTTCCAGCCGAGCTGCTCGACGAAGACCTGGTGGCGATACCGCGCGAGTGCGTTGTCGAGGTCTTCGGGGAGGCGCCCTTCGCCGTGAACGGAAGTCCGCATGGAGTCCTCGCATATGCTTTTTTGATGGACGCATTACAGCGCGCACCCCGAGGACCGGTAACTGTCAACGTTGACAGGGTTTTTCAGGCAATACCTCTCCCGCGCGGGGGTGGCGGATTCCCCACGCTGGCTGCTGAAAACTCATATCGAGATTGAAAAGAGGGCGTAATTTCCTTATAAATGAGTCCTGTAGAGGAATGATGAGATGATTGCGGGCGGGCTCACGGGCCGCTCGCGTTCCTTTTGTCGTTTATTGCAGTGCGGGCCCGGGTGCATCGACGCCGGGAGGCGGTGACAGCGCGATGCGTGCGACGGCGTTCGGCCAATTGAGCTGGGCGAGACGGCGCATCAGCAGTTGCGCGGTTCGCGCCATACCGATATCGGTGCCGCGGGTGTCGACGCACATCACGTTGCTGCGCACATCGCCCCAGGCGATGACGAGCGCGCCGGACGCACGGTCGACATACCAGTCCCAGCCGACCGTCACATGGGCGCGCCCGGGGGCGCGCGCACGTTGCCATTCGGTGTAGCCGGCGCTCACGGCATCGACGGCGTCGGCACGCAATTCCTCCAACAGGCCTTCGTCGAGGCCGGAATCGACATGGACGAGCTGCAGGTGATCCAACGCCTGTTCGGGAAGGCGCACGTAGCCGTCACGGGATGGGCCGGCGAGCAGGGTATTAGTTTGTCTCATGGGCCGGACTGTAGCAGTCCGACCCGGCCATGAGACCTGCTAACTATGACAGCATCGGGTGGGTATCGTAGGAACCGCGAGGTACAGGATGGAGTTGCTGCGCTGGCATGATGGCTACGAGAAGCTGAACGAAGCCAAGGACGAACGTCAGCTGTTCGAGCGGATGTCCGCGGTCGCCAAGGAACTGGGGTTCGAGTACTGCTGTTATGGCATCCGGGTCCCGTTGCCGGTATCGAACCCATCGGTCGCGATTTTCGACACCTACCCCGCGGGCTGGATGAAGCACTATCAGGAAAACAACTTCATCGCGATCGATCCCACCGTGCGCGAGGGCATGACGAAGAGCAGCCTGATCGTCTGGCCCGAGGCCACGGTCAGTGCCCCGCGCCTTTGGCAGGACGCGCACGATTTCGGCATGAAGGTCGGCGTGGCGCATTCGAGCTGGGCGGCGCACGGCGTCTATGGGCTGTTGACGATGGCGCGGCCCGCCGAGATACTTACCCCTGCCGAAACCGATCGGCTGACGCTGCAGGCGAGCTGGTTCGCCAATCTTTCGCATGCGTTGATGAGCGAGTTTCTCGTGCCGAAGCTCGCACCCGAGGCGAGCGTCGAGCTGACTCCGCGCGAATGCGAGGTGCTCTGCTGGACAGGCGAAGGCAAGACGGCGAACGAGATCGGACAAATCCTCAATATCTCCGAGCGCACGGTCAATTTCCACGTCAATAACGTGCTATTGAAATTGAACGCGACGAACAAGATTCAGGCGGTCGTAAAGGCAATCGCAATCGGTTTGATCTCGACCGGATAGCCGCCCGCGCACCTCGGGTTCGCGGCGGCCGAGCGATGCGATTGCCGCGAGCGCTCAGCTTAGCTCGGGGAAATCCTCTTCCCGATATTCATTAGGCAGTCGATCGGCCGCGTCGCCTCGTGCCTCTTCCCGGCGGCGCAATTCGACGCGGCGGATCTTGCCCGAAATCGTCTTCGGCAGCTCAAAGAGCTCGAGGCGGCGAATGCGCTTGTAGGGCGACAGCCGCTCGCGCGAGAAGCGAAAGACGCTTTGCGCCAGTTCCGGGCCATATGTGAAGCCGTGACGCAGCGTGACGTAGGCCTTCGGCACGGACAGGCGCAAAGGATCGGGGCTCGGCACGACGGCGGCTTCGGCGATGGCTTCGTGCTCGATCAGCGCGCTCTCGAGTTCGAACGGGCTCAGGCGGTAATCGGCCGATTTGAAGACATCGTCGGCGCGTCCGATATAGGTGTAATAGCCATCGGGCCGCCGCAGCGCGATGTCGGACGTGTGATAGAGCCCCTCGCGCATCACATGGCGCGTGGCATCGGGGTTGTTCGCATAGCCGGTCATGAGCCCGAGCGGGCCGGCAGGTGCGCGGGCGCCCCCTGGGTCCGCCGCGGCGCCAAGTTCGAGCGCGACCTCGCCTTCGTCGCAAACGATGCCGTCGGCATCGACGAGCGTGATCCGGTAGCCCGGCATCGGCCGGCCCATCGATCCGGGAACCACGGACTGGCCCGGCGAGTTGCCGATCACGCAGGTGGTCTCGGTCTGACCGTAGCCGTCGCGTATCGTTATGCCCCAGGCCTGTTTTACCCGTTCGATGATCTCGGGGTTCAGCGGCTCGCCGGCGCCGACGATCTCTCGCAGCGAAACGGCGTAGGAGGTCAGCGGTTCTTGAACGAGCATGCGCCAGACCGTCGGCGGTGCGCATAAGGTCGTTACGCGATGCTCGACCACTGCTTCGAGCACCGCGCGGGGATCGAAGCGGGTGTACTGCATTGCGAAGACGCACGCGCCTGCATTCCACGGCGCAAACAAACAGCTCCACGCATGTTTGGCCCAGCCGGGCGAGCTGATGTTCCAGTGCATATCGCCGGGTTCTAGGCCGATCCAGTACTTCGTCGACAGGCTGCCGACGGGATAGCTCTCGTGGGTGTGCTCGACGAGCTTCGGTTTCGACGTCGTGCCGGACGTGAAGTAGAGCAGCAGCGGATCGGCGGCCCGCGTCACACCGTCGGCCGTGAACTCGGCGCTGGAGGTATAGCCTTGCGAGAAATCGAGCCATCCTTCCCCAGCGCTCGTATGAGAAGCCGGCCCGACTGAGATCTTCACGAGCGGTCTGCCGCCGTTTTCGAGCCCGTCGAATTTCGCGCGCTCGGCGGCGTCGACGATGGCGAACGTCGGCTGCGCGATCTGTATGCGCTCGCGCACGTCGGCCGGTGAGAGTTGTGTCGTCGCCGGCAGCAGTACGGCGCCGAGTTTCATGACCGCCAGCATGGCGTCCCAGAGCTCGACGCAATTGGGGAGCATCAGCAGCACGCGATCGCCGCGCGCTACCCCGGCGGCCCGCAGGAAGTTGGCGATGCGCGAGGATCGCTCCGACATTTCGGCGAAGGAGAGCCGGATGTCGAGTTGGGCGCCGTCGACGATCCGCAACGCTGCGGCGCTGTTGCCGCGTGCCATGACGTCGAAGTAATCGAGCGCCCAATTGAATTCATTGAGCACGGGCCACGCAAACTCATCGTAGGCGCGCTGATAGTCGGTTCGATGGCGCAGCAGAAAATCGCGCGCGGCCAAAAAGCGTTGCGATGCTGTCATTGCTGTCTCCTGCGGAGCGCGGGCTCCGATCGGTGCAAAGCGGCGGTTGCCGTCCGGGTCTCTTCGTTTATGGGCGAGCCCGGCGCGCTGCGAGTATCTCGTGCATGGAGACATCGCTGTACGACGGGGCGGCCGAAGCTCGACTGGCTATGATTGGCTTTCCTATTTTGTTCGTTCGAGCCTCCCAACGCCATCTCGGAACATCCCTGCGACCACCGCCATGCCGGCGCTGGGAGAGGATCGCCGCTATGAAAAAAGCTGTCTACGGTTAACTGACGGCGCACAATCCTGGCGTCGTTGCTTGCAAGGATAGGCGCAACGGATCGTGGCTCGGCACGACAGCAGCTTCGGCGATGGCTTCGTGCTCGATCAGCACGCTCTCGAGCACGAACGGACTGAGGTGGTAATCGGACGATTTGAGGACGTCGTCGGCGCGTCGGATGTAGGTGTAATGGCGCCCCGACGCTTCGCGTGTGGCGCGAATGCCTCGCGTCACGACGTGGTGGCCAGCACTCGAGTGGCTATTCTTTTCTTGCCGATTTTGTCAGCTCGGCACCATCTTGCTTCGTCGTCGGTAACGGCCATAGACGCGTCGCCTCAGGAGACACCGAGCCCCCGCAAGACGGCGTTACCATCCTCCGTCAATTGAAAGCGCGTGTCGCCTTGCTCGGTATTGACTTGCTCGATCAGCCCAGCTTCCCTGAGTAACGGGATCTCCGGCTTTGCCGCGAGGTCGACCGGCGCATGCAGCAACAACAGGAGCGTTGCGATCTCATGGTGGCTCAGGATGCGCCGCAGCATGGTGCGTGGCTTTGGCATGGCGCGCTCGGTCGTGTCGTGCATGGCAGGGCCCTTATCCCAAAATTCAGCCGAATCGATGGTGCTCAACTCGGCTTAAGTGACGCTTAAAATCGCGGCCCTGGTTTTGCAACAAGGCATTACGTCGTAATAATCCCGGGCGGCCCGACGAACCGTTCCATTACTCTTGCATCCACGCGTTGAATGAATCGACCAGCACGTTCGCTCCGCAGAGGACCACGGCCACCCGTTTACCTCGATATCGCGAGGGGTCTTCGAGGATTGCCGCGATGCCGAGAGCGGCAGAGGGTTCGACAACGAGGCGAGCGTGCCGGTAGAGCATGCGCATCGCCGTTACGATGCTCGTCTCTTCGACCAGCGGGACGTGGTCGGCAACGGCCAGCAGGTCATGGAGAACCGCTGGAATGGGAAACCTGCCCGCGACGCCGTCTGCGATGGTATCGGTGCGCTCGGTGGTGACGATCGATCCTGCGCGCCATGACATGGCCATCGCGGGGGCGCCTTTGGGCTGGATGCACACGACGTCCGTCGCCGGTGACAAGGTTTTGAAGACATGGCCCACGCCTGTCGCCAGTGCGCCTCCGCCGAGCGCTAGCGCAATGACATCGATGCGATCGAATCCTTCCACCAGCTCCAGACCGATGGTGCCGGCACCTTCACAGGTATCGAGGTTCTCGCTGTCCTCAACGAGAAATGCATCGCCGTTGGCGGCGATTTCCCGGGCCCGCTCGCGCGCATTCTCGATATCTCCGTCCACGAGTTCGACAGCGGCGCCCAGCCGACGGATTCGATCGATCTTTGCGGCATTGGCACTTGTGCCTGCGATCACCGTAACCGGAATACCGCGCGCCCGGCCGCTATAGGCGAGTGCTTGCCCCAGATTGCCAGCACTGGCGCACACCGCGGCATTCGGCCCTTGGCTCGATGCGAGGCGTGACATGACGACCTCGCTCCCGCGCCCCTTGAAGCACCCTATCGGGTTGGCGGTCTCCAGCTTGACGATCAGCTCGCAGTCCAACAGCTCGCCGAGAGCGGGACATTCGAAGTGGGGCGTGTCGCGAAACACCTTTGAAATTTGGTGTCTGGCGTGCACGATGCGTCGGAAATCCAGCCGCGTGTCTGGCTCCGCGCCTTCGTAGCGTTCTGTGGGCTTTCCACTGATGACCTGCATAGACGACCTCCGAAACGATGGGAAATCATACCAGCGTGTCGGAGTGCCCCCCGTCCTCGTGCGCAATCACGAACCGCTCTGGAGGGCGCCATCTGCCTGGCTAACGCCGCGTCCGCGCTTGCGCGGCAAACCTGACAGCGGCATTGGCCGCGCCATAGCCATCGTACCCGCCGCGCCGCTCGGCGATTTCGATCGAGAAGCGCCCACCGATCTGTTCCGTGTATGCGTGCAAGAACTCGCCGCCGCGCTCGTCGCGGTCGTACAGAATGTGATGCTCGCGCAGCGTTTCGATGAATTCGTCGGCTAGCGCATAGCGGGCCGAAAGGTCGTCGTAATAGTTGCCCGGTATCCGCAGCATGGGCACGCCGCTCGCGCGGAAGGCGGCCAGCGCGCCGAAGATGTCCGGCGTTTTGAACGCAACGTGGTCCAGCCCGGAGCCGCGATAGGTTTCCAATGCTCTAGCCGCTGCCGTATGCCGGTCGAGCGACGCATTCAGCGCGATGCGCACCGATCCGTCGCGGCTGCGCATCGCCTTGCTGCGCACGAGGCCATACGGATCGGGAACGAGCCACGCCGGTTCCGCTTCAAAACCGAACGCGGTCCTGAAAAATAAAATCCAGGTATCGAGCGAATCGCCCGGTAGCGAGAGGCTGACGTGATCGATGCCGGTGATCTTCGATTCGTGCGGCGTCGGGCTCGGCGTGAGGACGAAATCGGATTCGAACAGCGTGGGTGCACCCGGCGTCTCGTCGACGAAATATTGAAGGCTGCCATCCGGCGCGAGCACGCTCGGCAGCACGCGCTCGTTCGGGCCCACTCGTCCCGAGAACGGCTTGTAACCGAAGCTTGCCGCGTGCTCGAACGCAGCGCCGGCATCGTTCACGCGAAACGCCGACGCGCAAAGCGACAGGCCATGCCGCGCGTGAAACGCGCCGGCGAACGAATCGCGCTCGGCATTGAGCACGATTGCGGCCGAGCCCTGCTGAAACAGCGTGACGTCCTTCGAGCGGTGCTGGCCGGTACGCGCAAAGCCAAGCTTGCCTAACCAGTCCGTCAGTTGTGCTACCGCCGCATCGTCGACGGCGAATTCGAGGAACTGGAACCCGACGTGCGCAGGCGCTGCCGGCGGCGCGAACAAGGCAACACCGGGCGCCGCAGGCTTGTGCGTTTTTTCGAGCAGCGTGCGTGCGCAGTCTTCGAGATACAGCAGCGAGCGATAGCCGTCCATCGCCGTGCTGGCCGGCGGTGCGGCGCGAAATCCATCGTTGAATATCTCGAGCGAAAGCGGCCCCGCATAGCCCGATTCGACGACGCGCGCGGTAAAGCCTGCCACATCGAAGTCCCCTTGGCCGGGAAAGCAGCGGTAATGGCGGCTCCATTCGAGCACGTCCATCGCGAGCTTCGGCGCATCGGCAATCTGCACGAAGGCTATCCGGTGCCCGGGGATCGAGGCGATGCCGTCGATCGGATCGCCGAGCGACAACGTGTGGAAGCTGTCGAGGGCGAGCCCCAGATTCGGATGATCGACCGCATCGACCATCGTCCAGGCTTGTCCGTAGGTCTTGACGTGGCGGCCCCAGGCGAGCGCTTCGTATGCCACCACGATGCCAGCGCTTTGCGCCGCGCATGCCAGCGCGCCCAACTGATCGACGATGAGCGCTTCGTCGCCGATCGCATCGGGCGACACGTTGCTGCAAACGAGCAGGCGATCCGAACCGAGCGCATGCATCAGTTCGAACTTGCGCCGCGCACGTTCGAGATTGCGTGCGAAGCGCTCTTCGCTCACGCCCTCGAAGTCGCGAAACGGCTGAAACAGCACGATTTCGAGCCCCAGGTCATTCGCCGCGCGTCGGACATCGCCGGGCGTTCCGTCGAAATAGAGCAGATCGTTCTCGAAGATCTCGACGCCGTCGAAACCCGCCTGGCGAATGGCGTGCAGTTTTTCGAGCAGCGTTCCGCTGACGGAGACGGTTGCAATGGAGCGTTTCATGAATGACTCCCGATCGCGCGGTTTCCGTGCTGCCGCAGCGGTCGATCAAGGAAAAATGTACGAGTTGATCACAGACTCGTGCGCAGGAATGCCTATGCCGCACGTATTCGATCGATTGTATTCTAGGAACTAACTAGATGGTACAAATTCGTACAAACCCCAACCGACAAGCACGGGAAAAAGCGCGACACTTGCGTCCGACAGGAATCAGAATCCAGGAGTCAGTCGTGACAAGGACAATCGAACGCTCGTTTCTGGTCGGTTTGATCGGCTCGGGCATAGGCGGATCGCTATCCCCGGCAATGCACGAGGAGGAGGCCCGCCGCCTCGGGCTTACGTACGTGTATCGCCGCATCGACCTCGAAATGCTGCGCCGCGATGTATCCGCATTGCCGAATCTGCTCGAAGCTGCCGAATCGATGGGATTCGATGGCGTGAACGTGACGTATCCGTGCAAGCAGGCCGTCATCGAGCTGCTCGATGAGCTTTCCGACGACGCACGCGCGCTCGGGGCCGTCAACACCGTGCAGTTCAAAGACGGGCGCCGCATCGGCCACAACACGGACTGGTCCGGATTTCGCCGCGCCTTCGAGCGCGGTCTACCCGGCGCATCGTGCGAGCGCGTCGTTCAGCTCGGGGCGGGCGGAGCGGGCGCGGCGGTGGCGCACGCTGCGATGACGATGGGCGCGCGCGAGCTCGCGCTCGTCGATGTCGACCCTTCTCGGGCGCGGGCGCTTGCGGCCGAGCTGCAAGTGCGTTTTCCGCAAGCGCGGGTTCATGCGATCGACGGCTCGCCGGCGATGCTGGGGGATGCGCTTGCGGCGGCCGACGGCCTCATCCACGCGACACCTACCGGAATGGCGAAGCATCCCGGGCTCCCGCTTCCATCGGAATTGCTGCACCCGCGCCTGTGGGTGGCCGATGTCGTCTATTTCCCCATCAAGACCGAGCTGCTGAACGCGGCAGAAGCGCTGGGGTGCCGCACGTTGACCGGCGGCGGCATGGCTGTCTATCAGGCCGTCGAGGCATTCGAGATTTTTACGGGCATCGCGCCGAATGCCGAACGGATGTTCGAGCACTTCCAAACCTTGCTGCGCTGAACTTCGGACCCTGGCGCCGCCGCGTTACCGCACTCCCACCACACTTATTCGATCGATACTGACAGGAGACATCAACCATGCGACAGCAGATTCCTTCCGGCGTGCCGGGGCAGCCGCCAGCCGCCGAACGTACGGCCTCGAGCACCATGCGCCGTTCGTCCGCGCGCTACGAGATCCTCGCGCTGCTCGCAGTCGGTACGATGATCAACTATCTCGATCGGACGGTGCTGGGCATTGCGGCGCCGCAGCTCACCAAGGAGCTCGGCATCGGCGCCGCGGTGATGGGCATCATGTTTTCCGCTTTTTCGTGGACCTATGCCGCCTCGCAAATCCCGGGCGGGATCTTTCTCGACCGGTTCGGCAGCAAGCTCACGTATTACTTCGCGATGACGTTCTGGTCGGTCTTCACGCTTGCGCAAGGTCTTGTCCACGGCGTGGGATCGCTGCTCGCGTGCCGGCTCGGACTCGGCGTTTCGGAATCGCCTTGCTTTCCGACCAACAGCCGCGTCGTGGCAACCTGGTTTCCCCAGCGCGAGCGGGCATTGGCCACCGGGACTTATACGGTCGGCGAATACATCGGTCTTGCGTGCTTCAGTCCGTTGCTGTTCGCGTTGATGGGCGCTTACGGATGGCGCTCGTTGTTCTTCGTGGTGGGCGCGGCCGGTATCGTCTTCGGTCTCGTCTGGTGGCTCTTTTATCGCGAACCGCACGAACACCCGCGTGCCAATGCGGCCGAGATCGAATACATCGAGGCGGGCGGTGGTCTCACGCGCGACGAGCGCAACCGCGCACGCGCATCGAGCAGCTTTTCGTGGAGCACGATCGGCGAGTTGCTCAAGCATCGCCAGCTCACGGGGATTTGCCTTGGCCAGTTCGCCGGCAATTCGACGCTGGTCTTCTTCCTGACCTGGTTCCCCACCTATCTGGCCACTGAACGGCATATGGGTTGGCTCAAGATCGGCTTCTTCGCCATTTTGCCGTTCATTGCGGCTTCGATCGGCGTGATGTTCGGAGGGTGGTTGTCCGACTCGCTGCTGCGGCGCGGGAAGTCGGCGAACGTCGCGCGCAAGCTGCCGATCATCACCGGGCTCCTGCTCGCGTCCACGATCGTGCTGGCCAACTATGTGAAGAGCGACACGGTCGTCATTGCGATCATGTCGGTTGCGTTCTTTGCGCAGGGCATGGCCGCGCTGGGCTGGACGCTCGTTTCCGACATCGCGCCCGAGGGCTTGCTCGGTTTGACCGGCGGCATCTTCAACTTCGCGGCGAACCTCGCGGGCATCGTCACGCCACTCGTGATCGGCTTCATCGTCGCGGCAACGGGATCGTTCGTCGGCGCGCTCGTTTTCATCGGCGTAGTCGCGCTGATCGGGGCGCTCTCGTACGTATTCGTCGTCGGCGATATCAAGCGCATTTCGCTGGCGTCATAACCGTCCCCGCTCACCGCGGGACCGGGGCATCTTACGGCGGCGCAATGCCGCCGTAGTCGCTGGTGCGTCTACGCCGATTGCATCACGGCTCGCGAACGAAGCGCAGCACGGCATCGACGATCATGTCCCGATGCCGTGTCCGCAACCGCGGATGCGACGGGTCACGGCCGAACGCCGCGCCGAACGTATAACGGTTCGACACGCGGTGAAAGCAGAACGAACTGATGAGCAGGTGCAGATCGATCGGATCGATATCGGGCCGAAAGCGTCCTTCGGCGGCCCCGCGCGCGAGCAAATCTTCGATCGTATTGACGATGCTGACGTTGCGGCTTTTGAATGCCTTCAGCTGCGTGATGTATTTCGCGCTATGGACGTTCTCGATTGCGATGAGCCGAACGAAATCGCGGTGCTTGTCGTGATAGTCGAACGTGAATTCGACCAGGCGGCGCATCCCTTCCTCGGGCTCCAGTTCTTCGACGTTGAGCGCTTGCTCCAGCGTGCGAATATCGCCGTAGACTTTCTCGAGCACGGCTTCGTAAAGCCCTTCCTTGCTCTCGAAGTAGTAATAGAGCATGCGCTTCGTCGTATTGGTTCGCTCCGCGATCGCGTCGACGCGCGCACCCGAAAGCCCCATCGCGGAGAACTCCTGCGTGGCGACTTCGAGGATATTGCGCTTCGTTTCTTCGGGATCGTATTTGCGGCGGGCTTCGGCGGGTAGCTCATTACCGTTGGACACGGTTGCCTTGACGGGGGCCTTTTTCATTTTGCGCGGGTGCGGCTATGACGGCGCATTCTAGCATGCGCCCGATCACCGGCCGCGCCGCGTCAGCAGGCCTTAGCCCGCCGCGCGGGCACGTTCGAGCGCTTGCAGATTGCCTTCGCCGAAACCATGATGACCGCGACGCTCGACGACCTCGAAGAAGATTTCGGTGGGCCCGCGCCTGACGAACGTTTGCAGGAAAAGGCGTGGCGCGCCATTTTCCTCGATCGCGCCGTCGACCAGGACGTTGCGGCTGCGCAGCGCCTCGATATCGAGGCCATGCCCCGGCAATCGGGCGTCGATTTCCGCGTAGTAGCGCGGCGGCGGTTCGAGAAACTCGAGTCCGTTCGCACGTAGCTTATCCACGCAGCTCAGGATGTCGTTCGTCGCAAGGGCGATGTGCTGCACGCCTTCGCCGGGATGATCGGGCAGATACTCGTGCAAGAGCCGCGTGCGCTGCGTGCCTTCTTCATAAAGTGGGATCGTGATTCCACCGCAAGGCGACTGCATGACGCGCGAATCGGACGAAATATGCCAGTCGGCGTGCAACTCGTGAATCTCGCGAAAGTCGAGCATCTCCCGATAAAAGTCCAGCCACTCGGAGATTCGCCCGGCACCGACCATCTGCGTGAAGTGATCGACCTGCGACAGGCCGGCGTCGCTGCCGGTCGTTGCGCTGCCGGTCGCAGCGGGGAGCGGGCGAAAGTCGATATCGAAGATCGTCTGGTCGCCGGTCGCGCCGCCGCGGCCGTGCCACCGATCCACGAAGTAGATGTGCGAATTGCCGATGCCTTGAATCGCGGGAATCACGAGTTCCGACTGACCGACGCTTTCGCCTTCGAAGGCCCATGCGCCACGCTCCGTCGCGCGCTCGAACGCGCGTTGCGCATCGTTCACGCGCACCCCGATCGCGCAAATGCCCGCTCCATACTCCTCGGCGTAGCGGGCCGCGAACGAGTCCGGTTCGGCATTGATCAGGAAGTTCATCGTGCCCTGGCGGTAGAGCGTGACGGCCTTGCTGACGTGTCGCGCGCGCGCCGTAAAGCCTAGCTGCTCGAAACGCCGCGCCAGCGCGTCGGGCGCGGGCGCCGCGAACTCCACGAATTCGAGTCCGGCGATGCCAAGCGGATTGGATGGCGCGCTGTCACCGACGAGCGGCTTTGCGGACGAATCGGGAAAGTCGGTGATCATTGGGACAGCCTCCTCGGGCTCATGCAGCGCTTGCCGCGACGCGTAATTTTAACCATTCAGTACATCTACCTGCGGGCCTGCCCGCGCGCACAGCGTTTTTCGATCGGCCGGCCGGTCGGTGCAAACCCCGAAAGCGTGCGATCATCGCACGGAACATTGCGATCATCGCACGTCGCCCGCCGGAAATCCGTTGTCTGCGCAAGCTCGCCCGCTTATGCTCCGTGCAACTGTCGCACAGCGCGGTGCTTTGGGGTACCGCAGCCTCGAACGAACAGGCCAGGCGCGTTCGCGTCGATTCGAACAATCCGGAGACATCGTCATGATTCCAGCAGCTCACGCACTCGACAAGGCCGCGATCGATCCGTCGCGAAGCCGCGCGCGAAAAGCCGCGCTCGGCAGCTTCGTCGGCGCCGTCGTCGATTGGTACGATTTTTTGCTTTACGGCATCGTGGCGGCCCTCGTGTTCAACTCGGCGTTTTTCCCGAGCGTGGGACCCGCGATGGGCATGATCGCCGCGTTCGCGACGTTCGGCGTGGGTTTTCTGTTCCGGCCATTGGGCGGTGTCGTTTTCGGGCATTTCGGAGACCGTCTCGGCCGCAAGCGCATGCTCGTGTTGACCGTCATGCTGATGGGGCTGTCCACTGCATCGATCGGGCTTTTGCCGACATTTGCCACCATCGGCTGGTGGGCGCCCGTGCTGCTCGTCGCGCTGCGGGCCATCCAGGGCTTTGCCGTGGGCGGGGAGTGGGGCGGCGCCG
>Ga0157372_10003028_pt1 | contig 18103 bp, 9 predicted proteins | sample C55metaG_FD_115307 | JGI IMG/M metagenome (GOLD analysis project Ga0157372, IMG submission 115307) | Corn rhizosphere microbial communities from Kellogg Biological Station, Michigan, USA - C5-5 metaG | ecosystem: Host-associated > Plants > Roots > Rhizosphere > Soil | place: USA: Michigan... | reverse complement strand
GACGAGTCGCTGGATCAGGCCATGGTCGCCGAAATGCTTTCGCTGCCGAGCGAAGCGTATCTGACCGAAATCAGCGAAGTGGCGGATGTCGAGGCGATCCACACCGCTCGCGAGTTTGCCCGCAAGCAACTGGCGGACAATCTGTTCGAAGCGCTGTGGCTGCGTTATCAGGCCAACCGCGACTTGTCGAAGCAGACGCCGTATGTGGCCGAGGCCGAGCACTTTGCCCGTCGCGCGCTGCAGAACATTGCGCTGTCGTATCTGATGCTCAGCGGCAAGCCGCAAGTGCTGGCCGCTACGCAGGAACAGTTCGAAAACAGCGACAACATGACCGAGCGCCTGACCGCGCTGGCGGTGCTGGTCAACTCGCCGTTCGAAGAACACAAGGCCAAAGCGCTGGCGACGTTCGCCGAGCACTTCAAGGACAATCCGCTGGTCATGGATCAGTGGTTCAGCGTGCAGGCCGGCAGCACACTGCCGGGCGGTCTGGCGCGGGTCAAGGCGTTGATGCAGCACCCGGCGTTCAATATCAAGAACCCGAACAAGGTGCGTGCGCTGGTCGGCGCGTTTGCCGGGCAGAACCTGATCAACTTCCACGCCGCCGACGGTTCGGGCTACCGCTTCCTCGCGGATCTGGTGATCGAACTGAACGGCTTCAACCCGCAGATCGCTTCGCGGCAACTGGCGCCGCTGACTCGCTGGCGCAAATACGACAGCGCCCGTCAGGCGTTGATGAAGGCTGAGCTGGAGCGGATTCTGGCTTCCGGTCAGCTGTCCAGCGATGTATATGAAGTGGTGAGCAAAAGCCTGGCGTAACGCATAACGAAATGTGGGAGCGGGCTTGCTCGCGAACGCGGTGTGTCAGACACGGAGATGTCGACTGGTATACCGCATTCGCGAGCAAGCCCGCTCCCACAGGTTTTTGCGTTTTCCGTTATTTCAGGTCGAATCGATCCAGCTCCATCACCTTGGCCCACGCCGCCACGAAGTCTTTGACGAACTGTTCCTTCGCGTCAGAACTCGCATACACCTCGGCCAGCGCACGCAGTATTGCGTTGGAACCAAACACCAGATCGACCCGCGTCGCGGTCCACTTCACGCTACCGGTCTTGCGGTCGCGTCCTTCGAACTCGTCCGCTGCCGCTGACGTCGGCTTCCACTCCACGCCCATGTCCAGCAGGTTGGTGAAGAAGTCGTTGCTCAGGGTTTCCGTGCGCGAGGTGAACACGCCATGCCGGCTCTGCCCGACATTCGCCCCCAATACCCGCAGACCACCGACCAGTACGGTCATTTCCGGAGCGGAGAGGGTGAGCAGTTGCGCCTTGTCGATCAGCAGCGCTTCGGCCGACACGGTGTATTTGCCCTTGCTGTAGTTGCGGAAACCATCGGCAATCGGTTCGAGGAAACCAAACGACTCGACATCGGTTTGCTCCTGAGTCGCGTCGGTGCGTCCTGGATTGAACGGCACAGAGACCGAGTGCCCGGCGTTTTTCGCCGCTTGCTCGACCCCGGCGTTACCCGCCAGCACGATCAGATCTGCCAGCGAGACTTTCTTGCCGGATAAGCCGGCGTTGAACTCGTTCTGAATGCCCTCAAGGGTTTTCAGCACCTTGTCCAGTTGCTCCGGCTGATTGGCCTGCCAGAATTTCTGCGGGGCCAGACGCAGACGTCCGCCGTTGGCGCCCCCCCGTTTGTCCGAACCACGGAATGTCGATGCCGCGGCCCAGGCGGTGGACACCAGTTGCGACACCGACAGGCCGGAAGCCAGCACTTTGCTTTTCAGCGCTGCCGCATCGTTGCTGTCGATCAGTGGGTGAGTGGCATCGGGAATCGGGTCCTGCCACAGCAGTTCTTCGTTCGGCAGTTCCGGGCCGAGGTAGCGCGACAGTGGGCCCATGTCGCGGTGGATCAGTTTGTACCAGGCGCGGGCGAAGGCGTCGGCCAATTGATCAGGATTGGCCAGGAAACGGCGGGCGATCGGCTCGTAGATCGGGTCGAAACGCAGCGCCAGGTCGGAAGTGAGCATGGTCGGCGAGAGCTTTTTGCTCGGATCGTGCGCATGGGGAACAGTGCCAGCCCCGGCGCCGTTTTTTGGTTTCCACTGATGCGCACCGGCCGGGCTTTTGAACAGTTCCCACTCGAAACCGAACAGGTTTTCCAGGTAGTTGTTGCTCCACTGAGTCGGGGTCGTGGTCCAAGTGACTTCGAGGCCACTGGTAATGGTGTCGGCGCCTTTGCCGGTGCCGAATGCGTTGCGCCAGCCGAGGCCTTGTTCTTCCAGGCCGGCCGCTTCCGGCTCAGGCCCGACATTATCGGCCGGGCCGGCGCCGTGGGTCTTGCCGAAGGCGTGACCGCCGGCGATCAGCGCGACGGTTTCTTCGTCGTTCATGGCCATGCGGCCGAAGGTTTCGCGGATATCGCGGCCCGAAGCCACCGGATCCGGGTTGCCCTCGGGGCCTTCCGGGTTCACGTAAATCAGGCCCATCTGCACCGCTGCGAGCGGATTTTCCAGATTACGTTCGCCCTGATCGGTGCGGCTTTGCTCTTTGCCGTGCAAGTCCGGTTCGGCCACCAGCGTACCGTCACCCGGTTCCTGCATGGCCGACTTGTCTTTGCCGTAGCGGCTGTCGCCGCCGAGCCATTCGCGCTCCGAACCCCAATACACGTCTTCGTCCGGTTCCCAGACATCGGGACGTCCGCCGGAGAAGCCGAAGGTCTTAAAGCCCATGGACTCCAGTGCAACGTTGCCAGTGAGCACGATCAGGTCGGCCCAGGAAATATTGCGGCCGTATTTCTGTTTGATCGGCCACAGCAGTCGCCGCGCTTTGTCGAGGCTGACGTTGTCCGGCCAGCTGTTGAGCGGGGCAAAACGCTGTTGCCCGGAGCCGGCGCCACCGCGACCATCGGCGGTGCGATAGGTGCCGGCGCTGTGCCAGGCCATGCGGATGAACAGCGGGCCGTAGTGGCCGAAGTCCGCCGGCCACCAGTCCTGGGAGTCGGTCATCAGCGCACGCAGGTCTTGTTTCAGGGCCTGGAAGTCCAGGCTCTGGAAGGCTTTGGCGTAGTCGAAGTCCTTGCCCAGCGGATCGGACTTGGGCGAGTGCTGGCTGAGGATCTTCAGGTTCAGTTGATTCGGCCACCAGTCACGGTTTGTCGTACCACCACCGGCGGCGTGGTTGAACGGGCATTTCGATTCGTTTGCCATGTTCGAGTCCTTATCAGGTCTTGTGCGGCCGGCTCATGCCGACTTCGGACTAGTAAGGCTAGACCCGACTCGGGCAGTCAGCTAATAGGCCGACTATTGGAGGCTGATAGGCAAACTCTTCAATGAATGATGCTATGGAATGAGTTGAAAGGTTTTTAGCTCGAAATCGACTAAACGACTGTCATTTCTGACAGTGCGCGGAGGAATTAATAAAAAATATATTGGCTGCATGTTAAGGGCCTGATGAATCACAAACCTTTGTTGGCAATCGAGTCGGGAGTGTATTTGCATGAAAAATTCAATTAAACCAGAAGAGCAAATTCTTAAGCTGATTCATGAAGGTCGCGGTAAATATAAAGGCACGTTTAAAGCTAGCGTTGATAACGTAGAGTTCATGTTCGCGGATACGAACGTGGTGTTTCACAGGGCAGGAGAGGAATATTACATTGTTGGGGCTGATAGAGATAATAAAAACTCCGTAGCCTTCTGTGTTCCATGGGCTATAAAAGAAGGCCCTCACGAGGTGAAGTGGTACAAAGGTGGTCTGGTTTGGAGCGTTAGTAAGGGCGGCGATTTTCACGAGATTCAACAAGGGGTGGCAACTGTGACGTTCTTACAAAGCGGCGAATATAAATACGGTGTTAAAGGTGAAATCGATTTTAGTTTGCCTCGAGTAGGGAAAATAACAGGTAAATTTGAAATTAAGCTCCGTGAGTAAACGTAAAGGGACGGATCCAGCCAATCCGTCCCTTCCCTGATTTCAACTCGATTGCACAGTCTCATCATCCGGCAACGCATCCAGCGGATCTTCCTGCCCCGGCAATTCAGTAATCACACTGAAATCCGTGACCTCGACCGCACCCAATCCATAACCCAGCAAGTGAAACGAAAAGGCCTTGCGCTGTTGCGGGTTGTCGAAGCTGAAATCCATCTGCAGCGGCTGATCGGCCGTGGCGACCATCTCGGTCGGCAGGCCCAGTTGCACGTCCTGTTCGAACTCCTTGGCCTTGAGCTGAATGTACGCCGCCTGCTGCGGGTCCACCGAGCGCACGGTCAGGCGCACGCGGGTGTGCGAACCCTTGGGCATTTCCAGGTATTGCGCACCGATCAGGTTATCGGCCCAGTCATCCTTGATCTGCGCCTGCAGCGGGATGACGTTGTTGCTGCCGAACTGGTAACGCTGATTGAGCGGGGTGCGCAGCAGCGACAGGTCCAGCGCCATGGCCCGCGCGGCAATCTGCCGGGCCTGCTGGCTGCTTTCATTGCCCTTGAAGGTGGCCCGCTCGGCAATGAACCCGGCGCTTTCGTAGTAGCGGCAGCGGCGCGGCATGTCGCACTCGGAAAAGATCCCCTGGCCGTTGTGGTAGCGCAGCTTGCCGTTGGTGTAGGACATGATTTCGCGTCCGCTGTCGTAGTCGCGGAACAGCGAACGGCCGCTCAGCGCCGACGGCACCGGCAGATCGAAATAGTCGAGGATCGACGCGCTCAGATCGACATGACCGTAGACCCCGGCATTCAGTCGCGGCAGTTGCTCGTGTTCCGGTGCCAGAGTCAGGTTGAAACCCCAGGACGACGCCAGACGCACGCCATCGATGCCGTGGGATTCGTCCGAGGTGATCACCACCAGCGTGTCTTTCAGTACGCCCTGGCGTTCGAGACCGCTGAGGAACTGCTCCAGCGCATCATCGAGATAACCGACGGCAGCCTGTTTCGGCGTCTCGTAGCGCGCCAGATAGTCTTCCGGTGCGGAGTAGGGCTGGTGCGTGCCGACGGTCAACAGAGTGAGCATCCACGGTTGCTTCTGCTTCTTCAGTTGGCCGACGTAATCCAGCGCGCCTTCGAAGAACGCCTTGTCATCCTTGCCCCACGGAAACTCCAGATAGTTGGCGTTGCTGAACCACTCCAGACCATGGGTCGCATCGAAACCGATGTGCGGCATGATCTTGTCTTTGGCCATGAAACGCAGACCGGCGCCTTGCAGGTAGTGAGTGCTGAAGCCGTTCTGCCGCAGTTGCGCCGGCAGGCAGGCCTGATTGCGCTCCTGCTGGGTGAGCATTTCCACGCCTTTGGGCGTGCCGTTGTTGAGCTTGTCGTAATCGCCACAGAGCATGGCGTACAGGCCACGAATGGTCTGGTGCGTATGCAGCACGTAATCCGGGGTGTTCATGCCGCGCTCGGCCCAGCGACTGAGATGAGGCATCAGGTCTTCCTGATAATGACTGCCGATGGCCTCGCGATTGGCGCGGATGTACGCGCCGGGGATGCCCTCCAGGGCGATGATCAGCACATTGCGCGCCTGCCCCGGTGCGGCCAGCAGCTTGTGGCCATTGAGATCCAGATCGGTCAGCCCGGCCATCTGTGGCGCGGCGGGTTCGACGTCACCGTCCAGCCATTCCTCGGCCTGCAACTGCAGCTCGGCGACTTGAGCGGCGAGCAATTGATGCGGCAGGTTGTACAGGCGCCACGGGTCTTCATCGTTCGGCCACTGGTTCTGCACGCCCCAATGCGCGGCGAACAGCAGCGCCGGTGCGGCCCACACGGCGCGGGGCAGGGCAGCAGGGGTTTGCGTGCGATTGGCGAAGCGCGTCAGCAACCAGAGCAGCAGCGCCAGCAACAGGGTGGCGCCCAACGCCGGGTGGGCGAAGCCGCCACCGGTGGAGTTCTCCACGAATTGCGGGTCAATCAGGTAATGCAGGTCGGATGGGTTCGGCAACCGGCCGACAGCGCTGACCAGCTCCGCCGTCGCCACCGCCAGCAACCCCCAGAACAGCAGCAACGGCAACGCCAGCCACCACGCACGGCGATGCAGCAACAGCACCAGCAAACTGCCAATCGCCAGGTCGGACAAATAGCCCAGCGACGACGACCAGCCCAACGCCGCGCGCAGGCACACCGGTACAATCAGCACCAGCAGAATCAGGGAAAACAGGCGGGCATGCGGCTGCCGCAACCAACGCAATAAAACGCTCACAAACAAAGACCTTCCAGCCATCAAACCGTCATAAAAGTGTGCGCGATAATACCAAGGGTGGGCTGTCTGATCGCCCTTTTAAACTACCGGCTGATCCGCTCTCGCAGGCACGGCGCAGGGCTTGAGGCCGTGACTGGCGTTGGTGTCAGCGCGCTGACGGCTGACGCACAGCGTGTAATCGATGGCAGATTTATTGTTTCAGGCTGTTTAAATCAGCGCATGACGGCAAACGTGAGCGTGCTATGGATATTCGATAACGGTATTTAATTTCTGTTTTTTATAGCGATAGAGTTCGGCCTTTCAGCAATCCACCCTGCTGCGAGGTTGTCATGGCCATACCGTTCAAACGTTCTGCGCTGACTCTGTTGGCCGCATCCCTGGCAGGCAGTCTGCTGTTCAGCGCCGGCGCCCAGGCCGAAGGCAAGATCAGCATTGCCCAGCAATTCGGCATCGGTTATCTGATTCTCGATGTGGTCCGTGATCAGCAGTTGATCGAAAAACACGGCAAGGCGCAGGGGCTGGAGATCAAGGTCGACTGGAACAGCATCTCCGGCGCCACTGCGATGAACGAAGCGCTGCTGACCGGCGCGCTGGACGTGGTCTCCGCCGGGGTGCCGCCGATGCTCACCGTGTGGGATCGCACCCGTGGCAAACAGAACGTCAAGGCGATTGCCTCGCTCGGCTCGATGCCCAATTACCTGCTGACCAACAACCCGAACATCAAGACCCTGAAGGATTTCAGCGACAAGGATCGCATCGCCGTGCCAGCGGCGGGCGTGGGGTTCCAGTCGCGGACCCTGCAGATCGAAACGGCCAAGGAATTCGGCAATGACCAGTACAAAAAATTTGACGACATCTCGGTCAGCCTGCCGCACCCGGATGCCACGGCGGCGCTGATTGCCGGCGGTTCGGAAATCAACTCGCACTTCTCCAGCCCGCCGTTTCAGTATCAGGCGCTGCAAAACCCCAACGTGCACAAGGTGCTCAGTTCTTACGACGTGCTTGGCGGTCAGGCCACGTTCAACGTGCTCTACACCACGGAAAAATTCCACGACGAAAATCCCAGGACCTACAAGGCGTTCTACGACGCGTTGGCCGAAGCGGAAAAAATCATCAAGGCCGACAAACCCGCCGCCGCCCAGGCGTACATCCGCGTCGAACAGTCGAAGCTGCCGCTGGCGCTGGTCGAGCAGATCGTCAGCGATCCGGAAATCGACTTCACGGTGGTGCCGCAGCGCACGTTCATCTATGCCGAAAAATTGCAGGAACTGGGCGTGCTGAAGAACAAGGCTGGCAGCTGGAAGGATTACTTCTTTGAAGAGGCGCATGGCGGCGCTGGGAGCTGATAACGGCTCGCCAAAGCGTTGAAGCCTGTGGTTGTTTCTGGACAGCCTGATGGCCACTCAGTAGCATTCGAGCCCAACGGATTTTCCCTTCGCACGTCGTCCGACGTGGAGTTCTCAAGGAATCGACATGCGCGACACCCCCAATGGCGAACAACGAACGGTCGTGACCTTGGTCAACGGCGAGATTCATCACGAAACCCAGATCAGTTTCAGCTCGGTGTCGGTCGTCAATGGCGAAGTGCGGGTGCATACCGCTGAAGGCAATCAGATAAATGTCCAGGTACCGGGGGCGGACTTCTCATTGCGCTTTGATCTGGATGGAGTGCAGCAGATTCCAGTGGCGCAGCAGGCACCGGTTGAAACGGTGCCCGTCGACAACAACCTGAAGCTGTTCACCTGGAAAACCGTACTGATCACCCTTGGGCTGTGGACAGTGGTCAACCTGATCACTGGTTGGCTGGGATTTTTTGCGGCGGCCGGTTATCTCGGTTATCGCTGGAGTCAGGTGTTGAAGCGCAAGCAGCAGTTGGCTGTGGCGCCCGTGGAGAAAACTGCAGCGGCATCGCGCTCGGGGATGTCGAGAGAAAGCGTGCGCAATGCACTGGCCCGCAAGCGCGGCTGACATGCGCGATAAAAAAGGGGCGACCTGATCATCAATCAGGCCGCCCCTTTTTATTACCGCCAAGTCAGATCAATGCATCTTGCTGTGATCGTGGCCTTCCATGTGCGTCAGCGCACGCACTTCGGCTTTGACTTCGACGGTTTCTTTCTCGCCCTTGGCGTTTTCCACGGTCAGGGTCAGCGGTACGCTTTCGCCTTCCTTGAGCTGGCCGGTCAGGCCCATCAGCATCACGTGGTAGCCGTTCGGGTCGAAGGTGACGGTTTTGCCGGCTGGCAGGTCAACCGATTTGACCGGGCCCATGCTCATCACGTCGTTCTTCATCGACATTTCGTGGATCTGCACATCCTTGGCCACTGGCGAGGCCACGCTCAGCAGTTTGCTGTCGCTGTCCGCGGTGACGGTCATGAACGCGCCGCTGGCCGATTGGGTCGGCACGGTCGCACGCACCCAGGCATCATCGACCTTGGTCTGAGCCGAGGCTTGAAACGCCAGGCCCAGCAGGGACAGGGCGAAAACGGCGCGTTTGATGTTGTTCAAAACGGGGTGCATCAGCAGACCTCCATAACGGTGAGCAAATCTTCCGTGCACTCTTGTGCCGAAAGCGATACAGACAGACCCATGCGCAACTGGCCGCGCGAGTCGTAGACGTAACTGGTGGACGTGTGGGAGATGGTGTAGGTGTCGCCGGCCGGCACCTTCTCGAAGAACACGTCGAATTCCTTGGCGGTGGCCCGGGTTTCTTCCAGCGTGCCGTACAGTGCGACGAAGCTCGGGTCGAAGGCTTTGACGTAGGCGTCGAGGATCTGCGGCGTGTCGCGTTCCGGGTCGAGGGTGATGAAGATCACCTGCAGACGGTCGCCGTCCTTGCCCATCAGCTTCTTGATTTGCGCGGCGCGGGCGAGGGTGGTCGGGCACACCGCCGGGCATTGGGTGAAACCGAAGAAGATCATCGGCATCATCCCGCGAAAGCTCGACAGCGTCATGGTTTCGCCGTCGGTGTTCTTCAGCTTGAAGGTGCGTCCGAGGATCTTGTCACTCAGGTCCTTGCCGTACTTGTACGACAGTTGGCCACGGGTGTCGCAGCCGGCGAGCAGGCCCAGGCCCAGCACGCCCATTCCCGCAAGCACCTTGCGGCGAGTCAACAAAGCCGTCATCTAATACCGCCTTTTGCAGCCCGTCAGTCGGCAGGACTGGCGGGGGGTTAACCGTAAAAGCGGCGCATGATACCAAACTGACGGCAGACGCCGGCCACGGATCGCCGCGCGGCGTCGGATCGGGCGACAAAAGGTGTAAGAAAAAGTGACGAGGGGCTACTGAACCCGGGCCACATCGGCCTGCCAGCCGCCGCCCAGCGCGGTGTACAGGTTGACCTCGGCAACCAGCTGCGCAAGACGATCAGTGATCAGCCCCTGCTGTGAACTGAACAGCGAACGCTGTGCATCGAGAAACGTCAGGCTGCTGTCGACGCCATTCTGATAACGGTGTTGCGCCAGGTTGTAGTAGTCCTGAGTCGCCTGCACCAGATCGCGCTGTGCCTGCAATTGCTGCTGATAAGTGCTGCGCGCTGCCAGGCCGTCGGCAACTTCCTGAAACGCGGTTTGAATCGATTTCTCGTATTCGGCGACCGCGACGTCTTTCTGCAATTTCGAATAATCCAGACTCGCGCGCAGGCTGCCGGCGTTGAAAATCGGCAGGTTGAGTTGCGGCTGGAACGTCCACGCCCCGGAGCCGGCGCTGAACAGGCCGGACAGATCGCGGCTGGAGGTGCCGGCGCTGGCGGTCAGGCTGACACTGGGGAAAAACGCCGCGCGCGCTGCACCGATGTTGGCGTTGGCCGCTTTCAGTTTGTACTCGGCCTGGAGAATGTCCGGGCGCCGTTGCAGCAGATCCGACGGCAACCCGGCCGGCAATTGCTGAACCAGATCGCTGGCCAGTGGTTGCGCCGGCAGTTGCTCGGGGACCTGAGCGCCAACCAGTAGCGTCAGGCTGTTGAGATCCTGCGCCACCTGGCGTTTGTATCGCGCCAGATTGGCCCGCGAACTGTCAACGCTGGTCCTGGCCTGCGCCTGTTCCAGCGCCGAAGACTTGCCGGCCTCACGGTTGCGCGTGGTCAGGCGCAGACTTTGCTGATCGGCGGCCAGGGTCTGGCGCGTCAGTTCGAGCAACTCCTGATCGGCGCGCCAGGTCAGGTAGGCATTGGCGACATTGGCCACCAGACTCAGCTCGGCACTGCGCCGCGCCTGTTCGGTCGCCAGCCAGGTTTGCAGCGCCTGTTCGCTGAGGCTGCGCACCCGGCCGAAAAAATCCAGTTCATAGGCACTGACGCCCAGATTCACCGCATAGGTCGAATTGATCATGGCTTTGCTGCGGGTCACGCTGGGCGGCATGCGCTGGCGCGACTCGCTGGCATTGGCCGACACCGCCGGCAGCAAATCGGCGCGCTGGATCCGGTACTGCGCCTGGAACGCCTCGACGTTCAGCGCGGCCACCCGCAGATCGCGATTGTTCACCAGCGCGCTTTCGATCAACTGTTGCAGCGCCGGGTCGTTAAACAGCGTGCGCCAATCTTCAGTGCGCGCTGTGGCGGGTGTCGGTGCCGGGTAAACCGCGCCTTGCGGGTACTGCGCAGCGCTCGGTGAAGTAGGGCGCTGGTACTCGGGAATCAACGAACAACCGGCCAGCAGGGCGGCGAGGGACAGCGGGGAAATGCGCAGCATCGAACGCTCTCATGCAGAAAAAACACGTGCCGGGCACTGCGTCCCCACACCATCATCAAACACCGTTGAACCACGACCGCGCGGTTATGCCCCGGCCATCCAGCGCGCCAGACCGTGCCGTCCGCTGACCCCCAGTTTGGCGGTCGCCCGTTTGAGGTAGGTCTCGACCGAACTGCTCTTGACCCGCAGCTTCTCGGCCAGTTGCGGCACGGTACCGCCGGTCAGCAGACCCAGGCAGACTTCCTTTTCCCGCGCCGACAGCACGATGCCACCCAGCGCCAGACGTTCGTCGAACACCTTCTGCAACGGCGCCTGCTCCAGATCGGCCAAGGGCTGGCGTGGCTGTTTGGCGACGATCTGCCGACTGAGCTGCGCGTGCCGTTCGATCAGCGGCAACAGGGTGTCGGACAGGCTTTTGAGAAACGACAGTTCCGGCAGGGAAAACACCCGTTGCGTATGCGGTCGGTAGAACGAGATGACACAGCGGCGATTAGAGGTGCGGGACACCAGATTGCACTGGTGCACGCTGTGCTGCGGATGTTGCGGCTGGAGCGACGCTTTGAGTTGAATCAGCAGGGAATCATTCATCTCGATCATCTTCTGCAACAACGGATGATCGTCCGGACTTTTCAACGGGTCCGGTGGCGGGAAGGTCTGCGGCAGTCCGGCGCTGCCCAGCGCCTTGATCTCGACCACGCTGGCCTGACGTTCGTCCAGCGTCCACTCACTGAGATCGACGCGATTGACCGGCACCAGGGTGTCGACCAACTGGAACAGGTTGCTGGCGAAATGATCGTCGCCGGTGCTGGCAATCAGTTCCCCTAGTTGCCAGTAGAAATGCGGGTTTTCCATGTTGCGAATGCTGCCGGTCAGATTCATATCCTTGTCATCCCTGGTTCCGAGTCATCACCGAGTCGTCCGCTGTTTATGCAAAAGCCGCCCACGCAATCGTCTCTCCTTGAAACTGATCTGGGGCGGGATTTAAGCCTATGGATTTGTCCTACGTCTGTAGGGGAAAACAGGGACACAAAGTGCCATCATTTCTGAAAGTTGGCGCCGGGCTTCTGACGCCGTTTGCTACAGGTGTTGCGCATCGTGTGACTGTTTGGTCACGGCAAGACCTTGAAAACCGGGGCAGTTGTGTTTTTTTGAGGTCACAACTCAGGTCGATGGCAGCGCTGGTGTGTGGCATTTTTCCTACAGGATTTTCAGTGTTTCCTCTCCGAACTTTTAGTGGGTTCCCACCCAATCAGGGGCTACAAGCGCTGACAGGCCAGCGCCCGGGGCGGGGTTGTCCGGGTTTTACGTGTCATGTCGGCATCGGGGCCGATGCTTGAATAGGCGCAAAATCACATGAGAAGGATCTTATGCCGCCTATTTCTGCCCCTGCGGTGGCCACGCCGTCCGCATCGCTCCAGACGTATCCGCTGACCGCAGCGCAGCTGGATATCTGGCTGGATCAGCTGAGTCACGGGGATTCGCCGCTGTACAACATCGGCGGCTACCTGGACCTCAGCGGGCCGCTGGATCCGGCGCGGATGCAGGCTGCGCTGGAAGCACTGGTAGCCCGGCATGACGCGCTGCGCACGATTCTGCTGCCGGGCGCTGGCGCCGATGGTCTGCCTTTGCAGCAGTTCGCCCGGTCAGTAGCGGTGCCGATGCCGATCGACGATGTGTCGGCGCACAGCGACCCGGAATCGGCGGCGCGGGCATTGGTGCAAGCACGCATCGATCAACCCTTTGTACTGGACGGCGGCTGCCTGTTGCGCTTTCTATTGATTCGCCTCGATGAGCAGCGACACTGGCTGTCCGTGCAGGCGCATCACTTGATCGTCGATGGCTGGGGCTTCGGCGAAATGTTCAAGTCGCTGGACGAGATCTACAACGCGCTGGCACACGGTCAACCGGCACCGGTCGCGGCGCCGTCGTACATCGACTTCATCGAGGACAATGCGCGCTATCACGCGTCGCCGCGTTATGCGCAGGATCGCGCCTATTGGCTGGACAAGTACCGACAATTGCCCGAGCCGCTGTTGCTGCCACGGCATCAGCAGAGTCTGGCCGGCCAGACCGCGCAGACGCAGGTCTACGCGCAGCCCTTGCCGGCGTTGCTGCACGAGCGCATGCAGCAGGTGGCCCGAGCGTTCGGCGCGTCGGCGTTCCATGTGTTGCTGGCGGCGCTGCATGTCTACTTCAGCCGCACCGCACAACGTGACGAATGGGTGGTTGGATTACCGATTCTCAACCGCTCCGGCGCGCGCTTCAAATCCACGCTTGGGTTGTTCGCCCAGGTCAGTGCGGTGCGCATGGGCTTCGGTCGCCACTGCACGTTCGCTGAACTGGTCAGAGCGATCCGTGAGGAACTGCGCAAGGATTTCCGCCATCAGCGCTTCCCCGTGAGTGAGATGAACCGCGCCCTTGGCCTGCTGCGGGAGGAGCGCTCGCGGCTGTTCGAAGTCACTGTTTCCTACGAGCAGGGCACTCACGATTATCGCTACGGCGAGGCGTCGGGACGGATCATCAAGGCCTCGAACGTCGAGGAGGCCACACCGCTGGCGGTGCACTTGCTGAGCAATCTGGCCAATGACGACGCGCGGCTGTACCTGATCTACAGCGAGGCGTATTTCAGCGCCGATGAAGTCAAGGCACTGGCTGAACGCTGGTTGCTGATTCTGGAGCAGGGGCTGGAAGCGGTGAATCTGGCGGTGGCGGATTTCGATCTGAGCACGCCGGAAGAAACCGCGTTGCTGCAACAGTGGAATGCCACGCGGGTGGACTACCCGGCGCCGACGCCCCTTCAGCAACGTATCGAAGCGCAGGCGACGCTACGGCCGCACGCGCTGGCGGCGGTTGATCAGGGGCAAAGCCTGACCTATGCCGAACTCAATCAACGCGCCAACGCGCTGGCTCATCATCTGCTCGATCTCGGGGTGCGCCCGGATGACCGGGTGGCGATCGTTGCCCGGCGCGGGCTCGACACGCTGGTCGGGCTGTTGGCGATCCTCAAGGCTGGCGCCGCTTATGTGCCGCTGGATCCGGCGCATCCGGCCGAGCGTCTGAGCTATCTGCTGGAGGACAGCGCGCCCATCGCGGTGCTGACCCAGCGCGCGCTGCGCGGGCATTTGCCGGCGTTGTCGGTGCCGGTGATCGAGCTGGATCAGCCGAGCTGGCCCGCCGCCCATGTCGACGCGCCGAAGGTGCCGGGGCTGACCCCGGCCAACCTCGCTTATGTGATTTACACCTCCGGCTCGACCGGCCTGCCCAAGGGGGTGATGGTCGAGCACCGCACCCTGTGCAATCTGGTCGATTGGCACGCTGATGTCTTCGACCTGCATGCCGGCAGCCATACCTCAAGCCTGGCCGGTTTCGGTTTCGATGCGATGGCCTGGGAAGTCTGGCCGGCGCTGTGCGTGGGCGCGACCCTGCACCTGGCGCCGGCCAGCGAAGGCAGCGAAGACATCGATGCGCTGCTCGACTGGTGGCGTGCGCAGCCGCTGGACGTGAGTTTTTTGCCGACGCCGATCGCCGAATACGCGTTCAGCCGCCAGCTCGATCACCCGACGTTGCGCACGCTGCTGATCGGTGGCGATCGCCTGCGCCAGTTCCCGCGTCAGCCATCGTTCGAAGTGATCAACAACTACGGCCCGACCGAAGCCACCGTGGTGGCGACCTCGGGGCGCATCGACGCCGGGCAGGCGCTGCACATCGGCAAACCGGTGAGCAACGCCACGGTGTATCTGCTCGACGAGCAGCAGCAACCGGTGCCGCTTGGCGTGACGGGCGAGTTGTACGTCGGCGGGGTCGGGGTAGCCCGTGGTTACCTGAACCGCGCAGAGCTGAGCGCCGAGCGTTTCCTGCGCGACCCGTTCAGTGCTGAACCGGGCGCGCGCCTGTACCGCACCGGCGACCTCGCGCGGTGGCGCGCCGACGGCAATCTGGAGTATCTGGGGCGCAACGATGATCAGGTGAAAATCCGTGGCATCCGGATCGAGCCGGGGGAGGTCGAGAGCGCACTCGCCAGCCATTCGGCGGTGCGCGAAGCGGTGGTGCTGGTGCGCGACGGGCAATTGCTGGCGTGGTTCACCGAGCAGGCGCCGCTGGACATCAATGAGCTGCACGCGCAGCTGAAAACCCGCCTGAGCAGCGCCATGCTGCCGAGCGCCTACGTGCGTCTGTCGGCGCTGCCGCTGACCGCCAACGGCAAGGTCGATCGCAAGGCACTGCCGGCGCCCGGGCCGGACGATCTGATTCGCCGCGAATACGAGGCGCCGCAGGGTGAGGTCGAAATCGCCCTGGCGCAGATCTGGGCCGAAGTCCTGCAAGTCGAGCGGGTCGGGCGTCACGATCACTTCTTCGAACTCGGCGGGCATTCGTTGCTGGCGGTGATTCTGATCGAGCGCATGCGTCAGCTCGATCTGAGCAGCGACGTGCGCGTGCTGTTCAGTCAGCCGACCCTGGCGGCGCTGGCGGCTTCGGTCGGCAGCGGTCGGGAAATCGAAGTGCCGGCCAACCGCATCGCCGCCGATTGCACCCACCTCACGCCAGAGATGCTGCCGCTGGTGCAACTGCAGCAGAAGGACATCGAGCGGATCGTCGCCACGGTACCGGGCGGCGCGGCCAACGTGCAGGACATCTATCCGCTGGCACCGCTGCAGGAAGGCATTCTCTACCACCACATCACCGCTGAGCAGGGCGATCCGTACCTGCTGCAATCGCAACTGGCGTTCGACAGTCTTGAACGCGTCGAGGCTTTCGCCGCAGCGTTGCGAGAAGTCATGGCGCGGCACGACATTCTGCGCACTTCGGTGCTCTGGGAAGGCCTGAGCACCCCGGTGCAGGTGGTGTGGCGCGAAGCGATTCTGCCGTTGCAGGAGGTCGAACTGAACCCGGCCGACGGCTCGATCATCGAGCAGTTGCACCAGCGCTTCAACGCCCGGCGTTATCGCCTCGACGTCAGCCAGGCGCCGCTGATGCGCCTGGTGTATGCCCGTGACCCGGCGCAGGATCGGGTGGTGGGGATTCTGTTGTTCCATCACTTGGCCATGGATCACATCGCCCTCGAAGTGATGCGCAGCGAAATGCAGGCCAGCCTGTCGGGGCAGGTCGTGGCGCTGGCGCTGCCGGTGCCGTATCGCAATTACGTGGCGCAGACGCGACTGGGCGTCAGCGAGCAGGAACATGAGGCGTTTTTCCGTGAGCAACTGGCCGACATCGACGAGCCGACCCTGCCATTCGGTCTGCAGGAAGTGCAGGGCGACGGGCGCGGCATCGACGAAGCGCAGCAGGCGTTGCCGGCTGACGTCTATCAGCGCTTGCGCACCCAGGCGCGACAGGCCGGGGTCAGTGTGGCGAGCCTGATTCATCTGGCGTGGGCGCGGGTGCTGGCGGCGACGTCTGGCCAGCAGCGTGTGGTGTTCGGCACGGTGCTGATGGGGCGTATGCAAGGCGGCGAGGGCGCTGACCGGGCCTTGGGCGTGTTCATCAACAGCTTGCCGCTGCGCATCGACGTCGATGCCGGGGTGCTCGACGCGGTGCGCGCCACCCATGCGCGGCTGACCGCGCTGCTCGGGCATGAGCACGCTTCGCTGGCACTGGCTCAGCGCTGCAGCGGCGTCGCCTCGCCGTCACCGTTGTTCAGCGCGCTGCTCAATTATCGGCACAGTGACGAGTCCGAACTGCTGGAGCCATCCAGTCAGGCCTGGCAAGGCATCGAAACCCTGGCCAACGAGGAGCGCACCAATTACCCGCTGACCATGAGCGTGGATGATTTTGGCAACGGCTTGCGCCTCACCGGCAGGGCCGTGGCGCAGATCGGCGCGCAGCGGATTTGCGGCTACATGCAAGCCGCGTTGCACGGTTTGCTGCAGGCCCTGGAGCAGACCCCGCAACAGCCGTTGAACCGCTTGCCGATCCTGCAGCCCGATGAGTTGCAACGCTTGCTGATCACCTTCAACGCCACCGAGGTCGATTGTCCGCTGGACCAGCCGTTGCACAGGTTGTTCGAAGCACAGGTGCGGCGTAAACCGGACGCCATCGCGCTGCAATCCGCGCAGGGAACCCTGACTTACCTTGAGCTCAATCAGCGCGCCAACCGTCTGGCCCATCACCTGCGTGAACTCGGCGTGCAACCGGACTCGCGCGTAGCAATCTGCGTCGAGCGCGGACTGGATCTGATCGTTGGTTTGCTCGGCATCCTCAAGGCTGGCGGCGCCTATGTGCCGCTGGATCCGGACTATCCGCTGGAGCGTCTGAACTACATGTTGCAGGACAGCGCGCCGGTCGCACTGCTGGTGCATGACGCCACGCGGCAATTGCTCGGCGAACCGGGTGTGACGCTGATCAATCTGGATCACGGCAGTTGGGAGCAGCAGTCGTCAGGAAATCCGGAGGTGCCTGGCCTGAATGCTTCGAATCTCGCGTACATGATCTACACCTCGGGCTCCACCGGGTTGCCCAAAGGCGTGATGATCGAGCATCGCAGTGCCTGCAACATGGTGCATTGGGGCTCGCAGCTCAGTCCGCCGACCGAACACGGTGCGCTGCTGCAAAAAGCGCCGTTCAGCTTCGACAGTTCGGTGTGGGAGATCTTCTGGCCGCTGTGCTCCGGGATGCGTCTGGTACTGGCGCGACCGGACGGCAATCGCGATTCGGCGTATGTGGTGCAGACCATTCGTGAGCAGCAGGTGACGGTGGTCAAGTTCGTCCCGGCGCTGTTGCAGCAGTTCATCGAACAGGACGGTGTCGAGCAGTGCACCAGCCTGACCGATGTGCTCAACGGTGGCGGCGAACTCAGTGCAGCGCTGGCGCGGCAGGTGCGCGATCGGCTGCCGTGGGTGCGTTTGCATAACGTTTACGGCCCGACTGAAACCACAGTGGACAGCACGGGCTGGACGCTGGAACCGGACATGCCGGTGCCGGACAACGTGGTGCCAATCGGTACAGCCTTGAGCAATACACGCCTGTACGTGCTCGACGCGTACGGACAACCGGTGCCGCAAGGCGTCAGCGGTGAGTTGCACATTGGCGGTGTCGGCGTTGCGCGTGGTTATCACGGACTGCCGGAGATGCAGGCCGAGCGCTTCATCGACAGCCCGTTTGTTGCGGGTGATCGCCTGTATCGTACGGGCGATCTGGCGCGCTACAACAATCATGGGGAACTGGAATTCCTCGGCCGCAATGACTTCCAGATCAAGCTGCGTGGCTTGCGTCTGGAACCGGGAGAAATCGAGGCGCGGTTGATCG
>Ga0157372_10003025_pt1 | contig 18122 bp, 9 predicted proteins | sample C55metaG_FD_115307 | JGI IMG/M metagenome (GOLD analysis project Ga0157372, IMG submission 115307) | Corn rhizosphere microbial communities from Kellogg Biological Station, Michigan, USA - C5-5 metaG | ecosystem: Host-associated > Plants > Roots > Rhizosphere > Soil | place: USA: Michigan... | reverse complement strand
GACGACGGTGACCGTGTCACCGCCCTGGTTTACCTTTTTACCGATGGCGTCGGCTGCATTGGTAAATCCCAGCAGATCCGAAGCCCGCTGGTTGAGCAGGACCGCCTGTTTGTCGGTGGGAAAATCCTTTGAGAAATTCCTGCCGGCGACCAGCTTCATTTCATAGGCGGGTACAAAATCATAGTCTATCCCCAGATGATAGATCGTGACGGCGGTGCGGGTATCCTGACCTACACGACGACAGCCATTGGTCCAGTAAATCTCCTGCCCCATGACGTTGGAGGAAGCCGTGATGCTGCGGACGCCGGACAGATGGAGCATCTGTGTTTTAAAGGGCTGGAAGGTATTCCTGTATAATGAGTCCTGTTGGGCGGCGGCGCCTTCGAGGACCAGGGTCTGGTTGATATTGGCGCCCAGCTGCTGACTGCGCATGTATTGTACCTGCTGATAAACGAGAATGGTGCCGGCAATGAGTATGACGGAGACGGCGAACTGTCCGACGATGAGGGTCTTCCGTAGCACTTGTCCCTGTCCGCTGTTCCTGAACATACCTTTCAGCACGGTGATGGGATGATAGCCCGACAGCACAAAGGCGGGATAGGCGCCTGAGAGCAGGGTGCCGGCCAGGAACAGTAAGGCGAATTCCAGCGTGTAGTTCAGGGGCAGATGAAAGGAAGAAGTTCCACCGGAGCCGATGAGATTATTGAAAGGTCCTGTGAGCAGGAGGGCTGCAATCAGGGCGAAAGACAGGGAAAGGAGGTTGAGCAAAAGACTTTCCGTCATGAATTGTAAGACCAGATGGTTCTTCAATGCGCCCAGCACTTTGCGGACCCCGACCTCTTTGGCTCTTTCCAGACTTCGAGAAGTGGCGAGGTTGGTATAGTTGACCCAGGCAATGACAATGATGAAGAAGGCTATCATGAAGAGGAAGCCTACCGCCCGGCCATTGCCATTGACTTCCGCCTCCTGGTTGTAATTGGAATAAAGATGGATGTCGGTGAGGGGTATAAGGTAGAGCTCATTCTTATTGTTGTTCTTTTTCAACCACTCCTGGTTGTTTATATGCCTGTCTGCAAAAGCGGGCAGCTTGGCCTGGAGGGCCTTCCAGTCGGCGCCGGGTTTTAATTTGAGATAGGCATAGAAGTCATACCAGTTCCAGGAGGTCTCTGCGGGCCGGGTGGAGTCGCCGCCGAGCCGGATCTGTTCGTCGAGCGTTGCATAAGAGATAAGGTGATGGAGAATGAGATGGGAGTTGTCGGGGTATTCTTTATAGACGCCCGTGACTTCCACGGTGATGGGCTGACCTTCCCTTACCGTCAGCCTTTTTCCCAGCGCGTCTTCGTTGCCGAAGTATTTCCGGGCCGTGCTCTGGGAGAGGAGGATCTTATTGGGACCGTCGAGGGCTGTAGCAGGATTGCCTTTAATGAGGGTGACACCCAGAATATCCAATGCTGAAGGGTCGGCGAAGTACCCTTTTGTCTCTTTGAACTTGGCATGGTTGGCGTCGTTGGTGATCAGGAAGTTGGCATCGATGAGGCGGCAATAGTCCTCCACCTCGGGGAATTCCTTTTTCATCGCGGGGGCGATGGCGGGGTAGACCGTGGCGGATTGCCATGCCAGCCGGCCTTGCTGCCAGGCGTCCAGGCGCAGACGGACGACCTGCCCCGCATTGGAGTTGAAGCGTTCATAGCTTCTTTCATAGGCCACATGTTGAAAGATCAGCAGGCAGCAGGTGATGCCGATGGCAAGACCAAATATGTTCAGCAGGGAGTATCCCTTTCTTTTGAACAGATTGCGTATGGCGAGTTGCAGGTGATTTTTAAACATGGTATGTTGGTTTTATTGGTCATAACTGCTTTGGCCGGACCCGGCGGATTTGCCGGGCTTGATCACTCCGCTCGCAAACTTTGTTGTTTTGCGGATCGGGCCTATTAGGAATGTAGTCCCTCCCGCGAAACGTCTAATGATGGTCCTTCGGACGAAAAGTTTCTCACTCCGCTCGCAAACTTTTCACAGGGTTGGCCAGTCCGGCCCGGATGGCCTGTACGCTGACCGTGACAAGCGCGATGAGCAAGGCCAACAATATCACGGCGGCAAACATCCACCAGGACAAGCTGATATGGTAGACAAACTCGCCCAGCCATTTACTCATGGCCCACCAGGAGAGAGGCAGGGCAATAAGGGAGGCGATGGCCACCAGCTTGACAAAATCCTTTGACAGCATGCCGGCCAGGCTGGCCAGTGATGCACCGAGCACTTTACGAATGCCGATCTCCTTTGTCCGCTGGGCGGTGGTGAAGGCGGCAAGGGCAAAGAGTCCCATACATGCCAATAAGATGGCGGTAAGGGAGAAGGTGCCGAACAATTGACCTGTGCGGGTTTCTGTCTTATAGAGCGTATTGTAATCTTCGTCCAGAAAATGATATTCGAAAGGATAATCTGCTGCGTATGTCTTCCAAATTGTCTGAAGCCGTGCGATAGTGCCGGGTAGGTCTTTGCCGGAGACCTTGACATAGATATTGTTGACCCATTGCGTGTCCAGGAAGAGGATGAGGGGACCGATGGCTTCGTGCATGGAGGAGAAATGAAAATCCTTTACGACGGCGCGGACGGTGCCGGGATAGTATTTCTCCACTGTCTTGCCGATGGCCTGTTCGGGTGTCCACCCAAGAGCTTTGACGGCAGACTCGTTGAGCATGAAAGTATAGCGAAAATCTTTTGAAGTGTCCGGTATCGTCATCCGATGTGCGTCGCTGGGGGTGAACTGCTCACCGGCAATGAGCTGCATTCCCAGGGTCTTTACAAAATCGGCGTCGCAAGGGATGGCTTTGACGGTAAAGTTCTTATTGCCTTTTTCTGTAACAGCGCTGAGACCGTCGGTCCATCCTACGTATACGGGTGTGCCGGATGCGCCGCCTGCGTCGACCACCTGGGGTATCTGTTTGACGGCGGCCTTGACGGCAGCGTATCTGTTATGTATCTCCTGATTGGCTGGCAGCACCAGCACATGGTCTTTGTCATAACCCAGCTTTTTGTTCCGGATGTAGGACAGCTGTTGCAGGATCACCATGGTGGATATCATGAGGAAGACGGAGATGACGAACTGAAGGACGATGAGCGATTTGCGAAGGTTGCCTCCCGAGGAGGATAGCCGGAATCCCGAACGGAGGATGCTCATCAGCCGGACACTGGACAGAACAAAGGCGGGATAGGCGCCTGCCAGGAAGCTGACCAGGAGTCCCAGCAGCAGCAGGGCCAGGAGAGGAAAGGGCTTCAGGAGACTGGAGGCTGTCAGCGCCTTGCCGCTGATGTTGTTGAGCAGGGGCAGCAGCTGGATGCTGATAAATGCGGCGAGCGCCACAGCTATGAACGTGAGCAGCATGGATTCACCGAGGTATTGCCGGAACAGCTGTCCTTTTCCGGCTCCAAGCACTTTCCGGATGCTGATCTCACCGGTGCGCCCCTGTGATTGGGCGGTGGCGAGGTTGGTGTAATTCACGCAGGCAATGATGAGGATCAGCAAGGCAATGGCGCTCAGGATATAAACATAAGTGATACTGCCATTGGGCTCGAGACCGTCGAGGGTTGAGTACAAATGCACCCGGGTCAGGGGCTCCAGATGGTAGGTAAGGTGCGACCTTTCGCCGACCTCCTTACGTACGGCGGGCGTCTGCATATAAGCGGTGATCTGCTTTTGAACGGAGGAAAGGTCCTCCGGATGGGCCAGCAGAAAGTACGTGACGTAATTGGCTGTCCAATAGATCTCCTGCTTCGAGGCCGGCAGGGAAGTGAAGGACGCTATGAAGTTGAACCGGATCTGGGAATTGTCGGGGGCGTCCTTTGCAATGCCGGTGACTGTATAGTCCCTGCGGTTGTTTACCCGTATGGTCCGGCCGATGGGGTCGGCCTGTCCAAAATATTTTTTGGCCATGCTTTCCGTAAGAACCACCTGGTTGGGGGCGGATAGGACGGTGGATGGGTTGCCTTTTACCAGGGGGAAGCTGAAGATGTGGAAGAAGGCGGAGTCGGCATAGAGGATGCGGGTTTCGTTAAAGGTCTTATCCTGTACGGAGACGGTGTTGTCGTACAGGATCGTCCGGGTGTAGGCTGTGATGGCGGGGAACATACGCTGGAACTGGGGCCCGACCTTGGTGCCGGAGAGGGCGGAACGGTCTACGGTGGCGCCGTCCGTAAATTCCATAGTGATGCGGGCGATGCGGTCCGCCTGATGGTTGAATCGGTCAAAGCTGAGCTCATGTGTAACATACAGTCCGATGAGGATGCAGCTGGTGATGCCGATGGTAAGGCCAAGGATGTTGACGAACGTGTAGAGCTTATTTTTTTTCAGGTTGCGCCAGGCGATCTTTACAAAACTTTTGAACATGGGGCGATTTTTTATTTTGTTCGCAGGGAATCTTTGCCAGCCGGCGCTACTCTGAGCGGAGGCTGATTATTTTACGGTTCGGGCCTTTGTGAAATGTAGTCCCTCCCGTAAAACGTCTAATGATTGTCCTTTGGACGAAGAGTTTAGGTCTTCGTCGGAAGAACTTCGTCGGAGTTCCGAGCCCTCACTCCTCCTTGTTCGTACCCTTCGTACCTCGGGTACTTCGAAAGGTCCATCTCGATCGTAACCTTCGTTACACTTGGTTACCGTCCACCTCGGTCGGAACCTTCGTTCCTCGGGTACTTCGAAAGGCCCATCTCGTTCGTACCCTTCGCAGAGCTCGGTTACTCCGTGTGTAAACTCTTCACCGGATTAGCCAGAGCCGATCGTATGGATCGATAGCCGATGGTGAGCGTTGCGATCAGGAAAGTAACAAAGATGGACAGGAGGAATACCTCCGCACCAATTTTTATCTTGTATTCGAAATCCCTTAAATACAGCTGCATCACCCACCAAGCCACGGGGGCTGCAATAGCAAAGGCTATGAGCAGGAGGCGTGTGAACTCTTTTCCAAAGAGCCAGAGAATATTGGAAATGCCTGCTCCCAGCACTTTCCTTACTCCAATCTCCTTTGTCTTCCGGAGAGCCATGAAAGACACGAGCCCGTAGAGTCCCAGGCAGCCGATGAAGATGGCGATCCCCGCAAAAACCTCCACGAGGACTAGCATGATCTTATCCATCTCATAAAATTCCGCAATGCGCTCGTCCAGAAACTTATACGAGTAGAGATATTCGGGGTAGGTGCTGTTCCAGATCTTGAAAAATGCGGCCAGGGCCGTACGTGTATTGCGCAGATTGAGCTTTATGCTCAGGCTGTAATAGTCGGTATAGTCGGGCATGATACAGATGGGAGCGATCTTGCTGTGGAGAGAATAATTGTGAAAATCCTTTACCACGCCAATGACGGGCATGCTGGCGCTGCCATTGATGGCTATGCGATGACCGATGAGCTGCTGAGGTGTGAAGCCCAGCTTTTTGGCTACGGTCTCATTGACCACAAACTCCCGTGTGGTGTCGGAAGGGAAAAAATTCCGGCCGGCCACCAGCTGCAGGCCAAATGTTTTGAGATACTGGTCGTCCGCGCTTTTCATATTGATATCCCACGGTTCATCCTTCGCACGGCCTTCAAAACGAATGCTGGTGTTGCTGTTACTTCCGGAAGCGGGAGGCTGATGGCATAGGGTGAGCTTCTCCACACCTGTCACCGCTGCAATCTGATCCCGCAGGGTATTCATTTTTATTTTATTCTGGATGGGGAGCGGGAGGGTGACGATAGCATCCTTATCGAAGCCCATATCGACATTCTTCGAGTAGTACATCTGGCCGCCAATGACGATGGCGCCGATGATCAGCATCTGGCAGATGGCGAACTGCGTGACCACCAGGATCCGGCGGAGAGAGAATCCTCCCACGCTGGCCTGCGATATCTTGTTGCGCAGCGCAAGGATGGGCTGAAACCGGGCCAGCACGAGTCCCGGATAAGACCCGGATAAAAAGATAACCAATATCATAAGCAGCGCCAGGAAGATGGCAAGCCAGGGACTGTCGAGCAGGTGCAGCTCCATCCTGGTATTCAACAGCTGATTCAACAAAGGCAGGGACAACCTGGCCATCCCAATGGCCAGTACAAGTGCAATGCAGGTGATGATGGCGGTCTCGGCGATGAACTGCCAGAACAGCTGTGTGCGGAGGCTTCCCAGCACCTTGCGGATACCTACTTCTTTACTGCGGTTGAGGGCCTGGGCGGTAGCGAGATTGACGAAGTTGACGCAGGCCGTCACGATGAGGAAAAGTCCGATGAGCCCCAGGGCCCAAAGATATTTTTTATCCAGGTAGCCGTCGTAATCCTTGTTGAAATGGATGTCTGAGAGGGGCTGGAGTTTGAAGCCTTCGTTCCTTGCCTGGTCGGGTTCAAGATATTTTTTGACAAACTGAGGGAAGACCTTATTGACCTGTGCGGGCGTGACGGAGGGTTTCAGCCGGACAAAGCACATGGATCCGCTGTAGATAGCGGGCCAGCTGCTGTCGCTGCCAAGCCAGCCATACCTGTCCTGCAGCTGGTCGTAGGAAAGGTATACTTCTTCCTGCCGTGCGGTGTTGGCCGGCATATCTTTCAAGACGCCGGTGATGGTGAAATCCACCTTGTTGTCCAGGCGGAAGGTCTTGCCGATGGGGTTGTCATTGCCATAGTATTTTTTGGCGATGTTCTCTGTGATAAGCGCGGAATGGGGTTGGGAAAGGGCCGTGCGTTTGTCGCCCTGCACGAGGGGAAAGTTGAAGATGTCGAAGAAGGCGGGTTCGGCGAATGCAATACCTTTTTCTTCGTTGAATTTCTTTATCTCCTTTGTGCCGGTGAGGGTAATGAGATTATTTCTCCATGTCACGACGCGGGCTACCTGTTCGGCAAAGGAATAGTCATTCCGGAATGCTTTGCCCAGGGGTTGTGGTACGGCGGCGTCGTAGAGGACATTTTCGCCGTGTGTCTCCGCGACGATGCGATAGATGCGGTCGCTGTCGCGATGGAAGTTATCGAAGCTGAGGTGAAAGCTGACGAGGGTAAAGATCAGGATGGCGCAGGAGATGCCCAGGGAGAGTCCTACGACGTTGATGGCTGCATACGCCCGATGGCGGAGGAGGTTGCGCCAGCCGATCTTGAAATAATTTTTGAGCATATGCGGATAGTTTTAGGTCTGACAAAGGGTGGATCACTCGGGCTTTCAGGGGTCGGCCTTTGCCGAACAGTCGGGTCGGGGTTATTCCGTTCTCAGGCTCTTTGTTTTGCGGATCGGGTCAATCGGAAATGTAGTCCCTCCCGCAAAACGTCTAATGATTCAGATCTTCGTCGGAAGAACTTCGTCGGAGTTCCGAACCCTCACTCCTCCTTGTTCGTACCCTTCGTACCTCGGGTACTTCGAAGGTCCTTCTCGGTCGTAACCTTCGCGATGCTCGGTTACTCCGTACGCAAACTCTTCACCGGATTGGCCAAAGCCGACCGTACCGTCCTGTATCCAATAGTCACTGTTGCAATAACAATGGTCGAGGCCAGCGCCAGTAAAAAGACTTCTGCATTCAAAGGGATACGGTAGACAAAATCCTGCAGCCACCGGTGCATGAACCATCCTCCGATGGGGGCGGCTATCAAAAAAGCAATGATGAGCAGGCGGAAGAACTCCCTGCCGAAGATCCAGAGTATATCCGGCACGCCGGCCCCCAGCACCTTGCGCACGCCTATCTCCTTCGTCTTTTGTACTGCCATGAAGGAAACCATGCCGTATAATCCCAGACAACCGATGAAAATGGCAATCCCTGCAAATATCTCTATCAGCCGCAGCAAAACAGTCTCCGTCTGGTAGAACGCCGCGATGCTGTCATCCATGAACGTATACGTATAGTTGTATTCAGGATAAATATTATTCCAGAACTTTTCCATGGCAGGCAGGAGACCGCCGGCCCTTGCCATATTCAGCTTGACGGCGCAATAGCTGTAGCGGCCGTAGTCCGGAGAAATGCACACGGGAGATATACCGCCCTTGAAGGAATAGTTATGAAAGTCCTTTACTACGCCCACAACAGTGCCGCTGGGACCGCCTTCCAGATCGATGTTTTTGCCAATGATGTCCTCGGGAGAGGAGAGGTTGAGCTTATGGACGAGCATTTCATTGACGAGGAATTCGTGGGTGGAGTCGCTCCTGAAGTAATTCCTGCCGGCCACCAGGGTGAGGCCAAAGGTGGGCAGGTATTGTTCGTCAGCATACTTGTCGTTGATGTTAAAAGGCTCCTGTTTGGCTTCATTGTTATAGCGGAAGCCGGTGAGGTCGTTGTCGGAGGAGGCAGGCGGCGTATAGCAGAGGGTGGTCTTTTCCACGCCTGTCATGGCTGCCAGTCCTGCACGAAGGTGATCCATCTTTGGCGCGCTGGAGGTGGGTATGGGCAGCAGTACGATGGCATCTTTCGTAAAGCCCATGTCCGTCCGCTGTGAATAATGTATCTGACCTGCAATGACGATGGTGCTGATGATGAGCAATTGCGAGATGGCGAACTGTACGATGACGAGTCCCCGGCGTACGGAGAACCCGCCAATATGCTGTTGGTTCAGCTTGCCTTTCAATGCCAGGATGGGCTGGAAGCCGGCGAGGATCAGGCCGGGATAGGAGCCGGAGAGGAAGGTGACCCCTATGAGCGTGACCAGGAGGAAGACGGCCAGTCCTATGTTCTTTATAAAAGATACTTCCAGCTGCAGCTCCAAAAGCTCGTTGACATAAGGGATGGCCCGCTGTGCCAGGCAGAAGGCCAGCATGGTGGCGAAGAGGGCGATGAGGGAGGTCTCGGCGATGAACTGCCAGAACAGCTGTGGCCGCATGCTTCCCAGCACCTTGCGTATGCCTACTTCCTTGCTGCGGGTCAGGGCCTGTGCGGTGGCGAGGTTGATAAAGTTGACGCAGGCGGTGACGATGAGGAAGAGACCGATGAGTCCCAGGGACCAGATATATTTCTTTTCTACGAAGCCAGAGTAGTTGGCGTTGAAGTGGATGTCGGCCAGGGGCTGCAGCCTGAAGTTATAGACCTTTAGCCCTCGTGTGCCCGCATAATATTTTTCCATGAAGGAGGGGAAGAGCCCTTCCACTGATGTGGGGGTGACGCCTTTCTTTAGCAGGACAAAGCACTGCATATTGTTATTGATGCCGGACCAGCTATTGGGGCCGGCCAGGGAGGAGTCGAAGTCCTTGAGGTCGACAAAGGGCAGGTATATTTCCTGGGTCCTGTCCGTATTGGCGGGCAGGTCCTTCAGCACACCTCTGACCGTAAAGTTCATGCTGTTCTCTATACGGAGGATCCTGCCAATGGGATCCTGTCCCGGGAAGTATTTGGCTGCCAGCTTTTCGGTGATGACGGCTGTATTGGGGTCTGCCAGGATAGACCTGTCACCTTTGACGAAGGGAAAATGGAAGATGTCGAAGAATTCCGGATCAGCGAGCGCCAGACCGCTGGTCTCTACAAATTTATGTATGTCCTTGCCCGAGGTGACGGAGACCAGGGGGTTGCCGAATACTCTTACGCGGGCAATTTTGTCGGCGAAGGCATAGTCGTCGCGGAGGGCCTTGCCCATCGGAGAGGGGGTGCCGGAGGTATAGCTGATGTCATCATGATGAATCTCCGTGACGACGCGGTATATCCTGTCCTTATTAGTATGGAAGTTATCAAAGCTGAGCTCGTAGTGTACGAGGACGAATATGATGATGCTGCAGGTGATGCCCAGGGTCAATCCGGCCACATTGATAAAGGCGTAGGCTTTGTTACGTCGGAGCTGTCGCCATGCTATTTTGAAATAGTTCTTTATCATGTGTAATACCTTTTTTGGGCCAGCGCCGGCCTAACGGCCGGCGGCATGAGGGCTATTTGACCTATCGGCCGAAAAGTTTTCTCACTCCGTTCGCAAATTTTTCACGGGTGGCGCGGTGGCTGCCCGGATGGCCTGGAAGCTGATGGTGACCAGGGCTACGGCTGCGGCAAGAATACCTGCGGACAAAAAGATCCACCATTGTATGGATATCCGGTAGGCGAAATCCGTGAGCCAGTGAGACATGGCATACCAGGCAACGGGGAAGGCGATGACGGCGGCGATGGCAACCAGTATCAGGAAGTCCTTTGACAGCAGGGTTACGATGCTGCCCACATTAGCGCCCAGCACTTTCCGGATACCTATCTCCTTTATGCGTTGAGAGATGGCAAAGGCTGAGAGGCCCAGCAGTCCCAAACATGCGATGAAGATGGCGATGCCGGAAAAAGAAGTGAACAGCGTTCCCTGCCGTTGTTCGGAGCGATAGAGCTGGTCGAACTTGTTGTCCAGAAAAGTATATTCAAAGGGCGTCTGGGGCAGGAATTTTTTCCAGGTGCGTTCCAGATAGGCCAGTGCGCCGGGGACATTACCGCCGCGGATCTTGACGGAGATCCAGTTATATCTGAAGCCGGGGGTGTGGTTTGGAGCCAGGACAAGCGCCAGGGGCACGATTGGCTGATGCAGGCTTTCGAAGTGGAAATCGCTCACCACACCCACTACCTTACCTTTCAGGTCGCCGTATTTAAAGTTGCGGCCTACTGCCTGCTCCGGACGCTGCAACCCCAATGCCCGTGCGGCTGCGGTATTCAGTACAAAGGAAGAAGTGTCGGTGCCGTAGTCGCGGGAAAAGTTGCGGCCGGCGATGACATGCATGCCATAGGTGGGCACAAAGTCATAATCCGTGGTAACATATTTGATGTCTGCGCTGACGGGCCGGAGTGAATCGCCACTCTCGGTGGAAGCGCCCTGTTCGTCGAGGAGCCTGCCGCTGGGTATACGGGATGAGCGGCCTACATCCTGGATATAGGAGCTGTTGCGTAATTCGTTACGGAAGGCATCATATGTCATATCCAGACCCCTGTCATAGCCCAGGGTGACAATCCTGTCCTTGTCGAAGCCGAGGGATTTCTCCTGCATATAGTGCAGCTGCTGAAAGACTATGGCTGTGCAGATAATAAGTATGATGGAGATGGCAAACTGTGTCACTACCAGGGCCCGCCGGAAAGAGATGGTGCTTTTTCCTGCCTTGAATAGTCCCTTCAACACTTTTACAGGCTGGAAGGAGGACATGAACAGGGCGGGGTAGATGCCGGAAATGATGCCTATTATAAAGGGCGTCACTATCAGGGGAATAATCACCTGTGGTATGAGCACGCTGTCGATAGTGAGCGACAGACCTGTAACAGTGTTGAGCAGGGGCAGGGTCAGCCAGGTGAGGCCGGCGGCCAGGATGGCGGCCAAAAGAGTGATCAGGACCGACTCGCTGAGGAACTGCACAATGATCTCGCCACGCTGGGCGCCCGATGTCTTGCGGATACCGATCTCCTTGGCGCGCAGGGCGGAACGGGCCGTGGAGAGGTTCATGTAGTTGATACAGGCGATAAAGAGTATGAACAAGGCGATGGCGCTGAAAATATATACTCTTTTGATATCTCCGTTCTCTTCGATCTCTGAGTCAAGATGGGAGGTGAGGTGGATATCCGTCATCTTTTGCAAATACAGCCTGGTCATTTTAGAAGCCGGAATAGTCCCATAATAGCCTGGCATGTATTTGTCCAGGAAGGCGGGCAGACGGGCTTCGATATTTTTTACAGGATAGTTCTTCGGGAAGAGCAGATAAGTATAGAAGGAATTATTGCCCCAATTGGTCTGAAGGTTTTTTTCTCCATAGATGGCCGAATCTTTCAACGTGTTGAAGGATATCAGGATGCGGGGATGTAAATGGGATGCCTCGGGAAAAGGCTTGATGATGCCAGTGACCTTCAGATTGAACTGGTTGTTCATTCGTACGGTCTTGCCCATCGGATCGTCGTTGCCAAAGTAGCGGTGGGCCACGTCTTCGGTGATGACGATGGAAAAAGGGTCGGTAAGGGCTGTATGCGGATTGCCTTTCAGCATGGATACATCGAAGACGTCGGAGAAGTTCTCGTCGGCGCAGTAGATGTCCCTTTCGGTGAAAACCTTGTCCTCATATCGGGTGGGAATAGTGCCCATGGGCAATATGCGGGTAACTTTCTCGATATCGGGGAACTCGTTCTTCAACAGAGGTCCATAGGGGGGCGCCACTGCTCCCAGGTGGAGGGAGGTGATACCTTCCTTGTTATTGAAGCTGCGTGTCACACGGTAGATACGGTCTGCCTTGCTATTGTATTTATCGTAGCTGGTCTCATGCATGATATAGGTCAGAATGAGCAGGCAGCAGGTGATGCCGACAGTGAGCCCGAACAGGTTAATAAAGGAAATAACCTTGTATTTCGCCATGTTTCGGAAGGCGATCTTGAGATAATTTCTCCACATAAAATCCAGATTTTTAGACGAGTATATTCTCCGTCACCGTCTGCCCGTCCAGCATGCGGATGATGCGGTGGCTGTAGCGGGAATCGTGTTCGGAGTGTGTTACCATGATGATCGTGGTACCCTGCTCGTTCAAGTCCGTCAGAAGCTGCATTACTTCATTACCGTTGGACGAGTCGAGGTTACCGGTAGGTTCATCGGCCAGGATCAGCTTGGGGTTATTGACTACGGCGCGGGCTACGGCTACACGTTGCTGCTGACCACCGGAGAGCTGTTGAGGGTAGTGATTGCGGCGATGCATGATCTGCATTTTGTCCAATACCACTTCCACGCGTTGTTTGCGTTCGGGTCCTTTTACGCCAAGATAGATCAGGGGCAGCTCGACATTTTCAAACACGGTGAGCTCATCGATGAGGTTGAAGCTCTGGAATACGAAGCCGATGTTGCGTTTGCGCAGGTCGGCTCTTTTGCGTTCGTTGAAGTGCGCCACTTCTATGCCATTGAACATGAAGCTCCCGCCATCGGGATCGTCCAGCAGGCCCAGAATGTTCAGAAGAGTGGATTTTCCGCAGCCGGAGGGGCCCATTACGGAGACGAATTCCCCTTCTTTGACTTCGAAGCTAAGGTGATTCAATGCGACTGTTTCCACCTCTTCGGTACGGTATACTTTTTGAAGGTCACTGATCTTGATCATGTTATTAGCGTTTAAGTGAGTGTGTAGTTTGAGTCGTTGTCGGGTTTATATGTATAAAAACTTTACGAGCTGAAAGGTAGAGAAATCCTGGCCTTCTTCAGAGACATCTTTCGTGACTTCTTTGGAAATTTCCTTGGACGGCAACCCTTTTCCAGCGTCCATACAGGGACTGCTATCCCGGCGGGGATACGCACATTCATTCTTCGACGAGGCGAAAGCGCTCAGACAGAAGATGAAAACCAGGGTGTAAAGAAGTCGGGTTCGCATGATTTTTCGTTTTGATATGATGGCCTTGCGGCCAATGATACATTTTCGTTGTTATAGGGACGACGTATGATTATCAAATGTTACAGTTATTTTTTCAACACCAGCTCCTGCATGTTGCCATAGTTCTCGTAGCTGGAGGTGACCACCTTATCCCCGGGCTTGAGGCCTGAAAGGACTTCATAATAGTCGGTGTTCTGGCGCCCCAGCGTGATCTCCTGTCTGTAGGCCGTCTTGCCATCCTCGCTGAGCTTGAAGATCCAGTTGCCGCCCGTCTGCTGATAGAAGCCTCCTTTTGGCACCAGTATAGCGGTGGTCTCGTCGCTGAGCGCCAGGGTGATCTGGAGGGTCTGACCTTTACGGATGCCTTTTGGCACATCTCCCACGAATTCCATATCCACCTGGAAACGTGCGTTGGTTATCTGCGGATAGAGCTTGTAGATCCTTAGTTTATAGGTCTTGTTGTCGCTGCCATAGGTAAAGGTGCCTGTCAGGCCGGTGACAACACGGGATAAATAGTGTTCGTCTATGTCAGACAGTCTGACCTTGTATCCGTCCAGTACGTCGAGCTGGCCGATGGGGGCACCCTGCGTCTTGGATTGCCCTATTTCCGCATCGAGGGAGGTCAGCTGACCGTCCTGAGGGGCACGGATGATGAGGCCGCCCACCTTTTTCTGCAGGATCACCAGGGTGTTCTGGGCACGTTGATAAGACTCCTGGTCCTGTTTTTCCTGCTGGGCCCTGGAGATGGTATCCTGTTTCAGGATGGTCTGGGCCAGTTGTCTTTTCTGCAGATAATAGTTGTAGTTATTTTCCGCTTGTTTGTACTCCTGCGAGCCTATGACCTTCTGGGCGTACAGCTTTTTATCCAGATTGTAGATACGTTCGGCCTCTTTGAACTGGCTTTCCACGTCGGCCATCTGGGTGAGCTTGTTGACGGTGTTCTGATCCGCATTGACCCGGGACAGCTGTGTCTGGGCCAGCATGGAGGAGACGTTGGTCATCTGGTTCGACAGGTTCAGCTCCAGGTCCGTATTCGAAAGCCGCAGGATGGGGTCGCCTTTTTTAAGGATGGCTCCGTCCTCGACATATTTCTCTTCCACCCGCCCGCCATCCGGTGTTACCAGGTAGATGGTGGTATGGGGGAGTACCGTACCATTCTGGGGAATGGATTCCTGAAAGGGGCCTTTGGTGATATCGCTAATCGTAATGCGTTCAGTATCAACGTTGAGCTTGGATTTTCCCGAGGTGAAATAAAAGCTGCCGGCAATTAAAAGAACTAATGCTGAAATACCGCCTATGGTCATCAGGCGTTTGGTCGTCCATCTCTTTTTTGGAATTACTCTGTCCACGATAAAAATTATTTTTTAGTGTTCGTTTGGTCCGGTCCAACTGGCCTTTAAAAAAATCAGCCCATTTGTGCCGGACGTCTAAAGTCTGTCCTTCGGACTTCGAACCTTTGGTTCGTAACGTTTCTCATTTTTAAAAAAGCCACCCAGCATAGAAATGCCAGGAGGTCTACTACACATGAGAAAATTCTTATCAGGTACATAGCAAACACATGCCAGAAATGAAACACCTATGATTTACAGGCTATTAGCCTGGATTCGGCCATTTTATAGTTCACTTTCGATACAGGAACTGTACGGTTTTGATACACTTTGATTCCAGAAAGGCTTTATGTAAAGAGCTATTTTTCAAAGGGTTATATTTAAGGTATACTTGTAGTGTACGTTCGCCTGGATTTCGCTTACCAAACGATCCCGAGGGGTTGTTGTCCTAAGGACAGACATTAGACCTTTCCGGAAAACGGGTTACTTTATTTGGACAGGCCGTTTTTCGGACATTATTTAGCTTATCATTGCTAATAGGAATTAGCGAATGGTCAACGAAATAAAAGGACGGCGAAAATGTCCACCTGTTGCATAATTTTCAAACAATTTTCAGACGAATCTTATGAATTTAAAGAACGCCACCATTCTGGCTGTAGACGATGATCCGGATGTACTTACTGCTGTAAGACTATTATTGAAGACGGAGGCCGCGGAGGTGGTCACGGAAAAGAACCCGGAAAATATCCGATCCCTGCTGTCCAAAAAGAAATTTGACCTGATCCTGCTGGATATGAATTTCAACAGCAGTATCAATACAGGGAATGAGGGGCTTTTCTGGCTGCGCAAGATAAAGACCGAGTTTGGGTCCGATGCGGCGGTGATCATGATCACTGCGTATGGGGATATTGACCTGGCGGTACGTTGTTTAAAGGAAGGCGCGGCGGATTTTGTCGTCAAGCCCTGGCATAACGAGCGGCTGATCCTTACCATCAAGGAGGCGTTGAAAAAGAACGATAGTAAAAAGGCGGGCGTCGGATATTCTGCGTCAGGCGAGTCGGTGATTGGATCGGAACTGCTGGGCGAGTCGGAGGTGATGCAGGATATATTTTTCAAGGTGGAGAAAATAGCGCCCACGGATGCCAATATTTTGATCCTTGGGGAGAATGGTACGGGCAAGGACCTGATCGCAAAGGCCATCCACCAGCATTCGCTGCGGGCGGAGAAGCCTTATATCAAGGTGGATGTGGGCGCCTTGACGGAGAGCCTGTTCGAGAGCGAGCTGTTTGGACATAAGAAAGGCGCCTTTACGGACGCACGCGAAGATCGAATGGGGCGTTTTGAAGCGGGCAACGGCGGGACGCTTTTTCTGGACGAGATTGGGAATATATCCTTGCATCAGCAGGCCAAGCTGTTAAGCGTGCTGCAGAACAGGATGGTGACAAGACTGGGATCCAATCAGGCTACGCCGATAGACATACGCCTCATCTGCGCTACGAATGTGCCGCTGAGCGAGCTGGCGAACGAGAGCAGGTTCCGGAAGGACCTGATCTATCGTATCAATACGGTGGAGATCATGGTGCCGCCGCTGCGTCGGAGGGAGGAGGATATTGTTCTGCTGGCCAGACATTTTGCCCGGAACTATACGACAAAGTATATGAAGCCGTCGCTGGACTTCGATACCAAGGCGATCGAGAAGCTGAAGAGCTATCACTATCCGGGTAATGTCCGGGAGCTGCAATATACGATCGAGCGGGCGGTGATCATGGCCGACAGCGATGTGCTGCAGCCCAAGGACCTTATTTTTTCTCCCATCGAGTCGGGACGGCCGCAGGCGGCGGATGAACCGCAGGAGCTCAAGCTCAGCACCATCGAAAAGAATGCCATTCTGAAAGTCATCGAGAAGCACAATGGCAATATTTCCAAGGCTGCCAAGGAGCTGGGTTTAACGAGGACGGCTTTGTACAGGCGTCTGAGCAAATACGATATTTAGGCATTGCCCCCGCACATGAGATTGGAGCGACAGGGGGCCAAACGATCCCGGAGGGTCGTTGTCCATAAACGAGCGAAGCGAAGGTTACGACCGAGGAGGAGCGAGGGCTCGGAGCTCCGACGAAGGCCTACAGACATTAGATAGGGCCGGAAATCGGGCTAAATTTCCGACGGGCACGATTTCCGGACAACCAAGTAAATAACATGATATTCAAGAGATACCAGGAAAGAATCCTCATAAGGGTGCTGCTTATGTTTGTTACCCTGTCGGGGGCCAGTTTCCTGATGGTAAAGGGCCGTTATGAATTCCTCTCGGCGCTGGTGCCTGTGATCATTTTCCAGCTGGTGGATTTTTACAATTTTCACCGCAAGGCGCAGATGGAAGTGGAGCAGTTCGTAGAGTCCATTCATTACAGGGATTTTTCCCGCTATTTCGATGTAAAGCAGGCGCCCGTGGAGCTGCAGTCGCTGCGGCAGGGGTTCAACGAGATCAATACCACCTTTAAGCATATCAGCCGGGAACGTGAGACGCAGTATCAGTACCTGCAGAAGATACTGGAGCTGGTGAATACGGGGATCCTGTCGTATGAGCATAAGAGCGGGGACATCAGCTGGATGAACGAAGCGTTCAAGAATATGCTGGGGATCCCTTATCTCAAGACCATTCATTCGCTTGAGCGGAGGGATACGACCCTGTACCAGGAGATATTGAACCTCCGTCCGGGGGAGAACAAGGTGGTGCCGCTGATAAAGGATGGCAACAGCTTCAAGACCTTGATGGCTGCCACGGCCTTCCAGACGGATGGGAAGATATACAAGCTGATAGCTTTTCAGGATGTGAACGAGGCTTTGGATGAACAGGAAGCGAAGTCCTGGAAGAAGCTGCTCAGCGTGATGACGCATGAGATCATGAATTCGGTGGCGCCTATCGCCTCGCTGGCGGAGACTCTGTCACACCGGCTACAGGCGTCGGCGGCATTGCTGGATGGACAGCCGGGGGCATTGGAGGACCTGCAGATTGGGGTTGGGACCATACGGAGAAGGAGTGAGGGGCTGCTGAAGTTTGCGGAGACCTACCGGAGCCTGAACAAGATCACGACGCTGAACCTGACGAAGGTGTATGTGCGGGATCTTTTTGAGAATCTGCATGTGCTGATGGAACCTACGTTCGAGCAGAAGAATATCGAGATGGAGATCATTTTGAAAGACCCTGACATGACGCTCGATGCGGACGTAAGCCTGATCGAGCAGGTGCTGATCAATCTGGTGGTGAATGCTGTCGATGCGATAAAGGATAGTGCGGAGCCGACGATCACCTTGTCGGGTACTACCTATAACGGCAGGCCGCTGATCAAGGTGGCGGACAATGGGACGGGGATGTCGCCGGAGGTAATGGACAATATTTTTATACCATTCTTCAGTACGAAAAAGACGGGCAGCGGCATTGGGTTGAGCCTTTGCAAACAGATCATGCTGCTGCATAAAGGGAATATACAGGTGCAGTCGATAGAGGGGGAAGGAAGTGCGTTTTTGATGCAGTTCTAG
>Ga0157372_10003022_pt1 | contig 18137 bp, 14 predicted proteins | sample C55metaG_FD_115307 | JGI IMG/M metagenome (GOLD analysis project Ga0157372, IMG submission 115307) | Corn rhizosphere microbial communities from Kellogg Biological Station, Michigan, USA - C5-5 metaG | ecosystem: Host-associated > Plants > Roots > Rhizosphere > Soil | place: USA: Michigan... | reverse complement strand
GCGGCCGATCCTTGCCGAGGTCGCCGCCACGGTGGCCGACGTCCAGGTGAGAAACCGCGGGACCCTTGGTGGGAATATCTGCGTGAACGACCCCACCAACCACTTTCCGCCGCTGCTCGTGGCGCTTGGCGCGTCGATGACGATCCGGAACGCCGGCGGCGAGCGCACCGTTTCTGCCGAGGAGTTCTTTCTCGGCGTGTTCGAGACCGCTGTCGGCGAGGGTGACCTGCTGACGCGGATCAGCGTGCCGGCTGCCGGCAAGGGGATGGGCGACGGCATCTCCGGCGTCACGCTCGGCGCCCACGGTACGTACATCGCGAACGCGGCCGCCTCCGTCGCCGACGGGAGCTGGCGCATCGCGCTCGGCTGCGTCGCCGCCGTGCCGTCTCGCGCGACGGCGGTCGAGGGGAAGCTGTCCGGCACCGACGTCGACGAGGCGTCCGCGCGCGCCGCGGTCGAGGGCCTCGGGGCGACGCTCGACCCGCCCTCGGACGTGCACGCCTCGGCCGAGTACCGGCGCAGCCTCGCCGAGACGTCGACCGTGCGCGCCGTGCTCCAGGCCGTCGAGAAAGCGAGGGGTTGAGGTGGCAACGACGCCAGTGTTCGACCAGGTCGTGCGAGTCAGCGTGAACGGCACGACGTACGAGCGGGAGGTGCCCGCGCGGCGTCTGCTCGTGCACTTCCTCCGCGACGATCTCGCCTTGACGGGCACGCACATCGGCTGCGACACGGGAAGCTGCGGCGCGTGCACCGTCCATCTGAACGGGGTGCCGGTGAAGAGCTGTGCGCTCCTCGCCGTGCAGGCCGACGGTGCGGCCGTGACCACCGTCGAGGGGATCTCCGAGGACGAGGCGCTCACGCCGCTCCAGCAGTCGTTCTCCGACCATCACGCGCTGCAATGCGGCTACTGCACGCCCGGGATGCTGATGAGCGCGGCAGCGCTCCTCGACGAGAACCCGAGCCCGACCGAGGACGAGGTCAAGGTCGCGCTCCAGGGGAACATCTGCCGCTGCACCGGGTACTGGAACATCGTCGAGGCCGTCGTCGCCGCCGGAAAGGGGGCCGCATGACGACCACCGAGACCGAGACCACGACGACCCCCACCATCCAGAAGGGTTACGTCGGGCAGAGCGTTCCCCGCAAGGAGGACCGCCGGCTCGTCCAGGGCCAGGGCACCTTCTTCGACGACGTCAAGCGGCACGGGATGGGCTACGTCCACTTTCTCCGTTCGCCCTACGCGCACGCGCGCATCGTCTCGATCGACGTCAGCGCCGCGCTCGAGCTTCCGGGCGTCTACGGGACGCTGACCGGAGACGAGGTCGCGATCCTCACCGACCCGTTCTTCCAGATCGCGGCCGAGCCGGGTGCGAACGTCAAGGACTACGCGCTCGCGGTCGGCAAGGTGCGCTACCTCGGCGAGCCGGTCGTCGCCGTCGTCGCCGAGACGCGCGAGCTCGCCCGCGACGCGTCCGAGCTCGTGCTGGTCGATTACGAGCCCGCCGAGGTCGTCGTCGACGCCCGCAAGGCCCTCGAGGAGGGCTCTCCGGTGCTCCACGAGGAATGCGGTGGGAACGTCTCCTACTCCGGAGTCTGGGAATGGGGCGACGTCGACAAGGCGTTCGCGGAGGCCGATCACGTCGTCAAGATCTCGGAGCTCCATTTCGACCGCTTCAACTCGACGCCGCTCGAGACGAACGGCGCGCTCGTCGAGTACAACCGCGGCACCGGCCAGTGGACGCTCACCTGCAACAACCAGTTCCCCGGCTTCGCGGCGATCATGATGGCGCCCGCGCTCCGGGTCGGGGCAAACAAGCTGCGCCTGATCACCCAGGACATCGGCGGCGCGTTCGGGAACAAGATCACGACGCACCCGCAGCTCGTGGCGCTCTGCCTGCTCGCCCGCAAGCTCGGTCGTGCGGTGCAGTGGACCGAGTGGCGCACCGACTTCCACCAGTCGATGTCCCACGGCAACGAGCGATGGTTCCTCGACACGGAAGTCGCGGTGATGGCCGACGGCACGATGACGGCGTTCCGGACGAAGGCGCTCGACGACGCGGGCGCATACCTCCGCTACGAGCCCCTCGGCGGCGTCATCTGGTCGCAGGTCGCGCCCGGGATGTACGGCTGGCGCAACCTTCGTCTCGACTTCACGCAGGTGATGACGAACAAGGCGCCCTGCTCGCCCAATCGCGGCTATTCGCGGATGCAGCAGCTCTGGTTCACGGAGCGGATCGTCGACATCGTCGCCCACGAGCTCGGCTTCGACCGCGTCGAGCTGCGCAAGAAGAACTACGTCCAGCCGGAGCAGATGCCCTACGAGACGCCGAACGGCTGCGTCTACGACTCGGGCGACTACCCGAAGGCCCTCGACGTCGTGCTCGACCTGATCGGCTACGACACGATCGAGGAGCGCCGTGAGGAGGCTGCCTCGCGCGGCAAGCTCCTCGGCTTCGGGATCGGCTCGACACTCGATTCGGGGACGAACAACTTCGGTCAGTCCCAGCTCGTCAACCCCGAGCTCCAGTTCTCGGGGAACAACGAGGTGGCGACGGCGAAGCTCGACTTCTTCGGCGAGATCGTCGTCACGCTCGGCACGGTTCCTCAGGGTCAGGGCCACGAGACGACCGCGGCGCAGATCGCGGCGGACATCCTCGGCTGCGACGTGGACCTCATCGATGTCCGGGCGGGGCACGACGACTACTGGAACTCGCACGCCGGCTTCTCCGGCACGTACGCGAGCCAGTTCGCAGTGACCGGGCTCGGTGCGGTGAAGGGCGCGGTCGAGGAGCTCGCCGACCAGATGAAGACGCTCACGTCGATGGTCCTCCAGTGCTCGGTCGACGACATCGAGCTCGCCGACGGCTTCGCCCGGATGAAGGAGAACCACGAGGCGGCCCTGCCGTTCATGGCGCTCGGCGCGATTCCCAACATGAACAACGCCGGCTTCCCGATCGACCCGCCCCCGATGAACGCCCGGTTCGTGTTTCGCCCGCAGTTCCAGGTGCCGGACAAGGAGAAGAAGTTCGGCAACCTGACGCTGACGTACTCGATGCAGATCCATGCCTGCGTCGTCGAGGTCGACCCGGAGACGGGCGTCTACGACATCGTCGACTACGCGGCCGTCGACGACTGCGGGGTGCGGGTCAACCCGAAGATCGTGGAAGGCCAGGTGATGGGTGCGACCGCCCAGGCGATCGGCGCTGCGATGTTCGAGGTGTTCGCCTATGACGACGAGGGCAACCTCCTGACGCCGAACTTCTACGACTACCACGTCCCGCACACGCTCGACATGCCGCCGCTCAAGACCGGCGCGATCGAGACGCCGTCTCCGTTCACGTCCCTCGGCACGAAGGGGATGGGCGAGGGTGGCGGTGGCGGGATCCACTGCGTCAACGCCGCGCTACAGGACGCGCTCATGACGTCCGGGCGGGCGATCGTGACGTCCAGCCACAACCCGTACCACCGCGTCTGGGAGATGCTCCACGATCCCCAGCAGTCACGCGAGAAGGTCGAGGTGATGTCGAAGTGAGGCTCGAAGGAACGAAGGAGTTCGACGCGCCGCGCGAGGTCGTCTGGAGCGTGATCAACGACCCGTCCAAGATGGCGAAGACGATGCCCGGAGTCGAGAGCTTCGAGATCGCGGACGACACGCACTGGAGCGCGAAGGTCAAGGTGCCGCTCGGCCTCGGTGGGCTGAAGATGTCGATCGCCTTCACGAAGCTCGAGGAGCGTCCGCTCGAGTTCGCGTCGCTCAACGCGAAGGGAACGGGCGTCGGCGCGCTGATGAACATGACGACCTCGTTCACGCTCTCGGGCGAGGGTGAGACGACGTCGATGGGTTGGGAGGCCGACGTGAAGATCGCCGGCCCTGTCGGCTCGATGGGCCAGCGCGTCCTCCAGCCGATCATCAACCAGCAGGTCGGGAACGTCCTCGCCGCGCTCGACACCGAGGTGCAGGAAGCGAAGACGTCAGGCTGAACGCCGGCGAGCGATCGGCGAGCCCCGCAGTCCGGCGTTAACGTTCGCCGCACAGTGACGCGCCGCGCGGTGGATCGGGCCGTCGAGCTCGAGCGGGGCCGTGAGGCCTACGCGACGCGAGCCTGGCTCCAGGCGTGCGAGTGCCTCGAGCACGCCCATGCGCGGAAGCCGCTCGACCCACAGGATCTCGAGCTGCTGGCGACCGCCACGGCGATGCTCGGCCGCGACGACGACGCCGTGTCGTGGCTGGAGCGTGCCCATCTGCGGCACCTCGAGGACGGTGAGACGCTCCGTGCCGTCCGTGCGGCGGCGTGGATCGTCATGAACCTCGCCTCCCGAGGCGAGATCGGGCCCGCCAGCGGCTGGCTCGGCAGGGCGCAGCGCTTGGTGGAGGCGGAGGGCGAGTGCGCCGAGCGCGGATACCTGCTCCTGCCCGCCGTCTTCCAGCATGAGGCGACGGGAGACTTCGCCGCGGCCGCCGCGGTGGCGGAGCAGGTGGTTCGCGTCGCCGAGCGATTCGGCGACCGAGACCTGTTCGCAATCGGCGTGCATGCCCAGGGCCACATGCTCATCAGGGACGGTCGCGTTCGCGAGGGCCTCGCGCTTCTCGACGAGGCCATGGTCGCCGTGACCGCCGAGGAGCTGTTGCCCTTCGTCACGGGCATCGTGTACTGCGGCGTCATCCTCGCCTGCCAGGAGGTGTACGAGGTGCGCCGGGCGCGCGAGTGGACGCGGGCGCTCGCAGGCTGGTGGGCGCTCCAACCCGAGATGGTGGCGTTCACCGGGCGGTGCCTCGTCCACCGAGCGGAGATCATGCAGCTCGACGGCGAGTGGCGCGACGCACTCGCCGAGGCGCGCCGTGCGGGTGAGCGCTTCGTCGAGACAGGCAATCCCGCAGCCGGAATCGCCCGGTATCGCCAGGGCGAGCTCCTTCGGCTGCAGGGCGACTTCGCCGGCGCAGAGCGCGCCTACACCGAGGCGAGCGCGTTCGGATGGGAGCCGCAGCCCGGTCTCGCGCAGCTCCGGCTGGCGCAGGGGCGAACCGGCGCCGCCGTCTCGGCGATCACGCGCGCGGAGACCGAGACGAGGACGCAGGTGGAGCGCGCGCGCCTCCTGCCCGCGTTCGTCGAGATCATGCTCGCGGCCGGCGAGGTCGAGCCGGCCCGTCGCGCCTGTCTCGAGCTGACCGAGGTCGTCGCCGGGTACGAGAGCGCGATGCTCGACGCGATGGTCGCGCACGCCTGGGGCGCGGTCCATCTCGCCTGCGACGAGCCCCGGGAAGCGCTCGTCGCCCTTCGGAGAGCCGCCGAGATGTGGCGCGCCCTCGACGCTCCGTACGAGATCGCGCGGACGCGGGTGCTCGTCGGCGACGCGTGCCGATTGCTCGGTGACGACGACTCCGCCGCGCTCGAGCACGATGCCGCGCGGGCCATCTTCGAGCGCCTCGGCGCGAAGCCCGACCTCTCGCGGCTCGCGCGCCCGGGGGCGGCGCACGGGCTGTCGCGCCGGGAGCTGGAGGTCCTACGACTCGTCGCCGCCGGGATGACGAATCGCGAGATCGCGGCCGCCCTCGTCATCAGCGAGCACACCGTTGCGCGGCACGTCCAGAACATCTTCGCGAAGCTCGGCCTGTCCTCCCGCGCCGCCGCGACTGCGTTCGCCTTCGAGCACGATCTCGTTTGACCGCCGGTGTGGTCAGAAATGACCACACCGGGCGCTCGCGAAGTTGGCGAATCGGTGCGATGTCCGCCGACGACCGTCGCCGTAGCGTCGTGCGAAACGACGAGGGAGGCCGAGATGGCGACCGAGTTCTTCGAGACGGTGATCGTGGGGGGCGGCCAGGCAGGGCTCGCGACCGGCTATCACCTGCAGCAGCGGGGCCGATCGTTCGTGATCCTCGACGCGAGCGATCGCGTCGGCGACTCGTGGCGGAAGCGCTGGGACTCTCTCCGCCTGTATTCGCCCGCGAGCTACGACGGGCTTCCGGGCCTACGGTTCCCAGCGAAGCGCACGCACTACCCGACGACGCACGAGATGGCCGACTACCTCGAGGCGTACGCAGCGCGTTTCGAGCTGCCGGTCCGCTCGGGGACTGCCGTCGACCGGCTCGCGAAGGACGGCAGCCGCTACACGATCGCCGCCGGTGAGCAGGGCTTCGAGGCGGAGAACGTGGTCGTCGCGACGGGTGTGATGCAGAAGCCGTACGTGCCGAACTTCGCTCCGGAGCTCGATCCCGCGATCACCCAGCTCCATTCCGACGAGTACCGCAACCTCGCGCAACTGCAGCCGGGGCCGGTGCTCGTCGTCGGCGCGAGCCACTCGGGCGCGGACCTCGCGTACGAGGCGGCCTCGAGCCATCCGACGATCCTGTCGGGAAGCGACAACGGCCAGATTCCCGCCCGCGTCGACACGAGGCGCGGGCGCATGGGATTCCGCGTGCTGGCCGTTGCCGGGAAGCACATCCTCACGATGGACACGCCGATGGGTCGCAAGATGCGTCCACACGTCCGGCGCGGCGGCGCTCCGCTCCTGCGCTACCGGAAGAAGGAGCTACTCGCCGCGGGCGTCGAGCGGACGCTTGCGCGCATGGTAGGCGTGGAAGCCGGCCGGCCGGTGCTGGACGACGGCCGTATCCTCGACGTCCGGAACGTGGTCTGGTGCACGGGATTCCGGCCGGACCATTCGTGGATCGACGTCGTGTTCGAGACGGACGACGACGGCTACCCGGCGCAGTACAGGGGCGTCGTCGACTCTGCCCCGGGCCTCTACTTCGTGGGGCTGCTCTTTCTGCACTCTTTCACCTCGATGCTCGTCTACGGGACGGGCAGGGATGCCGAGCGCGTCGCAAGGCATATCGCGACGCAGACCGCGTCCAGGCGGGCGCCCGCGACGGCGGCGGCGATCCTCGAGCGGGTCGCCTCGTGAGCGGGCCGGCACCACCTGAGGCCAGGGACGACGGGCGAGCTTCGGCGACGCTGCTGGTGTGGAACGGGCGCGTGACGACGATGCGCCGGACGCCCGAGAGGCGCCAGCGGGATCCCCCCGCCCCGGGAGATCGACGACACGGGGACGACGTCCCGAAGCCGGCACGGAGCACCCGCGCAACACCGGACCAAGGTGTTAGTGTCCTGTGACATGTCAGACGTTCCGTTCCGGGTCGGGGTCATGCAGCTCACCATGGAGCCGGTCGACGAGATGCTCGCGTCGGCGCGAGCGATGGACGAGGCCGGGATGGACACGATCTGGCTTGCCGAGGCGTATCCCTGGTGGCGCAAGCACCAGATGGAGGCGCGCTCCTCCACCGTCGTCTCCGCGCTGATGGCGCGTGAGACGAAGCGGCTGTCGATCGGCTGGGGAATCATCTCCCCCTGGACGCGCCACCCGGTGCAGGTCGCCATGGACGCTCGCGTCGTCCAGGAGGCGGCCGGCCCCGACCGGTTCCTGCTCGGGTTCGGCACCTCGAAGATCTTCCTCAACAACATCAAGGGCCAGACGAAGAAGACGCTCGGTCCGATGCGCGACGCGGTCACCATCGTGAAGGGCGTGCTCGGGGGCGAGGCGTTCTCGTACGACGGCGACACGTGGAGCGCCGACGTGCCCGCGCTCTCCGACGAGGCGCACACGCCGCGCGGAGTCCCGCCTGTCTACATCGCCGCGACGGCGCCGAAGATGCAGGCGCTGGCCGGCGAGATCGCGGATGGCTGCCTGACGCCGTCGATCACGACGCCCGCGTTCGTGCGCTACACGCGCGACAACGTCGCCGCGGACATCGACATCGGCTGCACCGTCGTCGCTTCCGTCCACGCGACCGACCGCGACAAGGGCCGCGACGGCGCGCGCGAGATCGCCGGGATGTACCTCGCCAACAAGGTGCAGAACATCGCCGGCGCGGCGGACACGCTGCTCGACCTCGCGGGGATCGAGCTCGACGAGATTCGCCCGGTGGCCGAGGCGATGGAGCAGGGCGGACGGCTCGCCGCGAAGGCGAAGGTCTCCGACGCGCTCCTCGACAAGTGCAAGCCGATCGCGGGCACGCCCGCGGACTGCATCGCTGCGATCGAGGAGTACCGCGACGCCGGGTGCACCCACGTGATGCTCGAGCTCTGGGGCGAGGACCGGCACGAGCAGATCCGCCTGTTCGGCGAGCAGGTCCTGGCGCACGTGCGGGGTTGATGGCAACGACCGCAGTCGCGATCGAACGCGATCGGCTCGTCGAGACCGCGAGCCGGATGATCGGCACGCACTCCTTCACCGGCGACGAGGAGGGCATGGCGCGCCTGATGGTCGAGCTCTTCGAGGCGCGCGGGCTTCAGGTCCAGTGGCAGCAGGTCGAGGACGGTCGCGCGAACGCGCTCGGCACGTGGTCCGGGACGGGCGGCGGCCCGAGCCTGATGTTCAACGGCCACATGGACACCTCGTACTCGGGTCGCGAGCCGTGGCTCAGGAACGTCCGCGGGTTTCAGCCGTCGGCGTTCGTGCAGGACGGTCGGCTCTACGGGCTCGGCATCTCGAACATGAAGGGCGCTCTGGCGTGCTACGTCGAGGCGGTCTCGGCGCTGCAGGACGCGGGCGTGCGACTTCGCGGCGACGTGCTCGTCGCCGCCGTCTGCGGAGAGATCGAGAAGACGCAGCAGGGCGAGGCACAGGGCGCGCAGTACCGCGGCTACGCGGCCGGGACGCGCTACCTCGTCTCGCACGGAGGCGTGGCGGACATGTGCCTGCTCGGAGAGCCGACCGAGGGGAAGGTCGTGCTCGGGCACTTCGGGGCGCTCTGGCTCAAGGTTCGCATCCACGGGAACTTCATCCACACCGCCTTCAGCGAGGGTCGGCGCGGCGAGAACTCGATCGTCCGGGCGCACGAGGTGCTCGACGCGATCCTTGCGTGGATCCCGTCGTGGGAGGCCGATCCGACGAACGCTTACCGCGGCGCGAAGGCGATCGTCAACGTCGGCGCGATCGAGGGCGGCTTCGGCTGGCGCGCCTCGCGCACGCCGCACCACACAGACGTCTTCCTCGACGTGCGCGTGCCGCCGACGAAGCCGATGGCCGCGGCGCGGGGCGAGGTGCTCGACATGGTGCGCGGTCTCGCCGATCGGTTCCCCGACTACGCGATCGAGGGCGAGGTCTACGTCACGGCGCCCGGCGCCGAGATCGAGGAAGAGCATCCGCTCGTCGCGGCGATCGACGAGGCGCACGAGGGGGTGTTCGGCGAGCAGCCGGGCCGCGACGTCACGCGCTGGTTCTCGGACGCCTCGGCGTTGACGCGGTACGGCGTCCCGACCGTCAACTACGGGACGTCGACGGGCCTCATGGACGTCGCGCTCGGCGAGAACCTCGAGATCGACGGCCTCGTCCGCACGGCCGAGGTCTACACCCGGGTCGCGATGCGCGTGTGCGGGGTGGCGTGACAACGCTTGTGTTGAACCAACACAAGCTCGGGTCGACAGGAGGCCGAGGCGAGTGAAGCTGGTCACGTTCGGGGAGGACAAGCGGGTCGGGTGGCTGGACGGCGAAGAGATCGCGGTCCTCGACGTCGCGACCATGCGGGAGTGGTTCGAGCGCGGCGGCGCCGACGAGACGGGCGAGCGCGTCCCGCTCCCGGAGACCCGGCTGCGCGCGCCGATCGCCCCGAAGAAGTTCTTCCACACCGCCGGGAACTTCCGCGAGCACGAGGACGAGTCGAAGAACGTCGACTGGTCGCACGCGATCGCCCCGTGGATCAACTTCTTCCAGAACGTCGACGCGATCGTGGGCCCGGGGGAGCCGGTGATCTACCCCGAGCATCTGACGGAGGAGCTCGACTACGAGCTCGAGCTCGCAGTCGTCCTCAAGAAGGCGGGAAAGTGGTTCTCGCCCGAGGAGGCCGCGGACTACGTCGGCGGCTATGTGATCTTCAACGACATCACGGCCCGCGACATCCAGCGGGGCGAGATGCGCTCGGGCGTGTTCAGCTTCTGCAAGGCGATCGACACCTTCTGCCCGCTCGGCCCTTGGATCGTGACGCCGGACGAGATCGCCGACCCGCACGACCTGGCGATGCAGCTTCGCGTCAACGGCGACGTCCGCCAGGAGTCGCACTCGGGGCGCATGTCGGTGACGATCCCCGAGATCCTCTCGAACTTCTCGGCGCTCGGGTACTCGGCCGGAGACGTGCTCTCGACCGGGACGGTCTCGGGCGTCGCAGGGTTCAAGTCGCCCGAGGAGCGCGCGCTCCTCTACCTGAAGCCGGGCGACCTGATCGAGGCGGAGATCGAGGGGATCGGCGTGCTCTCCAACCCGGTGATCTCGTGGCAGGAAGGCCACGGCGAGCCCGCCCCGCCGCGGATCCGCCCCTGGGGCGACGCATAGGCCGTGCCGCCGTCCCGACCGGAACGAGCTCTGACCCCTGCTGTCATGACAGAATCGGGGCATGCCGTGGCCTCGTGACGACGCGAAGCTCGAGCGGGTGCGGGCGCTGATGTCGGAGCAGGGGCTCGACGCGATCGTCGCCCGTGCGCCCGACAACGTCGTCTACCTCACCGGCTTCTGGGGGATGAAAGGCTGGGACGCGGTCGTGTTCCCGCGCGAGGGAGAGCCGACGCTCCTCTGCCTCGAAGCCTCGGGGGACGACGCGGCGCGGAACGCGTGGACGAGCGACGTACGTCTCGTCGCGGGCTACCTGCCCGACGATCCACGGCCGCCGAGCGTGCGCACGCTCGAGCTCGCGGCCGCGCGTGCGGCCGAGTACGGAACGGTCGGCCTCGAGCTGAGTCTCGGCACCCAAGCGTCGGACCGGATGGTGGGCGAGCCGACGACGTACACGAAGGGGTGGTTCGACGCGATCCCCGACGCGGTCGACGCGACATCGCTCCTCGCCGAGGCGCGGACGATCAAGACCGGACAGGAGCTCGAGCGCATCCGACTTGCGAACGAGATCGCCGCTGCGGCGATGGACCACGTCCGCGGCGTGATCCGGCCGGGGATGACCGAGGCGCAGATCGCCGCCGAGTGGCTCGGATTCGTGCACGGGGAGGGCACCGGCTGGGCCGGGCAGGTCGAGCTGGCGCTCGGCTTCTCGCTCGTCTGGGCCGGGCCTGGCATCCGCACGTTCACCGCGACGAGCAACCGCCCGGTGGTCGAGGGCGAGCCGACGCTGTTCGAGATCTGGGTGTGCGCCGACGGCTACTGGGCGGACCACACGAAGAACGTCGTCGTCGGCGAGCTGACGCCGCAGTACGCCGAGCTCGAGGCCGGACTGCGCGGCGTGTACGACGACGCCGTCGCATTCTGCACGCCGGGCGCGAGCCTCGCCGAGCTCGATCGGCGGATCCGCGAGGGCATCGAGCGGATCGGGTACCCGGGGCAGCCGTCGCACCCGATCTGTCACGGCGTCGGCGCGAGGGCGCACGAGCCGCCGTACGCCCACCAGGCCGCCGGCGGCGAGATCCGTCGCGGGATGGTGCTTGCAATAGAGCCAGGATGCTACTGGGAGGGCGGCGGGGGGCTGCGGGTCGAGGACAACTTCCTCGTCACGGACGCCGGCCCCGAGAAGCTCTCGCCGTTCCCCGACGGGATCGTCCAGGCGGGGGCATGAGGCGCAAGCTGCAACTTGTACCTTTCGTCGCTCCTTGCAACGGCCGTCGCTCCCGGGGGGTGGCAACGCTTGTGTTGATTCAACGCAAGGAGTGGACGTGACGCTCGACCGCACGAAGGTCTGGACGGGGTCGATCAACGAGCAGGCGCTCGATCCGCAGCCGCGCTCGCCGATCGGGCTGTACGACACGACCCTGCGCGACGGCGAGCAGACGATCGGGGTCGTTCTCACTCCGGAGGAGAAGCTCGAGATCGCCCGGGCGCTCGACGCGGCCGGAGTCGACCGGATCGAGGCCGGCTTCCCGCGTGTCTCGGCGGACGACTTTCGGGCCGTCGAGCTGATCGCCGCGGCCGAGCTCCGAGCGGAGGTGTGGGGGTTCTCACGTGCCGTCCAGGCGGACGTCGACGTGCTCGTAGAGCTCGGCGTCCACGCGTCGGTGATCGAGAGCCCGATTTCCGACGGGAAGCTCGAGGCGCTGGGCGTGAGCCGCGAGACCATGCTCGAGCGGATCACGAAGGCCGTCTCCTTTGCCACCGCGCACGGGATCCACGTCGCGTTCTTCGGGGTCGACTCGTCACGCGCCTCGCTGGACTTCTTCGACCGCGCATACGAGGCCGCCGTCGAGGCGGGTGCGGCCGAGGTCGTCGTCGTCGACACGCTCGGGATCGCAACGCCCGAGGCGGCCGCGCTCCTGGTCTCGCGTGCGCTCGACCGTCTCGACGTCCCCGTGCACTGGCACGGGCACGACGACTTCGGGCTCGGCACCGCCGCGGCGATCGCCGCAGTTCAGGCGGGCGCGACCTGGGTGCAGGGAACGATCAACGGGATGGGCGAGCGGGCGGGCAACGCCGACCTCCTCGAGGTCGCGCTCGCGCTCGAGGCGCTCTACGGGATTCCCACGCGTCTCGACCTGACCCAGGCGCGTGCGGTCTCGCAGCTGGTCGCGGAGCGGGCCGGGACACCGCTCCCGCCGTGGAAGGCGGTCACCGGCGAGGCGCTCTTCACACGCGAGTCCGGCGCCGTCGCGGCGCAGTTCCACGATCCGCCGGCGATCGAGCCGTACTCGTCGGAGCTCGTCGGAGCGGAGCGCGGGATCGTCCTCGGCAAGAAGAGCGGAATCGACTCGATCCGGATCACACTCGAGCGGCTCCGGCTCGAGGTCGACCCGGACGATCGGGCCGAGCTGCTCGAGGCGGTGAAGCGTCTCGGGACGTCGCGGCAGGGACTTGTCTCGGACGCCGACTTCCGCCGCCTGGTGCGGAGGCACGGAAAGCGCGCCGACGGGGCCGGCACCGCCGGGTAGAACGCGTGGCGATCGATCGGCAGACGTTCTTCGACGTGATGGCGTCGTTCCCGTCGGGGGTGGCGGTCGTGACGACGACCACCGACGACGGCGTGCCACGCGGCCTGACGACGACCGCCGTATGCAGCGTCTCGGCCGATCCGCCGACCGTGCTCGTCTCCGTCGATCTCGGCTCGCGGACGCTCGACGCGCTGCGCCGCCGCGGGGCGTTCGCCGTCAACTTCATCGGCGCCGGCCGAAGCGACCTGTGCCTGCTGTTCGCCTCCAAGGAGCGCGACAAGTTCGAGCGGGTGCGGTGGACGAGCGGCGCGTCGGGTCTACCGCTCCTGCACGAGGACGCGCTCGCGTGGGCGGAGTGCACGACCCTGCAGGAGGTCGAGGTGGGAGATCACGTGGTGCTGATCGCCCAGGTCGAGAACGGCGGCGTGCGACACGAGCTCGAGCCGCCGATCCTCTACTACCGCCGCTCCTGGGGAGTGTGGTCGCCCGTCCACGAGGCCGACGAGCCGGATCCGGTGGCGATCGACGCGATCGAGATCAGCGGTCGCGATCTGCGCTGGCAGGGGGCCGAGTTCTGAGCGACCCGATTGACTGACATGTCAAGCTACGGGATACTTCCCGGTTGGCATGTCAGAGGAGGGAACGCAGCCGATGCAGTTCAGCCTGTACACCGAGATGCAGCTCCACGAGGGCAAGACGCCGCAGCAGCTGTACGGCGAGGTCCTCGAGCAGATCGAGAACGCCGATCGTCTCGGGTACGACTGTTACGCGTCGGTCGAGCACTTCTTCTTCCCGAAGTTCTCGATCTCCTCGCACCCCACCGCGCTCTTCGCCGCCGCCGCGCAGCGAACGAAGAACATCCGTTTCCGGACGATGCTGCACGCGCTGCCGTACCACAACCCGCTGGTGCTGGCCTCGGCGATCGCGGTCACCGACATCCTCACGGGCGGTCGCTACGAGTGGGGCGTCGGACGCGGTCACGGCTGGATTCCCGAAAAGGCGGGCATCCCGCTCGACGAGCATGCCCGGCCGAAGTACGAGGAGGCCGTCGAGCTGCTCTTCACCGCGCTCGAGAACGAGCGGTTCTCGCACAGCGGCACCTACTTCGAAGTCGGCGACTCGCACATTGTCCCGTTCCCGGGACGCAGCTTCAGGGTCTTTCTCGGCGGAACCTCCGACCGGACGTACGAGCTCGCGGCAGAGCACGGTTGGGGCGTCGCGGTCCCGCCGCTCCTCCCGTACAAGGCGCTCGAGGAGCAGCTCGACCTCTACCGCGCGAAATGCGAGGAGCACGGGACGACGCCCGACATCGTCTGGATCCACGCCTGTCACCTCGACGACGACCGCGAGACCGCGCTGCGCGAGGCTCGGACCTGGGTGCCCGGGTTCATCTACGGCAACAGCTCCCCGCTGCTCGAGTACGAGAAGCCGGCTGCCGACGCGCTCGGCAAGGCGGGGTACGGCTTCTACGCGTCCGGGATCATGGAGCAGCTCGCCGAGGTGCCGTTCGAGCAGCTGGTCGAGGACGACTACGTCTGGGTCGGCACGCCCGACGAGATCGTCGAGCGCATCGCCGAGACGCGCAAGCTCTGTCCCGGCATCTCGGAGATCGGGATCACGGTCAACGCGGGCGGTGCCCCGCACTGGATGGCGATCAAGAACCAGGAGCTGTTCGCCTCCGCAGTGATGCCGCGGATCCTTTCGGCGAGCTCGCCCGAGCTCGCGCAGGCCGGATAGCGGTGGCGATCGAACGTGTCTGCGTGATCGGGGCAGGGGTGATCGGCAGCCTCTTCGCGGGGCATCTCGCCGAAGTCTCGGAGGTCTCCGTTCTCACCCGCCGGGAGGACCATGCCGAGGCCTTGAACCGCGACGGCCTACGCATCACGGGTCGCAGCGACCGCCACGCGACGCTCGTCGCGAGGGCCGACCCCGAGGAGCTCCCCGCCTTCGACGTCGGCATCGTGGCGACGAAGGCCGACGGCCTCGAGGACGCCGCCGCCTCGCTTGCAGGCCGGTTCCCCGACGCGACGTTGATGACGACGCTCAACGGCCTCGGCGCCGAGGAGGTCGTGCGGGCTCGGGGGGACTGGCCGCTCGTCTCGGCGGTGACCTTCATGTCCGGCACGAAGCACTCGGACACAGAGGTCGAGTACATCCTCGACACAGCGACCTGGATGGGGCCCTATGAGGACACCCCGTACGAGCGGGTCGAGGAGCTCGGCGAGCTGATCCGCAGCTCGGGGTTGAAGGCCGAGACCTTTCCGGACCTGCGTCCAGCGCGGTGGTCGAAGCTGATCTTCAACGCGACCGTCAACGCGGTCGCGGCCCTCACCGGCCTGCGCCACGACGCCCACTTCGCGCGCGAGGAGACGCCCGCCGACCTCGGGCACCTCGTGCACGACCTGGTCGACGAGGGGAAGGCGGTTGCGGCGGCGGCGGGCATCGAGCTCTACGAGGACCCGTGGGAGATGAACGTGCTCGCAACCCGGCGCGGCCACGCCCACTATCCGTCGATGCTCGAGGACGTCGAAGCACACAGGGCGACGGAGATCGACCTGATCACCGGCTCGCTCGTCCGCGAGGCAGAGCGCCACGGGGTCCCGGTGCCGCTGCACACGGCGCTCTACCGTCTCGTCAAAGCAAAGGAGGAGTCCTGGCCCCAACCGTCCACCCGTCAAGCCCAGGAGGAGTGATGAGATACAGCAAGACCGGAGCGCTCGTAGCGCTCCTCGCGGCGCTCGCGGCGATCGTCGCTGCGACCGCCGCCACGGCATCCGCGGCGAACTCCAACCCGATCGTGATCGGCTGGGCGTTCGACAGCAAGGGCAACATGGCCCCGTTCGACAACCCTGCGCTCGCTGCGGCCAAGATCCGGGTCAACCAGATCAACGCGAAGGGCGGGGTGCTCGGTCGCAAGCTCCAGATCAAGACCTGCGACACTCAGAACAACAACCCCGCGAAGGCGAAGTCGTGCGCCGCGAGCCTCATCGGAGGCGGCGCCGACATCATGTTCGTGACGTGCGACGTCGACTACGCGACCCCAGTCGTGCAGGAGGCGATCAACAAGGGGATGCTCGCGGTGGCGCCGTGCATCGGCACCGATCAGATGGGCCCCAAGCGCTTCGGCGCGAAGGGCAGGCTCGCGTTCAGCTTCGGCAACGTCGCCCAGGACGAGGGGTCGGCGATGGCGCAGTACGCGTGGAGTCGCGGCTGGAAGACCGCTGCAACCGCCACGAACACGCTGCTCGTGTACTTCAAGAACGTCGTGCAGGCGTTCGAGGCCCGGTTCACGCAGCTCGGCGGCAAGATCGTCGACCGTGAGACCTATGCGACCGGGGCGAACAACGTGAACAACGCGGTCAGCCGGCTGAACGGCGTCGACGCCGACGTCGTCGTCACCTCGACGTCGTTCGGAGAGCTGCCCGCGCTCGTCGCGGGCCTGCGGACGCTCGGAAACGACGTCCCGATCCTCAACTCGTGGGCGGGCGACGGCACGTACTGGCTGCCGAAGTCGCCCTCGATCTCGAACTACTACGCGGTGACGTTCGCGTCGGCGTTCGGGGACGATCCGAGCAAGGCGGTGAACGCGCTCGCGAAGAAGGTCAAGGCGGGCACGGGCGGCTTCGTCACCGGCGCCGCCGCGATCGACGGCGTCGTGACCGCGATCAAGCGGGCGAAGGGCTCCACGAACGGCCCGCGGCTCGCCGCGCAGATGGAGAAGTTCAAGAAGGTGCCGACGATCTCGGGCCGCGTGAGCTTCTCGCCGCAGCTGCACACGGTGTTCGGACGGCAGTACCGCGTGCTGCGGATCCAGGACAACAAGCCGAAGATCGTCGCCACGGTGACGGCAAAGGTCGTCCCGAAGATCTGACGCTTGACCGAGACGAGCCAGTCAGACGGCGAGCGGTGGCCCGGAGCAGCACTCCGGGCCACCGCCGTGTCGCGATCGTTCGAGGGGGTGCGCGCGCTCGACGACGTCACGACGGAGGTTCGGCGCACGGAGGTCGTCGGGCTGATCGGGCCGAACGGCGCCGGCAAGTCGACCCTCGTCAACGTTCTCTCGGGCTTCGACGCGCCGACCTCGGGAACGGTCGAGCTCGACGGCGAGGACGTGACCCGCTGGCCGGCCCACCGCCGCGGCCGGGCCGGCCTCGCCCGGACGTTCCAGCACAGCCGCTCGTTCCGGAACCTCTCTATCCGCGAGAACGTCGAGATCGCGGCGATCGGCACGGGAACGGGGCCCCGCGAAGCGCGCCGTCGCGCGGACGAGCTGCTCGAGCTGCTCGGCCTCGACCGGCGCGCGGGCGACTCCGCGTCGTCGCTTCCGCACGGAGACGAGCGCCGCCTCGGGGTCGCGCGGGCTTTGGCGACCGAGCCGCGTTACGTCCTGATGGACGAGCCGGCTGCGGGTCTCACCGAGGCGGAGGTCCCGGCCTTCGCAGCCGTCGTGCGCGCGGTGCGGGACGACCACGAGGCGGGCGTCCTCCTGATCGACCACAACATGGCGCTGATCATGGACGTCTGCGACCGGATCCAGGTGCTCGACCAGGGACGTGTGCTCGCAGAGGGCACGCCCGCCGACATCCGCGCCAACCTCGACGTCGCCGCCGCCTACCTCGGCGAGACCGCCGTTGCGGAGGACGACCAGTGAGCGCAGCAAGCGAGCCGGCCACGGCTCCAGCGGTCCTCGAGCTCGACCGTCTCACCGTCCGGTACGGCGGGGTCACCGCCGTGCGCGAGCTGAGCGTCGAGGTGCGGGGCGGTGAGATCGTCGGCCTGATCGGCCCGAACGGGGCCGGGAAGTCGACGACCCTCCATGCGATCATGGGCGCGGTGCCCGTCGAGGACGGGGACGTGCGCCTGTCCGGCCGATCCGTGCGAGGACGCGCGCCGGAGGCGATCGCCCGCTCGGGCGTCGCGCTCGTGCCCGAGGGCCGCAGGATCTTCGCCGAGCTGACCGTCGAGGAGAACCTGCGGCTCGGCCTCTCCGGACGCCGCAGCCGCGAGGGGGCTGAGGAGGCGGTCGAGGAGGTCTACGACCTCTTTCCCGTCGTGCGGGAGTTCGGCCGTCGGCAGGCCGGGGCTCTCTCGGGCGGGCAGCAGCAGCAGCTCGCGATCGGCCGCGCGCTGGTGGCCGGCCCTGATCTGCTGCTGCTGGACGAGCCGTCGCTCGGGCTGGCGCCGCGGATCGTCGACGTCGTCTTCGACGCGCGCGCGCAGATTGGCCGGCGCGGGAGCACCGTGCTGCTCGTCGAGCAGCGGGCGCAGCGGACGGTCGCGTTC
>Ga0157372_10003020_pt1 | contig 18141 bp, 20 predicted proteins | sample C55metaG_FD_115307 | JGI IMG/M metagenome (GOLD analysis project Ga0157372, IMG submission 115307) | Corn rhizosphere microbial communities from Kellogg Biological Station, Michigan, USA - C5-5 metaG | ecosystem: Host-associated > Plants > Roots > Rhizosphere > Soil | place: USA: Michigan... | reverse complement strand
TACGCACCCGTTCGCCGGTTGCCCATTGCTGGGCCCCCTTGACTTGCATGTGTTAAGCACGCCGCCAGCGTTCGTCCTGAGCCAGGATCAAACTCTCCAATAGTTTGAAGATTTGATTGCTCTTCCGAACGCAGTCGTCTCCAGACGTAAGTCTTTCGACTTCCACGTCCGGAATCACTTTGAATGTTTCAGGTTTTGAAATCTCCCCGGGATACTGAAATGGACCCCGGATCATAGATCTCGCCTCGCACATCCATCGATCTCAACTTCGATTTTCAAACAATTCGCTCACCATTCTTCCGGTGGCTTTATCAAATTCGTGTGCCGATTCTCCGGCAGCCTTGCAGAATAAACCCGATCGGTTCATTCGTCAAGTGATTCGAAGCAAATTTTTGTGGTTTGCTGACTCGTCCTCTCTTCCTGAGCTGGTTGCAAAACCAGTCGGAGGGGGATTCTCAAGCTACCTCGCCCTAAGAGCGAGTTCAACCCCCCGCTCTTCCGAATATTCTCGGCATCGTGTGGCCTCTTCACAGCATCCAAGACCGACTCACGGAGACCGCTTCTCCGTCTGGCACCGGACATAAGGAAACGCTGGCGCAAACCATTTTTGCTCATATTGTTTGCACAGCTTCGTACAGAGGGTGGAATGCTCCAGCCTCCCCAGCCCCACAACGCAGCGGATCCGTCTCGCATGGCACCTCCGCTCGACCCGATCGCGTCCTTGCGCGCAGCGCTCCGCGGACACTACGACATCGAGCGTGAGATCGGGCAAGGAGCATTCGCCACCGTATATCTCGCTCGCGATCTCAAACACGAACGCAAGGTCGCGTTAAAAGTCCTGCATGCCGATCCGACATCGGAGACCGGTGAACTTCGGTTCATCCGCGAGATCCGTTTGCTTGCCCGACTACAGCATCCCAACATCCTTCCGCTCCACGACTCAGGACACGTCGAAGAGCTCTTGTACTATGTCATGCCCTACGTAAACGGGGAGACGTTGCGCGATCGCATTAACCGCGAACGGAGACTCCAGCCCGAAACGGCGTGCACAATTGCTCGCGAGGCGGCTGACGCACTCGCCTACGCCCACGCGCAGGGAGTGATTCACAGGGACATAAAGCCGGAGAACATTCTCCTCTCCGCGGGTCACCCGGTCCTCGCTGATTTCGGAATCGCGCGTGTGATCAATCTCGCGGGTGTGCGTCAGCTCACTCGCCCAGGCTTGGATAGCCCCGGCACTCCCGCTTACATGAGCCCCGAACAGTTTCTCGGTGATCGGGAGCTCGACGGCCGAAGCGATATCTACAGCCTAGGTTGTGTTCTCTACGAAATGCTCGCCGGTAAACCACCCTTCGCCGGGAAGGAAGGATTCGTCAAACGGTTCACCGAGCCGTCGCCCAGCATTCTGACCTCGCGCCCTGAACTAGCGCGGTGGCTGGACGCGCCTGTTCAAAAAGCTCTCGCCCGTGACCCCGATGATCGTTATCAAACTGCTGGAGAGTTCGTGACTGCGCTCCGGCCACCGGGCGGGTCAGGCGCTTTCAGGAATAAGGGAGCGCCCGCAGCCGGCGACGTATCACCCTCCATCGCCGTCCCGCAGCCGGTTGCAGTCAACACCGTCATCGTGGCGCGCCCTGTCAACCGCTCAATTTGGCGAGAGCCGCGGCGATGGATTGGCGCGATTGGCGCTCATCCAAGAATCTCAGCGGCGCTCATCGCGGGGATCGTAATCGCTTCGCTCGCGTTTTCCACGAATTCAGTTTCGCGACTGTCGAGCGCATTTGGTGGCCGTCCGTCCATCGATTCAACGCGCATCGCGTTGCTCCCGTTCGCGGGAAATGCGCCTCAGCGCGAGCGCGAGCGCATCGCGAATGGCCTCTACGCTTCTCTTAGCGAATGGCAAGGTCTGCATTTGGTGAGTGATCAGGACGTAACCGATGCCCTGAGTGCTGACGGCCCTCCCACTTCAACGCGAGCCGCAGCAGCACTCGCCAGGCGTCTCGGTGCCGCCCTATTCATCTGGGGCCAGGTTGGCAGCGACGATCCATCGCAGGCGCGCGCGCAGCTCTACGACGTCTCTTCAGGTGCCCCCACGACATCTGTTCGGTTCCAGCAAGCGAGCGACCGCGGCGCGTTCAGCCAAGCCGCAAACGATCTACTAAAGGTCCCGAACCGTCCGGCTGCCGCTGACGGCGGTGATGGGAAGACCAACTCCTACACAGCATGGACCGCGTATGGTCGCGGTCACGTCGCGCTGGCAAACGGGGACTTTGCGAGCGCGGAAAAGATTTTCCGCGAGGCAGTCACGGCTGATCCTGCTTTCGGACCAGCGCGGGTGTGGCTTGCCCAGGTGCTATCATGGCGCGCGCCTGAGTCGCGCGGAGATTGGCGGGAACAGATCAGCCAGGGCCTGGGAGCACGGAGCGGGCTTTCACAGCGGGATCGCCTGATTGGCGTTGCGCTGAGCAGATTGGCAGACCATCGGTATCCAGAAGCATGCGCCAGCTACGCTCAATTGACCAAGGCAGATTCTCTGGATTTCATTGGTCAATACGGCCTCGGCCAATGTCAGGCCGTCGATTCCCTAGTGGTGCGCTCGCCTTCGAGTCCCTCAGGTTGGCGTTTTCGCAGTCGCTACTCAGACGCCGCGGATGCATACATGCGCGCATTGAGCGTCAATCCAAACGCCCATTCCATTCTTTCGTTTGATCAGCTCGAACAGCTACTTCCAATCGCTCCCTTAAAAACTCGGCGTGGTCAAAGTATCGACGGACAACAGTTCGCTGCATTCCCCGCACTCATTCATGACACAGCCGTCTTCGTTCCCTATCCCCTCATTGAATTCGACAGATTGCCGGCCAATCGGACGGCGGCTGCGCGCGACGCCGCGCTCGAACAGAATCGAGCCATTCTGCTGGACTTCGCCACGGATTGGACGCGACAAGCTCCCAGAAATGCCAGCGCGTTTCAGGCTCTCGCAGAAGTGCTCGAAGCGCGGGCCGAGATTACCCGCAGCCGCTCAGGCGGCATTTCGGCATTGGACGCGGTACGCAAAGCCCGGCAAGTTGCTGTGAGTCCACGGGAGCGGCAGCTCGCGGCGACGGAAGAAGCGTGGCTTCGATTCAAGCAGGGGGATTTCAGGCAGGCCAGGTTGCTGGCGGATTCCGTTCTGTCAAATCAGATCCTCCCTGAGGATGCGTCAGATGTGATCGGTCTCGCCGCCCTAACCGGAAAACTCGAGCGAACCTCAGAGCTGGCGCGGCAGACCAACGATTATACGGCATCAGCCGCGTCCCTCCCCGTTCAGGTCATGGACGCCGCTGCTCCGTTCTTCGCGTTTGCGGCTCTGGGTGTTTGCTCCGACACCACACATGCGCTCGAGCGCAGGCTCGACGACCAGCTGGCTCATTATGTCGCGGAAGACCGGTTGCCGAGCGTGAGGGTCGCTGTGAAGGCCCGACCGCTAAGCATGCTTGCTCCATGCACCGCGGGAAAGTCGAGCTTGGGGATCGACGCTGCCGGCAATCGCCTCTTGAAATTGCAGCAGGCATTCGCGACACGTGACACACGAAGTCTTTCACTCCTGCTGCAGGGCGTGGCTCGCGATGCGAAGACTCAAAGACCCGGCGATCTGTCACTCGACGTCACCTACCAACTTGCCTGGCTGCACTCGGCAATGGGTGACACTGCAGCGGCGGTTCGTCAGCTCGATCGGGCCTTGGGCGCTCTTCCAAGTTTGAGTGCTTCGTCGCTCCGGGAAGCCGGGTCGGCTGCAGCAGCCGGGCGCGCGATGGCACTGCGGGCGGAGTTGGCGAACGCTCAGGGGGACTCGGAAGCGCAAAAGAAATGGGGCCTGGCGCTCGTCGAATTATGGGCAACCGCCGATCGTCCACTGCAGCCTCTCGTCACGAAAATGCGGGCACTCGCAGTTCCAGCACTCCAAAAGTAGCGTCGTCGGCATTCACCTCAGTCAGGGAGGTTCGATGATCACGCGGTCCGCGCCACCTCGCTCTGCTGCAAAATGGATAGCGATCACTTCGGTCGTAATCGCCCTCGGGTGCCCTCCCCCCGGAGGCTCTCCATACCCGCGTGGAGATTGGAGCACCCCATTGCCACCTGGTGTTGATTCACTCGCAAGTACGTTTCGCATTCGCGCAGATGGGTTCCCCCACAGTGGGAATGTTCACACGCGATCTCGCCCCGCAACGTGCCCTCTTGGTTCCCTTTGTGTCGTAGACGTCAGGATCGAAGCCCTTGGAGACACACGGCTGATAGACCCCGACAATGCACCCCCGACGGGCATAGCCGTGGCCCGTATCGAGAATCTTGATTCGAGGGACGTTGAGGCCAAATTCGGATTTCTGCCCGGCAATCAGGCTTTGTATTATCTATGGGTCGACAGAAAACCTCGATCGACCAAAGCGCGATGGACCATTCTGCAAGTTCCAATGGGCGCGGGTGTCGTTACTGCCGGTTACCAGAAAGATCTCAGACTCTGCAATCACCCACACCAAGGCGAGATCAGGGTCTCCGACGCCGACTTTTACGAGTACAAGTATGATGACCACCCATGCGACGTCAGCGTCGGCATCGAAAAATCGAGTATTGCGGAGGCGTCTTTCTTCTCCACCGGACAGTTCAGCGCTCTGGTGGCGCGTGTTGCGGCCGTCTTTCGTAGTGAACTCACGGCCCAGGGCGGATGGATCTCTTGCAGCGGGGGCTGTTGCACGTAACGAAACTTAGAATAAGCGGCCGTTGATTCGATCGGCGTGCTTGATCGTTAATCCGGCCGCGGGTCGCGGAGCGTGGGGCGCAAACCTCCCGCTTCTGCGCTCAGCCTTCGCGGCACACGGGATCGAGAGAGTTTACGAATCCACTGCAGCGGGCGACGAAGAGAATCTCGCCGCGCGGGCCGTGCGTGAGGGCGCCCAGACGATAGTTGCGGTCGGGGGAGACGGGACCTGCGGCCGAATTGCGAACGCGATTCTGCAGTCCGGTATTCAGTGCCGGCTCGCTGTCGTTCCAGCCGGAACGGGCAACGATTTCGCGAAAACGCTCGGAGTGACCAAATACTCGCCCGTGCAGATCGCCGAACTCGTAGTGCGCGGGGACGCGAAGCAAATAGATGTTGGGCTCGCCGATGGTCATTACTTCCTCAATAGCTGCGGCTTCGGGTTCGATGCCTCGGTGCTCGAGGCGACCAGTCGCGTCCGTTTTCTCAAGGGCGACGCGGTTTACATTTACTCCGCACTGCGTCAGCTATTCACCTATCGCGGTGTCGAAGTGTCTGCGAGCGGCGCACCTGGCGTGACGAGTGGGAGCATGCTGATGGTCACCGTCTCGAATGGTCGCTGGCTTGGCGGCGCCTTCAAGATCGCCCCACGAGCGTCGGTTCTGGATGGAAAGCTCGACGCGTGTTTTGTAGGAGACAGCAACGTCATGCAGCGCATGAAGCTTTTTCTCGGAGCAATGCGCGGTACTCACATCGGAATGCCGTCGGTGTCAACAGTCGGTTTTCAGGATCTGACGCTAACGTTTCCAAGCAATCCCTTAATGGAGATCGACGGCGAACTGCGCCGAGCGAAGACGAGGAACGTGAGCTTGAAGTGTCTGCCTCGGGCGCTTGCCGTAGTGGCTGCGCCCGGCGCGATCGCTTAAACGGCTGGAATCGTCAGGACCACCGTGTCACCGGGCGCTACCGTAATCTCCTGACTGACCGACGCGCGCCTTCCGCCAATTGGGTCAGCGATAAAGCGAAGAGGTGTGAGGCCGCTGACCAGGCTCGGCGGTATCGTAAAGTTCGACTTGCTGGCACCCGGGGCAGTCCCCAGCCGAATGCGCTGTGAGCTACGGAGCGTAAAGACATCCATGTCGATGAATCCCTGATTGTCCACCTGTAGCACGGTCGGCTGATTCTGGTCTGCAGTCCCGGATCCGCGTGAAAGCGTTTTGCAGCCGGCGGCGCCAAGTAGCACGAGTGCGAGAGCGAGTGATTTGATTCTCATTTGAGTTCTGCTTGCGCAGCTGTTCGGGTTCCGTCTAAACGGGGGCATAATGCATTCCATACACCGCTAGAATAGGTTTGGATCTGCATGCTGAAACCTCTGATTATCGGAATCGCCGGTGGCTCGGGATCTGGCAAGTCCACAGTCGCGACGAACGTGGCGGATCTGCTCACCACTTCGTCGGTCGCGTTCATCGACATGGACGCTTACTACAAGAACTTCCAGTCACTCTCGCTCGATGAGCGAAAAAAGCTCAACTGGGACCATCCCGACGCGTTCGACTATGACCTCCTCTGCTCGCACCTCGAGGCGCTCAGCAGGCGCAAGGCAATCGAAAAACCGGAATACGATTTCGTGACGCACCTTCGCCGCGCCGAACACACGCATGTGGAATCGGCTGACGTCGTAGTCATCGATGGGATTCTCCTCTTCGTCGATGCAAGAGTGCGCGATCTATGTGACGTGAAGGTGTTCGTCGACGCGGACGCCGACATCCGGCTCATTCGCCGCATCGAGCGCGACACCCATGTCCGCGGCCGGCCGCTCGATGAGATCATCGAGCAATACCTCTCCACCGTTCAGCCGATGCACAACGAATTCGTCGAGCCGAGTAAACGCTACGCGGACGTCATCGTTCCGCGCGGTGGCCACAATTCGGTCGCGATCGAGATGATAGTCGCTAAGATCCAGCGGCGACTGCAACGCGTGACGGATGGGGCCGAGCCACGGAGAACACCATCAGCAGAGCGGCCAGCGCCCCCAGCACGAACATGACGGCCCAGACTCTGATTGGCCCGAGCGACGCGAGGAGCTGAGTTCCCATCCACGGCCCGACCGTAAGCGAGATGCTGAGCGACATACTGTATGCGCCCATGTAGGCCCCCCGCCTGTTCTCCGGCGCTATCTCCGCCAGGTGCGCCGACATCGCTGGAAAGAGAAGCATCTCGCCGAATGTCCACACCACGACGGTAGCAATCACTCCAGCAGGCGATGCGATCACGCCGAGTGCACCAAACCCGATCGCGAATAGCATACAGCCGATTATCAACGATCGCCGATTTGGCCAATGCGATGTCGCCGTGATGATAGGAACCTCGAGACCGACGATCAGCAGCGTGTTGATCGTAAACAGCATTCCGTAGAACGCTGGAGACAGGTGGAGATATTGCACGAGATACAGTGGCAGCGCGGATTCGTGTTGGAAAAAAACGATGCCGACCGACACGACTCCGGCCAGGAAAACGAGAAAACGCCCGTCGTGCAGGATCGTCGCGGGCCCGACACGCGAGCCTCCCCTGTTCGCCGCCTCCGAATTCACGCCGCTGAATGCGCGCCACGGGGTAACGGCAAGCAACGTCCCCGCCAGCAGAGTCGTGACAGCGTCGACCGCAAACATCGCGTGGAACGATACGGTTGCGAGGAAGCCTCCGAGCGCGGGCCCGATGCTCATGCCGAGGTTTATCGCGAGTCTGTTCAACGCAAATGCCTGGCGGCGCTGCTCAGGTGCGGCGACGTGCGTGATGGCGGCCAGACTCGAGGGCCGAAACATCTCCGAGCCGCCGGCCCAGAGCACCGTCATGCCCGCAACCGAAGCGAAGGTCTTTGCCAGGGGGAAAAGCAGCAGTACGAAGCCCGATGCGATCAACGACACGCGCATTACGGGCAGTGCACCGACGCGGTCGCTGAGGCGTCCACCGATTGGGCCGAACACAATCGCCGCCGCTCCGTAAACCGCAAGCATGGACCCGGCTCTCGCGAGGGAGAAGCCCAGCTCGCGTGTGAGGTAGAGCACCAGGAATGGGAGAACCATCATCCCGGCGCGATTGATCAGATTCGTAGCAAAGAGGAGCCACACCTCCCTCGGCAATCCACCAAGTCCGCGCCACGGATTCAGTCGCGAATCGGCCAACGAAAACGGCCACCTGTTCGGTGGCCGTATCGTTTCTCGAACTGTCGGCTCAGTTGTCAGGCCCATAGTGCGCCGTGTAGGAATCGAACCTACAACCTAATGATTAAGAGTCATTTGCTCTGCCAATTGAGCTAACGGCGCTTGCAGTCGCTTGGCGCGCCAGGAGGGAATCGAACCCCCGACCCACAGCTTAGAAGGCTGTTGCTCTATCCAACTGAGCTACTGGCGCGTAACGACGCGAAAGGTAGCGGTTGCGATGATCTGAATCAATCGCCGCCGGACGCAAGACTTTCGGCCAGAACTCGCTGCAATTTGCGCGTGACCTCACCCGGCTTACCGTTACCGACGGGCTTGTTGTCGAGGGTGACGACCGGCATCACATCGGTCGTAGTACCGCTGAGAAAAAGCTCGCTCAACAGGGGGATCTCGCTCGCCTGAATCGGAGTCTCGTCCAGATCGACGTTCAGCTCGCGGGCGAGCTCGCTCAGAATCGATCGCGTGATCCCCGGAAGGATGTGATCATCGCACGGGTGGGTGCGTAGCGTGCCATCCACGACGCCGAAGAAATTCGTTTTCGTTCCTTCCGTGATTACGCCATCACGAATCAACATTGCCTCGAAAGTCCCCTTTTCCTTCGCTGCCTGGGACGCGAGGACGTTGGGAAGGAGATTCAACGTCTTGAGATCGCATCGCCCCCAGCGAAGGTCGGGATGGGTGATAGCGGACGCCCCGTTCCGCGCCAGATCCGTGTAGGGTGTGAAGCGCGCCACGGAGATGTAAACCGTGGGCTGAACCTCCGGTGGCGGAAAATTGTGCGCGCGAGTCGTGGCTCCGCGGGTCACCTGCATGTACATCGTCGCCTCGCCCTGGAGCAGTCCATTTTCCTGGAGAAGCTGTCGGCCGATTTCGGTCAGGCTCTCCGGTGAATCCTTACCCGCAAGCGAGATCCGGATTCCTTCGAGGCTTCGACGCAAGCGCTCGTTATGAAAGCGCGCGGCGAAAGGTCTGCCGTTGATTATGCGGAGAACTTCATATACGCCGTCGCCAAAAACGAATCCGCGGTCCTCCACGGAAACTCGCGCTTCTGTCCGGGGGACAAAAGCGCCGTTTACGTAAACAATGTCTTTGGATGCCATATGTCGTGAATGGTGCTTGCGTGGAAAAAGTGCAACGATGAAAACTGGCGACTAAGTCTATCCGGTTTTAGTACCCGTCGCAGTGTATGCACAGGCGGAGAACACCGGAAGGAACCCCGCCGCCGGATCCGTGAGCGTTCCCGTAAACGTCCCTGTGGACGTAATGGTACCACGCAGTTCCATCTCGGCCCCGGAAGAAGACGAGAGGAATAGATCGGTGATCCCGGTCCCCAGGGTTATGGTTCCGGTAATTGTGAGAGAGGCCGTCGATGTTGGACTCTGCCAGAAACTGGCGGTGCTCAGAGTTCCATCTGCGTTCACGTCGAGATGGGTGGTAATCGCCTGACCGTTGGCGAGCGATCCCGATGCACAGGCGAGTGAGCTCTGGGTCACCACAAAAGACCAGTTGCCGCTGGCCTGGGCCTGGCTCAATCCGCCCGATCCCCCAATGCCAAAGAGAAACGGATCCTTGCTTGTCTCGCAACCCGCGGTCAGGGCGACCAGACTGAGGGCAATGACGATCGATCGCACGTGAATCCTCCGAAGTGTACGCGTAGATTTCGCTCTGGGCGGAAAGGGTGCAATTCGTTTGCCCACAAGGTCTGCCTGCCGAAACCGTCAACTGCTGGTAGCGTACTGATTCAGTCGGCACACCAACAGAGGCCAAATGCCACCAGATCCGAACCTTATCGTCCACGAGGTATTCTCGTGGGTCGTGCCTGGGCTCGTTACGATCATCCTGGGCTACCCCATCGTGCGGCTGATCACCAAATGGCTCGAGCCACGGCCGGTCCCGCCGCGCGAGTTGAGCTCCATAAATGGCAGATTGGAGCGTATAGAGGCGGCGGTGGATGCGATCGCGGTCGAAGTCGAGCGTATCTCGGAATCCCAGCGATTTACGGCACGACTGCAGTCCGAGCACGCGGCGCCACGGTTACCCAGCCCGACGGATTCCGCCAGGACGCAATGAAAAAAGGGACCGCCTTCCGGCGCTCCCTTTTTCGCATCTATAAGATCAGGCCGATTACACGCAGGTAATCACACCATTGGTCATGTCACAAACCTTCGCAGACTGCGAGTGCGTTGCGGTCGCGCTCCATGAAGGCGGCGGGCCGGCGGCGTTGACCGCGACGATCGTGACGTTCTGCGATGGCGTGAACCCCTGGAGAGGCGCTGCCATCGTTGCGGTACCCCCGAAGTACGCGCCACCGTTGTCGGCAGCGTACTGCTCTTCGTAGGTCGCGAGGTTGCGCAGGTCAGACTTCATCTGCGCGACATAAGCCTTGTCTTTCGTATTCGCAAACTTCGGAATCGCGATCGCGGCAAGAATACCAATGATCACGACGACGATAAGAAGTTCAATTAGAGTAAACCCCTTTTTGGCGCTCATTTATTCGTTCTCCTGACTTGTTTGGCGACGGCTGGACGCTTCCGTCGACACTCAAATGACGGGGCGTTTTGCTCGGTTGTAGCCCCTACTAAAGCAAGCTGGTTGCCACGCGACGGGAGAAAGTTAAGTTCTTGAACCATATAGCTATACGCTGGTCGGCTAATGTTGCTTATGATATCCGAAGGCTGCAAAATGCAAGACCAAACGCAATCTGCTGGCGGTCATTTCTAGCCAGCAAAAAGTCCGTGGAGCCTCAACGCAGGTACTGCAAACCAGGGTAGATTGACGGGCAGACACAGGAGGATGAGTGCGATCGAGTAAGGTGACCGCGGATGTCCGTGCGTTTTTCACGTCATACTGCACGGCGTTCATCCGCCAGGATGCCCCGGCGATCGCCAAGCATTTCGCGGACATCGTGCACGTCGCGACCGACGTCGGGGACGACGTCAACGTCCACGTCGCGAACGCGGCAGAATGGCGGACTACCATCGACCAGATCCTGGCGATGTACCGTGCCATCGACGTGGGATCATTAGTGGCGACTGGGCTCGCCACTGATCCGTTGTCGGGGAGGTTGGTACAGGCGCGGCTGCGCTGGGCGCTCAGCGACAAGGCCGCGCGTCCGCTCTACGAATTCGACGCGATGTATACGCTGGCCCGGCATACGGAAACCTTTCGGATCACGGCGATAGCGCACAACGAGATTCCGGAATACCGCCGTTGCCATGCAACGATGGGCGCAGCCAAGACTGCCAAGGCCGGCACCCGAAAGTCGTAGAGAAGTAGCGGCGCTTTCAAGCCGCGATCGGTACGCCATCGCGAAGCCTGCCCCATTGCATCACGAAAAACCGGGAGTATCGTCTGAGCATGGAGATGTCGCGTGAATCGAGCCCAGTGCCGAGTCAGGTGCTCCCGTTTTCCGACGGCGCAAAGACCCCGTCGGCCGCCATCACGGCCGAGTCGCATGCGGCCGAGCTGGAGCGCCTGAACGAAGAGATTCGGCGCGTCGCCACGCGTGCCACCAGACTTCTGGAAGTAACCACCGCGCTCTCTGAAGCCCAGTCGGTCGAGGAAGTTGCCGGAGTAGTGCTCAACATGGGTCTCGCAGTCGTCGAGGCCGCTCGTGGCGTGCTGGTTTCTGTTGAAGGCGATCGGCTGCGGTTGCTAGGCACCCGCGGCGTGAGTGCTCGATTGGAATCGCAACTCGCGCTGCTAAACTACGAGACCGAAGTTCCCGTGGTTCACGCCCTCAAGAGTGGCGAGGTCGTGTGGATCGAATCGGGCGAGGAGTTTCGCAGGAAATACGGAAGCGTCTATCAGGGCTTCGAGGAGCTTGGGGACATGCAGACCTACGTCGCCGCGCCTCTCGTTCACGCTGGTGAGACGGTCGGAGCACTCGCTCTCCACTTCAAGGAAGCGGCAGCCGTCGGCGCCTCCGACCGCGCCTTCACATTGCTGTTGGCTCAGGCAGCGGCGACTGCTCTGCATCGCGCGCGCACCTACGATGCGGAGCTCGACAAACGCCGACGCGCTGAGCTGCTTGCCCAGGCCCGTGAGGATGTGCTGGGAGTGGTTGCTCACGATCTGAGAAACCCGCTGAATCTCATTCAGATGACCGCCGAGCTGATGATCGACGAGGAGCTGCCATTGGCGCGACGAAAGGAGCTCCTTGGCATCGGGATGCGCGCGGCCAAGCAGATGAATCGGCTAATAGAGGATCTCCTGGATACCGTCCGCCTCCAGGCAGGGCGGCTATCGCTCGACCTCGAGATAGTGGCGGTGGACACGATCTTCAAACAGGCAGAGGAGACGTTTCGCCCTCTTGCCGAAAAACGACAGCTTCGATTCGATACGGCTTCCGACGACGGAGCGGCGGTCCGCGCCGATCCGACCCGCGTGTCACAGATCGTCGGCAATCTGATCGGCAATGCGATCAAGTTCACGCCGGAGCATGGTTGGGTGCGACTGCGCGCGCTCCGCGAGGACACTCAAGTCGAGTTTCAGGTGATCGATGATGGACCGGGAATTCCGGCTGACAGCATGCCCCATCTGTTCGACAGCTTCTGGCAGGCGCGGCTGAGCGACAGGCGCGGCGTCGGTCTCGGGCTCGCGATCGCAAAAGGATTCGTGGAGGCACACGGCGGCCGGATGTGGGTTGAAAGCACCGTTGGTACGGGAAGCACGTTCCACTTCACCCTCCCCGCGGCTGTTATCAGATGATCGCCGCGCGAGCTCTGCTCTTCCCTCTGTAGCTGCGCTGCGTTAGCGCTATCGCTCGACCGGATGGCCGGCGTTACATGCGAGCGGCCGTCTGATTGAGGGCAGCTCGCAACCCGTGCGCGAGTCGGGTCACAGCGTCGTTCGCCCAGAAATGCATGAAAAAGAGGCGCGGCTCCTCGTCGATCATGTGGCTGTGCACGGCGGTCACCGCGATTCCGTTGCTTCGCAACGCGCGAATCACTGGATTGACTTCACTCGCCAGCAGCACGAAATCGCCCGTGATCGCCGCCTTGCCTGCGCCGGTGGGCTGAAAGTTGATAGCGGTGGCTACGCCCATCGATGGTGGCACTTCGTGGCCGCTTTCAGTAATCGTCTCCCGGCGGGGAACGCTTATCTGATAAACGTTACCGTTGACTTTCCCCGCAACACCTAACTCGCGCGTAATGCCCGTGGTATCGAGGTCGATCCCGATCGCGACCTGAGCGCCTGGAACAACCAGCGGTGTCTTGCTGAGGGCCAACGCGTCGTGGAGCGCCTGCGCGATTTTCGTCTCATCGCCGTGCGCCGAGATGTGCATGTACATCACACGCGGCGATTCCATCAGCAGGTGATTGTGCAGTGCCGTTTGGTCCACCCCTAGATCCTGGAGACGCTGCATCACGGGGCCAACTTCTTCCTGGGTGAGGACGAGGTCGCCCATGACCATCGTAACCCCACCGCCAATGCGCTTGAACGCGACCCACGATCCAAGCGCCAGGGCCGGTTTGAGCTGAACCCCAGCGAGGGTTACGCTCAGGTCGCTGCGCGGAAAGCTGAATTTCATCACGTCGCCAGGATTGATCGCTCCCTTCCGTCCGAGAGCTCGCTCGACAGCGGACCAGTCAGGGTTCTGGGGCGCGCCGCCGGCACTCTGTGCCTGGAGCGCTGATGTCATCCAAATCGCGGCGACCATCACCATCGAGAAATACCGGGTTCCGCTGAATCTCCAGAACGCTAGCCTGTTCATCATCCCTCCTCAGTCGTGCTGTGACGAGAGTTCCTCTCGGCTGCAATCAGAAACGGGTGCAAATTTCGGAGTTTTGAGAACGCCGACCTGCATCCGCGAGTCCAGCGAACTCGATCTCACCGAACGATTGAGGTCGCCTGCACCGTCAGAGAATACACTCGCGGAATGCCCGTCCACTTTTGCGCGTCTTTCGCCTTCAATTACGCGTAAATCCCCTACGCGTAATCCACGCCGCGACAACAATGAAGCGCATTCCAATCGTAGTCGGACTCCTGAGCGTTTCAGTTGCCGTGGGTGGATTCACGCAAAATCGGCTCGACTCGAGCGCAGCCAGCCGCACCGCGCAGGACTCGGTCGCCCCTTCGAAAGCTCAGGACAGCACCACTCAGGTGTCGATGCGCAACATCAACTTCTATCTGATGCCGAACGGTGCGCTACGAATCCGTCACATGCGCGGCACGATACGCTCGCTGAAGGGAGGTCCCGTCGCATTCGACGACAAGAATTCTTTCATCATACATCTCACCTACGCCGAGATCGGTCTCAACGGTACAGACATCACGACGTTGATGAACAAGTACATCTTCGCGTATCCCGGTGCACCACTGAAACGGCTCCAGGTGCACACGTCGGGCTCCCAGGTCGTTCAAACCGGTATAATGCACAAGATTCTAGACATTCCGTTTCGCATCACCGCGGATGTATCGACGACGCCTGAAGGGTTGATTCGGTTGCATCCGGTCAAGACGGAGATACTGGGTGTCGATGGTGACAAGCTGATGCGCGCCTTTGGTCTCAGCCTGCAAAAGATTCTCGACCTGAGCAAGGCAAAGGGCGTGACCGTGAAGGGGAACGATCTCTACCTCGACCCGGTCAAGATTCTGCCACCGCCCGCGATCGAGGGGCACGCAACCGCAATAAGAGTCGACGGCGATCAGCTGGTGCAAACTTTCGGGACAGTCGCCGACGCCACTCCTCTTCCCCACCCTGACACATCCGCGACCGCCTTCATGTTCTTCAAGGGCGGCACACTTCATTTCGGTAAGCTGCTAATGCTCGATGCTGAAATGCAGATCGTCGATGTTCGCCCGACCGGTTTTTTCAACTTCGATATCGACAAGTACAAGGATCAGCTCGTCGCCGGCTATGAGCGCACTTTGCCGGATCTGGGATTGGAGGTTTATATGCTAGGCCTCGAGAAGCTCTCGGCTGGCAGGGTGACTACCGCAGAGCTGCCACAATAACCGGCGCATTCGAGGTGTCCCCGGAGAGCTGGACACTAACGAATTAAGGACGTACTTAACGAGTTTGCTTCAGGCGGCTGGAGCTCGTTCCGATGGAGCTAGAGATCGCACGCCCTTAGCATTGGTGTCCCGCTCACTGACGCTCGAAATCGAATCGCTGTAAAGCGCCCGGGGATGACAGCCCGGCGCACCAGGGTTGCCTTGTCCAGAGCGCAATATCGCCGGCGAAGATCTGCCCGTTTCCTGGAATGCCCTTCCAGCTGATCTTGAGATCCATTCCATCGCGAACATAAGTGACGGCGTACGCGCTGTCCTCGGCACCAACCAGCACCGAGTGATTGCTCTCGTGGCGGACCTCGTAATGCGCATTGAACACACCCGTTCCGTCGGCGTTGAATGTCAGTGTGCCAATGGTAAGAAATGCCGTATTGACGTCTGGAGGCACGAGGGTTGGATCGGCCATCGTTGACGTATAGCACGGTTGTCCGACTGGGCCAAAGGCGATTTCTTTCAGCCCGTACGTGCCGCTCACGGTTGACGTGTGATCGGTCGGGACGTAGATGTTGAGGCAGCCGACCAAAACACCGATCAGCCCGAACAGAATTGGTCTCATGATCGATCTCCTCAAAGGTTAACGTGGACGCTCTCGTTTGAGCTTCGAGTATGTCGCAAAACGGCCCGACACCGCAAGATGATGTCAGGCCGTTAGTTACAGAGTCGGGGCGCCCGGATTTGAACCGGGGACCTCCTGCTCCCAAAGCAGGCGCGATACCGGGCTACGCTACGCCCCGAAGTGACCGCAAGTTACTATGCCCTGCCTTCAGCGCGCAACGCGGCGAGTAGCGCGCGGAATGCGCGAGCGCGATGACTTCCGGCCGCGGTGTTCTTGATCGACGACTCGGCGAATGTGCCGCCCAATTCGGGCGCCTCGAAGTATGGATCGTAACCGAAGCCCCCGGTGCCGCGAGGAATCGTCAGCACGCGTCCTTCGATTTCGCCGCGACGCGTCACCTCGCCCACTGCATCCTTGAATGCGGCGACCGAGATATAGCGGCCGGTGTCCGTGAAGGCAGTTCCCTGCTCCGCTCTCGCCGCGCGCATGCGAGCAACCAGCTTCGCGTTGTTAGCCGCGTCGAGCTCGGAGGGCTCGAGGTCCTCGCGCCCCGACCAGCGCTTGCTGTAAACTCCCGGCTCGCCATTCAGTGCATCGACGCACATTCCGGAATCGTCACCGAAGGTGGGCATGCCGCCCGAGAGATCGAAGAAGTACCGCGCTTTGGCGAGCGCGTTTTCCTCGAATGTGTCGAACTCCTCAAGATTGTTCTCGCGCGCACTCTCGGGGATTCCCAGCGCCGACAGGTCGACCGTCTCGAGCCCGAATTCCGAAAAGATCTCCCGCAGCTCCCGGAGCTTCCCCTCGCTGCGAGTCGCGAGAAGGAATCGCCTTGCACTCACTCCGACAGGGCTTTGATCTGGGCGGCGTCAAGAGAGCGGATGCCCGAAATCGCGAGCTCCAAAAGCTGGTCGAGCTGCGCGCGATCGAAGGTCCCGTGCTCCCCGGTTCCTTGCACTTCCACGAACTTTCCTTCACTGCTCATCACGACGTTCATGTCGACTTCGGCCCTCACGTCCTCCTCGTAGTCGAGGTCGAGGCGCGGTTCACCATCGATCACACCTACGCTCACTGCAGCAACACGTCGCTTGACCGGCGTCTGAGCGAGCTTGCCCGTCTCCACCATCCAGTCGAACGCATCGACGATCGCCACCGACGCGCCGGTGATCGCGGCAGTGCGCGTTCCTCCATCTGCGACCAGCACATCGCAATCGAGCTTGACCGTGAACTCGCCGAACTTGAAATCGTCGAGCATCGCGCGGACACTGCGTCCGATCAGCCGTTGAATCTCCTGGGTGCGTCCACCGAGCTGCGCCCGCTCGCGCGAGGTGCGCGTCCGCGTTGCGCGCGGGAGCATCGCGTACTCGGCCGTCAGCCAACCCTCGCCGCTGCCGCGTTTCCAACCGGGAACTCCGTCTTCCACCGATGCGGTACACAGGACGCGCGTAGCACCGAAAATGATGAGGCACGATCCCTCGGCATATGGGGCAACCCCGCGCTCGAACGTGATGGGTCGCAGCTCCGAGACGCCACGGTCGACGCGTTTTGCTTTAACTGTTTTCACTGAGCTTCCGAATGATGGCCGTAGTCGAATGTCCTGGAGTGAGGGGAACGACGAGGACCCGTCCTCCCCAACTTTTTACTTCTGCGGCGCCGACGATCGTGTCTTCCGAGTAATCGCCGCCCTTGACGATGACGTCCGGACGAAGATGGCTGACAAGATTGAGCGGCGTATCGTCCGGGAAAATTACGACGAGATCGACGCATTCGAGCGCACCCAAAATGTACGCCCGCTCGGCGTCGGTGCGCATGGGACGTGTCGGGCCTTTTAGGCGGCGCACCGAATCATCGCTGTTGATCCCGACGACGAGCGCGTCCGCGCTCTCACGGGCGGCGGTGAGAATGTCGATGTGTCCGGGATGAAGCAGGTCGAACACGCCATTCGTGAAAGCTACTCGTCCCTTCCTCGCAGCTCTCCACCGTTCGGCTTCGGCCCACGTCGCGATTTTTCCGGCAGGATCCCGAGGCTTCAGAGTCCGCTCGTGACTGACGGGTGGAAATGGATAACGCGCTCCTTCTTGAGCGGAAGCGCGATGATTTCGTCGTAGTCGCTCGAAATCGTGATGGTTGCCGGCGTGCGCTGGATGGTGATCAACTCCGCGCCCGGCGGGAGCTGGAGAGTGTCGGCAAGCGCGGAAAGGCGCGTGGTGATCTGGGCGTCGGTCTTGTCGCTCGAGAATCTCGCCTCCTGCCCCATCGCATCCTTGAATTCATAGAACCGGAAGTAGGCCTCGCCGAAATCCACCGCGAAGTAGGCCGCCAGCGCGAGTACGAGGATCGGCAGCAGGCAACCGATTCTGCTCTCTCCGCGGCGATTCACCACTGCGACTGCGCTCCTTCGATCAGCGTGTTGACTATACGATCGATCGCCTGCTTTCTGCCGAGTGGCTCGCCACGCTCCTCGTACTGACCTTCGGCGAGCAATCCCTTTCGCTGCCAAAGCGGTTTGCCCGTCACCTGGTCGATCAACTCGAGATCGACGACGAGCTGCAGAAGGCGCTTGGCCGTGGTCGCCTGCTTGTTGTTGGCGCTGAATCCGATCGGGATGTCTGTCTCGT
>Ga0157372_10003017_pt1 | contig 18145 bp, 18 predicted proteins | sample C55metaG_FD_115307 | JGI IMG/M metagenome (GOLD analysis project Ga0157372, IMG submission 115307) | Corn rhizosphere microbial communities from Kellogg Biological Station, Michigan, USA - C5-5 metaG | ecosystem: Host-associated > Plants > Roots > Rhizosphere > Soil | place: USA: Michigan... | reverse complement strand
CGGACTCATCCAGGCAGCAGTGCTCGGATTAACAGACGGAAGGTTCAACACTTCCACTGCGCTTCAGAACATCCCCAACATGGATGGCTTCCCGAACGGAAGAAGACTGGAGGATGATGTAACACGCATCGAGCTCCAGGCTGTGAGCGGCGTTGCACTGGCAGCGATCGGATTATGGTATGACGACAGGAACATCGGAAGCTCTCCGCTTACACCCGATCTGCTGGGTGTGCTCGGATACACAACAGGGGTGGAAGCGAACGACACTACCTTCAAAGCGGGATTCCCTTACGTGCAAACGCCATGGAGCGGCTTTGGAAGATGCGGCGGACCTACACCGCTTCCTACAGGGATCAATGGCTACGGGCTGAACATCAGCGCGCCTGCTTTAAACATGATCCAGAACTATCCAAACCCTTTCAGGGATGTGACCACGATCAAATACCGCGTATCCGAAAAAGCGAATGTTGATATCAGCGTGTTCGACCTTACCGGTAAAAAAGTGGCGACCCTTGTAAAACAACAGGTTCAGGAAGGCACGTATGAAACCACCTGGACGGCAGATAACCTGAGCAACGGCGTTTACATTGTTTCACTTTCTTCCAACGGAAGGATTATTCAGACAATGAGAGCTGTTGTATCCAAATAATGTGATTACCATTGGCCGGGCGGTAAGACTCCCGGCCTTTTTAAACTAAATTTTTATAACAAGCAAAATTCATTCAGGCCATGCGTAAAAATCTGTACACCATCTTAGTTTCAGTAACCATTCTGCTCTTTGGATGCATTATAGTGTTTGCCAAAAAGCCCGAGAAAAAGATCACCGGCTTAAAAGAAAGAACAGGCTCGATAGCGCTGAATGCAGAATGGCTGGATACAAAAAAAGCGATCGAAGGATTATTAGCTGCGATCAATGCGAACCCGGAGAACTACAAAGCAAAGCTGAACCTTGCACAGGCATACATACAGGAAGCGCGCGTAACCGGCGATCATGGGTATTATGACGCTGCTGCGCTCAGCCTGCTGGACGATGTGATCGCGAACGAGCCGAAAAACTTCGACGCCCTTTGCTGCAAGGCAACGGTGCTTTTGTCGCAGCACCATTTTGCCGACGGACTTGCCGTGGCAAAGCAGGCATTGCCGCTGAATCCCAACAGCGCTTTCATTTACGGGCTGATGTGTGATTCGTATGTAGAGCTTGGAAATTATGCGGAAGCGGTAAAGATGTCGGACAAGATGATCTCGATCCGTCCCGACATCCGCTCCTACTCCCGCATCTCCTATCTCCGCGAGATCCACGGCGACCTCCCCGGAGCGATCCAGGCCTGCAAGCTGGCTGTTTCCGCGGGTTACCCCGGACTTGAGCAAAGCGAGTGGACACGCATGATCCTTGCGCATTTGTACGAAAATACGGGACATCCCGACAGCGCCGAACTGCAATACAGGATAGCTTTACAGGAGCGTCCGGGATATGCCTTCGCCATTGCGGGCCTTGGAAGGATCGAAAAAGCAAAAGGAAATTATAAGGAGGCAATTGCGCTGCTTGAAAAAGCAAAAGGAATGATCATCGAGTATTCATTTTCGGATGAATTAACCGATCTTTACAAGCTGAATAACGAGACGGAAAAATGGGAGGCATCTGCCAAAAGCGTGATCGGGATGCTGAGCCCTTTGTCGAACGAAGATGAAAGCAGCAGCGCCCACGGGCATTATGCCGATAAGGAGCTTGCCTATGCGTATCTTAAAATGAACGACACTGAAAATGCATTAAAGCATGCGATGCTGGAATATGAAAGAAGGCCGGAGAACATCGACGTGTGTGAAACGGTTGCCTGGGTGAATTATAAAAAAGGCGATTACGCTACGGCAAACAGCATGATCACGAAAGCATTGCGAACCAATTGCCAGAATGCATCTCTTTTGTGCCGGGCCGGGCTGATCAAGCTAAAGGCAGGCGAAAAGGATAAAGGCCTCGTGCTGATCCGGAAAGGGCTGAGCAACGATCCGTTCATGACGGACGTTGAGTTAAAAAATGAAGCTTCAAAGTATCTTGTAAACAGTTAATATGCATTTTAAAAAAAAGCACGCTGTATTTTTTACCTTTTGCCTATTCCTGCTGCCGCAATTTATTTCTGCGCATGCGATCGACAACCTCAGCAGCTTTTCCCGTACCGATGTTGCGCTGATCTACCTGAAGCTCGGCTTTACGCATATCATCCCGCTGGGCTTCGATCATATTTTATTTGTGCTGAGCCTTGTGTTCCTGAACTCAAAGCTCAAAACGGTGATCTGGCAGGCGACCGCATTTACCGTAGCGCATTCCATCACGCTGGGGCTTGCCATGTACGGCTTCATCTCGCCTCCCACTTACATTGTGGAACCGGTGATCGCGCTGTCCATCATGTTCGTAGCCATCGAAAATATTGTTTCCGACAAGCTGAGGCCCTCGCGTATCCTGATCGTGTTCGCCTTCGGGCTGATCCATGGAATGGGCTTCGCGAGCGCGCTCACCAGCCTCGGACTGCCGGAGAACCAATTCCTTACTTCCCTGCTAACCTTCAACCTCGGTGTTGAGCTGGGGCAGGTCACCATCATTTTGCTTGCCTGGCTGCTGATCTGCAAATGGACACATAACAAACCCTGGTACCGCCAGCGGGTGGTGATTCCCATTTCTGCGGTGATCGCTGTGATCGCGCTTTACTGGACCATCGAGCGTACTTTTTTCCCTTCCTGATAAATCCGCAGGAATCCTCACGCCGTAAATAGGGCGATGATCATTCACGCTTACATAAAGAACGCCGCGCTCTATTCATTGCTCTTTATTTTGCTTTTTTGCAGCAGCGCTTTCAGCCAGCTCCCCGCTGTAAAGGGAATTATCACCGACCGGGAAACAAAGCAGGCGGTTGAGGATGTGATCATCTCCATCGAGGAGACCGGCATACATACGCACAGCGATTCCGGCGGCATATTTTCTTTCGCGGTGATCCCTGCAGGAACATACACTATCACCTTTAACAAGCTGGGGTATGAAATCCAAAAGCTGGCTTTTTCAGTCACGGCGAATGAAACGAAGAACCTGTCTGTTTCGCTTGTGTTTAATCCCAATGCCTTATCGGTGATCGACATTGAAACGGAGCGCGCTGTATCTGCCGCCTCTTCCGCCTATCTCAGCAAAGTTGATTTTGAGAACAGGCCTAAAAATTCGGCGCAGGACATGCTGAGACTGGTTCCCGGATTATTCATCGCACAGCACGCCGGCGGCGGCAAGGCGGAGCAGATCTTCATCCGCGGGTTCGACTGCGACCATGGAACCGATGTGGCGACCTTTGCAGACGGCATCCCGGTGAATATGCCAAGCCATGGACACGGACAAGGTTATGAAGATCTTCACTTTCTTATCCCGGAAACCGTAAAAGGCATGGAGGTGTTCAAAGGCCCCTACTCGCCCGAGTACGGAGATTTTGCAACAGCCGCGGCCGTTCAGTTCAATACACTGGACACGCTGGAGAACAACCTGTTCCAGCTCGAAGCCGGATACGTGCCGGACATGAAGGAGCTTACTTCAAAGCGCGCGCTGGCGATGATCCAGGTGCCGCGCTTCTCCTCGAACGTAAGCTCCTACTTTGCAGCGGAGATCATTAACAACCGCGGCTATTTTGAAAAAAGCCAGGACTTTAACCGCTTCAACCTGTTCTCGAAAACAACAGTCCAGGTCAATGAGCACAGCAGCCTCAGTCTTTCGATGTCAGGCTTCGGCTCGTCGTGGAATGCATCGGGACAGGTGCCTGAGCGCATGGTGAAGGCGGAAGGCATCAGCCGGTTCGGAAGCATCGATGATTCGGAAGGCGGCGCCACGCAGCGGAACAACTTCAATGTAATTTACCATACGGCGATAAAAGGCGGATCGTTTCAAACACAGGGATACGGCTGCAATTACCGCTTCAGGCTGTTCTCTAATTTTACTTTTTTTCTGGATGACAGCGTCAACGGTGATGAGATCGAGCAGGACGATGATCGCAGCATCCGCGGCATGAATCTCCGCTACAGCATTCCGCACCGGCTGGGGAACATGACCAATAAATTCACTGCCGGCGCCTCGTTCCGCAACGACGAGATCACCAACCAGCTATGGCATGCCGTAAAGCGCAGCAGGCTGGAGGCACGTGCCTCCGCATTGATCCGTGAGTACTCCTCTGGAATTTATTTCAATGAAGCCATTCACCCGGATGAACACCTGCAAATTGAGTTGGGCGGGCGTTACGACTATTTCATCTTCGACGTGGAAGATCAGCTGCCATCGGATTCATCACACGTTAATTATTCGGGATACAATTACCAGGCATTGTTCAGCCCGAAGCTGAACTGCATTTATACGGCAACCAACCGTCTCCGTTTTTTCCTGAATGCGGGAAGCGGCTACCATTCAAATGATGCGCGCTCTGTGGTGCAGCAGCCAAACGATCACAGGCTGCCGCGTTCCGTTGGCGCCGAAGCTGGTTCGCTTGCACACATCGGGAATAAAGCAGTTCTTTCTGCAGCGCTCTGGTGGATGGACATCGAGAACGAGCTCGTTTACGTGGGGGATGCCGGCACTACGGAAAACAAAGGATCCAGCAGGAGATCCGGGATCGACCTGAGCATCCGGCTGCAGCTTACAACCTGGCTGTTTGCCGATGTCGACATCAACGTTTCTAAAAGCGTGTTCACAGATACATTGTTCGGAAAACAGCTGTCGCAGGATTTTCATGTGCCGCTTGCACCTCTTGCCACCTCAGCGGGAGGCTTCACCATAAAGCTGAAGAACGGCCTTGAAGGCGGCATCCGTTACCGCTACATGGCCGACAGGCCGGCGAACGAATCCAACTCGGTAACCGCGCATGGATACACTCTTATCGACCTTTCGGCGAGCTATAAGATCAGGCGGATCAAAGTTGCACTATTCGTTGAAAACCTGCTGAATACCGAATGGAACGAAGCGCAGTTTGATACCGAAAGCCGCTTACGATATGAATCACAACCTGTCGATGAATTGCATTTCACTCCCGGAACGCCCTTCTGTTCCAGGCTGAGCATAGGATATATGTTTTAACCATGCAGGATAAAAAAAGAGCCGCCCTTTAAAAGGACGGCTCTTTCTTATTCTATTAAAAGATGATCTCAGTTTGTGATGATGATCTTTTTACGGGCAATAACTTTAGAGTTATTCGTTCCCGACAGGTAGTAAATGCCGGAAGGCAATCCGCTCACCGCAACCTGGCGGCGTGTGGTTCCATCGAGTGTAAATGTTTTTACAACCTGTCCCAATTGGTTCGAGATCGTAAATACACCGCTTAAGCCGGTCTCGATCACGAAATCACCTTTGCTTGGCTGAGGATAAACCTCGAGTGCATTTGCCGATGAAGCATCCGCAATGCCTGTACAAACATTCACAGTGATGGTGATCATCGCCGTGTTGCTGCATCCGTTGATTGTATCCGTACCTGTTACGGTATAGGTTTCAGTTGTTAAAGGCGACACGGTGTAAGTATCTGTCGACGGACCGCTCATCCATACGTAGCTGTCGGCTCCGCCTGCCATTAACGTAATTGTTTCGCCTTCGCAGATCACTGAATCGCTTGCCGAAGCAATCACTGCAGGCAGCGCGTTTACTGCAACGCTTTGTGTAGCGGTGTTTGTACAGCCGGTTGCAGTTATCGTTCCCGTAACGGTGTATGTTGATGAAGTTAAAGGCGTCACCGAATAAGTATCGGCAGACGGTCCGCCGGTCCATACATACGTATCAGCGCCTGTAGCGGTAAGCGTAGTAGACGTTCCGCTGCACACTATTGCCGTTCCCGAAACCATTACCGAAGGAAGCGGGTTTACCGTAACGGTAACCGTATCCATATTCATACAACCGGTAGCTGTAGTTGTTCCCGTTACATAATAATCGGTATCTGTGGTTGGCATCACCGTCATTGTATCTGTTGAAGGCCCGCCTGTCCATGTGTAGGTATCAGCCCCCATCGCGGTAAGCAGCGTTGAGCCGCCGGTACATACCTGGTTAGCTCCGGCTATTGAAACCATCGGTAAGGGATTCACGGTTACCGTAACAGTAGCCGTTGCTGTACAACCTGTAGTTCCATCAGTTCCGGTAACAATGTAATTCGCGGTCATAGCCGGCATTACATGCACCGTATCGTTTGTGCCGCCGGTGCTCCATGCATACGTATCCGCACCTGTAGCGGTAAGCACTGCAGAACCGCCCTCGCATATCGCCGGGGCAGCTGTAATGGCTACTGCAGGCGATGGTGTTACGGTAACAGAAATGCCTGTTCTGGAAGCTGTTCCGCAGGTAGTGCTGTCCTGCACATAATACGTTGTGCCTGCTGTAAGCGCAGGCGTAGTGAATGAGGATCCGCCGCCGAGGTAGGTACCGCCTGTTGAAGCACTGTACCATCCGAGTGTTCCGCCCGAAACACCCATTGCGCTCAGCGTGGTTGAAGAACCGCTGCAAATGGTTTGTGCGCCGGCTGCAGTTGTATTCACCGGAGCCGGAGAACCACCGATTGTAACAACAGGTGCAGTTGCGAGGGTTGTTTTGGTATAGTACCAGAAGTCAACATAGCCGTAGTGCATTCCGCCAAGCGAATTGGTCGGGAATGAGTTCTGGTTGCAACCGTTGCAATAGCGCATATCATAATAAGTAATTTCTGAGCCCACCTGTGGTGCGGCGCCGAAATAATAGCCATCCGACGTAGCCTGGAAGATCTCAACGAGGTACTGTGTGCCTGATGTGAGCCAGATCGGGCTGCCGAGGTTTGAATAACTGTACTGCGCTGCAGGACCGGCAACCTGGCTCTGGCGCAGGATCGCCTGTGTAGTAAAATCGAACAGCGTAATATAGCGTGTGCTGCCTGTAGGCTCGTTCTTTCCGAAGTCGGTCACAAGAACATCCTGGTTGGTGCTGAAGCGAAATCCTCTTTGAGAATCGCCAACGCCGCCGGTGTTAGCGCCTGAAACGCTGTCGGTAGCTGAATGCGGACCAACAAACACTGATGGAATGGATGAAACAGAGCCGGCGATCGGATTGCCATAGAACATATAAAGAGGAACGGTTCCGTTTGCAGGAAGCGTATCGATCTTCACCCAGATCACGGTGGAAGCGGTATTCATTCCGGATTCGATCCAGTAATTGAACATTGTTGTTCCGGCGCAATTCTTTCCGAAGCGGATATCGGCGCCTGAAGCCTGCATTTCACCGTTTGTAACGGGAGTTTGTGTGTTAACGGTAAGCTTAACCTGGTAATTGTACGCCGCCGAGCCGGTGGTGTTAGTGACCGTAACAGGCAGCGCATAAAGCCATCCTGCCGGCTGTGCAAGCGCTGCAGCGATACCCGCCATACAGCCAAGCGATAAGAGTAAGTATTTTTTCAAATTCATGTTCAGTAGTTTTAAAAATTAATTGTTAGTTGTTTTTCCCGCGTACAATAAGAGCCTTACGGGTTCTCGCAAGCGTCTGTTTTTCTTTTTCAAGATCAGCTTTCGGGTAGGTGGCATCGATCATATCCACTTTTAATTTTTCTTCCAGCTCTTTGATCTTTGCATCTTTCTCTGCCTGTGTGGCAAAGGTGATCTCCTGCGCGGAGCTCTGTTTAGCAGGAGCGGCAGCCGTTTGGGCAAAAGCCGGAGCCGACAGCAGGAGTACAGTGCCGGCCACTAAGGTTCTGATTGTTTTCATGAATAATTTTTTGTTTTTAATGAATCGTAAAGCTAATAATTATTAGCAGAAAAAAAAGTTCTCATCTCCCGGGCTTTTACAGAAGCCCGAACTGCTTTGCGTGATGCACCGCATGCTTGTGGAAAAGGTGCACCCACTCTTCGAAGTTGAGCTCACCGAAAAACGAATTGGTAAGCGTTGCTCCTTTGTTATTTTCGAAATAGCTGATGAAGGCCGCTGTCTGCGCCTCCACCTCGGCGATAGCCTCATCCATGCTTGCTTTTGTTGCAGGCACAGGCACTTCCGGCATGAGCACATTCTTTGTGTTCGGCTTGAACTCCCGCTCGCTCATCGCAAATTCCCTGTAGCCGGGAAGCTGCTCTGCAGGCGTATGAAGCACCTGGTTGTTCTTTCCTGTGGCAAAGCTGATGGATTCGGCCATGTGCTCCACCATCTGCAATCCGTTCAATACTCCCCAGGCGCCTTTGGCATTGGGATCGAGCTTCCTGAGCAATTTCGGAAACTCATTCTTTATAAAGTTAAGCTTGTCCATGATACGATTAGTCGTTTTCTGTTTTAGTGCTCTTTTTCTTTAACTCCTTCGGGAAATCGGTTTTGAGAATGTAAACGCCGTTCATCGGATTTTCCATCGGCAGCGTGTCCTTCAGATAGAAATACATGTGTGTTTCATCTTCTGCTTCCCGGATGATCTTCTCTGTTTTTTTGATCAGCTTTTTCGATACTGCGAAAAGCATCTGCTCACCTGATTCCATCATGCAGTCGCAAACGGTCATTTCCGGGATCTCGAAGCTGAAGGCTGTGTCGTCGGGAAAGTATCCCGCCAGCGTGTAGGTGCTGTTGTTCCTGATCTTGAATTCCTTTACCGATCCGGCAACCTTGAATTCGTCCTCCCAAAGGTATTTGATGTTGTCTTCCGATTCCTGTCCTTCGTAAAGGTCGTCCGCAAGTCCCTGGCTGAATTCGGAATTAACGAGTATAAAGTGTAAATGTAGATTCATGTTTTTTATTTTTTTTCTCGCAGAGACGCAGGGTTCGCAGAGCTGTGTATTTTGTTTTGCTTAATTACTTATTGCCAACTGTTCTATTTCTCGCAGAGACGCAGGGTTCGCAGAGCTGGGTATTATCTGCATTGCGAATTGCCTACTGCCTTTTGCTTACTGCCCTTTCGTTTCTTTCCATGTTTTATAAATATCCTGCTGCTTCGGCCTGTCGGTTTCGATCTCCCGCAATGGCTCGCAGGGTTTCAGCGTGGCGCGGCAATCGGCCGGCAGCTGCTGGTATAATTTCGTTCCCTGTGTTTTCCATTCGATCATTTCATCCGTAACGGATTTTACAATCTTCCCGGGATTCCCAACCACTACGCTTCTTTCCGGGATCTGCATTCCGGCAGGCACAAAGCACAAAGCGCCGATGATGCAGTTATCGCCGATCACAGCATCGTCCATCACCACCGCATTCATCCCCACCAGCACGTTCTTTCCTACAGTGCCGCCGTGGATGATAGCGCCGTGACCGATGTGCGCGGCTTCCTTCAACAACACCGTTGTTCCCGGGAACATGTGGATGGTGCAGTTTTCCTGCACATTACATCCATCCTCAATGATGATTTGTCCCCAGTCGCCACGGATAGCCGCACCCGGGCCGATGTATACATCTTTCCCGATGATCACATTTCCTGTAACGGTTGCATTCGGGTGAATGAATGCGCTCTCATGAATAACCGGTTTATAACCGTTGAATTCGTATATCATTTAAGATGTAAGATTAAGCTTTTTCAATAATTACTGCATATCCTTGCCCTACTCCGATACACATCGTCACCAGCGCGTAACGCTTGTTCTGCTCCTGCAGCTCGATAGCAGCGGTGTTCAGCAAGCGTGCGCCGCTCATGCCGAGCGGGTGACCAAGGGCGATGGCGCCGCCGTTCGGGTTCAGGCGCGGATCATTATCGGCAAGGCCCCAAGCACGTGTACAAGCCAGTGCCTGTGCGGCAAATGCTTCATTCAGCTCGATGAGATCCATGTCTTTCATGCTGAGGCCGGCGCGTTTTAATGCGAGGTTTGCCGCTTCCACCGGGCCGATTCCCATGATGCGGGGCTCAACGCCTGCAACGCCGCTGGAAACGATCCTTGCCTTCGGAGTTAAATTGTATTTTTTTATTGCATCTTCGGAAGCCAGCAAAATGGCTGCAGCACCGTCATTCAGTCCGGAGGCATTTCCTGCGGTAACAGTGCCGCCTTCTTTTTTGAAAGCGCCTTTTAATTTTGAAAGTCCTTCAAGGCTTGTATCGGGACGCATGAACTCATCCTTGTCGAAAATTTTCGGATCGCCTTTCCGCTGCGGGATCTCCACGGCAACGATCTCTTTTGCGAAGCGGCCTTTGCTTTGCGCTGCAGCAGCTTTCTGCTGGCTCCACAAGGCAAACCGGTCCTGATCTTCACGGCTGATCTTATCCCTGTCGGCAAGATTCTCCGCCGTTTCGCCCATTGCATCCACGCCGTACAGCTCTTTCATTTTCGGATTGATGAACCTCCATCCGAAGCTGGAATCATACATCTGCTGGTCGCGGCCGAAAGGCGATGAAGCTTTCGACATCACCCAGGGGCCACGTGTCATGTTCTCAACGCCACCGGAGATCATGAGATCGCCTTCTCCTGTCATGATCGCGCGCGCTGCTGCAATGCTTGCCGACAAGCCGGAAGCGCAGAGGCGGTTCACCGTTTCGCCCGGAACCTGGTAAGGCAGGCCGGCGAGCAGCGATGCCATGCGGGCAACGTTGCGGTTATCCTCACCCGACTGATTTGCACAGCCGAGCAATACATCGGCGATCTGCTTCTGATCGATCGAAGGGTTGCGCTTCACTAATTCTTTCAGAACGATGGCAGCGAGGTCGTCGGTGCGCACGGTTGATAATGTTCCTCCGAAATTCCCGATCGGGGTACGGATGCCGTCAATGATAAATGCGTTTTTCATAGTTTTAGTACAGATCGCGGATCATTACGAATTTGCGAATCCGGAATTTAAAAGATTAATTAGAATATTTATCTGTATCATATCGCAGGATCACCGGGTTTGCAAGAACGGTATCATTATCCGGCCCGACGATCCTGATATTTTCAAAACAAAGCTTTGCATTAAAAGGATTTACATTCTGAAATAAGCTGATCATCTCTGCATTGAAAAGAGGCCCTTCATTTTTCACTCTATACCCCTTTCTGAAATCTGCATCCGAGCACTCAAACGACGCAATTTTATAGCCTTTCGGATTGTTCAGCAGGCGCATCCCTTGTGCATGAATCAGATCCCCTTTTGAAACTTCTCCGTTATATACGCCCAGCACAGCAGCATAAGGCAAACCATTACTGACCGTATCGTGCTTATAAACGATCACCGTATCGTTGGTTTTCGGAGCAGGAGCTTCACCTGTGGGATCTGCGCATGCGCTAAAAATAACACACACAGCAACATACTTTATAATAGCATTCATTTATTTCATGTTTCACACACAGATCAGTAAATTCGTTTTATTCGCGATCCGTAACATTCCACTCTTTACTTGTGCGGTATACAGTGCCTTTAAAGAAGGCCACTTTTTCATTCTTCTGGTTGCTGATCTCGATGTGATAGGTCCCGGTTTTGTTGGTAAGGCTCAGCTCCCGTGCTTCGCAGGTAAGCTCATCGTTCACGTTCACAGCCACGGCAAAGGTAATGGAGCATTCGAGCGCAACGCTTAACCTGCCGTAGGCATTGGAGGCGAAAGCCAGGGCGCTGTCGGCAAAGGAAAAAGCGATGCCTCCATGTGCGATGCCGAATCCATTTACCATTTCCTCCCTGATCTTCATTTTCAGGATGCAATGCCCTTTTTCCGACATCACTTTCCGGATGCCGAGCCATGCGCTGAATTTATCTTCAGCCAGCATTTTATCAACAATTGAGGTTGCTGTATTGTTTTCCATGTTGTTTCCTGGTAGCGCTTTTGGGTTCCCGCAGAAATCGCCGGGGACGCGAAAAAAGCAATACAAAGTTATCAAAAGAAATGAGTTTTCAGCCTGCTGTTGCCGCATCTTTTCAGGCAGGGAAATGGCTGCGAAAGCAATAAAAAGCCCGATCTTTCCGGAACGGGCTCATGCGGTGTTGCTTAATTTCGTATAACTGATCTAACCAAGGTGTTTTTGCAATAATTCACGTAACAGTCTTAGTTCGCTTTCGCTAACCAATCTTTTCTGAACAATGTGTGCCACGCCGTCAAACTCGGAAAAATACAGGTAAATAAAATTATTCGTTTCTTCCCATCCGGTAAATTCCTCCCAGTTTTTTTTATATTCAAATCCATTGCCGGCCCGCGAAAATCCTTTATCGGAAAAAGAAAGCATTACATTTTTGAACTTTCCGGGCACCAGGAGCATCTGAATTACAGCGATAAAAAACGGAAAAACAAATAATAATAAAAAAACCGATACGGGAAGGAATATAACAGACGGCGGGAAAGGCAGGTACTTCGAATTAAGTGATACGGAGAGAAAATATATAATCACCGGAACTATGCTGATGGTAAGAGCTCGCTTCGTCCATCTTTTTTTCGCGATAAGAAACACCGAAGCGTTGTACTGCTCAACCGCAGTGAACTCTTCCCTGATCAATAAAATCCCAGCCATGCTTTAATAGAATGTCTTGCCTTCCTTTGCCATGCGTTTCAGTAAAACAGAAGGACGATAGCGGTCTTCCTGGTATTCTTCATACAGGCCGCTGAGAATGTTCAGCACGATCTGCAAGCCGATCTCATCCGCCCATTTCAGCAATCCTTTCGGATAGTTCACGCCTTTGGTCATGGCAAGGTCGAGATCCTTTGGTGTTGCAAGCCCGAGGTGCAGCGCATCCACAGCTTCGTTGATGAGCATGGAGATCACGCGGTAAAAGATCGCCTTCCCTAATTCCTCCACCTCAACAGGCTTCGGCATCGCGGCGCCTTCCGCGTAATTGTAATAACCTCTCCCGGTTTTCCGGCCGAATAGTTTCGCTTCGTATAATCTTTTCTGCGTGAGTGAAGGCTTGAACCGCGGCTCGTAGAAGAATTGTGTCCACACGCTTTCCGTCACTTTATAATTGATGTCGTTCCCGATAAAATCCATTAATTCAAAAGGCCCCATTTTAAATCCGCCTACCGAACGCATCGCCCAGTCGATGGTCGCAAAATCGGCAATGCCTTCCTCATAGATGCGGATGGATTCACCGTAGAATGAGCGCGCCACGCGGTTCACAATAAAGCCCGGGGTATCTTTTGTAAGCACTGTAACTTTTCCCCATTGATCCACCAGCTCTTTGGCGGTCTTGGTCACCTGCTCCGCCGTAAGGATCGCCGGAATGATCTCCACCAGCGGCATTAAAGGCGCGGGATTAAAGAAATGAATACCGAGCACGCGCTCCGCTTTTTTACATGCGGCGCCAATGGAGGCGATCGATAACGAGGATGTATTGCTTGCGAGGATGCAGGTTTCGGAAACAATTCCTTCCAGCTCTGCAAACACTTTCTGCTTTACTTCGAGGTCCTCAACAATGGCTTCTATCACGAGGCCGCAATCCTTAAAATCACCGAGGCTGCTTACATACTTCGTGCGGTTCCTGATCTCCGATGCCGACTGCTCCGCCATCTTTCCCTTTTCCACCAGCTTTTTCAGCGTGCCGTCGAGCCCGCTCTTTGCTTTATCAAGAGCTCCCTGGTTATTATCGTAGATCAAAACCTCGTGGCCTGCAGTTGCCGCCACCTGTGCAATTCCGGCGCCCATTGCACCGGATCCTATTATTCCTATCTGGATCATATATTTTTCACCGCAAAAACGCGGCAACGCTAAGTTTATAATTGATGTTTAGTATTCCCCGCGCCTTCGCGCTTTTGCGGTTAACTCATTTATTCTCCTTTAAATACGGGCTTCCTCTTTTCTAAAAATGCATTCACCCCTTCATTGTAATCGTATGTGAGGGCTGCATGCACCTGCATATCGGCTTCGTATCCCAGCTGCTCGTTCAGTGAATTGTGCATGGATTGATTCAATAATTTTTTTGTCATGCCGAGGCCTTTTGTAGGCATCTCCGACAGCGCTTTTGCAACTGCGAACGCTTCCGCCTGCAATGCTGCATCTTCCGACACTTTATAGATCATTCCCATTCTTTCCGCATCAGCAGCCGAAACTTTATCGCCGAGCATCATCAATGCCGATGCTTTTCCGAAGCCCACGAGCCTCGGTAAAAAAAATGTGCCGCCGCTGTCGGGGATTAGTCCGATCTTGCTGAAGGCCTGGATAAAGGCAACGGAGCTTCCCGCGATCACCACATCACAGGCCAGCGCAATGTTGGCTCCCGCGCCGGCTGCAACGCCGTTCACCCCGCATACCACGGGCTTTTCAATGCTGCGGATCTTCTGGATGATCGGGTTGTAATGCTCACGCACAATGCGCTCGATGCCGGGGCCGTTCGCGTCCGTCGCTTCGGAAAGGTCCTGCCCGGCGCAAAATGCTTTTCCTTCGCCGGTAAGGTACACGGCACGGATGCTGCTGTCTTCCGAAGCTTTGTCGAGCGCGGCCTGCAGCTGCAAAGACATTTCGCGGTTAAAGCTGTTGAATTTATCGGGGCGGTTCAGCGTCACTTTCAGCACGCTGCCTTCTGTTTCTGTTTTGATGAATGTCATAGAAATTTGGTTTTTCATTTGGAAAAGAAAAATCAAATATAAAGCAAATCACCTATAAAAAAAGGAATTATTTAAGGGCGGGAAAAGCTGATCTCATGGGAGGAGCCGGACTGATTCCGGTACACCAGCTTCGCGTCGATCTGCTCCACGAGGCCATTGATGATGTCAAGCCCGATCGATGATTCAGTCGCCTTACCGGGATCATACCCGGGACCGGAATCGCTGATGGTCAGCGTAATGGTTCCCTCCTTCTCGCGGAGACTGATCCCGATGGTTCCTTTCTTCGCATCCCTGAAGGCATGCTTGTAGGAATTGGTCACGATCTCGTTCACGATCAGCGCCAGTGGAATTGCGGTGGAAACATCTATCTCCACATTTTCAATCTCTTTCTGAATGGTGATCTCGCGGCCCGCAACCGAAAAAGAGGTGTGCAGGTTGTTGAGGATCTCCGCGAGGTATTCCCGGAAATTGATCCCCGCGTACGACTTGGAAAGATAAAGCAGCTGGTGTACGGAGGCGATGGAATCGAGGCGGTTGCGCGACTCGGTGAACAGGTTCCGGTGATAATCGTCCTTCGCCTTGTTCGCCTGCATGTTCAGCAGGCTGGAGATGATCGCAAGATTGTTCTTCACCCGGTGATGCACTTCCTTGAGCAGCACCTTCTGCTCGTTGAGCGCGATCTCCAGGTCGTTGCGTGCGCGCAGCTTCGCATGTGTTTCCAGCGCAAGCGAGATCATCTGCGCCACCACAAGGCCGAACTTCTGCTCCTGCAGGTTCCACACACGGATCGTATCGCGATGCTCAAAGCAGAGCACGCCGATGATCTCCCCCTCGATGCGAACGGGAATGTCCATCAGCGAATGAATGCGGTTCGGGATGAGGTATGTTTCCAGCAATTCCTTTGTCATCGGGTCATTGGTGGCGTCGCTCGTGGCGATGATCATTTCCGTTTCAAACAAATGGAAATACTGAGGCATGGCAATCCTTGTAAGATTGTCCTGCTCCACCATCCTGTTTTCGGCAGCATCAAAATTCCCGATGCATTCGATCTCCGAATGATCCCTGTTGAACACCCATGCATTTACACGCTCGGTGCTCATTACGCGCGATGCCATCTGCAGCACTTCGTAAATAGCTTCCGACAGCTTGCCGTCACGGATCTTCCGCGATTTCGACAAGCGCTCGATGGCGACCGCCTTTCGCAGGATGTCCTTGCGGACGCGCTGGTACGGCCTGCCATCCTTGATGAACACAAAATGCTGCTGTTTCCCGTCCTTACCGGTGTCTCTCGCGAGGTTCATCCTTACAGGGATCACTTTCCGGTCCTTTGTAAAGATCTCGGTGAACAGCCGGTGCCCCGGAACAGGGTCGTTGCTTTCAAGAATGAACTTCAGTCCGTCGGCATTTTCCGGGAAGATCACATCGATGGGCTTGCCGGTAATGTCGCTTATATCGTACCCTCCGAGGGAAAGCAATACGTTGCTTGCAAAAAGTATGGTGTAGTTCGCATCCAATACAACAATGCCTTCATTAAAATGATCAATCAGGTTTTGCGGGGAAATGTTTTTGGAGCGAAAAAAGGTCATTGATAGAAGAAAATTACTAATTCATAGTAAAATTACAACTATATATCGATCAAGTCAAATACATTTGAAATAGTCGAAAGGCTCCCTGCAATCGTTGCAGCGGTAAAGCGCTTTGCAGGCGGTGGAGCCGAATTGGGAGATCATGCTTACATTTTCAGAGCCGCATTGCGGGCATTTCAGGTGCCGCACTTTTCCCGTGAGCAGGCCTTTATCAACGCTCGAATGCTCGGGCGGGGCGATTCCGTATGCCCAAAGCTTTTCCTTGGCCTCATCGCTGATCCAGTCGGTGGTCCATGCGGGAGTGTACACCAGGTCCACCTTCACGTTTTCGATCCCGATCTCTTTGAGCTTTATGCGGATATCATCCTCGATCACTTTCATGGCCGGACAACCGCTGTATGTTGGAGTGATCACCACGGTGCAGGTTTCTCCATCCCATTTCACCTCGCGTAAAATCCCCAGCTCGATGATGTTGATCACCGGGATCTCCGGATCCGGGATAGCGGAAAGGAACTGGAAAAGTTGGTCGGTAGTGATATTTGGGATCATTAGATTCTTCACTTCGTTCAGAATGACAAAAACATTGCTCAGCTTGTCATGCTGAGGCACGAAGCATCTCCTCCTTAACGGAAATTTTATGCTATTACCATTTAGCACCCGGGAACGAGCGGTGCACGCTCTGCATCTCGGCCAGTAAAAAGCCCAAATGCTCCGAATGCTTTCCTTCCCTGCTGCCTTTTTGCTTGAAGTTATAGGATGGGATCTGCAGCGTTGCTTCCGCGATCACGGGCTTTACGTGCGCTTCCCATTTTTCTTTTATTGCATTGAGATCCGGTGCGATGCCTTCTTTTATCAGCAGGGCATCCACCTCATCCATGTCAAACATTTCGCCGGTGAACATCCAGAGGTCGTTCATGGCGTTCTGCATGCGCTCATGGCTTTCCGCCGTTCCGTCTCCCAAACGGTACATCCATTCGGTGGTATGGCGGAGATGATACGTGATCTCCTTGTGCGATTTTTCAGCGAGCGCCGCAATGGTCTCGTCCTTGCTCGATTTCAGCGCTTCGTACAAATAGTAGGTGTACACATCGTATAAGAACTGGCGTGTGATGGTTGCAGCATAATCGCCGTTCGGCTGCTCGGTGATGAGCAGGTTGCGGAACTCACGCTCACCGCGCAGGAAAGCCAGGTCATCCTCTGTCCTGCCGTTGCCTTCCACCGTGGCCGCGTATCCTAAAATGGCGGTGGCATTCCCTACAAAATCAAGCGCAATGTTGATCAGTGCAATGTCCTCCTCGAGGATGGGTCCGCTGCCGCACCATTCCGAAAGGCGGTGCCCGATGATGAGGCTGCTGTCGCCAAGGCGGAGTAAATATTGAAATTTTGCTTCCTGGATTGTCATAAAATTGGAAATTGAAAATTGAGGATTAAAAAAATTATAATTTCTTAATCTTTCAATTTGAAATTATAAATACTTCACCCCTTCCGGGATCTTGTAGAATGTCGGGTGACGGTACGGTTTATCATTCGACGGCTCAAAGAATGCTCCCTGGTCTTCCGGGCTGGAAGCGGAGATTGCATTTGCAGGCACCACCCAGATGCTGATGCCTTCGCTTCTTCTCGTATACACATCGCGTGCATTCTGGATCGCCATTTCAGCGTCTGCCGCATGCACATTTCCTACATGCTTGTGTGGAATTCCGGGGTTTGCCTGCACAAATACTTCCCATACCGGCCATTGTGTGTCTGTCATAATATATTACGATTTGATAATATTTTTGATTTCCTTCTCCACTTCACTAAATCACCAATTCTCCAATTTAGTTTACGCTGCTTTTAACTTTTTCTTCTCTGCGTACGCTACTGCTGCATCGCGCACCCAGCGGCCTTTTTTATCGGCATCGGAGCGTGCTTTCAGGCGCTTTGCATTGCAGGGACCGTTGCCTTTTATCACATCGAAGAACTCGTCCCAGTTGATGGGGCCGTGCTCGTAGTGACCGGTTGCTTCGTTGAATTTGAGATCCTTATCAGGAATGCTCAGGCCGATAAAATCAGCCTGCGGCACGGTACGGTCGATAAAGCGCTGACGGATCGCATCGTTGCTTTCCATCTTCACTTTCCAGCGCATGAGCTGTTCGCTGTTCGGCGACTGGTCAT
>Ga0157372_10003016_pt1 | contig 18146 bp, 19 predicted proteins | sample C55metaG_FD_115307 | JGI IMG/M metagenome (GOLD analysis project Ga0157372, IMG submission 115307) | Corn rhizosphere microbial communities from Kellogg Biological Station, Michigan, USA - C5-5 metaG | ecosystem: Host-associated > Plants > Roots > Rhizosphere > Soil | place: USA: Michigan... | reverse complement strand
CAAACTAGTAGTCGCGGAGGTTTAGCGATCAGGGCTCGCGGAAGAGGAACTACTCAAATCGTTAGGCGTAAGCTGGTCAAGGATGTAATTGAAGTAGAGAAAGAAATTGTACAAATTGAAACTTAGTCTAATATAATTTTGTAGTGTATTTATTTTTTTATTTTTTTATAGTTCTCTGTAAAGCTTGAAGTGATATATATGTAATGTAGTTCTATAATAAACTTTTATTTAATCAATAAGTATATATATCACGATCCCCCCTCCATTCAGTCAGTTTATAATTTAATTCCAATAAAAATCGAAATTGAGGTGCAAATTCACCGACACATTTTTCTAAAGTAGAAGGATCTAAATTAACATCATGAGCAGCAACATCTCTATTTTTTTTCACTTGCTTTATCCAATAATCTAAACCTTCGGCATTCCAGTCTATACTTGATATAACCTCTGAAGACGCATATTGTTCATATGTTTTGACGTCTTGGATCATTTGAAAAACGTTCGTCCATCTTTCTTTCATACCTTTCCAATGACGAGTGAATGACATTTTACGTCCATTGGACTCATTCAATAAAAAATTATTAAGTTGTCTTAGATTGGAAATTCTTCCTTCGTTAAAAACAGCGTTAATAGCATCACCAGAAACATATCGGATAATCTTTTCACGCAAGGCAAAAGGAACCTGACAAGGACACTTACTATTACTATTACTATTACTATTACTATGAAAAGTAAATTTTCGAATAAAAAGAGAAACTGAAGGATTTCGTACCTGTCCAACCGCTAATTCTTTCTCGAGTTTTTCCAATTTTTTCAATTTTTTTACCTTTTCTTCAACATGACCTAATCGCTGATCTAAATCAGTAATGAGCTGAGTCGTGCCATTTTTTATTTCAGGTGATAGCTCAGACGCTTCTAATAAGACTTTCACTTTATTGACACTCTTTCTGCTTCGTTTTGGAGGACCATCACTCTCAGAAGAAGACATTAGAGTTGTAGTCTTTCAATAAAAAATATATAAGAAAATTTATTATTAGCTGATGACACAGTGATAGAGAAAAAAAAGCGAAAAAAGAGAAATAATCAAAAGAGAGCCAGTTTTATATGCTGCGCAATTTTATTTTTTAATTCATTTTATTGGTCAATTTTTTTTTGCTTTTTTAATTACACTAGTCTACTTTTAATTTGATTGGTTCCATTTTCCGAAGAAAAAAAAGTGAAAAAGTTAAAGGGTATAAAGAGACAATGTCTCGTCTTTTGATTCCTTTTAGACTTAAAAACAGAAAATTAGCTGGCGAAGAGGGTTCACTTTCAGTAGTATCTCTTTTTAATTAGGAGATAATAGTGAAAGTTAGTCTCTTAGTCACCTTTTATTTCTATTTTTTGACCCACTAGTGATGGCATTCCGGTTTTAGTAAAAGATGAAGACATTGAACTTCTGGGCGGACTCCCTCTTTATATAAGATACCATCCGTTATTGTCTTTATCCTTTGTAATTGTAAGATAACGCCATATTTACCTTTGAATTCTTATTACAAAAACATTTGCAATTTTCATATTTATTATTTATAAAAATATAAAACGGTTTTTTTTTCAGCGGAAAATACATCGCTTAATTTGGCGGCCTTGCACGATTTTTTTTGATGTCGTTTCATGATATCTTTTCGAGAAAAAATACCATTACAGTCACTACACGTAAATTTTTTTTGATTGTGGATTGATTGTCGATGCCTCTTAACATCACGTTTTCGAGTAAAAAGAATGCCACAATCTGGACAAGATAAAACTTTTTTAGTGCTGTTAATTTCAGCTATTTGTCCTGAAAAACTTTTTTTGAAACCAAATGATTTTTTAATTGGGTCCAATCTATTGTTCCTAATATTTTTACAATCTATTGTTATCTGTAAAATAAACACCACCAATGGTACTGTGGATAAAAGATGCAAGGCATCATAGCTGTGAACCCTCATATAGCTGTTTTAAAACCATTAACTAATCTAGATATATTTAGTGAGCAAAAGATGATTTTTCCTTCCTCTCCTTTATGGTTAGATTTCCGTGATCCTGCTGCAGTTATGGAGCCGGTGGAACTCTTACGTTCACGTCATGAATTAGAACCAACGATAGTCTTCCCCTGCGAAGACTTAAATCTTAATTTTCAGACTTTGAGTATACATACTTCCGTCGAAAACCTCACTGTTGATTTTACAAAGATGACCACATAGAATGTATTTCTAGACTTTTTAAAAATAAGGCAAATAGGATTTTTTAATACAAAAGCTGCTAAAACTAAAACTAAACTTAGAAACTGTCAAAGAGAAGAAAAGGAATTTCTCTTTTTTCACCTTTTATCAGCTTATCTGTCCTTTTGCTTATCACTTTGCTTATCACTTTGCTTATCGCAAAAAAAGTGAAAAAAAAATAATTTTTATCTTAACAGCAGCTTATTGGTGTCATTTTTCCACTACTCCTGAAAAATTTAATTTAACTTCAGCCGAAAGCAGGCTGAAAATTTGAATTTTAATTATCGTTTTATTCTTCTGATTGGATTAATGCAAATTTACTTTGAGTCAACATTTAGTTTGATGGATAGACTAACCACCTTTTTCTCTTCTTCTTTTTTTCTCCTTTTTCATGCGAAAAAAAATGTTGAGTGTATTGCCAGTAGAAGTGTTGAGGTTTATTTGCAGATATCTTCCTTATAGATATCTAGAGAGGTTTGCTCTTACCAACAAGCACTATTTACAACTTGTAGCCGGTTTTGATCAAGTTCCTATAATTCGACTCTTTATAACTGCAATTAAAAGAGGAAAAATTGATGGATTAAAATTACTGCGTCCATACCTCATTAAACCTATTACTCACATTTTGGAAGAACCGGAATATGAGGAAGTATTACCGGAATTTTGCTTTTCCTTTATTGATACGGCATCATGTTATGGTGACCTTCCTATGATTAAATGGTTATATGAAAATTATAATTATGAAGAAGAAGTTTGGTGTAGTAGTGATGCTATTTCTAATGCTGCACTTTTAGGTCGTCTTGATATAGTCAAATGGCTTTTTGAACATGTAGAAGAAGATGTATGTGAAGGAACTTTGGTTGGTATACCTGCTCGAGGACGCCTTGACATTCTTATTTGGTTTCATAATAATGCTAAAATAGACGATGATTCTGAAAATTGTTTTATTCCTGAGCTAATGGATGAAGCGGCCGAATGTGGCCATTTACATATAGTTAAATGGCTTCATGAAAATAGAACTGAAGGATGTACTACAAAAGCAATGGATGAAGCAGCTTCTCATGGTTTTAATGATATTGTTAAATTTCTACATGAAAATCGTCGTGAAGGATGCACTGAGGAAGCTATGGACCATGCTTGTTATAGAGGAGACCTTGATTTGCTTATTTACTTACATCAAGCTGGTTATAATTGTTCTTATATGGCTATGGATTATGCTGCAGCAGTAGGAAGACTTGATATTATTCAATGGTTATTTGCAAATAGGGATGAAGGTTGTTCAACTAAAGCGATGAAATACGCGGCTGAAGGTAGTCACCTTGATGTGATCGATTGGCTTGACACAATTCGTCCTGATGGTTGTGTGAATCAGGTATTGGCAGTTGTAGCTGTAAATGAACATATTCCTACATCTTTTTTAGAGTTTCTTTTTAAAAAACATGTATTCACTAAAGCGGAGATAACTAAAGGGATACGTAAAGCTGCTAAGTATTCTAATATGACCTTTTTGAATTGGATTCATGAAAATTATAAACCTTCACTTTCATCGTGTGGACTAGCCATTACGGATGCTTGTTTTAATGGTAATATGCAAACGATCATGTGGTTTCATGAAAGAAAATATGAATTTCCTCCAAACGCTATAGATCATGCATGTTATGGAAGGGGATTGGAAATGGCTAATTGGTTATATGAAAATGGATATTCTGAATGTTGTACCATTCATGTTCTTAATTTTCCATTTTCTGACGTTTTCATTCCTAAGCTAGAATGGTTGTATCAAAGATATAAATTTATTAGGATATATATGGAAAAAAATAGTAAATATAATAGTATTTTAAAGCACATATGTAGTAGATTAAAAAATTAAATAAAGAAACTTGCTAATAGCGTCATAATTTGTTTATTTATTTTATTCATTGACTATTCAAAGAAGAGTATGGATAAACATATTGTCGATAAAATTTTTGAGTTAAAAGATAAATATAATGGTAAATATTCTGCTTCAAGCGATACAATGGAGACGTTTTGTATATATTTTTTTATAGATATTCAAGAAATCTTAAATAGTTTTCCTAAAGATATTTTAGAATTTTTATCCACATTTCCGTATTTAGTAATAAGAGGTTGGGGTTTTAATGGTATTTATACCTTGGATCATGAAGAAAGATTAGTTTCTTTAGGTGGAATTTATCATGGTTTAGGATATAGATCGATCTATGCTTTTGACAGAAAGGAAAATAATATAAAACTTGTTACCGAAGGAAATGATGTTTTGAGACAATATAAGACCTGGACGGATGCATTGAAAGAGCTCATTGAACAAGAGTTTGATTGGAAATTTGCTACAGAGAAAGATCAAAAATCAATAGAAGAAGAAAAATCCAGATTAATATAGTTTTTTACCCGTGAGGAGATCAGACCTAAATCTATCTGCCAACCATGCAGCACGTTCAATGTCTCCATGCTCCTCGATTATTACGTGTACAACCTTTGCAACTAAATCACGAGGTAAACCATAAATAGTTGTAAAATAATCATAAAAAGGTTCTTTAGCCATAGCTAAGACAACATCCGGATCTTCTCTTAAACGATATAAATCAAAAAGACTCCTAGGAAAAAATAAGTCGGTTTTTGACCCCTTTATTGCGGCTTGTATTAATAAATACTTAGGTGGATAAATACCATTTTCTGTTACATTAATGAAGTAGCGTAAATCAGCTAATCTACCGTGTTTTAAAATATTTTTTCGAGAAATCATATTAACTATATCACAGGGATTTTCTCCAGGTTTTAATTTGAAACTATTACTGAATATATCTTTGTGATTTTTTATGTACTGCTCACAAAGGTACCTTTGATTTACTTTACAGATACTTTGTAAATATTTGTTGGCTTTACAACTTGCATCAATATCCTCAAAGTCCAATAAACTTAATTGTTTTAGAAGCAGTTCTACTGGCTGATTAGAAAATCTCGCTGATGTTTTTCTTGATGAGGAACGCACAGAAGAGGTACTTTGTTTATTCTTATTGGTTGTCGTACTTTTATTAGTACCACTACTACCGCTACTTCTTTTTTTATTAGAATCAAATACCATAATACACCATAAATGTTATATATCTAAATCGTAAGATTTTTTTTTGCTTATTTGTGTTTAGAGATTTTTTCTTTTATGATACCAAAAAAAATTTATTTAAAGACATCGATCTAATAGAGATTAATTAAAAGGATCTGAGAAAATGTCCAAATTCATTACAGTTGTAGAAAAATTGAGTTATGGAACAGGATTTCTTCTTGCTTGGACAGTTGGATATTTTTGCTTTGATCACGGTTATCGTTCGGCTGAGTGGAATACATTAAGAAACCTACAGGAACAATTAGATAAAAAAGAAAAATTACTTAAAGAGAAAAAATCAGAAAACAAATAAGGTGCAAAATGTTCGCAAATATTAATTAAAGATTAAATTTTGTGCCTTTATCAGTAAAATTTTTTTGATTATAAAAAGGACACTTCTCTAAATTTTTATCTCTTTTTCTTATCTTCTCTTTCTTATCTTCTCTTTCTTATCTTCTCTTTCTTATCTTTTGCAATTTCCTAAACCATACTAACAAACAAACGTAAAAATAAAAAAAGGTAATGGAATCTACATTGACTCCAGAATACGTAGGAGGTTTTTTTGATGGTGATGGTAATGTATCTATTGTAAAAATAGCAGGAGGATATAATCTTCGTGTAGACTTTAGTCAATGTTATTTACCTGTATTAGAAGTTTTACAGAAGGAATATGGCGGTAAAATTAATGGTCATACTAGAACTGGTAGAGGTTCTAATCATAGGACTGAGAATAGGCTGACTATTAATGGTAGTGAATGCAAAAAAATCCTAGAGACGTTAAAAGAAACTTCTATTCTTAAATATGACCAAGTTATGATTGCTCTGGATATGCTTCCACTTTCTAATTTATTTAATGCAGGACATTTAAAAGAAGAAATATTTCAAAGAAAGCAAGCATTGAAAGAAAAAAATAAAAAAGAAGGATATACAAATCAAAAATATGAACGTTACAGTCATGGTTATTTAGCTGGACTATTTGATGCTGAAGGATGTGTTCAATTTTATGATAAGATATCTCTCAAGTTGACACAAAAAAGTGATAAAGGAATATTAGACAAAGTAATGAATGAGTATAACGGATCATATAAGAAATCGAGTCATGCTGCTGTGATCTATAGGACTGAAAATATAACTAGATTTATTAATGACATATATCCCTATATATACGTGAAAAAAGAACAATGTCGTCTTGCTATGGTTTATATTAATGGTGAAGATAAATCAAAAGAAGAACGTGCACGTATTTCTGAATTAATAAAAGCAGAGAAACACATCAATTATGTTGCACCTCAAAATCTTCCTCAAGACCGATCTTTATTAGTGGATCCTAATGTAATAGCGATCAATGTAATTTGTACAGGTCCTTGCGGTAAAACTCTTCCTCATACTGAGGAATTCTTTTATAAAGATAAATGCACTCTTAGAAAAAGATGTATTAAATGTGAAAATAATAAAAGAAAACAACAAAGAGATGCCAAGAAGAGAGCTATTAATGAAATTACTGATACAAATTAACCTAATTAAAATTTTTACTGTTAATTTCAATAAAATTAATTTTTAATTTTTTAATTTTTTGGCTTATGGTTATAACTCTTTTATAATACCAAGAATATAGATCTTCGCATTATAAAATTTTAAATCTACACACTTTTTCTATTTTTTTTAGATTGAACTAACTTTTACGACAAGTAAAATAATAAAGAAAAAATACAAAAAAAACTTAATTCGAGTACGCGACCCCGGCCCGTGAGGTCTCCTTTCTGTCTCCAGAAAGGCCGGACTTTATCTTAAACCATCATTGGAATGTGATGCATTCCTCAAGTCCATCGTCGTTAAGTCTCTGAACCTTCTCCATATCCTATCATAGCGGACTTAGGAGCTTGGCTGCGGATTGTCCTATCGCTACAAAGTTTTTACTATATCCGAGGTCATTACCCTGGATGTCCATTCCTTCATTTCTAAAGGAGGATAGTATTTGTAGTTTTCCTTTTGCAAGGTAGGAGGTCCCCGACAATTTGGCGATGTCGCAAACGAGTTATATAAAACCCGTTCACTAGCTAGTTATATGCATTCTACGAGAGATTGCTCATGAATTACACTGTTTCTCCAATCAAGTATTTCATGAAACTTGTTGGCAGCTAACTGTTTGGCACAGATTAGTAATAAATATTTTATTATCAGGTTAATGCCACTCATTACACGTAAGATATTAAAGTTGCAAGCGTAGACGAAGAGATTCATGGAAGCACTGGAAGCTAATGTAAGTTGGAGTGTGGCATTATCAATTCGACTGAAGTTGCAAGTACCATTTGGCTGTTGCTCTTCTGGTTTTAATGCGAAACTGTATACATAGATTCCAGTAGAAGGACCACGAGTGTGGTGTTGGTAAGGTTGTACAAGGTTAAAGTAACTTGAAAGCCTTGTAGCGAATCTATCTTGTCCGTTTAATTGAAGTTTGGCGTCGACTAAAAAGTCGTTTCCGGCGTAAGGATTAGATCCAGTTCCGTTGTCGGTGAAATCAGTCCATCTATTAGCTCCAGAGTCAGTATTAGCAGCTAATTGAGTAACCCAGATCAATTCCTTGGTAGGATGATTGAAGTTTAATTGAGCGCGGACTGAAGTACTTGCACTTGAAGTAGATCCGGTGAATTGAAGTTGATCAATGAGATATTCGTGAGGAATTTGAGCGAATTGGCGACGTTCGTCGGTATCCAGGTAGATATAATCGACCCATAAGGAAGCGTCGGTTAATGTAGGAGTAGTGACAGTTCCGGATGAAGAAACGAATAATTTACTGAAAGCCAAAAATTGAACGTTGATAACAACTTCATGATATTGAAGAGCAATCAAAGGCAAAGCTAAACCAGGAGATTTACAGAACCAGAATTGAAGAGGAATGTACAATTCAGCACCAGTAACAGATGAAGCTTCAGTAGTTAAAGCAGAGGTGTTACCGATCATAACATTGTAGGTATCAGCCAATTCAGCGGGTTGAGTTAATTCTTGCCATAAAGTTAAGAATTGTCCATAATGTTTGTCAATGGTTTGACCTCCGATTTGGATTTCAACGTAGTCAATCATGACTTCACCGATACGTCGAGTCCATGCTTGAGTACCAGTACCAGTTAAAGTAGGTAAAGTGACTTCCAAGTAGACTTTCCAGATTAAATCACCATTACGAGAGATTTGAGTAGAGACTTTACGTCCAAAGTCCACCGTTCCATTAAACGTCTGCTGAATGGATTCAATAGCGAAATTGGTGTAACGTCTGTAAATACTCTTGAAAAAGGTAACTTGAGGGTTACCAGTCAAATAAAGATCTTGGGCTCCATATGCCACGATCTGAAGCAAACCTCCACCCATGTCGTTTTAGTTAGATTCTAGATTTAAATTAAAATTTGATTTTGAGTTTTTTTCAAAATCTAGAATTGTATATCTTACGAAAAGAAAATAATTTTGGATTAATTAGTTCAAAAAAATTAATTAAACGCAGAAAATCTTTTAATTAAATTTTTCGATATTTAATCGCGAATTTCTCAATAATATAAAAGATCTTAAATCAAGACTTCTCCTTTGAAATCTTAACGGATCTTTCAGTGTAATTGATATGAAGATTCAATTTTGCATGCTCCAAGTAATGCTGTCCTAATATATTCACATTTATATCCTGAGGAAAACAATACACAGGGGTGATTATACCATTAATATTAATATTAGTACATTTTGTTACTGTCATCCCAAGTGCTTCAAAGGTAAGCCGTGAAATATAAGTATATGGAGAAGTTGTATCAAGAAGAAATATAACATGAACACAAATTCCGTTTTTATTTAATACAAGTGGTATAAAGATTCGAGAATTAGGTCCATAAAATATTCCATCTATTGGCAATACACATTTTTGTGTTATTTTACTTAGATTTACTACTCCTAAATGGTTCTCAAGGTCTTTATAACATCGAATATTTGAAATATCCGACAAGTCATTATGATAGTTTTCTGGAAATATATAATCTTCAGGATTTAATGGCATTTTAATTTAGTTTTTGTACACACAAAATAAATGATAGATTTTATTCGAATAACATCAATAAGTTATATACAAGATCGTATAAATTTTCTAACAGATCTATATAATAATACTCATTTTTCATCCACCATTCAATTAAATTGGATTCACCTGCTATAATCATGTTATCTAACACCATTATAGGAGAGTAATAACCTTTTATAGTTTTGTATGTATAAAGCGTAATCCCTGGACGCTGACTAGCAGGACTATTTAAAAAACCATTTCCACTTATCAGTGGAATACATGAAAGTGACTCTTGGAAGCACTTAATAAGATTAAATCGTTTTAGTTGCATTTCCTTTTGAAGAGAATCTTTAAGAGATGTTCCATTTTTCATAAGGAATTCTATTACATTTAAATAACTATAAGTAGGAATTCTAATGTACTTTAAAAGACCTTGAGTGAAACATTGCAAAGAAACATGGTAATTATTACGAAGGTAATCAATGATACCTATTTGTCCGGTTTTGTTAATATGTTTTTCTATGATTTTTGCGACTAGAACACTCTTCGAAGACGAATTTGTTTCCATAATAATATCAATGAGAGTTTCTAAAAATATCCTCGAATGAATAATAGGTCTACACCATAAAGATAAAGGATCGTCATAGTAATCAACTATATCAATTTGATCATTAAAACGTAAATGGAGTATATCCAAACGATATACTAATTTCGTCATATTCCGTGTCATAGTAGCAGTGTCCATTTCTGCCCCTTAGAACTAATTTTTAAAAAAATTAGTTAAACTAAAAAAAGGGGTATTAATTAATTTTTTTTTCAAAATTTTTAAAAAGACCATAATAACTACACTTTTTTTCTCTTTTATTTTCGGTCTCTACATTTTTCTTCCATTTTCAGCTTTCAAAATGCTAGACAAAAAAACAATTGATGAACATATGAAAGAATACGACCAAGGAGACGACTTACCTGAAAAGCAGAAGACTAAAGAATTGAAGGAGTATACTTTGGATGATGTAAATAATCTAATGGAGAAAATAGAAGAAGACGAAAAGGAACCTAAACCTGATCAAAAGGAAAAAGGAAAACAAAAGGAAAAAGGAAAAGAAAAGGAAAAAGAGAAAGAAAATGAAAAAGAAGAAAAGAAGGAAGAAAAGAAGGAAGAAAAGAAGGAAGAAGAAAAATCAGAGGAAGAAGAAAAGGAAGAAAAGAAGGATGAAGAAAAGGAAAATGAAGAAAACAAAAAGGAAAATGAAAAAAACAAAACGGAAAGTGAAAGTATAGCTGAACGTATTAAGAAACGTCGAAATGGAATAACCGTTAATCAAAAAAGAAAAACTAAAAAATCCAAAATGACAGAAAGGACGCTTACCAGCAGGTCTCCTTATGGCAAAGTTTTGAATGAAGAAATAGTCAGAGAAATTAGAAAAACAAAAGGAAAAGATGGATTAAATGATAAACAAAGAGGAAAGAAATATGGAGTTGATAGGAGAACTATTATTGATGTGGAGAAAGGACGGACGTGGAAGCATGTAGTTGTAAAAGAAAATTGATCAACCTATCTTTTTAGTTATTTTTTAGTTAGTTCTATCTTTTTTTATCCACTCATTACTCATAGACTAATTATTAACCTTAACCTATTCATTGATTAGTCTATATTATTATCAAAATTATCAAAACATTACCCTGTACTGTAGTATAGTTATTTGCAAAAAAAATTCAGAATAGTTTATAGTTTAATAAAAAAGTGGAATTATTATTTTTTTTCATTTTCAATTTAATTTAACCAAAAAGGAAAGCACCCTTTTATCTTTTCCTTTTTTTATTTTTTTTCTTGCATAAATGAACACACACTCTCTCTCCTTTTTACACCCTTTTAAAGCCCTTTCCACGTAGAAACTGTCAAAGGGATGAAGCGAATAGAAGAAGCCATAAATATTCAAATACCATATCTCCTGAATAAACTTGTACAATTGGAAACCATGGTCATGTATTACGTGAGACGACTATATCAATCAGAAAAGAAAATAGAAGAAGCTCTCGATACTATCACCAAACTCAAAATAGAAAAAGAAGAAGTAAAGCAAGAAAGGTAATAAACAACAGTCATTCTATAAAAATATAAAAAAGTAAAAGTATAGTAGTTCCATGATCAAATTAACTTAAAAACTTTATTGTATTTAAATTATAGTCCACCAGGTCCGGCTACGTTTATATGGAAAAATGTTGTTATTAAAAAGAAAAAGAATCATCATCCTGCCAAGTCTGAATAATAAAATCCACGACACCGTCCTCATTACACTTGTAATCTTCCATTTTAATGTTGTTAATAAGTTTGTCTTCAAAAATAGAAAAAGTCACTAATAAAATTTCAATTATATTTGTATTATTGTATCCACGTGATTCGAGACCTTCTTTTAAATTAAGTCCAGTAAGAGAATAAAGCATTTCATTGAGAGTTTCATAAGTGTCTTCTAAACGAGGTTGCAGAGCCAAAAGATGATTAATAGTTGTTGTTGGGTCAGCAAGGAACTGTTTTCTGACCACTAAAAAATTTTCAAGCAATTTCCTACAGCTTTTACAGCGGTCTAAAAAGAATTCAATAGATGGTGGATGACAATAAGATGACATTTTTTTCTTGAGTTGTAAGTGGTTAAATATAGTCTAAATAAAGAAAGGAAAATACAGAGAGCTTTTCCGGTTTAAATATGAAAATTTTTTTTTGAATTAAAAGTAAAAAAATTTGGTAGTTCTAGTCTAGCTAAAATGAAAAAATTTATTAATATTAGAAGTAGTGATAGTAGCAGTACAAGGCCAATTCAAAAAAAATTTTACAAAGTCGGCACACAATTTTTGACTGAACCTCAATGGAATGCTATAGAAAGTATTGTTTATAATACAAAAGTGAATCCTCATAATTACATTATCAAATTCAATGACCAAATTTTTCCAAATTTGGTTTGTGGAACTGATAGAAATGAAATTGATAGAGACTTGAAAAAAATGAAGAACATTTTCTTGAGGTATCTTTAAAAAATAAATTACAGTCTTATAGTCTATGAATATGAATTTAACAACAACTGGCATCTACGACTATGATTATGTAATAGTAGGAGCAGGACCGGCTGGCTTAACTTTTGCACACTTAGCAGCCAAGGAAGGTAAATCTGTTCTTATACTTGAGAAAAATTCATCAGTAGGCGGTTGTCATCGTGTGGATCGTGTGAATGGACTATTTAGTGAACATGGTCCAAGGGTTATATCTGGTGCATATAAGAATTTTAAAGAGATTTTAAAAGAAATGACATTGAATTTTCGTGACTTGTATAAAAAATATCATTTTAGTATTTCTAGTATAGGAGGAAATGTGATTACTCAATTAAAACCATACGAACTGTTAAAATTCACTGGAGCTTTCCTACGTCTCACGTGGAACCACGAGTATGGACGAAATATCTCCATGGAACAATTTACACGAATAAATTCATTTACTAAAGAATCAAAAGACTACCTAGACCGATTGTGTCGTTTAACCGATGGAGCTGGATCTGATCGGTATTCATTAAATGAATTCCTTGAATTAATCAATCAGCAATGGATTTATTCATTGTACCAACCAAAAGAACCTAATGACACTGGTTTATTTAGATTATGGACGAATTATCTTCTAGCCACAGGAAAAGTGACTATAAAATTAAATGAATATGTCGAGAATATCTCAAAGGATCCAGGTGGATATTTCAATGTGAAAAGTACATCGTCTAGTTCGTGGAATTCCTCGTGGGCCGCACGTAAAGTGATTTTAGCTATTCCACCAGTTTCTTTGAGTTATCTCGTCGATGGATTTTCATCGTATGCAGAAAAATCCAAGTATGTTCAATACATTTCCGTATCATTTCATTGGAACTCAAAATTGACTTTACCAAAAGTATGGGGATTTCCAAAAACGGATTATGGACTTGCTTTTATTGTTGTGTCAGATTATTTCTTTGAGAATCCAAATACCCCTACCGTTATTTCTACTGCTGTGACCTTAACAGATTCCATTTCCAATGTGACAGGAAAAACTGCCAATGAATGTGAATTTACAGAATTAACACAAGAAATGTTACGACAATTACGTGAATCTTTTCCAAATCTACCGGATCCAGATGCGATCGTTATGTCACCTTCTATTAAAAAAGTGAAAGGAAAATGGATCAATGAAGATACTGCCTTTGTAAAAGCAGCGGATGTTAATTATATTCCATTTGAAATTTCTTCCGCATTTCCAGGTCTTTACACTTTAGGTACACATAATGGGTACTCAAAATATAAATTCACTTCATTAGAATCTGCTGTATCTAATGCGATAGAATTACATAATCGGTTACACCATGGTAATGGCCATGGTAAGCTGCCAGTATCAGGACCATTCGAATTAACTGCACTGATAAAAATAATTGTAGTAGCTTTATTCGTACTTGTTATTGTTCTTGGACGTGTCTACGTCCATTTCTGAATCTTGTCCTTCAGTTAATTTTTTAATGAAATAATCTGTATCATAAAAATCAGCAATACCAAATTTGTCATTAGTATTCTTCCATACTTCTTCAAATTCACTTCTTGAATAATGTCTGGTGACTTGGAAAGGAACCAGAAATCGTTCATACTCATTGTAAAGCTCATCCATAGTGGTAAATAAATTGAAACTGGAGAGTGTAAAGTAGTCTTGAAGATTACTTAACATAACTGCTAAGATCTCTCTGTCATTAATATTTCGTTCAGTATCTAACGATATTAATTTAACAGTTATATGGTCTACGTATCCTAACACACGACCGTCAAGAAAATCTAATAGATCTTGTTCAGTGAGTACAATACAATCATCTACATCAAAATCATCAGATGAAAGTAATTCTTTGTAATCTTTATTGAAGGACTCAAATGAAAAATAAACTTTATTTTTGTATATTTCATTACACCAAATAATGAAAGGACGCATATCTTTGGGGTTTGTTTATTTATTATTTTTTGCTTTAAATTTGTTTTAAAAACTGTAAAAGTAAAAATGAGATTCAAGTTGTGAAATGAGTGTATTTTCTTTACTGTATTTGTAGATATATTTCAGCACAAATCGTTGAATTATTCTGGCCGCTTCGTTTCTTTTCTTTGAATGTTTTTTCCATACTCTTTGGATAAATCTAGCTGCCTCTTCACGTCTAATTTTATGCCAATCTGGAAAAAAGAACCAATTTATACCTTCTAGATTATTTTTTGGTTTGTATATAATAATTTTCTTCATATCGTAATGATAATATCTCAAACATTTATAAACTGCAAGAGTATCTTGATCATGGTATAATATTACTTTTATTTTATAAGTGTTCATAATCTAGTTTAACGGATCTTTCAGTTCTCTGATTTATGTTTTTAAATAGACTATACAATACAATCTTTAAACAGACTTTGTAGCAGCAGCAGTAGCGGCGGCAGCAGTTTTAGCGGATGCTATAGATGCGCATTGAGCTCTACCATTACGAATACTGATGATAAGTGCGAAAAGGTAATATAAAGCAATGGCGAAACCTGCTGCCATTCCGAAATTTCGTTCCTCTCCTTTAAGCCCAGTAGTATTGATTTTGAAGTTTAACGGTGCATTATAAATAGCAAACATGAGTGATACAAGTACTAAGGATGAAAGTATGAAAGATTGGAAATCAAATACATTAAAGAGATAACTGAAAGGTGCGAAAAAATATAAAATATAACCAAGAGGATTACAAAACTTTTCAGTAAAAGGCATCTTGTAACTTTTTATTAATAAGTAAATAAAAAAATTATATAAATAAACCACTAAAAATAATAATAATACAAAACACACTAAAAAAATTATATAAATATTAAAAACCCCACTAAAAAATAGACTAATATAGTACTAATAAATATGTAATATGTAATAAGTAATATAAAAAACGACTAAAAAACAAAAACAAAATAAATAAGTTAAATTTCAGTTTTAGTAAGAAGAAGAAATCAAAGAAGAACCAGGACGATGAATGATTCGTTTCCAGCCCTTATGGAATTTTCCATCAGTCATGAAAGGAAAATGATCATCCACAAACACTTCGAGATTCGTTTCGCATTCAGTCTGAATTTGATTTAATATTTCTTTCCATTGGTCTTCTTGAGCAAAGTCTTCAACCACAAAATATACACCAGTAATAGTAATAATCCTCTCACGATGGCCAGCCATTCGAATATAAACCTTTTTTAAACCAATCGATTCAAGATATTTCGAATTTTCCTTAACCCATTCCACAATGTCACCTGAAATATAGGTTGTATTAAAAGTATAAAGCAACTTCCAGCCGAAATGTGGAATGTGATTCAATTTATTACTCGAATACAAAGCAACAAGAACGCTATACTTGAGTTTCAAATCCATGAGGATAGCGTTCCATTCAGATTTATTGGCATCAACAGTCGTTTGTATATAGACATCAGGAATGCAAGTGACTTTATCTGGACGAATATATACTTTATGCGCACCTAAATACCTAAATCTTTGTTTTGTGTCCGTTTGAGTTAAATATTCTTCAACAACATTTCCACTGTAATCTAATGAATAAAAAAGCCTCCAATTCCACAAATGTTTATCATTTTTTTCATAATCGTTTTTATCTCCAATACTTGCATAAGAAACTCCGAGAGAAGATAACTTTTGAAATACATTATTCCATTTCAAAAGATTGACATACTTGTCCTGATGAACATTTAATAATAAGAAAACATCAGGACAAGCATAAGGATCTAACTTTCTAATATACACGTCTTTCACATTCAATTCATTAAATAAAGGTTTTTGTTCAATCAACCACCGCTCTACAGGAGTAAGATATACATTTGTATTAAAAATAAATGGATAAATAACAGAAGGTGCCATGTTTAAATAAGTATATAGTCTAAATAAATAAAAGTGAGGGATAATAAAAAATAAAAAGAAAAAATAGATAAATACATAAAAAAAGAGGAAATAGAAATAAACAAACAAAAGAAGAAAAAAAAAGAAGAGGAAGAGAGGAGAAATCGTCCAGGGGTCTCTTATTTATACTGTTAAGCTTTAATTGAAGATGTTCTATCCTGAAGTTCTAGACTCATTTTTTTGTCTCACGCAATTTGCAATTTTTCACTTTTCGTCGTATGTCTCATAGTCACCTGGAAAAACAACCCCTGCATTAACTTGTTCCTCTGTTGTTTGTTTCATCACTTTACTTTTTCTAGCTAAACAATTTAATATACTGGTTTCTTCTGCATGCTTACCAAATACAAAATGTATGATAGCATCTGATTTAGTATCAGCTCGTTGGAACCGATGGCCTAATTGATAAAGGGTAATCGTATTATAATTAGGATTCGCATAAACAATTCGTGGAAATTGGCCATATTTATCATCGAGATCTATACCTGTGGAACACACTTGAAGGTTACCAATAAGTAATCTATAGTTACTATTACCCTCTTGAAAGTTCTCTATGGCTAGTTTTCTCGCTTTCATACTAGTTTGTCCATGTAATATCAGAGGGCTAAACTCTTTTAGTAAAGAGACTAAATCAAATATAGATTGAGTATAATTCACACAGATCACTACTTTAGCTTTTTCATTTTCTTTTGAAGTTAGCGTTTGCTTTGTGATTCTGGCTATAGTTCGAATTTTAGCTCTTTCTATATCGCGTAGAGCTGAATTAACAGCTGCTAAAGCAGCTAGAATCTTATTTTTTCCGAATCCTCCACTTGTACTTAAACTAAAATCAATAGTTTTTGTTTTTGAATTATATCCACATGCCATGGAAAGTTTTTGAACACTTTGAGTAAGCAATCTGTTATCGTACGAATTGAGAATATGGAAATTTGAGTTGTATTTATATAAAGTAGAATCTGTATTTGTTTCTGATGGAACCATACTAGAACTTAAATGAGGTTTTAAGATATCTTGAAACAATTCATAACAATGTTTTCGAATATCCTCAATAGATCTATACTTTAATTTATCTTCTCTTGTATTTATAATTCTACTTAACGGCATTCTACATTGAGGACATCGATTTTTTCCTATTTCTTTCCAGTGATAAATACATTCACTATGGAATTTATGAATACACCTATAGGACATGCCATTCCTCTCTATACCTCTAAGACATATAAAGCATTTCCCATCCGATTCTTTGCGTGAAATTTCATTTAGTGGCATTGGAGGTTCTTTGTTTTTATACCTGTACAAATTGACGGCGTAATCTAAAATATCATTCATCCCTTTCAATCTAAGTTCACGCAAATTCGGATTAAAGAACGCTAGTTCATTTTGTTTACATATACATAACGTTTTAAATAGATTAATCACTTGTTCTTTTTTATCCACAGGACTTCCTGATAATAACAAGATTTTGCTAGTAGAATGAGAGTCCACAATGCCTTTTATAAGCGTTTGGCACGCTTGAAATTGAGATGTGATGTTTTTCACATTTTGGATCTCATCCATAATAAGTAAGAGTCCTTCTTTGACTAATTGAGAATACGACTCAGTGATGCTAAATTCTACTTTATGGATCTCCTCTTCTTTGTTATTTTCTATGTCCGTGATTTTTACAGTATAATCGCGGCGATGTAAAAGACCATGTTTTGGCTGTTTTCCTCTAACAGATCTGACTCCATTGAAACTTAATGAATGAATAATTGGAATATTATATTTATCTTTCATATCATTCCATTTAATATT
>Ga0157372_10003011_pt1 | contig 18171 bp, 14 predicted proteins | sample C55metaG_FD_115307 | JGI IMG/M metagenome (GOLD analysis project Ga0157372, IMG submission 115307) | Corn rhizosphere microbial communities from Kellogg Biological Station, Michigan, USA - C5-5 metaG | ecosystem: Host-associated > Plants > Roots > Rhizosphere > Soil | place: USA: Michigan... | reverse complement strand
TGGCGACGGCCGCGACGTGAGCACGATTCGCCGCGAAGTGCTCACGCGCTCGATCTTCGGCGTGGACGTCAACCCGACTGCCGTCTGGCTCTGCGAGCTGCGACTCTGGCTGTCGGTCGTGATCGAGAGCGAGGTCGCCGATCCGCTCGCGGTGACGCCGCTGCCGAATCTGGATCGCAACGTTCGCGTCGGCGACGCGCTGTTGGGCCGAGCATTCGGGTCGTCGGACTTGGCCAGCCGAGACGCCGGCGAGCTACATGCGCTCCGCGAGCGATACGCGCGTGCAACCGGGCGACGCAAGGCGACTGCTCTTCGCCGTCTGGAGCGCGCCGAGCGCGTATACGCGATCGAGACGATCGGCGACGATCTGCGCGCGGTCGCGGCGAAACGGCGCGACGCGCTCGTCGCACGGAGAGGCCGCGACCTCTTCGGCGATCGCTATCGTCCGTCGCGCGACGAGCGATTGGCCGCGGCCGGGTTGCGCTCGACCGCGCGTGCGCTTCGCGTGCTTCGACGGCGAATCGCCGACGGCGGCGCGCTGCCGTTCGGCTTCCGCACGCACTTTCCCGACGTCGCGGCTCGCGGCGGCTTCGGTGTCGTCGTCGGCAATCCGCCGTGGGTTCGCGTGCATCGGGTGCCGGAGTCACAACGAAAGGCGTATCGCCGCGATTTCCAGGTTGCGCGCGCGGCGGCGTGGGAGCCGGGCGCGAATGCCGCGGGCGCGGGGCGCGGATTCGCCGCTCAGGTCGACCTCGCGGCCCTGTTCGTCGAGCGATCGCTCGACCTGTTGTCGCCGGGCGGAACGATGGCGCTCCTCCTTCCGGTCAAGCTTTGGCGTTCGCTCGCCGGGGGCGGCGTGCGACGACTACTCGCCGACGACACCCAGCTCGTCCGCCTCGAAGACCATTCACGCGCGTCCACGACCTTCGACGCCGCCGTGTATCCGTCGCTGATCGTGGCGCGACGGCGAACGCGCGATCACGCCGTGCGATCACCGGTCCTCGACGCGTCGGTGCACGACACCGCGTCGTGCGCGCTCGCGTGGAGCGTGCCGGCAAAGCACCTTCCCTTCGACGCGAGCCGCGGTTCGCCGTGGATTCTGCTGCCTCCCGATGCTCGCCGCGGCTTCGACCTCCTGCGCAGGCTCGGCCGTCCGCTCACCGAATCGGAGCTCGGCCGGCCTCGTCTCGGCGTGAAATGCGGTTTCAACGCGGCGTTCGTCGTCGAGATCCTCGGCGTCGATGACGACCTCGTCGACGTGCTGACGCTGGATCGCAAGCGGACCACGATCGAGCGCGCCATGCTCCGTCCGCTCTTGAGGGGCGAGAGTCTGCGCCGCTGGTCGGTTCCGCCGTCCACCGACGCGATCATCTGGACGCATGATGCGTTCGGCGGCGCGCTGCGCTCGTTGCCGTTGCGCACCTCGCGCTGGATGTCGGGTTGGCGGCTCCAACTCGCCGCGCGCGCCGACGCGAGAGAGAAACCGCAATGGTGGTCGCTCTTCCGCACCGAAGCCGCGGCGGCCGACCGCCCTCGCGTCGTTTGGGGCGACGTCGGCCGCGAGCCGCGCGCGTCGGTGTTGCTCGCGGGTGACCCGCGCGTGCCGCTCAACACCTGCTACGTGTCGCGATGCCGCGACGCGCGCGACGCGTTCGCGTTGGCGGCGCTGCTGAACGGACCGCTCGCCCGCGCGTGGCTCGACTCGCTCGCCGAGCCCGCACGCGGTGGCTATCGACGTTATCTCGGCTGGACGATGTCGCTCCTCCCGGTGCCGAGTGATTGGAATCGCGCGCGCGATGTTCTTGGTCCGCTCGGCGAGGCCGGAGCGCGAGGCAAGGCGCCGAGCGATCAGGAATTGCTCGATGCGGCGCTCGCGGCATACGGCGCGGATCGGCGAGAGATGGCGGCAATGATCGCGTGGATGGGAGGATGAGCGGATTCCGGCTCGCCTCGCCCGACGACGTTCGTCGGCTCATCGCGACTACCACGCTCGGCGAACGGTCGAACGTCGGCCGCAACGTGCTCGGACGCATCGAACTCAGGCCGCACCAAGTCGACGCCGCCGAGCGTCTCGTCGCGATGATCGAACGCAACGGCGGTGCGATGCTCGCCGAGCCGGTTGGACTCGGTAAGACGTACACGGCGCTCGCCGTCGCAGATCGACTCGACGCGCGGCGCGTCATCGTTGCGATCCCGGCATCGCTTCGCGAGATGTGGACTGCCGCGCTTCGCGACTGCCGTCGCGACGCCACGTGGATCACGCACGAGGCGCTGAGCCGCGGCGCCGTACCCAGCGATGATCCGGATCTCGTCATCGTGGACGAATCGCATCGTCTTCGAAATCCGGCGACCGGGCGGTATGCGTCCGTCGCGGCACTCTGCGCTCGCTCGCGCGTCCTTCTGGTTTCCGCGACTCCGGTGCAGAACTCTCGGTCCGATCTCGTCGCGCAAATCGCGTTGTACCTCGGCCGCGCCGCCTGGTCGCTCAACGACGCCGACATCGCGAACCATGTCGTGCGCGGCGCCGACGCAGGGAATGACAGGCACGGGGTGCCGCGATTGTCGGGCCCGCACGTCGTTTCGCTTGCCGCAGAGGATGACTGCATCGACGGGTTGCTGGCCCTTCGGCCACCCATTCCCGCCAAGGACGAGTCGACCGCCGCGGCGCTTCTCTTGTACGGCCTCGTACATCAGTGGACATCCAGTCGCGCGGCGCTGGTCGCGGCCCTCGAGCGACGATTGGCGCGCGGCGTTGCTCTGGTGAGCACCCTCGAGACCGGGCGCTATCCGACTCGCGCCGAGTTGGCGGCGTGGACGTGGTCGGGCGAAGCGGTACAGCTCGCGTTTCCCGAAATCATCGCGGCGGCCGGCGCCGACGACGATGAAACCGGCGAGCTGCTTGACGCGGTTCGTGCACACCAGTCCTCGATCGCGGCTCTCCTCGAACGCCTTCGTCGCGGTCCGGACCCCGATGACGATCGCGCGACGGCCGTGCGAGAGCTCCGACGCCGACACCCCGGCGAGCGAATCATCGCGTTCTGTCGTTATGCCGAAACGGTTCGTGCCCTGTGGGCCAGGCTCGCGCACGACGCCGGTGTCGCCGCGCTCACGGCGTCCGGCGCGCGCGTTGCCGGCGGCCGACTGACGCGGGCGTCGGTGCTCGAGCAGTTCACGCCACGGCGCGGAGGCCGAGAAACGCCGCGCGCCGAGCGCATCGACCTGCTCATCACCACCGACGTCTTGAGCGAAGGACTGAATCTGCAGGAGGCGTCGGTAGTGGTGCATCTCGACTATCCCTGGAACCCCGCGCGGCTCGACCAGCGCGTCGGCCGCGTGCGCCGGCTCGGTTCGCGCCACGACGTCGTCACGGTCTATTCGGTCGCTCCGCCGGCATCGGCGGAGCGCCTGCTGCGCATCGACGAGCGCCTGCGCGACAAGCTGCGCATCGCGCAACGCACTGTCGGCGTGGCCGGACACATTCTCCCTTCGCCCATTCCGCTCTCGATCGTGAATCGCGGCGCCGCCGAAACCGCCAGCGACGTCCGGGAGCGGCTCCGTTCCTGGCTCGATTCGCGTGAGAGTCCGGCGCCCGCGCGCGAGGACTCGGCGTTGCCGCTCGTCGCAGCCGTCACGAGCGACCGAACCGGCTCCATCGCGCTCCTGGTCCAATCTGGCGACGCGACGCTGATCGCCGACGTCGGCGCGGGGTTCGACGCGTCACCCGCGACCATGCTCGCCGCGTTGACCGCGGCTCTTGGGTCAAGCGTCGTGGTCAGCGATGCTTTGGTCGAAGCGGTCCTCCATCGCGTGAACTCCTGGCTCGACGCGCGATTCGGCGCGTCGGCCGTCGAGCTTCCCGCAATCGGCGCCTCGCGCAGCCGGCGCGTCGCTCTTGCCCGCGTGTCTCGAGCACTGTCCCGCGCGCCACGCCATCGGCGCGCCATCCTGGCGCCGCTCGCACACGCCGCGCGGTCGGCGGCGGTCGCGCCTCTCGCCGAAGGAGCGGAGCGCGTGCTCGACTCCCTCGTCGCGTCCGACCTGCCTGACGAAGCGTGGCTCCGGTCGATCGCGGCGTTCGGGGAGCTGCACGCGCGGCCGGGGGCGCGAGGGCATGGCCTGGCCCGGAGCCGCGTCGCCGCCGTCCTCCTTCTCCTCGCGTCGTCCGGCTGACCGAGCCTGAGGGTTCGACTCTTTGCGGCGACGGGCGTGAAGGTTGCGCCTCGGCGAGCTACTTTTGCGCCGCGGTTTTCGGGTCTCTCAATTCAACACGGCGAATGCAATACACGACGCTTGGCAACACCGGCCTCACGGTCTCCCGTCTTTGCCTCGGCTGCATGACCTACGGCGACCCGCGTTGGCGCACGTGGGTGCTCGACGAAGGCGAGGCGCAACCGTTCATCCGACTGGCGCTCGAGAAAGGGATCAACTTCTTCGACACGGCCGACATGTACTCGCTCGGCATGAGCGAGGAAGTCACCGGGCGCGCGCTTCGCGCGATGGCAAACCCCGACGAGATCGTGATCGCGACCAAGGTGTTCTGGCCGATGGGCGACGCGCCGAACATGAAGGGCCTTTCGCGCAAACACGTCGTGCAGTCGTGCGAGGCGAGCCTCCGGCGGCTCGGCGTCGAGACGATCGATCTATACCAGATTCATCGCTTCGACCACATCGCGCCGATCGAAGAAACACTCGGCGCGCTCCAACACCTCGTGCACCAAGGCAAGGTGCGCTACATCGGGGCCAGCTCGGGATACGCCTGGGAGTTGATGCGCGCGCTCAGCATCTCCGAACGCAACGGGTGGGCGCGATTCGTTTCGGTGCAACCGCAATACAACCTCCTGTATCGCGAAGAAGAGCGAGAGATGATTCCCGCGTGTCATGCGGAGGGACTCGGTCTCATTCCGTGGTCGCCGCTGGCCCGTGGCGTCCTCACGCGTCCTCGCGCGAAGACCAAAGGCTCGACCGTCCGCTCCGACACCGACGTGCACGCGGACCGTCTCTACGCGAACGCCGATTGGGAGGTCGTGGACGTCGTCGAGAACATCGCGGAGAAGCGCGGCATCTCGATGGCGCAGGTGGCGCTCGCCTGGGTGCTGTCCAAGCCCGACGTCACCGCGCCGATCATCGGCGCGACGCGGCTCGAGCATCTCGAGGAATCGTTCGCCGCGCTCGAGGTGAAGCTCACCGCCGAAGAGATCACCGAGCTCGAACGCCCGTACACGCCGAAGGCCGTCACCTTCTGAACAGCAGAAAAGCTTCGCGGACTATCCGGATAGACGCGGAAAGAGCCCAAGAGATTGCGCGGCTCAGTCTTCCAGGGCGGGCTCGTACTCCGAGTGTCCGCGCGGCCGCTCGTGCTGCTCGAGCATTCGCGCACACGTGTTCCATCGGAGGATCGACTCGTCGTTGCCGGCGGGACGCATTTTCTCGGCTTTCTCGTACCAGGTCATGGCTTCGCGGAACCACTCGGCCGCGACCGCCGATGAGCCGAGCGCGCCGCGGTGCAGTTGCGCCCGCGCGCGCCGTTCGCAAATGATCCCCGAGTAGTAGAGACGTTCGTATTCGTCCTCGAGACGGGGCAGCACTTCTCGCGCGCGCCGTACGCCGCCGGCCATGTCTTCGGCGAACTGATCGGTGATCGACAGCAGCAGCGAGACCAACGCTTCCTGGTTTTTCGGCTCGATCGCGAGGACGTCGAGGCAGATACTCTCAGCCGCCGACGACTCGTTGAGCAGGCGGTATCGCTCCGCCTTTTGCAGCGCGGCGGGTATGCCTTCGCGGGTGATCGGCTTGAGTTCCATGCGGGAGAGGGGCGGGAGCTTGGCTTTGGTCCCGAGACTCAAAAGTTACGCCCGGAGGCGCGGACCGCTATCATCGGCCGTCATGAACCGGATGACAGCGCCGCTCGCGCTCGCCGCTTTGTTGGGCGTTTCGCTCACTCCCGTCCCCTCGCCGGCCCAACAACGCCGGGGCGGTTCGCCCGAGGACCATCTGCCGCCAAGCATCAGGCAGATCGCGGCGTTCGGCGAACGGCCGGCCTGGTCGCCGGACGGGAAACGAATCGCATTCATCGGGAAGAGCTTCGGTGACGCGTTCGAAATCGACCTGCGGACACATCTCGTGCGGCTTCTCTCCGGCCACTTCAAGCACGCCGGCCTCCTTCGAATCCAGTATCTGCCCAACGGCGACTATCTCATCATCGCGGCGCGGGCCTTCGAGGACATCGTGACCACGCGCTACCACGACGAGGAGATGTGGGTGATGCGCGCGGACGCGAAGACGGCGCCGGTTCCTCTGGACCAAAAGATTCACGAGGGAGTGGCCGCGTTCCGCGCTTGGTGAACAAGCACGAGGTGCTCCGCGCGCGATCGCCGGACTGCACGCTCGAGGCGCAGGACTTTCGGTTCGACGACACGCAGCTGATCTACACCTGCTATCGCGAGAACGGCGAGAAGGCCGACGTCATGGGCGTCGACCTCCGCACCGGCGCGCTGACGACCTACCGCAAGATCGGCGATGAGTACAACGAGGCCGAGGGCGTTTCGCCGGACGGTGCGTACGTGCTCGTGGAATCCAGCCACGATCAAGGATCCGCCGAGCACCAAACGTTTCGGTACATCGACATCTGGAGGCTCGCGCTCGCGGCGAATGGACGCGATTTCGTCCGCATGACGCGCTTCGGCGACTTCGACGGCCACAAGGCAGCAAATCCAGTCGTGAGCCCGGACGGAAGATCGTTCGCGTTTCAGGCCGGGCGGAGCTCGGACCCGCCGGGCGTCGGATACGGAATTTTCATTTATCGGTTTTCCGCGGCCGAGGGGCGGCGCCGATAGACTCTTGGGTTCTGCCCCGAGCGATCTGGCTCCTTGCCGCGCGGCGTGTCATATCTCGGTATGCGCGTGTCTCGCGACGAGCCATCGCTCGCTGACTTCTGGCGTCGTTTCGCCCGTCGGGCGACGGACACCCAGCTCGCCGCCTGCGCGTCGCTCCTGCCCGTCACCGTCGCCGCTTGCGTCGTCGTCGCGCTCGTTCGGCCGCAGTGGACGCTTCGCTGGTGGCCGGTCACGGCGGTGCCGTTGCTCGTCGCGGCCTTTGGCATCTGGGGAATCGGTGATCGCGAGATCGCCGCGCCGAGCGGTGTGTCATCCACTCGGTGGGGTTGGCGCTCCGTCGAGGTCGCCGCCGTCGTAGTCGCCGCGTTGTCCGCCAGCGTGATCGTGCTCTGGTTCCTCGTCAGCGTCGTCGGAACCTGGATCAGCTGACGAGTCGAAACCGGATCATTCCGCGCGCAGCGCGACGATCGGATCGACGCTCGCACTGAGCCTCGCCGGAACGAGGCTGGCAAGCACGGCCACCGCGAGCACGAACGCCGCAACCACCGCGAGAGTCAGGGTGTCCGTCGGACTGACGCCGAACAGGAGCGACGCGATCCAATGGTTCGTCCAGACGACCGCGGTGAGCCCCGCGACGACGCCGATTCCGCCGATCACCAGCGCACGCCGGAGGACCAGACTCGCCACACCCGACGGTGAGGCGCCGAGTGCCAGTCGAACCCCGATCTCGCGCGTTCGTTGCCGCACCGAAGTCGCGAGCACGCCGAACAACCCGATCGCCGACAAGAAGAGCGCGGCGCCGGCGAACACCAACAGCAACGTCGCGTCGAGACGAGGCTGCGCGAGCGGCCCGGTTGTGTACGAATCGAACGGAGCCGCCCGCACGATCGAGATGCCCGGCGTCGTCTCCCGCAACGCACGTCGCAGCGACTGAATGATGGATGTCGGATCGCCGGTCGTACTGATGGCGAGCGATGTCGGCACGAAGGGAAACGCCGATTGCGCGAGCGCGAAATAGATCGTCGGGCGGGCAACGCGCAGATCGCGGTAGCGCGTGTCGGGCACGATGCCGACGACGGTCGAGAACGAATCGGCCGCCGTTCCCAGCGCCAACCGCCGGCCGATCGGATTCTGCCCGGGCCAATAGCTGCGCGCCGCGGACTCGCTGAGCATCACCACCCGCGTGGCCCCCGGCCGGTCGTCGGCCGTGAACGCCCGCCCACGCAGGATCGGAATTCCGAACGTCGCGAAATACGACGGCGCCACGAGCTCCATGTTGAGAACCGGATTGCCCTTCGCGTCCACCACCGTTTGACCCTCGCGTCGTGGAACACCGTCCCACGCGACGACCGAGAATGGAGGCGCCACGACCGGACTCACCGCACGAACCCCCGGGCTCGCCGCGATCGCCGGCACCAGTCGCTCGATCGCGGCGAGCTGCTTGGGCACCGTGTCGTATGCCGGTTCTCGATACCGAATCGACAATTCCGCGATCAACACGCGCGACGAATCGAGCGCCAGGTCGGCTCGCTCGAGGTTGATCAGGCTGCGCGCGACGAGCGCCGCGGCCGACAGCACGACGACGGAGAGCACGATTTGCCCGGTGACGAGCACGTCGGCAATCCGGCGAACGCGTCGGCTGTCGCCATGACGATGACCAGAGTGCAGGACCTCGACGGCGTCGACACCGGTCGTGAGAAACGCCGGAGCAATGGCGAAGAGGAGCATCGCGCCGATCGTCACCAACGCGCTGAGCGCCAGCGCCGCTCCGTCGATGTGGAGCTCGTCGATGCGCGGGAACCCCGGCGGCGCCAGTGCCACGAACACGCGAAGAGCGCCGGCGGCCACGAGCGCGCCGAGAATTCCGCCGCCGATCGCCAGCAGCGACGACTCGCCGAGCAGGTGCATCACGAGACGCGCGCGGCTCGCGCCGAGCGCCGAGCGAACCGCGATCTCCTTCGCCCGCCCGACTCCGCGCACCAGCAGCAGGTTGGCGACGTCGATGCAGGTGATCAACAACAGCAACCCGACCGCGGCCGCGAACGCGACGATCGCCGCGCGAACGTCGCCGATGCTGAGCTCAGACAACGGGCTCGCCTCGCCAAGCAGCAGGCGCTTCGATCCGGAAGACTGGGCGAAGAATGCGCTCAATTCGTCTCCCGCGCTCGCCGCTGTGGCGGTCGGCGCCAGACGACCCACCAGATCCATCTGCACGTTCGCCATGTCGCCGCCGGGAACCGTCGCGCGTTCAGCGCTCCACGCGTCGACGCCGCGGGGAAAATCGAGCCCCTGTCGCATCACCCCGACGATCCTGAACGTCATGTCGTACGCCGGTACCAGGACCGTGCGACCGATGATGTCCGGCGTGCCGCCGAAGCGATCCTGCCATGCGTGGTAGCTCAGCAGGAGAACGTGCGGCGCTCCGGGAACGTCATCTTCGCGCCGCAGCGCGCGCCCGAGCATCGGCGTCGCACCCAGGAGATCAAAGAAGTCGCCCGACACGAGCGCCCAACCGTAGCGGTCCATCGTTCCGCCGACGTCGACCGGCACACTGAGAGCGCCCGGAAAGACGAAAGACGCGACGCGGGACAGCGACCGCGTGCGTTTCGCGAACTCGCTCGCGTCAGCGTACGACAAGGGCCAGTTCTGCACGCGCCGATCGCGCGATTCGCCCGACAGCATCACCACGCGATCTTGCTCGGCGACCGGGAGACGCCTCACGAGCAGCGTGTTGGCCGCGGTGAGTACGGCGGTGGCCAGGCCAATGCCGAGTCCGAGCGCCGATACCGCCGTGATTGCGAATCCGGGAGACCGGCGTAGCCCGCGCGCGCTACCGACCATGCGAGTCACCTCCGGCCAAACGACACCGCGCTCGGCGACCGCCCCTACGTTCCCTGTCGCCGCCTACTATAGATCTTCACCAGCTTCCCGATCGGATCGAAGAACTCGTCGACCACGCGCTCCTTGAGCGGAATGATCGCGTTGTCGGTGATCGTGATGTGCTCGGGACAGACCCTCGTGCAACACTTGGTGATGTTGCAGTAGCCGATCCCGTGCTCCTTGCGCAGCGCCGGCACGCGGTCGGCGACGTCGAGCGGATGCATCTCCAGCGCCGCGGCGTACACGAGGAATCGCGGGCCGATGAACTCGTCGTGCTTCGCGTGATCGCGCAGGACGTGACATACGTCCTGACACAGAAAGCACTCGATGCACTTCCGGAATTCCTGCACGCGGTCCACGTCCTTTTGATCCATCCGCCACGTGCCGTCCGCCGCGTCGGGCGGGCGCGGCGTGAACCGCTGGATCTTCTTTTTCACCTCGAAGTTCCACGACACGTCGGTCACGAGGTCGCGCACGTGGGGGAACGCGCGCATCGGCTCGACCGTCACCGGCTTCGTCGCGTCGAGATCCGACAGCCGCGTCATGCACATCAGCTTGGGCATGCCGTTGATCTCGGCCGAGCACGATCCGCATTTCCCCGCCTTGCAATTCCAGCGGCAGGCGAGGTCGTTCGCTTGCGACGCCTGGATCTCATGCACGGCGTCGAGCACGACCATCCCCTCGACGACGTCCTGTTTGTACTCGACGAAGTCGCCCTTTCCCTTTTCGCCGCGCCAGATCTTGAACGTGCGAACGTCGTGCTTCGCCGCGGCGTCCTGCGCCGCCTGCGCCGCGGTAAAGGCGTCCTTGGGCTTCGTTTCCGTAACCGGCGGTGGGGGCGTCGCCATCTATTTCATCTCCTCGATCACTGCCTTGAGGTGGTCGGGCATCGGTGGGATCGGCTCGCGCGAAAGCTCCATCCGACCCTCACGACCTTTTCGCACGACGAGGTTGAACGTCGCGTACGCCGGATCCTTGTCGGGATAGTCGTCGCGGAAGTGGCCGCCGCGGCTCTCCTTTCGCTCGATCGCGCAGCGCGTGATCGCCTCGGACACCGTGAGCAGGTTGTTCAGGTCGAGCGCCGTGTGCCAACCCGGATTGTACTCGCGGTTCCCGGGAACGCGCACCCGATCGGCTCGCTGCTTGAGATCGCCGAGCATCTTGAGCGCGAACTCCATCTGCTCCTGCGCGCGCACGATGTTCACGTTGTCCTGCATGATCTCCTGCAACGCTTCCTGCACTTGATACGGTCCTTCACCGCCACCGCTCCGCTCGAACGGCGCGAGGGCGGTGCGCTCGGCAGACGCGACCTGACTCTTGTCGATCGCGGCGCCGCCGTTCGCCTTCGCGAACTTGGCCGCGTGCTCGCCGGCGCGCTTGCCGAACACGATCAGGTCCGACAACGAGTTGCCGCCGAGCCGGTTCGCGCCGTGCAGTCCCGCGCCGCACTCGCCCGCCGCGAACAATCCCGGCACGGTGGACATTTGCGTTTCACCCTCGACGCGAATTCCGCCCATGATGTAGTGACACGTCGGGCCGATCTCCATGACTTCCTTCGTGATGTCCACGCCGGCCAGCTGCATGAACTGATGGTACATGCTCGGCAGCTTGCGCTTGATGTGCTCCTCGGAGTTCGGGAGCTTCTCCTTGATCCACGCGATGTCGAGGAAAACGCCGCCGTGGGGCGACCCTCGCCCCTCGCGAACCTCGCGCACGATCATGCGCGCCACGTGGTCGCGCGTGAGCAGCTCCGGCGGACGACGCGAGTTCTTGTCGCCTTGTGTGTACTTCCAGCCCTCTTCGGGCGTGTCGGCCGTCTGCGCCTTGTAGTTGTCCGGAATATTCTCGAACATGAATCGCTTGCCGTCGCGATTCTTGAGCACGCCGCCCTCGCCGCGCACGCCCTCCGTGACGAGAATGCCGCGCACGCTCGGCGGCCAGATCATCCCCGTCGGGTGGAACTGCACGAACTCCATGTCCTGGAGCGCCGCGCCCGCGTGATACGCCAGCGAGTGGCCATCGCCGGTGTACTCCCAGCTGTTCGACGTGATCTTGAACGCGCGGCCGACGCCGCCCGTCGCGAGCACGACGGCCTTCGACTTGAAGACCTTGAATCGACCGCGCTCGCGGTCGTACGCGAACGCGCCGGCCACTCGCTCGCCGTCCTTGAGTAGCGTGACGACCGTGCACTCCATGTGCACGTCCACGCCCTGGTGCACGCCGTGATCCTGCAGCGTGCGAATGAGCTCGAGCCCCGTGCGGTCGCCGACATGCGCGAGACGCGGATATCGGTGTCCGCCGAAGTTGCGCTGAAGGATTCGACCATCCGGCGTTCGGTCGAACAACGCGCCCCACCCCTCGAGCTCTTTCACGCGGTCTGGAGCTTCCTTCGCGTGCAGCTCGGCCATTCTCCAGTTATTCAGGTACTGGCCGCCGCGCATCGTGTCGGCGAAGTGGACGCGCCAGTTGTCGCGGTCGTCCACGTTGCCCATCGCCGCCGCCATCCCGCCCTCGGCCATCACCGTATGCGCTTTCCCGAGCAGCGACTTGCACACGAGACCGACCCGCGCGCCGTTCGCCGACGCTTCGATCGCCGCACGGAGACCGGCGCCGCCGGCGCCGATCACCAACACATCGTGTTCGATCGTCTGGATTTCGCTCATCGCGCGCCCCGCCCACGCGATAGCGCGGGGCGTCTCATAGCAACCTCCAGTCGTGCCAGATGCCCATCGAGCACAGGCGGACGTAGACATCCGCGAACGCCACGCCGACGAGGCTCATCCACGCCCACTTCATGTGCCATCGATTGAGGCAGCTCGAGCAATCGTAGGCCACGCGGCGAACCGGATGGCGCGACAGCCGGTCTAGGAACCCGCCGACCATGTGGCGAAAGGAGTGGCAGCCGAGCGTGTAGCAGGTGAGGAGCGTCGTGTTGAGCGCGAGCACGAGCGTGCCGACGCCGATGCCGAAATGCCGTCCCGCCCCGTCGTCGAACCAGAGCGCCTTCCAAACGTCGTGCGCCAGGAAAAACAAGAACAGCACCGCGATATATAGGAAGTAGCGGTGGACGTTCTGGAGAATCAGCGGAAGGTACCGCTCGCCCAGGTAGCTCTTCCGCGGCTCGCCGACCGCGCAGTTCGGCGGATCGGCCCAGAACGCCTTGTAGTACGCACCGCGATAGTAGTAACACGTCACCCGGAACAGGCCGGGGAACGGCAGGATGATCAGCGCCGGCGAAAACGGCAGCAGCGCCGGCCACCAACCCGGCTTGGGCCCGAACCACGCGTGCGGCGAATCGCCGAAAATCTCCGGCGAGTAAAACGGCGAGAGGTACGGTCCGTAGGTGTAGTGTGCGTTCTGGAACGCGGCCCAGGTCGCGTAGACGAGGAAGCTGCCGAGGAGGATGAAAACGACGAGGGGCTGAAGCCACCATGCGTCGCGCCGCTGCGTTTCACCGAAACCGCGGTGAAGGAGCGGGAGCGGTGCATGCGCCATGGAGTTCCGATGGGTTGAATGGGAAGGAGAACCGCCGAGCTTGAATGTATCGCGTACGAGGCTCGAATCGCGCCGGAAATGGACTGCGGACGCCGCGCAGCGTCAATGGCTCGAACGCCGCTCACGGCGTGCGCCGCGGGTGGTCCCGGTCGTCGAAGATGAAGGGGAATTCGATGACCTGAGCCACGGGGCAGCCGCGGATCGTCGCCGGGTGGAACGTCTGATCGCTGAGCGCGACGATCGCCGCGCGAGCGAACACGCTGGCGCTCGCGCGAACCACCTCCACCGTCTCGAGCGCGGCCTTGCCATCGCGATCGACGACGAATCGCAGCACGGCTTCGCCGTGATCGAGGTCGTCGGCGCGCGCCGCCTCCGGAAACGACAGTTGACGCCGAGTCAGCGAACTCGCGTCGTGAACGAGCATGACGGGAAACATCCCCTCGGCGAGACGACGCGAGTCATCCAGTGAATCGGTCGAAACGCGGATCTGAAGGTGCCACGAGCCGCCGAAAGGCGGGTTCAACGCGTTCGTCATCAATGAAGCGGTGCGAATTGCCCTGACCATCGCGGAGTCGAACCCCGGCAAGAGCGAGGCACGGACGACGACGGGTCCATTCATCGGGCCCGCACGAGACAATTCGATCCGATAGGTCCCGTGGATGCTGACCTCGCGCCTGACACCGGTGCTGTCCGTCGGGGAAGAAATGCGGAGCCCGCCGACGAGCGACGGTCCTTCGAACACCGACAGCCGAAACGGGCGTGGGGCCGAAAAGCCACGCAGGATCCGCGTTTCCATTCGGCCGCGGTCCACCGCCAGCCAGTCGTAGTCCGTCTGTTCGATGAAGATGAAGATCGCGGTCGACGTCGAGTCCACGATGGCGGCCCTGCTGCCCACGATGGAATCGCACCGGGTGCTGTCGGGAGCTCTCTGCGCGGCGACACGCCCCGCCGCCGACAGTGACGTCAGGGCAATGGCGATCCGGCGCACGATCGTCGTTCGAAACGAGCGTCGTGTCATGTCGCGAGCTCTTTTCTCGCCGACCCGCGCCGCCGTCGCTCGGCGAAAAACAGCGTGGCGCCTACCGCGTTCAGCCCGACCACCACCCCGGAAATCTTCACCGCGAAGCTCAACCAGCTCGTCACATCGATGATCGGGAAGATCGACAGCACCACGTAGAGGAGCGAGACCGCGAATCCCGACGCCGACGCTGCTCGCAGCCAGAGCGGCATTCGCTCGCCCTGCCCACGAAACGCCACGAGCGGAATCGCGAACAGCACGAGATACGTGAGCGCGTAGAAAATGCCCGCCGCGTTGTCCAACAGCTGAAACGCCTCCTGCTCGCCGACGCCGGCGATCCCCGCGGCCCCGAACAGCACCGACGCGATGCCGACGAACAGGATCGAGTTCACCGGCGTCCGGTATTTCGGATGGAGCTTCGTGAACCACGCCGGCAGAAGACTGTTCCACCCGGCGACCATCGGCATGCGCGACGTTCCCGTGAACACGATGCTCGAGTTCGCGATCGAGCGGACCGTGAGCAACAGAATCGCCGCTCCCGCCATCGTCGCGCCGAACGTGCTCGCGCCGAATCCGATGCTGAATACCTGCGGGATCGGGCCGATGAGGTTGATCTTGTCCACCGGCACGAAGGCGAGCACCGCGCTCGTGCCCAGGATGAACATTGCGGCGATCACCGGCGCCGCGATCAACGTCGCGCGGCCGATCGAACGCCCGGCGTCTTTCGTCTCTCCCGCCAGCACGGCGACGTACTCGAATCCGCTCAACGCGCCGAGCGCCATCTTGCCGAACACGTTCAAGCTGAAGAGCGACAACGCCGGGAGCGCGACGGCGAACGGGTGATAGTTCGGCAATGTCCCGCGCGCCATGTGCACGAACGGCAGCGCGATCAGCACGGCGAACGACGCCATCAGCGTGATGCTGCCCGCGTTGTGCAGCCATTTGCTCACCCGCAGCCCGAGCGTCGCGATGATCATCAGGGCCGCGATCAGGATGGCGTTCAGCAGCATGATCACCGTCTTGTTGCTCGCGAGCCACGCGCCGCTCGGCCCGACGATGTACGACAGATTCGTCCCGAGCAGCAGCCCGACCGATGCGATGAGCACGACGGCGTACAACCAGAGATTCCACACGACCATGAACGCCGCCAGCTCGCCGAGTCCGAGACGCGCCCACTGATAGAGGCCACCCTCGAGCGGCATTCGCTTCGAGAGCGCGATGACGACCGCGGCTTGCGGCAAATAGAAGAACGCCATCGCCGCCAGCCAGAAGATCAGCTGCGAATGTCCGAGCTTGGCCGCCGTTCCCACCCAGATCGTTCCGACGACGTACACGATCTGCTGCAGGACCAGATCGCGAAGCCCGAGCTCCTTCTTGAGCGACGCGCTCTTTTCCTCGACGCCGCTTTCTCGAGCGGCGGGCGATGGAGGCGATTGAGTCTCGACGGCGGTCATCGGCCCGTGATGGTGGGCGCGCGCCACTCACGTGTCACACGCGCTGATTTGACGTAATCGAGCTTGGGAAAACCGCGCGTCAGATACGCGTTCCCCTGTCTCGTGATCGAATCCTGCGCGGGTCCTTGGCCGCGTCCGCCCGGCCGCGCCGCTTCGCCGTAACCGGAGTACAACGAATCGACGACGCTCATCCCGGCGATCACCTCCGCCACCGGCGGAAACCCGAAGCCGTTCAGCGTGTCGAGCCGAGCGTTGTCCTTGAGGTTGATGTAGAGCTGCGTCGTCCGCGTTCCCGGCCCGCCGCGCGCGTACGAGATCGTGCCGCGCACGTTGCTGTGATGCACGGGTTCGTCGGCGATCGCGCGCACTCGCCACGCCGCCGTCCGTCGCGGGTCCGCCGCAAGTCCGAACTGCGCGACGAAATCCTTCACGACCCGGAAGAACCGCGCTTCGTCGTAGTAGCGGTCGCGCACCAATGTGTAGAGCCGGTCGGTGCCGTTCGGCGCCCACGCCTTGCGCGCCATCACGTCGAACGCGCCGCGGCTCGTCTCGAAGCGCACGACGAAGCTGTCGGGCACGGCGACGTCGAGGTCCGTGCTCGAATGACCCAACGCGCGCGAGCACGCTCCCGCGGCGATCGCGAACACCGCGGCGGCCGCCGCGACCAGCCTCCGCCGAGATTGGGCGCGATGCGACCGGTTCACTTGCTCGGCGGTTGCGGCGGACCCGCGGTGAGCGCGTCCGACACCCGTTCCCGCTGATGCGCGTTGATGCTCGTCAGCAACCCGACGAGGTTGGCGTTCTCGATCAGCGTTCGCTCACGCTTGATCGTCTGCTCCTGCGTCGCGTTCACGAGATCCTTCCGATCGAGATGCGCTTCGTCGGCGATGCGGGTCGCGGAGTCGGGGTAGAGAAACACCTCGAGACGCGCGAGCAGGCCGACTTTCACGACGAAGCTCGCGGCGCGTTGTCCGATCGACTTTTCCTCGACCTTGGCCGTCGAGTCGAGATGCGGCGCCAACCCGGCGCGCTCGAGCCGATACAACACGCTGCACTCCGCCCACAAGCCATTCGCCGCACACGCCGAATCACCCGCGGCCGCGGCCACCGCCTTCGGAACGGTGGAGTCCCGATTCTGTCCGGCCGACGCGGCGTCCGCCTTCTCCTTATCCGACCTGGAGCAGGCCGTGACGAGAATCGCGACGGCGATGACGACGAGGTCACGCATCGTCAGATGATGCCGCCTCGGCTGGCGCCTCCGCAACGTCGGGCGCCGTTCCGCCGGCCCGCCCGGCGACGATCGTCGCCGCGGCGAGATCCGCCGTCACGTTCGCCGCCGTCGCGAAGAGATCCGGAATCGTGTCGGCGCCGATCAACAGCGCCGACCCCGAGGCGGGCACGCCGAACGAGGGAAGCATCGTCGCGAGCAGCAATATGCCCCCTTGAGGCACGCCCGGCGTCGCAAAGCTCAGCGCCGCCGCGGTGAGCGCGAGCACGACGAGCGTTCCCGCGCCAAGCGTGATTCCGTCGAGCTTCGCGAGAAACAGCGTTCCGATCACCCATGCGATAGGCGTCGTCGCCCGGAGCACCGAGACCGAGAGCGGCAGCACGAAGCCAATGACCGGCGCCGACAGCTCGAGCGACTCCGCCCCCTCGATCAACGGCGGCAGCGATGCGAGTGACGAGCTCGAGCTCACCGCGATCGTCTGTGCCGGAAGCGCCGCGCGCGTGAAGCGCGGCAACGCGGTTCGACCGGCGAAGGCGGCAATGGGATACAGCAGAAGGGCGAACAGGATCACCGCCGCCGAATAGGCGAGGACGTAGTAAATCATCGACTCGATCAACGAAGAGCCGATTCGGCTTGCGGTCGCGAGCACCAAAACGAAGACGCCGACCGGGGCGGCGACCATCACCCAGTGGACGATCGCTCGCGTGGCCCCGGCGATGGCGCCGAAGACGTCGATGAGCGATTGCCGCAGACGCTCGTCGATGCGTCGAGCGGCGAGCGCAAAGAGGAGTGTGAAGGCGACCACCGGGAGCATCGCGCCGTCGGCGGCCGACTTCATCGCGTTCGCCGGTATGAGCGACGTCACCCACGCGCCGAAGCCCGGCACCTGATTCGCCCGCGTCGCCGTTTGGGTGGCGGCCACGTTGGCTGACGCGCGGAGGCTGTCCACGGCGGCCGCCGACAGGTGCATGTCAGCGATGAGAGGCGGCCCGAGCAGAAGCGCGAAGGCTGCGGCGAAAAGGAGCAGGCCGACATATGCCCCCACGGTCGCGATACCCATGCGGCCCATCCGGTCTCCTTCCTTCGCGCTCGCGACGCCGACGAACAGCATCGAGATCACGAGCGGGAGAACCGTCATCCGGATCGCGTTCAGCCAAAGCTGGCCGATCGGCTCGAGGAAACCCACAACGCGAAGCGCGACCGGGCTCGCTGATGAGCCGATCGCGCTTCCGAGGATCAATCCCGCAATGAGACCGATGACTA